>ERZ1292625.4599-Hain-H41-01um-R1-4599-length-10210-cov-4_pt1 | contig 10210 bp, 15 predicted proteins | sample MGYA00564400_ERZ1292625 | MGnify/ENA primary metagenome ERZ1292625 (study PRJEB36523, sample SAMEA6512639) | groundwater metagenome | collected 2019-01-08 | study: AquaDiva: Metagenomics assemblies of 32 groundwater samples
AACTCAACAATCTTATCGCTATCTACTTCTCCATTTTTTAAAGCCGCTTGCCACTGGGAATACTTGAGATGAATCTGATTGAAAATTGGGGAAAGGCTCAATTGTTCTCTTATGTCAGGATTTGCTTCATACTCCACAATGAGTACTTTTAAGTCTTTCACAGACATAAGTCTTTCACTATGCAACCCTGTGAGATAACCCATGCCCTCAACCCAGACATCCTTCACATTCTTGTTTGTATCTATTAATTTTACGGTTGAGATATTTCCGTTTGGAGTTATGACTTGCATTCCTTCGGTTGCTACTTTAACTCCAACTGCTTTTACTTTGCCCTGCTTTTTAGCCATGCTATGTATTTATTAGTTTGATTTATTATACGTAAAAATATGAATAATGTTTCTGGATGCAATATAATTTTGTGAAGGGAGAGATAGGGAATTGATGATTGAGATTTTGAAACATATAAAAAGAAATAACGTATAATAAATTTAAGAACCTACATTTATGGAACGATTGACACAAAGAAAAACACCATTACAAAGTAAAAACAAGGTTGTTTCTGCTATTAACTTGTATGAGAAATATGTTGATAAACCTATCGAAACAATTAAGATTTGGACATCGACTCGTTATTTGATTAATGATAAGTATACCGTTGATATAGAAAAAAACAAAGTTGATATAAGTTATCCTGACCCAGAGTTATAGTAATTTTCTGGCAAACAAAAGACAGTGGAAAGGGGAAATTGTCTTTTGTTTGGAACCACTATTTAGACATTTTTTAACCACATATTAACCTTATTTTATACCCTGTGCATGGGATAAATTTTTGTTTTTTACCCATGGAGAGACATGGAAAAAACGTTTTTGGAGGAAGGGAGAATTTGATATGTGTGGGAGGGTGGTGAGTGGTGGTAAAAAGTGGGTGAATAAAATGAAGGGAAAACAGGGAAAAAATTGTGCCTAAATTTGAGAGTTTTAGGCGGTGTGTTTCTGCAGGTTGATGGATTGTCTGGATAAGGTTTTGTTGATAATCAGATAGATAGGTATGAAAATCGTTAATTATGGCTATTTAATTTTCGAGTGCCGTCCGCTCCATCTTTTTCCCGCCCCTGAACCGTAAATTTCTCAACCAACGAAATTTCCAAATTTTAGGCGTTTTTCTAATTTTATAAAAAACCAACCAACGAAATTCTGGAAATTTAGGCGCTATCATAATTCTAAATTTATATATCATTCAGATTATTATTCCCACTTTCTACCACCATAAAATCTATGCAAAGATTTCAGCAGCAAAAGGCATGGAAATTCTATAAGCCAACGAAGCTAATAAATTTGGAATTTGGATAACGCAGTCACACCCGCCTGAAGGCGCATGGCTTTACGTTAAATTCCTGTTAGGAAAATTTCTGGAGATTTATATTTTCAATTACTTTTTCATAATGACTCAGTTTAAGTTAGACACTAGGTACTATGTTATACGTGACAAAAAGAATTTTGTTGCAAGATACCTAATTTAGAATCATTCTTAATAACCAGACTATAAGGCAGGGGCGGATTATCCTCGCCAGGTCTGTTTCACTCCTGGGGCTGAAGCTTAATGTTTGGCTTCAATATTATAACAACTGTGTTTTCAAAAATCGCAGCCTGGTAAAAAATAATTTGATGGACCAGGATATAAAGCAGGGGCGGATTAACCCTGCCAGGTTTGTTTCAGTCTGGGGTCGAAGTCTTATGGCTTCATACATATAACAACCAGGATTTCAAAAATCGCAGACACCTGGGAAATTGTTTCTGGAAATACCAGAAACAAAAAAACCCATAGTCAAGCTATGGGTTTTCGAATATTATGTTTTTCTTAATTGTATCCTTTGAGTCTCATCTTTTCCGAGATGGTAAGTTCTGGACTTGGACCATCGGCTCTGAGTTTTAACTCATGTTCCAGCATTTGCTCGATGATGTCGCTTTTGCGGAAAACTTCAGCCTGGTCCTCCAGAACATATTCTTTGAATACATCTGGACCAATATATGTGGTGACGGTATTTGCAGAAAGGTTAACGTTGATGGTTCCAGAAAAGGTTCCGTTTACTCCTGTTGCTGATAAAGATTTTTCCATGACTCTTTTTTAGAGCATTGTTGCTCTAAAAATAAATAGCCTGGAGAATCAAAAAATAGAAATTACTTCTTCTTTCCTCTGGCTCTTCCTGGAATTCTTTCTCCAGATAGATAATGCTTCATTGGAATCCCTCGACCTTCGTCTTCGACTTGCTTGAGTATTGCAGAAACATTTTCTGGTTCCACGTCTTTATAAGAAAGAGTGTTCAGAGTTCTTTTTTGATTGATGATTCCGTTTTTGGTTTTCACCTCAACGGTATCTGTCATGGCATTGGCAACGTGTATTGTAAGTCTCATTGTATTTGTATTTGTATTTGTTTCAAAGTTAAGTTAAAAAAAAGAGACCGCCAAGTCTTCACCTGGCAAATCTCTTTTGGGTTATAGCAGGGGCAAAATTTTACGCAGCATTCTTGCCACGAATCTTTCTCTTTTGACTTCCACCAATTTTCACTGGTTTGGCAGGCTTAAGCTTTATGTATGTCTTGAGGAACTTTTTGGTTTGAGCCACATCCAGAACTTTCATTTTTGGACGCTCCTGTGGATTGCACTTCATGCATCCAACATTTCCGCAGTTGGATACAAGGTGTTTTCCTTTGGCTCCCATTCCTTTTTTCTTTTTGGAATTCTTTTTCTGACGCTTTGAGTTGGTTCCAGCATTTCGCCATGCATCGTATTTTGCACGATTGGCTGCTTTCAGGCTTTTCTTCTGCATCTTCTTCTTGTCCGAGCGAATTTTCTTTGCTTTCTTTCCCATTGAGTTCTTTTTTTTGGTTCTTTCTTTTTTAAGTTATCTTATAGACTTGGTTATACGCAATCTATCAAAAAATGTTTCAATCTCCAAAGTTTACATTATAGAGTTCTTCAACTCTCTCAGGTGTCAAGTCTGGGAACATCATTGGAGTTATTCCATGTTGACCTTGACCATCAATCATCCAATGAAGAAACCTTCTGGTTCTTCGGATGTCTCGTTCCAATTTTTCCCACATATTATTTCAATTTAAAAGGAGGGCTTTGAGACCCTCCTGTGTTTTTTTTACTTATGTCTTGTCAACATATATGCTTTCCAAACAGCTTTGTTATATTCAGTTGGAATGCACTCAATATTCTTCTCATCACCAATGAAAGCAATCATGCAAAGGTCAACGCTTATAGAATTGTGAAATGGCTTCCATCGGACATCACGTTCATCGCTCAAATAAACCAATCGTCCAAAAGCTTTCGGGTCTCTTGTAATTACCTCTGTAAACAATTTCTCTTTGGCATCACGCTTTTGACCTTTGGTCAACTCATCAGGACAAATGAAAGCAAAAACTTGGTCAAGAAGAGACATTTTTTCTCCTTCTCTCATCTTGTCATTTATGTACCAATCATTGGAGTATTTCTTATTGAGCACGGCAATCACAAATCGAATTGTAATCTCATCGTCAACCATTCCGTGAGGAATGAATCGAAACATCTCTGCATCTTGGTCAAGTGCGGCAAGACAAAGAGAATATGACTTCTTGTCATCAGGAACGTGTTCGAACTGTTTTGCATTGGTCTCAACAGCCAGCACGCAAAGTTTATCAGTTCGGTCTTCCATTGGAATTTCATCAAGCCCTGCTCCAGACTTCACAACGCTTATGTAGAATTCAGTGCGCATATCTGCAGGAACGTGCTTCAGTGCATTGCCGTCTTTCTCAATAGCCATCTTGCAAAGTTCTTTGGTTTTGAATTCTGCAGGCACATGCTCAAGGTTATATGAACTGAATTTCACAGCAAGTTCATATAACTCTTTTGTCATATATTCTTGAGGAATCTTCGAAACATTAAAACCGCCATCTCGTCTGGAATCATTTTGAACTCTTGAAGTAAGAATTTTCTGAAGTTCCTTGACAGCGTGCTTTGTCATTGCTTTCTTTGGAATCAGGTGAATGAATTTGTCTCCTGTCCAAGAGGAGCTTCTGTAACCGCTGCTTTCGTAATTATTGAACGACTTAATCGCATGGTCTTCAGTTATCAGGTGACGAAGGTGCTGTGGAAGTTTTCCAATATTTAAAATATCTTTTTTCAAAGCATACTTAAAAACTGCAACTTCAATTTCATCTTGCATTTTTGCAGGAACTTTCTTAAAGCTTGGAACAACACCTTTTTTCACAAGAGCAGCCATTGCGCTTGGACTTATTCCCCATTCTTCTGAGTTTGCATATCTGCGCAAAAATTCGGTGGTATCGCTGCCATATTCAGGACACTTTTCAAGACAAAGTGTAAAAGTTCGGAACTGCTTAGGAATGTATTCGTACCTGGTTCCATCGGCAATGGCAGCTTGGACGACTTTCTCTGTCTTAAGTTTTTCAGGAATGTGCTGAAGGTTGTAACCGTCTTTGCACACGAGTTTGAGTGCTTGTTCTTCGGTTGTAATTGTTTTCTCTTTTGTCTCCATGATGATATTTTTTTGAATTTATAAACTTATAACAATTGTGTTTTCAAAAATCGCAGGCTCCTTCAGAATAATTTCAGTTGCACGCCAACTTGCTGTTTAACAGGAAGTGGCTTTGTGTCTGTCCTCAAAATTGAGTAGAAACTCATCAAAGCATTCACTTCTTTTTTGGTGGGTTTTGAATTGTATCCTCTGTGGTCACGCTTATGTTTGTTGCTGTTTGGATGGAACATTATGCTTCTTTTTCGTCTTCGGTAAATATAATTAAGACACGCATTTTTCCATCTGAAAAGAAAGCTCTCACTTCTTTTGGTTCATCAGTATGGTCAGTGGTGTAGTCCTCAAGTTCACACTTTCTGCCAATACGGTCCTCAACTACATTAAAATCAACAGCAACATTTCTTTGTCCATCTTTATAAAAAGAATGGACCTCAACTGTTGCGCCTTGGTCGGTGAGGTGGTCTTGCAATCCATAGGCAAAACCTTTGAAGTCAAATTTTTTCATTATGCTTCTTTTAACTTATTATACGTGACAAAATTAATTTTGTTACACAGATATAACAACTGGATTTTCAAAAATCGCAGGCACAAAAAAAGCCCAGCGACAAAACTGAGCTTTTCCGAGAACCAAAGTCCTCTTTTGGAGACAACTAAAAGCATGGAGAGACACGCTGAGAGAAGTGAACAGTTATGAGACCGTTCACATTGTTTTACGTGACAAAAATAAAAATGTTACAAAAATTAAGAAGTTTTTACTATTCTCCTTGAGAACCAGCATCTTAAGAGTCTGGATTTCTCTTTTTATGAATCAGTCCTTTGATTTCATTTGCTTTTTCGAACTGGTCTTGTTTGACGGCTTTGGCGAGTTCTTTTTCCAGTTGTTCAACGGTCATATCCTCAAGCTTTTTTGTTGGTGCAGAAGAAAACGAACTTAAAGGATTTCCTCCAAGGATTTTTGATATGATTTCATTGACATTTTTTATTGAGTCGTCATCAGTTAGTGGAGCGGATGTTGTTTCTCCAGTTTCCATATTGGTGACTGAGATGCTATTTTGATTTCCGCCCATTGCTCCGAGAAAATCTCCAATTCCTTTTGGTCTGTTTGCTATGAGAGATTTTGTATAGAATGCTGTCATCTCTTGTTGCATTTCATTTTGCTTGGAATATATTTCTGAGAAAATGGTTACTACTTTTACCAAGTAGGCGATGGCTGTCATGAGGACCAAGAGAATTGTTCCCAGAGCGAACATGGTTATGCCTTCGAAAAGATTTCCTTGTGGCTCGGATATATTGTCGATTGTGATATAAGCTCCGCTGCCCATCAGGAAGATGGCTGCGAAGACAAGAAAAGTTATGAATATACTTCTTGGTTGCATAAAAAAAGTCTTTGCGACAAATATAGGCAAAGACTTTTAAATTACAAAATAAATATTTTCATTCATTGAGTTGGTCGATGAGCTCCTGGATTTCTGCAATGAATTCTTCTTCATCAGGATGGAAGTCGATTTCATTCATAACAATTTGCAATTCTTCACAAGATGCAATAATGTCTGCAGCATCTTCTGCGGCTTCTATATCTGGATATATTGATTCGATAATCTCAATGAGTTTTGCATTTCCAGAATCATAACAAAGGTCTACGATTTTATTGAACAGCTCTTGCGCTTCTTCTAATTCCATTCTTGGCTGATTTTTTTCTAAATATCAGAAAAAAATCAAACCTTGAATTGTTTGCTTATTCGAGATGACACTTTAATTTCTCAATGAGCAAGAGTGTATCCGTTACAAATTGAATTTCTGTCTCTGAAGATGCATGGAGTTTATTATATTCTTTAAGGAATTCTTTTCTGAAAGATTTATAATTTCTATGTTTAGAAATTCCTTGAAGATATGACTCGATGGATTTGTTGATGAACGAAGGGAGAGATAAGTTTGTCTTAATTAATTCCCACTCTGTCTCTGTGAAAAATTTGATGCACTCATCTGTATCCACAAAGTCATAGAATATCTTTCCAATCGGACCCATTCTATTTTTCTCCGTCACCATATAACGTTCTCCAGTCTTTGGATTTGCCACCATGTTTATCGGACAGTCAACATCGAAAATTGTTGCAGAAGGTCCCTCAACTTTTCCTTCGCTGTTGAGCTGAACAATCAAAATAACCACACCTTGGGTTTCATCTTTCCAAGTGTACAAATCTTTGATGACGGTTTCATAATTCGAATACTTGTGCTTGCCATTTTCTTTCGACAAAAGCTTTGCAGCATGCTGAAGGGAATCGACAATTACAAGGGAGGGTTTCGCTTTGCGCAGGTACTTCATGAAGGAACTCCATGTAGGGAAATCTTTCTCATCAGCAATGCGTTCTTTGCTGCCTGTCTTTATTCTTTTGGTTTGACGGGCAACAGAACTCTTGAGACTCTCAAGAGCAAGGAATACAGAAGGGCGTTTATAATCTTTCTGCAGTTTTTTGCAGAGAGTTGTTTTTCCTGCACCTGAGGTTCCTGAGAGAGCAATCATAATTCCTGGCTCAACGCCTCCATCTGTCGAGAGGAAATTGTCAAAAACTTCGTCTCCGAACTTAATGGCTTTCTTATCAATTATCTTGACGTGGTTATATGTAATCGGCTTGCCCATTTATCAATCTCCTTTATTCTTGTTATAAAAAGTTACATCTAATTGCCACCCTATTCGTGACCACTATCTTCACAGACTAAAACCATTTGTTTCCATTTGGATGCTGATTAGGTTGGATGTAACCTTCTTGTTATACGTGACAAAATTATTTTTGTTTCAAAAAAGAGGGAGAACTTATACCTCCCTCTTGTGACATCTTTTTTTTATGAGTGCAATGTTGCCAAGCATAAATTATATGCTTCGTGGTTGGCATCACGCTTTGCTCCGAACATTGTGGAGTAGTCATTGTTGCCTCTTGCTTTCATGACGTGACTTGTATAGTGAGTGACACCATTGAAAAGTCCCCAAGCATTGTTTCCAAGTTCTTCCATCTCGGAGCGAATTGAATTCAGCACGTCATCAATTTTGTTTCGCTTCTGAGCTGAAACTTTCTCCAGAAATTCTGTCTTGCTCATGACACGCTCTTCAGCTGTCAAGCCAACAACACGGGCAACGCATTCCTGAATAAGTTTCTCGTCAATTTTAACTTCCTGAAACTTTTTGAAGTTCTGGTAAAGTTTTTGTTCGTAGTCACGGTAGGTTCCAATACGCTTAATAATGTCCTCAACACGCACCATGTTGTTTCGTGTTAAGCGGCTTGTGAAGTCTTCCACAATGCTGCCGAATGCGTTTGTGCAGCGGAGGTAGCTATTTGTGTGACCAATGAAGAAAGAGCGGCTTCCATCAAATCCTACTCCAAGAGTAAGTTTTCCGAAAATCTTGCTGCCTGCAATCTCCAGGGGCTCAGAAATTTCCATCTGAGCTGTAATAACAGGACGGGCTTGACCAATATTCTTTTCACGGTCTGTGGTATCCCAATCATTGAATGTGTGAATCTTTCCACCAATCTTCTCAGCAACTGTGTGAGCTGTTTCAGAGAACTGCTCGGTTGTCATCGGGTGAAAGGAATCTTTCATGACGGCAATTGAGGCACCATTGTCGTTTCGGGTAATGTGTTTGTATCCTTTAATCGGGTTGCCATTAGCGTCCAAAATTCCTTTTTGGTTAATGTCCCATGTAAAAGCATTCTTGTTTTTCATATTTGTTTTTTTTAATTGGTTCAACAATATAACAACTCTGTTTTCAAAAATCGCAGACTTATAAATTCATGTTTTGGAAAAATATAAATCTATTTTTTTATACGAAATGAATTTAGAAATGTTTCACAATCATTGCAAGTTGTTGATTATAAATAGGTTGGAAAATATAAAGCAGGGGTGGATTGCTCGTCAGAGCTGTCCTCTGACTTTAAGGCACGAGGTACTTATCCTGGCGGCAGGTATTTCAACTGTCGGGCAATAGTATAACAACTGGGTTTTCAAAAATCGCAGGATGCAAAAAAACCCCAAGGACTTTTATCCTTGAGGTCAATTGGTGCATGGTCAAACATCTCTGTCTGTGGTGGTTTGCTCTATTTCAGCCTATACACCTTTAGCCATGCGAGTGTTCATGAGCTGGAAAAATTGCCGTTCCACTGGCGGCACTCCAGTTCTGCGTCAGTCCGCAGAAGCCCATATTTTTAGTGTATGTTCACGTTAACGAGTGAGTCTTTAATCATGTTCTGACCTCTCATAACGGTCACTCGAAGTGTTGAGTTATCGTCAATTCCTTCGACTTCTGCAATTTCTTCAAAAGACATTTCTTTCAAGAAGCGAAGTTCCATAATTCTGCGAATGCTTTCGCTCTTTATAGAGTTAATTGCAATTCGAACGGCTTTAGCTTTTTCGTCACGAACCATTTTTTCTTCAGGTGTAACTGCATCTGAGAGAATTTGGAATTCCATTCCGTCATTATCTTCAGAGGTTTTATCTGCAAGAGCGTTCAAAGAAAGTACTTCAATCTTTTCTTTACGCTTGTGGTCAATCAAAGTATTGAGTGCAATTTTATAAAGCCACGTTGAGAACACAGCAGTTTTTTTGTCATAACCGCCAATGCTAAGGTGAACTTTTTGGAAGACAACCATCTTCAAGTCCTCGGCAACCTCATGGTCTTTAACATTCTTTTTGAAGTAGAAACTCATTTGACTTTGGTGTCTTGAGTATAATTCCTCAAAAGCTTTTTGTTTTTCTCTATCAGTCGCTTTTTTGTTTTGTAGAACCTCAACAAGTTTTTTGTCTTCTGTGGCTCTCTTTGATATTGTCTCCATTTTTCTTTTTTTTTATTGGTTTCACTATTATAACAACTGGGTTTTCAAAAATCGCAACTATTCATTGTCCCATTCAAGAGACTCAATTTCTTCTTTTTGTTCTTCTGTAATATCTAATGTCAATGTTTTTGAATTAGAGTCTGAGCACTCAGGAACAATAATCAATTTGAAGGTTCCGTCTGTTTGTTTTTCAATGTTTAATACTGCTGTCATAATGAATTTATTTTTTATTGGTTATGCACTTATAACAACTGGGTTTTCAAAAATCGCAAATTAATCGTGAATAGACAATTTTACTCTCCAACAATATTTTAACATTACTGGTGCATGAAGGTCAGGGGACATAACAATTTTTCCTGACTCATGGTCTCTTATTTCACTGACAAAAATAAAATCAACATCTTCCATAATTGTGGTGTCTGCTGTTTCATTTCCAAATACACAATAATGACCCTCTCGTGGATGTTCATCCATTAATTCAAAGGTTATCTTTCGTGTGTGAGTTTTTATTACTTGTCCCATTTTATATTTATAACAATTATGTTTTCAAAAATTGCAGACCAGCTTAAATTTAATTAAGCAAGCCGCTTTTTTTCAGCGTCATCATCTCTTCAGGAGTTGGAACTCTGCTGTCTTCGAAGTATGCATTGGTAATTGCATCCTCAGCTATTACTTCAGAAACGACATTCATTGAGACTTCGAATTTGCTATAGAAATCTTCTTTGGTCATCATCTTCTTCAAGAGTTCAAACTTCGCTTTACTTGTAATCATCATCTTCTTTGTCATCTTCTTTTTATAATTGCTTTTGGCGTTGGGTTCACTTTCGGTGCAGGCACTGTCCAAGGGTCATTC
>ERZ1292625.4600-Hain-H41-01um-R1-4600-length-10204-cov-7_pt1 | contig 10204 bp, 16 predicted proteins | sample MGYA00564400_ERZ1292625 | MGnify/ENA primary metagenome ERZ1292625 (study PRJEB36523, sample SAMEA6512639) | groundwater metagenome | collected 2019-01-08 | study: AquaDiva: Metagenomics assemblies of 32 groundwater samples
GCCCTCGAGAGGAATCGAACCTCTATTACAAGATCCGCAATCTTGCGTCCTATCCGTTGAACGACGAGGGCTTGTCTATAACCTTGTTTTAATATACCCGTCCCTTACAATTTTCTCAATATAATCCTTCCTTTTCCAATTCTTCATTTTCTTCTCCATTCGTCTCGCATCGAGAAGATTCGGATATTCTTGTTTAAAAATAAGTTCATATATCTTCCAATTCCTGGTTGTTTGCGTGTGTCCGGTCTCATGCTGTTTTAGCCGCCTTTTTAGATCGTTCGTACTTCCGATATAAAGACTTCCGATTTCCGATTTTAATATGTAAACAAATGCTTTCATATTTCGTCCTATCCGCTCCGATGCTCGCAAAGCGAGATCGGAGAGCCGATTAAACGTCGGCTTTGAACGACCTGTCCCGACCATTGCGTCGGGACGATGGCTTTTTAAAACCCGAGAAAATTCGTCAACACATCCAGGAAAGAATCTTTATATTCCACCTCGGGCAGTTTTTGCACGAGGAAGATTCTCGCTTTTTCCGCCGTCTGGCTGTCTATGGGTATCTTCACGAATGGATTGAAAGTGGTTTTCTTTTTTATGACCATTTCATCCAGCCGACCGGGGCGGTTGTGCAAACTGAAGTTGTCCAATTGACCGTATTCGTAGAAAATTCCCCGGCCTATTTCGCACCCCTTCTCGGTTAGTTTAAAATCTAGCACACCCGGCTTGCGGTTGGCTAATACAATGACCAAAATGCCGGCAATCAAAATGAATATGCCAAAAAAGAAATTCTTCTGCCAAAGAGCTATCAAAAGCAGAATGAGTGCCGCTCCGCCGACCATAAGATACCAGCCACCCCCTTTTTCGAAGTGCTCATATTCCGAAGCCCGCCAACTGATTTCTTTTTCTTCCATAATCTTTTTAGTATAGCCGATTTAGGTTTTAAACTCTGGTCGCTAGACTGGCGATATTCATAAATTGGATTATTAAGAAGACGACGTAAAAGATTATGAGAATTGAACCTTCTCTCCGGGAAATGGCGTTCTGGGAACGGGCGAAGAAATAAAGAAGGAAGAGCCCGACAATCAGGAGAATCGTAGCGCTATAGAATTCCTTTGGTTCGACGGAAAATCTTCCGTTTGAGACGGCTAGGAAGCCGAAAATAAGAGTATTCATGGTCGCCGAGCCCAGATAATCGCCGAAAGCGATATCTTTGTGTTTCCTGATTATGGAACGGGCGGCGATGACGAGTTCGGGAACATTCGTGCCGATTGAAAGAATAATGAGGCCGATAATTGAGCCAGGGATATTGAAAAAAGTCGCGAAGTAAACGGATTGCTCGACGAGATACCGGCAGGCGACGAAGATAATCGTTCCGCCGGCGAGAATTTTTAAAATATCTATAGTTATGGCGTTCTTGCCCACCGGCGGATTTATGGGCACCATCTCAAGCTTATTCGGAAATTCTTTCTGTTTATGGATCGCGTAGACGAGTATAAAGAAGGCAATGAGCGCGAAGACTCCGTCCGATTTCGTGATGTCGCCGTCAGCCAAGAGCAAGGCGGGCAGAAGGATGACGGCGAATGCGAGAATGATATTTTTCTTTGATATTAGATGTTTCAACCCCATCCCGTTTCCCGCGATGGCAAGAAGGGGGATAATGAAAAGCAATATGACGAATGAGGCGCCCACGAGATTCCCGACCGATATCTGCGGGACGCCTCCGAGAGAAGAATTTATCGCGACCGATATTTCACTGAGCGATGTCAGAATGCCCAAGACGAAAAAAGCGACGCTGAAAGCCGTTTTATGGAAATGTTTCGCCACCCGGTCAACCGATTCTATTAGTACTCCGGCGGAGAGCCAGACGGCCAAAGATGAAAGAACGAAGATGATAAGATGGGTAGCCATAATTTCTCCATTATAAACGAAAACGGGGCAGTTTTATACCGTCCCGTTTTTCGTATTTATTTAGGCTTAAAAATTAAGAAGAAAGATGCTTGGAGACGAGTTTCGTCATCTCGAACATATCGACAGTTCCTTTGCCTCCGAACACCGCCTTAAGAGCGGCGTCGGCGTTGATATTGCGCTTCTTCTGAGGGTCCTGGAGATTATTCTTCTTGATATAGATCCAGAGTGCCTTTACAACTTCCGACCTCGGCATCGGCCCCTTGCCGACCACAGCGGCTAGTTCCGGGCTGACATTTAACGGCCTCATGAATGCGGAATTGCTTTTTGCCATAATTATTTGTTGAAAATTCTTTTGATACTATCCCGACCTTTTAACTTAACTAAATGATAACCGATAGGGCGAATCAGTCAATTTTCCGTGGATTGCCCATTTTCCCAACTGGCGGAGAGGGTGGGAGTCGAACCCACAGACGGCTTTCACCGTCACAGGTTAGCAACCTGTTCGCTTACCATTCGCACACCTCTCCTTTTAAAAAAGGCTAACCTATTTTCGATACCTCTTCAAGTGTTTAGGATTATTCGAATTAAATATCTTGCGATATTTTCTTTGTTGTTTATCCGTATAAAATTTGTAATTCCTTATTTTCTCTGTTATTCTGCCATTACTATGCGACGCCCTCCCATCATAGCCGTTATGGGGCACGTGGACCACGGAAAGACCACGCTTCTTGACTATATCCGGAAAACGAACCTGGCGAGCCGGGAAGCCGGCGGTATAACGCAGGCCATCGGCGCTTACGAAATTGTTCACAATGGTCGGAAAATCACCTTCATTGATACGCCAGGGCACGAGGCTTTTTCGAATATGCGCGCCCATGGGGCGAATATTGCCGACCTGGCGATTCTCATCGTTGCGGCCGACGACGGCGTGAAGCCCCAAACTAAGGAGGCGCTCGAGACAATTTTGAAATCCAAAACGCCTTATATCGTGGCAATAAACAAAATCGACAAGAATAATGCCGATATAGAAAAAACGAAGAACGACTTGCTCCAACTCGGAGTTTTTTTGGAGGGCTACGGCGGGAATATCTCCTATCATCTCATTTCGGCCAAGACTGGGGAGGGGGTAAACGAGCTTTTGGATTTGATTCTTCTCGCTACCGAATTGGAAAATCTGGAAATCGACAATGCGGCCGTTTCGGGCGTGATTATCACGAGCCGGATGGATCCGCGCCGGGGCATTCTTTCGGGGGTCATATTGAAGAACGGCGTGTTGAAAGTCGGCCAATATATCGGCACTGCGAGCGCTTCGGGAAAAGTAAGATCCATTGAAACCTCGGTTGGGGAAAAGGCAAACGAGATTCAACCATCCTCACCGGCACTAATCATTGGTTTTGAGAAGCTTCCGGATGTGGGTGAAGAATTCGCCGCTGGCGATGAAAGTGCCGTGGCCGAGTTCGTGAAACTGGTATCCGCGCAGGAAAAAGCCGTAAAAGAGCCGGCCGCCGCCTCGCCCGAAGGTCAGGAGACATTGAACGTCATTCTCAAAGCAGATGAGACAGCTTCTCTTGAGGCGCTCAAGAATTTGATATTAAAACTCTCACTTGGATTAACGGTTAAAATCATTGACCAGAATGTGGGCGATCTCACGGAAAACGACGTGAAGCGCGCTATCAACACGGATTCCGTCATTATTGGCTTCAAAATGAAAATGGATCGGGCCGCCGCGAACCTCGCAAGCACCCAGAAAGCGATGATAATCGAATCCCCGATAATCTATGAATTGGAAACGGCGCTCAAAGAATACGCAAAGAAAATCGTGCCCAAAGAACTGCGGCGTCTTGAAGTGCTCGCCGTTTTTGGCAATGCCAAGGGAAAAGAGCGCGTAGTCGGCGGGAAGGTGATACTGGGTCCAGTGAAGAACCAGGAGCCTTTCGAAATTTGGCAGGACAAGAAGTTAATCGGCCAGGGGAAGATAAAAAATCTCCAATCCCAGCACAAGGATGCGGCGCAAGTGGAGACCGGAGTTGAGGCGGGACTTTTAGTCGAGAGCGACGAGCCGATTAAAGTCGGCCACCATCTTTTATTCGTCAACCCAATATGAAGCCTTACCGCAATCTCAAAATAGGCAGTTTGATTCAGCATGAGTTGGGTGAAATGCTTATCCGCGAATTCAATTTCGAGGGCGCGCTCGTCACAATCGTTGAGGTCCAGGTGGACGATAAGCTGGAAAGCGCCTTTATTAAGTTAAGCATTCTGCCTTTTCAAAAAGGCCCGGAAGCATTTACAATGATTGAAAGCCGAAAGCGGGAGCTGCAGGGAAAGCTGCTGCGGAAAATGAATATCAAGCCGATGCCGCGATTGGTCTTTAAGATAGCCGAAGAGTAAGGCCCAGTAGCCAAGTGGTAAGGCGATTCTCTGCAAAAGAATTATACGGGAGTTCAATTCTCCCCTGGGCCTCAGGAAATTAAGAATTTGAAGCCCGGGTGGCGGAATGGCATACGCGTAACACTTAAAATGTTATGATCGAAAGGTCATGTGGGTTCGACCCCCACCCCGGGCACAAAATGAAAGAAGAAAAAACAAAGCTTTGGCTGACAATTGTCTTCATTGCCGCGATCGTGATATATTTGGTTTTAGCTCTCTTGGGCGGAAATTATTCCCGCGCGCCGGAGAGTAGTGAGTTCAAAGGCCCGACCGGAGTGCCCTATATAAAGGGTCCGAGCGGCCCTCCGCCGGGAGGAAATTGAAAATTGCGGGATTAGTATAGTGGTAGTACATGACATTGCCAATGTCAGGGCACCGGTTCGATCCCGATATCCCGCACAAAAGTTATTTTCCGACGAACTATTTTATTTTGAAAAATCTGTGTTTGCCCACCTTCAGGATCTCTCCGCCTTTCAATTTCAATGTTTCTTCGGTATTTTCTTTGGTGACATCATCGATTTTAATCGCTTTTTGCTGAATGAGCCGCCGGGCTTCGCTTTTGCTTTCCACGCCGGAAGCAAGGAGCAAGTTCAATAAATTAATTTCTTTTTTTACCTTCAATTCTTTCGCATCTTCCGGCGTCTCCTTTTTAGAGAAAGTTTTTATCCAATTTTCTTTCGCTTTTTTGGCGATAGCGGGCGAGTGGTACATTCCAACGATTGTTTCCGCAAGAAGCATTTTTGATTGATAGGGATTTCCTTTCGGCGCGTCAATATCGGTCAGAAGTTCAAAATATTTATTTATCAGAGGATCGGGGATAGACATGATTTTTCCGAACATATCATTTGGATTTTCCGTGACGCCAATATAATTGCCGTAGCTCTTGGACATCTTTTTCACGCCATCCGTGCCTTCTATCAGAGGAACGGTGATAATATCTTGTTCCGGCTGGCTGAAGTGGCGCTGGACGCGCCGGCCCATCAGTAGATTGAATTTCTGGTCCGTGCCGCCGATTTCAACATCCGCTTTTACTTTTACCGAGTCATATCCCTGAAGAAGAGGATAGAGTATTTCAATCACGGAAATATCGTTGCCCGCATCAATGCGCTTCTGGAAATCAGCTCTTTTGATTATTTGTTGGAAAGTGACCGCTTTCGCCATCTCCAGCATCGCCGCCAATCCATTTTTTTTATGCCATTCGCTGTTGTAGTGAACCTCTACTTTTTTTATATCCAGAACCTTTCCAGCTTGCTCCAAATATCTTTTCAGGTTCGTTTTTATATCTTTTTCGGTAAGCGGTTTTCTTTCCTCGCTTCGACCGCTCGGATCACCTATCATTCCGGTGAAATCCCCGATAATAAGCACGATTTGATGGCCGGCTTCCTGGAATTGGCGAAGCTTCCTCAAGGGAACGGTATGGCCCAAATGAATATATGGCGCAGTCGGGTCAATGCCGAATTTCACCCGCAATTTTTTGCCTGGAGAAAGGAGTTCAATCAAATGATCTTTTTCGATTATCTCCTCCACTCCGCGGTTAAGAATTATGTCGATTTGTTTTTCGTTCGCTTTCATTGCTTCAATTCTAACAGTTTTCCATAAAAAAATAATGTCCCTCACAGGACATTAATAAGAATCAAAACATTGGGACAATAAAACCGCTTATCCCGAAACCCCGCAGGCGAGCGGGCAAGGTCGGTCGTTCTATAATTCGACCGCCGCTCGCCGAGGACAAGCAAGCGAGTCGCTGGAAGAGCGAAGTGGGTTGAGGGAAAGCGGTTTTATTGTTCCTACTTCTTTGTCTTGATAATCTCGTCTATCAGGCCGTAGTCCCTGGCCTCCTGGGAGGTGAGATAAAAATCCCGGTCGGTATCGCTTTCGATCTTATCCATTTTTTGGCTCGTGTGTTTTACAAGGATCTGGTTAATCCGTTCTTTTATTTTCAGGATATGCCGCGCGCTTATTTCGATATCCGATGCCTGGCCTTCTGCTCCGCCCATTACCTGATGAAGCAGTATTTCGGAATTGGGGAGCGCGAAGCGCTTGCCTTTCTGGCCCGCGGCCAGAAGCACCGCGCCCATCGAGGCGGCCATGCCCACGCAAATGGTTGAAACCGGCGATTTTACGTATTGCATCGTATCGTAGATGGCGAGACCGGCCGTAACGGAACCGCCCGGAGTGTTCAAATATAACTGAATTTCTTTTTTGGAATCATCGTGGTCGAGGAAGAGAAGCTGGGCGATGACGCTGTTGGCTACCTGATCCACAATCGGTCCGCCCAAAAAGACTATTCGTTCTTTCAGAAGGCGGGAGTAAATGTCGTAGGCCCGTTCGCCGTAACCGGACTTCTCGATGACTGTGGGTATAAGATTCATGCGGCTATTTTACTATCCGCAGTTCCGCGGCGTCAAATCGCTCCGCGTTCCGGATATTTTCCGCGCTCACGACGGTGATGACATCCCCAGTTTTAATATTTTGGAGGGTAATTGCGGAAGAATTGCCTGTTTCGCCATTCATGGAAATTATCTTCGTCGAAGGAGTGACGACTGCAAAACGGGTCTCCATTCTTCGGGGACTGCCGTCCAAGTGAGGGAGATAGTCGTCGATGGCGTTAATCTCTAGCGCAATAGTCGCGCCGCTTACGCCTTTCACGATGCCAGTCAGAACATTGATATTGGCAGGTGGTTCGGGGAAGACGGAGTCAACGAGCGGTTGGAGTTTTTCGGAACCGATCTTTTCGCCTTCCGTTTTGCCCTGCCACTGGCCGGCAAAAAATCCGACCGCCAGAGCAATGACGATGAAAATGGCAAAGAGCGAAGTAGTTTTCTTATCCATTGATTTTATTATAACATATCTGGATTGGGGTCCTTAATCTACCCAGACCAATTTGTTTAGGTGAACAAGATTCTAATGAAGAGACCCAAATTCATTTTTGTAGGTGGTATTAATGGTTCTGGTAAGACCAGGCACCATGCGGGATATGCTCGGATATATGGCAATCAGCATGGCAACAACAATACAAGAGGAGCGATTTCGGAAACATTAACCAATTATTAACCAAAAAGCTTTTAAGGAGGTGATTGTATGAAGCCCGAGATTTTTGCGGCGATTTGTGTGGTGGAGTCGGTTCAAGAAACAGAATCTTCCGTAACAGATCCAAGTTGGACCGGTCAGGGTTCTTCGAAACACCAGGATGATTAATACATCCTGATATACCCATAGGGGAGCGTAAAAGCTCCTCTATTTTTTAAATAAATATATACTTAACTTGAATCATGAATAATTTAAATACCTTTGATTTTCAAGATAAGAAATTCTTATTACTTGGAGAGATTCATGGAGTTAAAGAAAACATAGGGACGCTTAAACTCTTGGTAGGTTCCTGTCTAAACAAAGATGATTCTAGATTGGTTATAGCATTTGAGTGTCCGGCTGAACTTACCGAAGAAATTAATACTTATTTAAGAGATGGGAATAAGCTGAATTGGCGCAAATGGAATTTTGTTAAGTATAGAGATGGAAGAATATCAAAAGAGCATTTAAATTTTTTGAATTGGATAAAAAAGATCAACCTAAAAATTCCCGAAAATAAAAAGATAAAAATACAATGTTTTGATGTTAGTGCAAAAAAGCGGAATACGAGAGATGAAAAAATGGCAAGAATTCTTCTTCGGGCAGGAAAAGGTAAGAAAAATAAAGTAATCGCAATAATGGGAAATTTTCATGCCCAGAAAGAGCCATTTTTTATGAATACAAAAAAACACGTTCCGGTGGGCTCCAGCTTCCATCTCCGAAGAAACGAGCGTCTCCACAACTTGGCCGAGAGTATTGTAGACCGTGAGGTTTACAAAATCTCGTTTCGGGAGGGAAAACTCGATTGTCGTTGACGGATTGAAAGGATTCGGATAGTTTTCTGGGTGAGATTTATGTTGTTTTTTGTGGTTAAGTGTTGTATTATGTAAGCATGAAAGTAATCACCCAATTGCCAATCTCAATATTTAAAGAAGGCAAATATTTCGTTGCTTATGCACCGGCGCTGGATTTGTCTACTTCCGGAAAAAGCTATGATGAAGCGAAAAGTCGCTTTAGAGAGATTGTTGGGATTTTTTTTGAAGAGATTATGAAGAAAGGTACTTTGGAAGAAGTGCTTAGCGGTTTGGGTTGGCAGAAAATAAAAAAACAATGGGCGCCACCGGTGTTAGTGTCTCAAGAGTTGGAAAAAATTTCTCTCCCCGCTTAGAGATAGGATACAATGTCGGCGCTTAAATCAGCATCCTGGAAGAAGTTTGAAAAATTCGTTCTTTTTGTAGGATGCCGTTACGAACGGAAGCGGGGCGATCATAGAATATACGGGCGCAGCGATTTAAAGAGACCAGTTGTTTTTCCTCAAGACAAAGAAATCCCGATTTTTGTGATAAGAAACAATTTAAGAGTTTTGGGGATAAGCACCGAAGAATATCTTAGAATTTTAGACCAGCTCTGAGGTCAATAATGTGAAAATGCAAAGTAAAAGAGCCAACACGATGTATTGTGTTAGCTCTTTATTATTTCTATTTCATCAGAAGCATCTTCTTCGTCTCCACGAAGTTGTTCGCGATTAGACGATAGAAATACGTTCCTGACGGAATGTTGTTCGCCTTCCAAATAACCTGGTGGGCTCCAGCTTCCATCTCCGAAGAAATGAGCGTCTCCACAATTTGGCCGAGAGTATTGTAAATCGTGAGGTTTACAATCGCTCGTTTCGGAAGAGAAAACTCGATTGTGGTCGAGGGATTGAAAGGATTCGGATAGTTCTGGCTCAAGCTGAACTCTGCCGGCAACACACCAGATTCTTTAACGCCCATTACGACCATTCCCGACAGGGTTACCTTCACGGGAGAAGTTGGTGAGTCGTTGAAGAACGAAAGGGTATCGACTGCGGGGCCAGGAGTGGGCGAGAAGAATGAGACGATGAACATCTTTCTGCCACCGGCCGGAACAGAATCTTTGGTCGGCGTCACGGTGAACTTTGGGTTCGTTGATTTAACGGAGTCTATGTATAGAACGATATTTCCATTGTTCTCTATATAAACAGTGTCATTTTTGGAAGTCTTACTTTCCTTCGAGGAGTGTGATAAAATAAAAACATATGGTAACTATTACTATTCCGAAAGAATTTGCCCGAAAGGGGGATCTTGTGGTTATTCCCCGCAAGAAATATGAGGATTTTTTGAATTTGGAAAAGATTATGGAAAGAAGATTAATAGAGGAATCAGATACCGATTCGGCTATTAAGATATATAAAAAAGAAAAACGACAAGGGAAATTAAAAATTATTAAATCTCTGGCCGATGTAGATTAGCATGATTATTCGGATATCGTCGAAATTCAGAAAATCTTATAAAAGATTACCGAAGAGCGTGAAAGAAAAAGCCAAAGAAAAAGAACAGATTTTTCGGGCGAATCCATTTGATTCAAGGCTTGATACTCATAAACTGCACGGAAAATATAAAGATTATTGGGCATTCACCGTCGTTAATCAATATAGAACTATGTTCGCGTTTGTTGATTCTGATAAGGCGGATTTCATTAATATCGGCACTCACGATATTTATAAATAAGGAAGTCCGGCTCCCCAATTCCCCCATTTTCCTTTATTTTACCCCGTTAGAAGCAGAACGCCCCGCGTGAGCTTCTAACGGGGTTTACCAAGTTATCCAGCCATGGCTTATTAATTTGGTAAAAGACCATAAAAATATTCTCCTCTCTTTTAAATGAACTGAGCATTAGCGCTCGGCACCGATACTATATAACATTTTGTAGAAGAATACAATGCTTTGTATGAGGCCACCCACTTTTGCACTCGGTGGGCATTTTTGCGACTGCTAGTTGT
>ERZ1292625.4601-Hain-H41-01um-R1-4601-length-10204-cov-6_pt1 | contig 10204 bp, 7 predicted proteins | sample MGYA00564400_ERZ1292625 | MGnify/ENA primary metagenome ERZ1292625 (study PRJEB36523, sample SAMEA6512639) | groundwater metagenome | collected 2019-01-08 | study: AquaDiva: Metagenomics assemblies of 32 groundwater samples
TTTTTAAACTTCTCAATTTGATAATAGTTTGAGTTCTGCTTTCCCTGCTTGGAAACAAAAGAAGGGCCTACCTTAAGTTTAGCCCTTCTGTGTAAAATTTGAAGTGGAAAACTAATTCAACTCGTCTTCTGCGTAATAAAAATCCAGATCTGGCCTATTATAATTGAACAGTTCATTTGGCTTAAAAAATATAGTTATCTCTCTTTTGGCTGCCTTAACATCTTCCGAAGAGTGAACAATGGTACTGGAGGTAGACATGCTAAAGTCCCCCCTTATCGTTCCCGCCGGAGCATTCTTGCCATCTGTTGGCCCGCACATGGCTCTTGTAACCCTCACAACTTCCAACCCCTCAAACACAATTACAACAACCGGTAACTTCATCATAAATTTTTTAAGCTTAGGCAAGAAATGTTTACCTTTATGCTGGACATAATGCTTATCCAACAACAGCTTGGACATTTTTATCATTTTCATACCAACCGGACTGATGCCTTTTCTCTCAAAACGCGAAATGATTTCGCCCAACAATCCCCTATGCATCGCATCGGGTTTTAATATAACTAATGTTCTTTCTTTTGGTTTATTCATTTTGGTTTTTTATTATTTGATAACCTTCTCCGTCGCTGACAATCTTAACTGTTCCATCTAGGTCTGTACGATAATATTTTATTCCAAATTTTTCAAGTCGTTCTGTCACTTCCGACGATGGGTGGCCGTATCTGTTTTTTGCTCCAACTTCAATAAATGCCACCTCCGGACTTACTTTCTCCAAAAAGTTAACTGTCGTAGAAGTTTTTGACCCATGATGGCCTATTTTCAAAATATCAGCATCAATATCATCATTCAACAATTCTTTCTCCACTTTTGCTTCAATATCACCCACAAGAAGAATCTCTGTCTCTTTATAATCAAGCATCATCACTATAGAACTATTATTGGGATTCTTAACTGTTTGTCCTTCCAAAGATTCTCTGGGGAATATTATTTTTAACACGATGTCATTTCCCAGCTCAATTATTTTACCGGCAATTGCTTCTATCTCATTTGCTTGTTCATTTTTAACCATATCCACCCACGCAGGAACCACGGGAGAATTGTAATTCTCTTTGGCTTGTAAAATATTCTTTACATCATATCTTTCCAAAACTTCAATTAATCCGACCACGTGATCGGCGTGAGGATGGCTAAGCACGACCATATCAATTTCTTTATCATAAAAGGGCATCACTTTTGCCAATTCCTGAATTACTTTATTGTCCGGTCCGCCATCTATTAAAACCTGGTTTCCATTTGGGGTTTCAATAAATATTGCATCCCCCTGGCCTACATCAAAGAAATATATCTTGAGTAGGCCGTCCTTTTCTTGGGCGGTGGAATAGGTAGAAAATACAAAAACAGAAAGGCAGAGCAAAATTACTATATGGACAAACTTTAACTGCTTGTTCGACATTAAAATTATTTATCACAAATTTAGATAAAAAGAAAACCGAGCCAAGCTCGGTATGGTAATTTAATTATCTATTCGGATTAAACCCGGGCTGTTCAGCGGCTTCGCAGGCCCTGTGCTGATCTTGCAACCCTTCGGAAACCTGAAGCAAAATTTCTTCGGTAACAACCGGCTTTTCTCCGTTGTTTGCCCTGCTTATAGCAGCAAGAGTAGCGCCAATACCAACTCCCTCTCCGATAAAAGCCGGGGTCATGCGAGAAGTAGCAACACTAACTTTGTCCCAGTTAATACCAGGGCCAAGATATTCCGGCGGAACAACGACCTTCAAGAGTCGTTCTGTGTCTTGCTGGGTAAAAGGATTAAAACTAATTGTTTTATCAATCCGTCCAGGCCTTTGAAATCCTCCAGCAATTTTATCTTTGAAATTAGTAGTGAAAACAACCACTATCTCGAAATCTTTGGAAGTCATACCATCAATTGCCGCCATCGTTTTGCCCATTGCACAAAAATCACCCAAACGCTGTTCTCTGTCAAAATCTTCAATTATAAGCAGGGCTGGAGGGTATTTTTTGGCGACTTGGAGCATAAACTCAATCGCTCCCGAAACATCAGGATTTGTCGGCTCCAAATAAAAAACAGTGAAACCGTTTTCAATGGCCTTCTTTGCTGTTACAAGAGCTGCCATTGTCTTTCCTGTTCCAAATCTGCCCTGAAACAAAACCTTACGCCTAATACGCACACCGGCCCGCCGGCATTGATCAGTTTTTTCAATTAACACCCAAAGATTGTCCGCCAATTCTCCAAATACGCTATCGTTGTATACAAGCTGGTTGAGATTAATATTGCTCAGATCCATAAAACTTCTTGAAGAGGTCACGGCCTTGCCTTTATATAAACTGGCGGTTTTCAGACTTACTTTAATCTTGTCCAAAAAAGACTCGACTTTAGCAGTTTCGCTTTTCTCTACAAGAGCCTGGATTGTAGCACCATCTAAATCAAATTCCCCATCAACACCTTTTATTCTCATCTGACCCACGGCTATTTTTTTCTCTTGGTTTAGGCCGACCTTGACCGTTGAAAAAGCAACTGGATCTCTGGCTAAAAAAAACCTGTTTTGGGTACCATAAAATGGATCCCGGCCAAACATGTCTTCAGCGACCTTATTAAACGCAACAGCCAAATCAATGGGGTCATATTCAAACCCTCGCACAATAACAATTCTGTCTTTCGCCACGATGATTCCTTGTAAAAAAACAAACTTGGGGAAATTATACCACTAATTTTTAAAATTACAAGAGATAAGAAATTTATAGTCCAGAAAGAAGTTCCGCCACGCCTATCTGGTAAGTTGTAACCGCCCAAACAACTATGCCAATTAGTTTTCCGAGGGGCAAAAATATCATTCCGCTTATTCCAGAAATGAACCCAATGAGCATAGCGAAGGGAACAAAGGGAAGAACTAAAATATTGGCCGGCAAAGAAAGCGGCGAAAATTGATGAAAATAATAGATTAACAGCGGCACAACGGTCAATTGAGCAGAAACAGTCATAAGCGTTAGTTCTTTGAGCTTCCATAGTTCTGGAATTTTGCGAAACTTATTATCTAAAAACGGATAAACATAAAGCAAGCCCAAAACCGCCAAAAAGGAAAGCTGAAATCCAATATCAAAAACCAGGGCAAAGGGATTGAGCCAAATCATTGCTGCTCCGGCCAAAATGATGGAATTCTTTGGATCATAGAGACGGCCATATCCATTGGCAAATAATAGTAACAGGCCCATGATTGACGCACGGACAACAGAAGAAGAAGCTCCGGTCAAAATAGTAAATAAGATTATAACCGCCACAGAAATCCAAAAAGCGCTTCGCCTTTTGAAAAAATATATCAGCAGAGAAAGTAGAGCCCAAGAAATTATCATTATATTGTAGCCGGATATGGCAAGAATATGTGTCGTGCCTGTTTTGTTGAAAGCTTCTTTAATTTCTTCGGGAATATTCTGCCTGCTTCCCAGCAAAATACCGTTAATAAAAGATGCGTTCGGTTCTGATATGGACTTATTTATCGTCAATTCAAACTTACTTTTTAATTCAAATATTTTTTTATATAGTTCCACCTTCGCCTTCTCAAAAAATCTCAACCGCAAATTTCCTTCTTTATTTATCTTGGGGAAAGACATGACGGTCCTTATGTTTTGCTTCTTTAAATAAGCAACATAATCAAAATCCTCTGCAAAATTTTGAGGAGTTTTTAGGGCGCCCTCAACCAAAAGCTCGTCATCGAATTTATATTTGGGAAAAGCATTAGTATAAATAAGTGTCCGCTCATCAACTGCCAATATCTTATCCGGAACAATTAGTCCTTTTACCCGAAAAACTAATTGGGCTTTATTGCCATTTATATCCGGCTCCTCGTCAACATATCCTGACAATGTAACCACCATAACTTTTCCACCAACTTCAATATCAGCAAACTGGTTTAAAATACTATTGGCAAAATTAAATGAATTAAATCTGACAATTCCGAAAACAAAAATAAGAAATAAGACCCCCGCAAGTAAACCTCTCTTGGAATATGTCTTCTGGTACCCCGAAATCGCAATCAGACCAATCGCAAAGATTAAAAGAACCAATATCCATGTCTGGGATACTGGTAAAAGAGACGCAACAAAAACTCCGCCAAGAAAAGCGAGTAAAAGATAAAATAGTACCTGCGACTTGTGCATCCAAAAATCGTATCAAGAATCTCGAAAAGACTCCAGCCTCGCTCCGCCCTGCTGATACATCCTTCGTCTTGGAATCCTCAGGATTAGTATTTGTTTCCAATCGTTACCTCTTGGACAAATACTAATTACACACCCCAGTCGTGGCAAAGCAGTTAGGACAAGAATAGCAGGAGCCGGCGCGGACCATCAGCGTTCCGCATTGGACGCAGGCCGGAGCGTCGGTAACAAAAGATTTTGATACCAGCTTGGCTAACAACGAGTCGGTTTTTGATTCTGCAACGGGTGCCTTTACTTCAATTGCGGAAACACCCACATGTTCGGGGCCGAATAATTCTTCTCTATCTTCCGGCTTTAAATATTTCATTCCCAAATATCTGAAAACATAATCCGTTACTGATTTCGCTATGGGAATATCAGGATTGTTGGTGAAACCAGCTGGATCGAATCTTACGTCTTTAAATTTTCTCACCAATGTCTTTAGCGGAACTCCCGACTGGAGGCAGATGGATATAAGCGTAGCGATAGTATTAAACAAACCCGATACGGTGCTTCCCTCTTTAGCGGTAATAAGAAATGTTTCTCCGGGCTTCATGGTGTCTGGATAAAATCCGACCGTAAGATAACTCTCAAATCCTCCGACATTAAATTTATGAGTAATGGATGGCCTTTCGTCTGGCAATTTAATTCTTGTATAGCCGTTCACTTTTTCAATAAAAGCATTGTTCTCTTCTTTTTTAGTATTAAGCGGCTGAATGGATTTAGAACCATCACGATAAACAGCAATCGCTTTTAACCCCAGACGCCAACCTTCCATGAAAACATTTTTAATATCTTCTACGGTTGCTTCGGCCGGCAAATTTACGGTCTTCGATATCGCACCGCTTATAAACGGCTGAGCAGCTGACATCATTTTAATATGACCCAGGTACTGAATGCTTCTTTTGCCATTCTGTGCCTTGAACGAGCAATCAAAAACAGGCACATGTTCTTCTTTCAAGTGCGGCGCACCTTCTATTGTTTCCTTGTCCAGCAAATATTGGGATATTTCTTCTACCTGCTCGTTAGAGTAACCCAACCTTCTTAAGGCCAAAGGAATATGGCTATTGACCAATTTTAGAGTTCCGCCGCCAACTAATTTTTTGTATTTAATAAGAGCAAGCTCCGGCTCAATTCCAGTAGTATCGCAATCCATAAGAAAAGCGATCGTTCCGGTCGGCGCCAATACTGTCATTTGGGAATTTCTTACGCCATATTTTCTTCCGAGATCCAAAGCATCATGCCAGACAAGGCGGGAAGCCAGATGCAAGTCTCCGTCTTCAATTCCCATCATTTCTGATGTCTCAAACAGTTTTTCCGACTCGCCAAGATGTTTGGCCACGATTCCTAACATCGGCTCCCGATTCAGTTCATATCCCGCGAAAGGTTCCTTGATATCCGCCAACATGGCCGACATTCTGTAGGCTTCTCCGCACATTAGAGATGTAATTTGGCCGGCCAAAATTCTTCCCTTTTCCGAATCATAAGGCAAGCCCAGCACCATTAATGTCGCTCCGAGATTTGCATAGCCAAGACCAAGCTGGCGGTAGTTTTTGGTATTTTCGGTGATTTTTTCTGTTGGATATGAGGCATTATCTACAAGTATGTCTTGGGCAATAATCATTGTATCAACTGCTTTCCTGAATAATTCTACATCAAACCGGCCCCCCATCTTCAAAAATTTTAATAAATTCAAAGAAGCCAAATTACAGGCGCTATTATCCAAATGCATATATTCACTGCAGGGATTGGAAGCGTTAATCCTTCCGGTGTTTGGGCATGTGTGCCATTCATTTATGGTAGTATCGTACTGCATTCCCGGATCGGCACTGTGCCAGGCGGCATCGGCGACCCAGTCCATCAATTCTCTTGCTTTTATGGTCTCCACTGCTTCGCCGGTAGTTACGCCAACTAAGTTCCAATACCCGTCAGCCTGCACTGCTCGCATAAACTCATCGTTCACCCTGACCGAATTATTGGCATTCTGATATGGCAGCAGCGTATAAGGATCAAAAATATCGGCCGTAATAGAATCTTTTATTCCGCTTCTGATAAGAGCTTTTGTCATATCTTCAATTATTTTTTTGCAGTAAATAAAATTCTTTATATCGGGATGGTCGGCGTTCATGATAACCATCTTGGCCGCCCGTCTGGTCGTGCCGCCGGAACGAATAGAGTTGGCAACGCCATCGGCGCCCTTCATAAACGAAACCGGACCAGAGGAATAACCGCCTTTTGATAACGGTTCTTTGGACGAACGAAGCTTGGAAAGGTTTGTGCCGGCGCCGGAGCCGTATTTAAATATCCAGCCCTCATCGCGATACCAGTCAAGAATTGACTGCATGTTATCTTCAACCGACAAGATAAAGCACGCAGAACATTGAGGCCTTTCCTGCACTCCAACATTGAACCAAACTGGGCTATTAAATGCCGCGTATTGATTTACTAATATCCAAGTCAGGTCCAAAATAAAATTTTCACAGTCTTCGGCTGAAGCAAAATAACCGTCTTTAAATCCCCAACCGCCAATCGTCCTCGCTACTCGGTCAACCATATCTTTTACGCTACGTTCTCTATCCGAAGTACCAAGCTGACCCCGGAAATATTTTGAAGCGACGATATCTGTGGCTGTCTGGCTCCAAAAATTAGGAACCTCAACATCTTTCTGTTCAAAAACAACCGTTCCATCTCCTTTGCTTATTTTGGCTGTTCGGTTCTCCCAAACAATTTCTTCATAAGGATGTTTGGTGCCAAAAATACGTGGCCACTTAAGACCACGGCCCGTTAAATCGTTATCGGTAAATAAATTATTATCCATTTAAAGAAGATTTAATCCCGCTTAAAGGCGGGAAATTATTTTAAAACATGCCCTCACATGTACGCCTAACTATAGAAATTTATTTTATTTATTTCAAGCCCCAAAAAAGTTGATAACCTGTCGCTCCCAGCCACATACCCCCGACTCGACCGATAGTCCTCGCTTCCTGCGAGCTTCGGCTATCTACATGCTCGGCGCTTGGAAGAACCAAGCCCAAGCGCCTGCGCAGGTTCTCTCTGTGGGTATATGGCTGGTTGCTATAAAAATTCCGCCGATTGGTCAAGTGACAGAAGAGCAATGAAGCAAGGTTTGATTTAACTGTTCACTATTTCTTCATAGCTTTTATAATGAAAAACAAAGGCATCTTCTCGTTTTTTATTTTAATTTTTTGATATGCCACAATATCCTTTTTTGGTAGCTCGCCTACGGGTATATCAATTACCGAAGGAGCAAAAGATTTTATTATCTTAAATCCGGCATGCTCAACAGCTTCACGAATTGCATCTTCGTTTATATGATTATAGTATGTTATTTCAATATCTGCAGGCAGAATCGCAGTATGTTCTGTTACGACTATTCCTCTCGCATTAGTATATTTGTTTCCTGTTGATCCTTTACTACCCCAATAAACAGGATGATGTGTTGAAAAAAACAACTCACCATTTTCTTTCAAAACCCTATAAATCCCCGACAGAAGTATGTCCCAATCCTTTGCATAGTGAAAGGTCAAACTTGAGTAAATTAGGTTAAAACTATTGTCAGGGAAACGCAGATCTGTCATCTCCATTTTCTGAAACTCAACATCGGGAAATCTCGTCTTTGCTATATCTAAAAGTTTAGTAGATACATCTATGCCTACAACTTTGCGTGGATGTCGTTTGAGTATCGTATTGTTTTGTGTTTTTTTCAGTAACAATATCCATGGGATTATTCCTTAAATTCATATTTATACATAACCAAATCTTATCAATTTTTACCCCACTGCGTCCATCCGCTTTGCCCTTATGAAGCTTTAGCGGAAGAGGGTAGTTTTCTTTGGTCTTCATAGCTTTAGCGAAGTAGATAGCGAAGGATGACCACACTATCACCATTTCTTAAAAAGTTTGGGTGTCTATTGGGTCGTAAACAAACAAAGCGCAGCTCCTCCCCATTTGCAGACCGTCTGCGTCGAGGAAAACACAATGCTTAAATTAATTGATAATTTGCTTAGTTTTAACAAAATTTAGCCGGAAAACCCCGCTCTTTCCTGAAGATTAGAAAGAGCGGGGGCAAACGGATGCTAAAATTTGTTAAGCAAATTGAAGATTAATTTAAGCATTTGTCCGAAGAAGACAAAGTCGTAAGCAAGTAGGTCAAAAATGGGGAGGAGTGGAGCGACTATTTATTCATCTTCCGTCTGATAAATGCCGGGATGTCAAATTCTTCTTCGTTTACGGAAGAATCAATAAGTTCTTTTACGGATGGGGCACCATTGAATTGGACCAATGGCTTTTTTTGTACATTTTCAAACATATTTTGCCTTCCATTCATTGGCAGTTTGGGAGCGCTTGGATAGCCATTATTAAATCCGGTGGCCACAACAGTAACTTTTAATTCTCCCTTCTTAAGTTTGTCGTCTATCACTGCCCCGAAAATAACTCTTGCGTCGGGGTCAATGTGTTCTGTAATTATTCTGGCAGCTTCGTTTATCTCGGCCATCGCCATATCTGTTCCTCCGGAGACATTGAACAAAACCCCGCGGGCTCCATCTATTGAAACCTCAAGCAGTGGAGAATTAATTGCCATCTTGGCAGCTTCTATCGCTCTGTCTTCGCCAATTGACTTGCCTATGCCCATCAGCGCCGAGCCGGAGTTAGCCATAATTGTCTTAACATCGGCAAAATCAACGTTGATTATTCCCGGAATAGTTATCAGATCAGAAATACCCTGAACGCCCTGCCTCAAAACATCGTCTACGATACCAAACGATTCTAGCAAAGGAGTTTTTCTATCTATCACCGACAAAAGTCGGTCGTTGGGAATGGTAATTAAGGCATCTACTTTTTCTCTCAAGACATTCCACCCATCTTCAGCAATTCTTGATCTCTGTGGTCCTTCAAAATTGAAGGGCTTGGTCACAACAGCTACCGTGAGAGCTCCGACATCTCTTGCAATATCCGCGATTACTGGCGAAGCGCCGGTTCCAGTTCCGCCCCCCATTCCCGCCGTTATAAAAACCATATCAGCGCCCTTTAAAGCATTCATTATTTCTTCCTTGGTATCTTCGGCGGCTTGTTTACCTATTTCGGGATTCATTCCGGCGCCAAGACCCCGGGTCAAGCTTTTACCGATGTGTATCTTGGTGGTGGCGATACTGTTGTGCAAGGCCTGCGCGTCAGTATTAATGGCAATAAATTCTACACCATGAATTCTGGCTTCAATCATTCTTGCTAAAGCATTACAACCCGAACCACCCACGCCAACAACTTTTATTCTTGCAAATGTTTCAAATGGAGGTTTAATTATTTGTCCCATATTTAGAAATTTTCAGTTTTCAGTTTCCAATTTTCAAACATTGATTCATTGGAAATTGTAAATTGGTAATTAATCTATTGTCTGTGTATTACCATAAATAAAAAAGCCACGCAAGCTTTTCGAAACTACCTGTGGATAACCCGATTAGGGGGAGAAATTCTTAAGCCAACCCAAAACCTTCTTAAATGAGCTGCTATCGCCAAATTGGCTACCCTTAGAACCCTTACTGCCGCCAAATTCTTCATCCATGCCCCAACTTATCAATCCTGCCGCGACCGCAAAAGAAGGATCGTCTAAATTATCGGCCGCTCCGGCCAGATTTAAAGGCTTGGCAATTCTTACCGGCAGCCGTAGACGTTCTTTTACCATAGCCGCAAGACCGGGTAAATTTGCTCCTCCCCCGGATAAAACCACTCCGGCCGGAAGCATTCCCTTGGAAATCTTTTTCAACTCATTTGCCACCATTTCCAACAACTCCTGGGCGCGCGCGTCTACAACTCTTATTAATTGCTTTCTGGGCAGAACAAAATCCTTTTCCGACATTAGTTCAGATAAATCTATGTTCCCTCTTTTGCGTAGATCCTCGCCTTCCGAAGTCGCTCCGTGTTCAATTTTTACTTTTTCAGCGATATCCATTGAAGTTCTCAAGGCAACGGCCAGATCGGA
>ERZ1292625.4602-Hain-H41-01um-R1-4602-length-10202-cov-14_pt1 | contig 10202 bp, 9 predicted proteins | sample MGYA00564400_ERZ1292625 | MGnify/ENA primary metagenome ERZ1292625 (study PRJEB36523, sample SAMEA6512639) | groundwater metagenome | collected 2019-01-08 | study: AquaDiva: Metagenomics assemblies of 32 groundwater samples
TTTCCAGGAGACGATCTTGAAGAGATAGGGGTCGCCATTTTCGAGATTGGCGGTCACGTTGTTGCTGCCGGAGCTTTTGGTACAAACTTTTAGGATTTGCTCCAGATCCCTTTGAATTATTTTCTTTCTACTTTTACCATGGAAAATAATCATATTTCCCAGTCTTTCAATATTGGTGAAGATAATATTCCGCCCCTTTGGTAGCTTGTAAACCTCGTCGGTTGTGTCGTAGATTTCAGCGAACTTTTTCCGATAGATAATCTTTTGGAGATATTTTGAGATATATATGACGAGAAGCCGGGCAATGTGAATTATTTTCTGGAGAAGGTGGGTGTAATAGCGATATTTTTTGATAAAGACTTTCAGGAGATTGGCTTTTTTCCTGATCGGCCTTGCTTTTGGAAAGAAATAATAGAAAAAACGGCTTATGGCATACAGCGACAAGGTTGGAAGAAAAATGATAACCAGAATACCGAAAAAGTCGGCCATTGAACTTTCACCAGCGGTGAAAAGATAGACCAGGGTTGATAGTCCCAGCCCAAGAGACATGAAAATGAAAATTAACTCGGAGCGGGGTGCTTTCATTGTTGCCGAGCCTGGAGTCGAACCAGGAATATTCGCCTCCAAAGGGCGACGTCCTACCATTAGACGACTCGGCAATGCAGGTATATTTTACCTCATGTCTAAATATAGTAGAGTTAAGTTATGGTTGCCCCCATTTTTTATGATACCTACAACCAGGTTAAAGCGGCCGGAGTGGTGGCCGAGAAAGACCTCGAGGAGGCCCAAAAGACGGCGATCCATTTGGCTGTTCCTCTCCACGATGTTCTGATCGGTCGAAAGCTGATCGCCAGGGACGTCATCGGTGATCTGATCGCCAAATCCACGGGTGTGGGCTATATCGACCTTAAACGGCAAACGATTGCCAAGGAAATCCTGCTAACGGTCAAGGAGGAACTGGCCCGGGAGAGAAAAGTGATCCCCTTTGCCAAGGTCAACGGTATGTTGCACCTGGCCATGGAGGACCCGAAAGACCTGGAATCGATCAACTTCATCCGCAAAGTCACCGGGTTGACGATTGTTCCCTTTCTGACCTTTGAGAAAGATATTAAGTTTGGACTGCACCTGTATAAATCGAGTTTGCAGGATACGTTTGTCAAACTGCTTGAGCAAGCCCACAAGAGACACGGCCACGTCAGCTTGCAGGAACTGGCCGAGGACGTGTCGGTGATCGAGGCGGTCAATCAGATGCTGGAGTATTCGGTCATTCAGGATGCCAGTGACATTCATATCGAAGCCCTACCCGACCTGGTTCTGGTTCGTTATCGGATTGATGGCGTTTTGCACGATATGATTAGCCTGCCCAAAGATCTGCACGCGGCAATTGTAGCCAGGATAAAAATACTGGCGACCTTGAAATTGGATGAGAGTCGGTTACCTCAGGACGGAAGATTCAAATTTGAGTCAGAAGAAGGCGATGCCGTTTCCCTGCGGGTTTCGGTGTTGCCGACCGTCGAGGGAGAAAAAGTAGTGATGCGTCTCTTGGAGAGCGGGGCGCCGTCGTTTTCGCTCGAAGACCTTGGCTATGACTCGGAGAGTGAGATGAAGATAAAGAAGGTGCTGGTTCGGCCCCACGGCCTGATCCTGTTGACCGGCCCGACCGGATCGGGGAAGACAACCAGTCTGTATACGATGCTGAATATGCTTAATACCGGTGAGGTAAATATCAGTACGGTCGAGGACCCGGTGGAAAATCGAATTCGACGGATTAATCAGACACAAGTTAATCCGCAAATCAATTTTTCTTTTGCCGAAGGGTTACGTTCCCTGCTCCGCCAGGATCCGGATATTGTCATGGTCGGTGAAATTCGGGACGCCGATACCGCCGGAATTTCAACGAACGCGGCCATGACCGGTCACCTGGTGTTGTCGACCCTGCATACCAACGACGCTTCGGGGGCGATCCCTCGTTTGATTGATTTGGGAGCCGAACCGTTTCTGGTCGCCTCGACGCTCGAACTGGTCATTGCCCAACGGCTGGTGCGAAAACTGTGCAGTCGCTGTGCCGTCCCAAAAACGACGGATCCGAATGTGGTGAACTACATGATTGATAGCGTTTCTGATCCGGTTGAGAAGGAATTCCTAAGGAAATTAATTCCAAGTGAAACGAAAACGGCGCCGGGGTGTAACTATTGCAGTTATACCGGTTTTTCCGGACGGACCGGTGTCTACGAACTGTTTATGGTCAATGATGAGATCCGTCAGTTAATTCTTGATCGGGCAACGGCGACGGCGATCAAGGCGGCCGCCCTCAAAAACGGCATGCACACCATGCTCTTCGATGGTGCCGCTAAGGTGGCGGCGGGCCTGACGACGATCGAGGAAGTATTACGGGTGACTTTTGATTAACTATGCCCGAATTTGAATACAAAGCCGCCAGCCGGGACGAATATAAGAGCGGGCGGTTAACAGCCGGATCGGAGCTCGAAGCGACAACGATGCTGACCGAACAAGGGCTGACTGTGGTCTCTTTGCGTCAGCGAAATCCCCTGGAAATTGGATTTTTGAGCGACTTTTTCAGCAAACTCGATCGGGAGTTGAATGAGCGGATGGGGATGACCGAAAAAATTTTGTTTACCAGCCAAATGTCTTCGATGATCAAGGCGGGACTGCCGATCATGGACGCGCTTTCGACCTTTGTCGATCAGAAGAGTTCTACCGGTTCGGCCAGAATCGTCGGGAGAATGATTTTGGAGATTCAGGCGGGGCGGAAATTGTCGGAAGCGATGGCGCGTTTTCCAAAAATTTTTCCGCCGGCGTATATCGCGGTGCTCCGCGCCGGAGAAGGCAGTGGGACATTGGCTGACAGTTTGGGCTATTTGGCGACCCAACTCCGGCGGGAGAACGACCTGGCCAATAAGGTGCGGTCGGCCTTGATCTACCCGATTGTGGTGATAACGGCCATGGTGGCGGTGATGATCTTTATTTCTGTCTCGATTGTCCCCAAAATCCTGTTGTTTGCTCAAAGCTCGGGTCAAAAATTGCCCGGTTACACCCTGGCTTTGGTCAACACCGTCTCTTTCTTTACCCGATACTGGTATCTGTTTAGCCTGCTTTTGGTTTTGATTGTGGTTGCCCTGGTCGGTTTTTCCAAAAGTAAAAAGGGGGCGCGGATTTTGGGGAGGTTAAGTTTGCGCTTGCCAATTGTCGGACCTTTGGTGGTCCGCTATAACCTAGCCCGGTTTTCCCGGGTGCTGGGCGGCTTTTATATTTATGGTGTGGAAATAGTCGCCTCTTTTGATATCCTGGCGGCGTCTTTGGATAATCCGCTTTATCGGGACGCCTGCAGTCGGATCAATGATCACCTGACGGTGGGGAGAAGCTTGGCCGATGCTATCGCCAACGAAAAAGAACTTTTTCCCTCGATTGTTAATCGGCTGATCCGGGGGGCGGAAAAGACGGGCAATCTCGGGGAAACCTTGGATAAATTGGCGGCCTATTATGAAGAAGAGTTGGAGGTGGCGCTGCGAAATCTGCTGTCGCTGATTGAGCCGGCGTTGATTTTTATTCTGGGCTTTGGGGTTTTGGGTCTGGCGATGGTGGTGATCGTGCCGATTTACAAGATTACCTCGACCATAAAATGAGAGGGCTGACCTTGATCGAAATTCTGCTGGTGATGGCCTTGGTGGTCGTTATTTCCGCGGGGGGAATTGCCGGTTTGTCACAACTGCAAGCCGTTTTTAAGTTGCGGGGGGCGGCCGATGAAATCAGGGCGGCTTTGCAACTGGGGCGGGAACTGGCCATTGCCAACAAAGATCAGGAGACCTACCAAATCAGTTTGGCTTTCGGAATAGTAATCTTGCGATCGAATGCCGGAGAAATTGTTCGGTATATGAGCCCGGCGGGCATCACTTACTCGCCGTCTTCTTTTGGTTGGGGTTTTACTCCCCTGACCGGTCAATTGACCGGTTGTCCCCTACCCTGTCAACTGACGTTAACCTCCGGGGAAAATGTCGAACTAGTAATTTTTCAAACCAATGGCATCGTCAACTAAAGCGTTAAGGCAGTTGGGAGGCTTTACTTTAGTCGAGGTCTTGGTGGCGGTTTCCCTGCTGACGATTGTGTTGGTGGGCGGTTTTTCGGCCAACAATTTGGCGGCTAATAGCGCGGGAATCAATAAACTGCGGAGTCGGGCGAACTTACTGGCGGGGGAAGGGATGGAGGCGCTGCTCTCGGTGCGGGCGGCCGACTTTACTTCCCTGTCAGCGGGAACTTTTCAGCCGGTATACAACTCGGGTGTTTGGACGCTGGCGCCCGGAGCCGAAGTTTTGGGGAAGTACACCAGAAAAATTGTCCTGACCCCGGTGATGCGGGATCTTGTTTGTTCAACCCCGGTTTGTGATATTGTCAGCGCCGGAGGTAAAACTGATCCTTATACTTACCAGGCGATGGTAACGGTAACCTGGAAAGAAAATGATCAGGATAAATCGTTTAGGCTTGATTCATTAATTACCTATTGGCGATGAGGACAAAGCGACAAGCCGGTGTGTCAATGCTCGAGGTAGTTATTACCTTAAGTATTATGTCGATTGTTTCGGTGGCTTCGGTCTGGCTGGTCTTTACGACCTTGTCACTTCGAGATCTGGTTTTGGCGACGACGGCCACCTCCGAATCTCTGCGGGTCTTGTCGCACGCGTTATCCCGGGCGGTAAGAGGCGCTTCGGTGGTTGGTGGTTCCCCAACTTCTTTGCTGATTACCTCGGTTGATGAATGTTGGAGTTTTGTCTATGACGCTGGCGTTAAAAATCTCCGTTATGCCAAAACGATGGCGGCAGGCTGCGTGCCTAATCCAAACCCCAGCGAACTGTTTTTCCCGAGCTATTCCCAGTTAACTAATTTTTCCTTTTTGGTAGCGGCCCTGCCTACCGGCGGACGACAAGTTACGGCCAGCGGCGTCATGAATACTATTTTGCCTTTCGAAAATTATCAAACTAGTTTTTCGGATACGTTTACGAACGTAGTTGATTAAATGAAGAATAAAAAAACTTGGGGGCAGGCGTCTTTGGTGATGATCTTACTGATCGGTTTCGTTGCCGTCAGCAGTGCAATCGCCAGTAGCTCTCTGTCAGTTTCCAATGTTCAAATAGAGGAAACGATGCACGCTTCTGACCAGGCCTGGTATGCCGCCTGGGCGGGGGTGGATGAACTGATGTATCGCCTGCGGGCGAGACAGAATTTCAGTTCACCATATCAGTTGTCTTTGACTTTGGATGGCGGAGCGACTGTTTCGGTGAGCTTAGAAGGGGATGATAATGAAAAGACAGTCAAGTCGACCGGTTACGCGGCCGGAATGATAAAAAATCTTGAAGTTAAGGTCGTCTCCTCGTCGGTTAAAACCAGCTTCACTTACGCAATTCAGGCCGGAGTCGGGGGGATCGATCTGGAGGGCCAAACGATCGTTCGGGGGTCAAGTAACAGCAGCGGTAATATCTATTCCAATGGGGCCATCAGGGGCAAGTCGACCTCTGCCGGCAACAGCGGCTCGAGAATTTTGGGAAGTATCTGGGCCGTCGATTATGTCGGCGGTTTGGATAGTCCGACGACCGGGGGTGTTTATATCCAGAAAAACGCCTGGGCCAATTCCCTATCTGCCTGTCGGATTGCCGGAGATGCTAAGGCGCTGGCGCCTCCCAACGTCAGTAATTGCCCATATTCCGGGACTTTTACTTTGAGTGACCCGCCACCGGTGATACCTTTGGCCAGTGTCGACGCCGATTACTGGAAAAATCAGGCCCAGGCGGGCGGTATTTGGCCCGGAAACTGCATCGTCGGGGGCGGCGGCCCGCTTGACTGTACCGCCGGGGGGCTGAATTTGGGAGGAATAAAGATTACTGGCAATTTGACCGTGCCGAGCGGAACCAATCTGACACTGACCGGGTCGGTCTGGGTTACGGGAGACCTGGTTATTGACTCGAATAACGTTTTTTACACTGCCGAAGCGGTGGGGAAGAATTCAATTGTGGTGGTGGTTTCAAATCCGGATAATCCGGCGACTCTCGGCCGGATTTTAACGAGCAGTAATGTCTCGTTTCTGCGCAATTCCCTGGGGGCCGGGCTGATCTTTATTTCGGAAAACAGCTCCGACCAGTGTGGCGATAATCCGGCGATCATGACCTCGTCAAATACGGCGACGGTGGTATTCGTCGCTCTGTCTGGCTGTGTCCATGTCAAGTCTAATTCAATTCTGTCGGGAATCCTGGCGAAGAAAATATACGTGGAAAATAATGCGATCATCGAGTTTGATCCAAGTTTAGCCCGCGGCATACTTGAGCCGGGGAGTGGCGGCTGGGCGGTCGTCAGTGTCAAAGAATTTTAGGGAGTAGTTAAGGTAGAATAGATAAAGATATGGCCAATAAGCCTGCCCTAGGTTTGTGTATTACAGACCAATTTATTGAGGTGTCAGTTGTTTCCAATGACGGAAGAAGACTGGTTGATTTTGGTCAACAACCAATGCCGGCCGGTATAGTCGTCAACGGGGAAATCAAAGACGGCGGGGCTTTTAGGAAAGTCCTGATCCAGCTATTGGAGTCGACTCCGCGAGGGGTGGATCGGGGAGAAAAAGTGGTAATTGGTGTCTCTGATAACCGGGTGTTTTTGCGCGAGTTTACGATCCCGAAGTATGCCGGGAAGGAAATTGAGGAGGCAATTGATTACCAGATCAGGTCGCTTTTGCCTGTTTTACCGGTGGGGGTGGAAACCGATTGGCAAATCATTGGTCATAATCTCGAAGGAGAGATTGAGGTTTTGCTGGCGGCGATACCAAAAACGGTGATTCAGTCGTACTTGGCGGCGGCAACCGAAGTGGGTCTTTCAGTAGCGGCGATTGAGCCAGCGGTTTTTGCCAAGATTCGGATTATCAATCCAGAGCAATTGCGAGGTAAAGATGCACTTTTGGTCTACTTGGGCGACACTTATGCTGAGTTTACCTATCTGACCAACGGCCATCCCCGCTTTTCTGACTACCTGCCGGAAACAGAAATCGGCAAAAAAGGCGGGATCAGTAATGCGATTCGGGATTACGTTGTCTTTTCTAATTCGAAACACCCGACCCGGCCGATTCAGGAAATAATCATTTCCGGGTCTAATCCTCAGGTGGAGACCTTGGTCGGGAATTTTCAGGCGCAGAAAGTGGCGGCTTATCTGGCCGCTAGCCGTCTGACCACGACGGAGGTGAAAAATCAGAGTTTGCTGCAGACGTCAGCGGGGTTGTCATTGAAAACTCTAGATACCAAGGCTAGCTATAACCTGTTGCCGTTGGAATTCCGTTCCGAGATGGTTCGGGAACGGTTGATTGGCAGGTGGAGGACGGTTTTGAATTTTTTGATTATTTTGACGGTAATAGGTGCCCTGACCTTGTTTTATGTTTTCCAGACGGCGGCAGCTGATGAAAAACGGTTAAAGGGCTTGGCGGAAGTCTATCGGGCGGAAATAAATCAATCGCACAATCAGAGTTTGATTTCGGGGGCAGAAACATTGAATACAATATCCGATCGGCTTTTACTTTTGGGGGAAGCGACCGGAGGCGAGGAGGTGATATTAAATGAAATCGCGGCGATTACGCCCTCGGGGTTAGCGCTGACTAGCTTGATTTATGCGCGCGGGCCAGGGTCGGTGAAACTACTCGATCCGAAGAGTACCTGGGCGATGACGGGTGTGTCTTCGGACAGACAACTAGTGCTTGATTTTTATAACCAGCTCTTGACGAGACCGGGCTTTGCCAATGGCCGGCTTTATTTCAGCAGCCTGGAGAAAGAAACGGAGGTTGTTTTCAGGATTGCCAGCCAGATAAAACTATGAACAGAACAAAGCAGCCAGTCATTCAGCTTATCGTTTTCGCCTTTTTATTGGTGGTGGCGACGGTGGTGTTTTATTACAGCCAAAATCAGATTCGACTAGCCAGCCTCGCCCAGGCGGAAATCAATCAGCTGACGGAGAGTCAGGCCAGGCTAACTGAGCTAGCGACGCTGCTGCCGAAATATTCTTTGCGGGAGAAGAGTTGGTTAGCTACCTTGCCGCAAAATGAAAAAGAGGTGGCCGCGTTTGCCGAAAGTCTAGAACGGTTGGCGAAGACCAAGAACCTGGTCTTAACTCTTGCCTTTGATGATTTTCCGGGTCCGGTCGATGTTTCCGGCCATTATATTGCCGGAGTCGGGGCGGAGATTAGCCTCGAAGGTAGTTATGCCGGAATTGCCAGCTTTTTAGCCAACCTGACCGACCTGCCCTATCACTTTAAGGTTGATAAGATGGCCTTGACCAAACCGGATCGTCGACCGGGAGTCAAGGCTCTCATTAATGGTTCGTTGATGATGAATTTAGCAATTTGATCTAACCTTATGAATATCAAGGAACAAGAAAATCAGCTTGCGGTTAATCTCAGTCTAAGGATTGTGATTAACATCGTCGCCTTTCTGGCGTTAGTTGCTTTTATGGGTTATAGGCTGTACGTCGTTAGTCGGCTCGGCACGACTCCGGTTGTCTTGGGGGTGGCGATCCCCCGCTTAAAAGTTGCCAACTTTGAAGCGTTGTCGGAATTTTCAAAGTCGACCGAGTCGGGAGTGAAAGTGACGCCGGTTTTTAGTAACGAACCATTTGATTGAACTTTCTCCAAAAATGATATAACTAAACTAGATACTACTCAAGAGGGAGGTGATTTATTAGTGAAAATTAAACAAAATAAAGGCTTTACTCTTATCGAACTGTTGGTGGTGATTGCCATATTGGGTATTTTGGCGACGATGGTGGTCTTGGCTATCAATCCGGCCGAGACTCAAAGAAGAGGCCGGGACGCGAGCCGTCTCTCCGATATGGCGACCGTCCGCAAAGCGATTGATTTGGCGATAGCCGATGGCGGGGTCCTATCAGGAACTGTGGCCGTGCCCTTTACGGGATCGTCGGTTGGTTCGCGTGATGCATCCTTGGCGACTAATTATGTCGGTATGGATATCAGCAAGTATCTCTCGGTATTGCCGATTGATCCCCGTCAGACAGCCACCGTGGCGACCTTGATATCCGACGGCACGACCCAAATCGCCGCTGGAGGTATGGTTTACTCCTTTAGGAGTAACGGCAAGACCTATGAGCTCAACGCCTACATTGAATCGACTGACAACACGGCGATTCCGGCCAACGATGGCGGAACTTCGGCGACCGTTTACGAAATTGGGACGAACCCCGGTCTGACTTTGATCAGTCCGTAGGGAAGCGAGTTGGACAAATAATAATAAAATCCCGCCGAAGCGGGATTTTGTTATGGTTTATCTCTAGACGTAAGCAGGCAGGAGAGCCAGTTTCTGATTTAAGACCGAACCCAGCTGGAGCGGTGTGTCCAAATCCGAAGGGGCTTTGGCCAGAAGGCCGGCAGCAATTTCGGGAACACCGGCGCGGAAACTACTTTCGAGGCCGACATTGGCGGCGATTTGGGCAAGCGGGATGAAGGAAAGATTGGTCAATTTGTAACTATCCAGTTTTTCAAGGAGGTGGTCGGGGACGATGACTTGGTAGGCGCGGACACGGACGTCGGCAATATCGATCATGACCAGGACTTTGGGGTCATTGGGGATTAAGGGCGGCAGATTTCTGGCGACGCTTAGAGTGGCGGCGACTTCCTGCTGGAGAACACGCAGGATGGAGTCGTGGGCCGACTCGGTTCTTTTGCTGTAGGTCATGGGGAGAGAATAGGAACCGAAGGGTTTGCCCAGCTCCGGACGGGGGCTGCTGATATCTTTACCGATTAGAGCTACGGTCGGGTCACTTTCCGGGGAGACAATCAGGGCGGTGCCGTGGCGGCGAGTTAATCCCCGTTTGACGTAACTTAAGATTCGGTGGAGGGTGACGGCGGAGATTTGAAGCGAAGGGGGCATGGTCTTGTAGAGCGTTTCGAGAGGTAGATTATCTTTCGCCAAGGCGGTCAGAAAGTAAACGGCTTCGGCGAAACGGCTTTGGGGTCCGGCGGATTTGACAATCCCCCACTGCTTTAAAATGCGATGAAAATGGGGATAGGAAACGCCGGTATCGTGGGCAAAATCGGTAAAAACCTTATCGACCGAGCCGTATTTGAGGTATGAGGCGACCAGGGGTCTGTAAAATTCGATTTCCGATTCGGTGAGTCGCAATGGCCGCATTGGTGTAATTATAGTACGCGG
>ERZ1292625.4604-Hain-H41-01um-R1-4604-length-10197-cov-13_pt1 | contig 10197 bp, 6 predicted proteins | sample MGYA00564400_ERZ1292625 | MGnify/ENA primary metagenome ERZ1292625 (study PRJEB36523, sample SAMEA6512639) | groundwater metagenome | collected 2019-01-08 | study: AquaDiva: Metagenomics assemblies of 32 groundwater samples
CGTTTACCGGGCTATCACCGTCTAGGGCTATGCTTTCCAGCATATTCAACTAACAATACATTTTGTAACTTTTCTCGTATAAATACGACGCTCTTGCCTTACAACCCCTATTATAAATAATAGGTTTGGGCTATTTCCGTTTCGCTCGCCGCTACTCAGGAAATGTTCCGCCATTCGGCGGTTTTTTTTATTTTCCTCCAGGTACTGAGATGTTTCACTTCCCTGGGTATGCTCCTTACTAGGTAAGGTCAATGTCTATTACGACATAGGAGTTTCCTCATTCAGACATCTCCGGATCAAAGGTTATTAGGCACCTCCCCGAAGCTTATCGCAGCCATATCACGTCTTTCATCGCCTCTTAGAACCAAGGCATCCACCATATGCTCTTAAATTTCCTATTAGGAAATTTAAAAACCACAATCATTATTCGCTTACATGCCAAGCATCACCAAAGTGTTGCTTGGCAACTTCTTTTTTTACCTGCCTGTCTCCACACACTCAAAGACCCACTTAACTGGTGTGTGTGACAGAATGACGGGAATCTCTGCAAAAATTTTCTATTTCACCGCAATAGTTTTGGCTCCGGCTTTGCGAAAATCTTTCGACATATATTTATATGCCTCAAAATTTTCACTTTGCCTCGCTCAAAACTATCGTGGTTCATCACGAAAATTTTTACAGAGACTCCCTGTTGTCAATTAACAGTCGATGAGTGTCTAATTTTGAAACAAAAAATCCCGCAATAGGCGGGTTAAAGAGAGCCATGAAAGGTTCTTTTTATCCCAGCCAAGGGTGTTTCTGATTCGAAATACTCATATGCAACAATCAAGCCATTATATACGAAAGAAAAACGATGTCAAGCATTCCTGCCTGACATCGTTTTTCTTATACAACTTAAGAGTAAATCCCTTAAATTAAGGCTTAAATTACCTACGTGTCGAGATATCCTCGCGGAGTCTTTCAATGTAACGTGATGCTGCATCGCGACCACCAAGGCCAAATGCGAGACCACCTGCAAGCGCGAGCATAAATACTACGCCCATGAAGAGTGTGTTAAGCATTTCTGTTGCAATTCCAAGCTGTACAAGAGCTGCAATTATCGCAAAGATCCAAATAGCCCAACGTGCAACACCGCCAACCATGCCCGCAGACTTTGAGTCAAGAGCTTTCGCGCTTCCTGTTGTAATCTTCTGAACAAAGTCAGCGAGGAATGCTGCAACTACCAAGATAAGGGCAGCTACAATGATTTGAGGAATGTAACCAAGTACAACTTCACTCAAAAATACGCTGACCGCTGTGAGTTGAAATACATCAAGCGCTGCAACAAGGAATCCGATGATGACGAACCATTTTACGATTACGCCAAAGAAAAGTCCTGAATTCAAATTGAATCCAGCTTTGTGCATAAGTGTCTTTGCTCCTGCTCCTTCAAGGATACTGTCAACCTTGATCGCCTTTACAATCTTCTCAACAACATCACCCAATACTGAACCCACTACCCATCCTGCGATGAAAATAATGAGAGCAAGCACAAGCTTTGGAAGGAATAAAAGAATCTCTACTCCGAGCCCTTGAGCAAATGCGTCACCGAGACTCATCCCCCACTGTGAAATCAAATCCATATCTTTGTATTATTTCATACGAACATAGTCCGCATAAAAACATTTATTATTAAAACTTATAATGAATAATCTTGTCATCAACCCTGCACCTTCTCATCGTTATGACCAATCCTCAGAGAAGCACACGGCTTGATTACTACAATCATTATACCATTTTTAAAATGCAAAAAGGAAGAGGCCTGTGGATAACTTTTTTCTATACAACGCCAAGTTTATCAATAACGCGGTCATGGCGGAAATCAAGAATATCTCTTACAAACTTATCATATACGCTGATGCGGTATAAAAACTCTGCAGTTTCAAGGGCCCCATAGGAAAGCTCCCTTCCTACTTCTGCCTCGATAGAGCGAAGCGTGCTCTCAATCGCTCTCTTGTTCAAGTTGTCTCCCACAACAAGAACGTCGATGCGTGCGTCCGGTTCATCAAGAAAAATCCCCGAAAGAGCGAGAAATTTGATTTTGCCTACAGAACGAAAACGCTTGCTTATTTCATCACGATTGAGCGGGGTTTCTGAAATGATAAGGTTTTTAAGCGGTATAAGAAGGCTGAATTTTGGATTAAGGCGAAATCCGACTGTCCGTTTCTTGCTACCTGTTTTTGCTGACTTGGGTTTTGGTAGAACAATCTTGAAAAAACTTTTACTTTCAAGTACTCCCGCTTTTTTTAAGAGACTCAATTCCTTACGAACTTCAGTGGGTTTCACTTTACTCTTTTGGGCGATATCTCTTATATCGAATGTGTCGATGGGGTTCAAGAGAAAAAGACGCAGAATCTTAATACGTGCCTGACTGTTAAATATTATTCCAAGGATATCCATGACAACTATTATACCATTAGAACAAGAAATGAAAAAGAGGGACGGCCGTAGGCCGTCCCTCTTTTTTAGAAACTAAGATTTGTCTTACTTGAGTGTTACCTTTCCTCCAGCTGCTTCGATCTTTGTCTTCATAGCCTCTGCATCTGCCTTCTTCAAGCCCTCCTTGAGCATTGATGGAGCTGCGTCAACGAGGTCCTTTGCTTCCTTGAGTCCAAGAGCAAGGACTTCCTTCACTACCTTGATCACCGCAATCTTCTGCTCGCCAACTGCGGTAAGCTCTACGTTAAAGGAATCCTTCTCTTCTGTTGCTGCTGCGGCTGCTGCTGGAGCTGCTGCGGCTGCGGTTGCTGATACGCCGAACTTGTCCTCAAAGAGCTTCACGAGCTCATTCAAATCAAGAACTGACATTCCTTCAATCTTTTCAACAATGTCCTTGAACTTTGCTGGTACTTCTACCTTTTTTTCTTCTGTCATAATATTATTAATGTTTAAATTTAAGTTGTGCTAAATTCACTAATTTACGAAGGACCGACCTTCGTAAATTATACTGCCTTGGTCTTTCGAATCTCTTCGAGGGCGATGACGAAACGCTGGATCGGTGAATTGATGATGTTGACGAACTGACCGCGGAGAACCAAGAGTGAAGGAATTGTCGCAATTGACAACATTTCTGCCTGGTTCTTGTACTGTCCATCAAAGATACCACCTACGATCGCAACGGTTCCCTTTTCGCGGGCTGTCTTCTGGAATGCATACGTCTCGCGCGCTGGAGCAATGAGGTCGTCTCCGTACGCGATTGCAAGCTCTCCGGGAAGCTCAGGCATGTCGCCTTTTGCTTTGAGCCCAGTCAAGACGCGCTTTGCAAGAGTCTTCTTTGCTACAAAGTAGCCGACGTTTTCCGCCAAAAGTTTCCTGCGAAGGACCTTCGTCTCGGTAACCGTGAGCGCATTGAAGTTCACGAATACGATTGATTTTGCGCCTTTCAAGCGTTTCTCCATCGAATCAATGAGCTCCTGTTTTTTCTGTTTTGTAATTGCCATAATTTGTTCTGTGAAAACAGTCTATCTGTATAATTCAACGGCTCAAACGCAGAGCGTAAGAGCCGTAAAGCCAATCTATGTTTCAAGATTAGAGTCGACCTCCGCAGGGCTTAATATCTCTTTTTTCTGATACTATCCCCAGTTAAGTCCTTCGCGTAATTGGCTCAAAAATTTCGAGCGAGACGAAGAGGAAAATATGAAGCATATCGAGATACGCTAAAGATTTTTCTCAAAGTCGCAGCCGATATTTTTGAGTCAATGCGAAGAGGTTAATTGGGGATGGTGTAAGATAGCCTACTTCTACAGCTTCAAATCGAGCTTATCGCACATTGGTGATATTGTCAATTGTTGTGACAACCGTGTTTGTCTCCCCAAGATTAAGCACGTGAGAAACCGCCACTCCTGCGAGACCAACAAGGATTAGCGCCATAAAACCAAGCGTTGTTTTGAAAATGTCGTACATGTGAATAAATTATACCACTTCTAAACAAAAGCCTCGAAATAAAGGACCGACCTTTATTATTTGATTCCCGCAAGTTCTTGTTTGAGGGTTTCTGTGACAGAAGCATCATTATTAATGCGCTCTGAAGTAGCTATTGCTTTCCCATACGCTTCCTTTGCCATTATCATATCTCCCGCATCCAGATAGTATCGCGCGAGCATGACCATGAGATCAACGGAATCAGGATTCTTCACGATACCCGACTTGAGAAGCGTCGGGGTTTCGCCGAGCTTCTCCGTCATCGAATATTTATAGAGGTCGACAAGCCCCCTATATCCTTGGACATAGTCTGACTTGATTGCAATTGTTTTTTTCCAGTTTTCTTCTGACTTCTTAAAATCTTTCAAATAGTAGTGGTAGAGGTCTCCGAGGTTGTTATATGCCACTACTTCATTGGGTGCGAGCACTTTTGCATAATCCCAGGCTTCTCGAGCTCCCTCATAGTCACCTATGGTCTTTCTCTGAACCCCAAGCATAACCCAAGCATTAATATCTTGATTGTTTGTTCTAATTTGTTCTATAGTCTTGCTCATTTGGGAAAGAACAATGGTCTTAACTTCTGGTGCTACCGTGCTTGGATAATCAGTTCCGCGAACCAAGGACGGCGCTTTTGGAAGCTTCCTCTCGCTTAGTGGGACAATCTCGACCTTGCCATCGCCGATCATACTGATTCCTGTCTCCCCAAGAGTACTTCCCGTTGAAGTTGCATTGTTTCCTCCTTCTTCTTTTGAATTCCTCGTATCACGATATATAAGAAGACCGGCAAGAATGCTCACAAGCACAAGGCCAATAATAATTCTAGTTTTTCTATCGTTGATGTTTATCATATACGAGTATCCTATCAAATTGCACGATTTGTGCAATTCCGCCGAGCCCCGCCCTTCTTACATAGGGGTACCCCTATGTAAGAAGGGCGGGGCTCGGCGGAATTGCACAAATCGTGCAATTTGATAGGATACTCGTATATGATAAACATCAACGATAGAAAAACTAGAATTATTATTGGCCTTGTGCTTGTGAGCATTCTTGCCGGTCTTCTTATATATCGTGATACGAGGAATTCAAAAGAAGAAGGAGGAAACAATGCAACTTCAACGGGAAGTACTCTTGGGGAGACAGGAATCAGTATGATCGGCGATGGCAAGGTCGAGATTGTCCCACTAAGCGAGAGGAAGCTTCCAAAAGCGCCGTCCTTGGTTCGCGGAACTGATTATCCAAGCACGGTAGCACCAGAAGTTAAGACCATTGTTCTTTCCCAAATGAGCAAGACTATAGAACAAATTAGAACAAACAATCAAGATATTAATGCTTGGGTTATGCTTGGGGTTCAGAGAAAGACCATAGGTGACTATGAGGGAGCTCGAGAAGCCTGGGATTATGCAAAAGTGCTCGCACCCAATGAAGTAGTGGCATATAACAACCTCGGAGACCTCTACCACTACTATTTGAAAGATTTTAAGAAGTCAGAAGAAAACTGGAAAAAAACAATTGCAATCAAGTCAGACTATGTCCAAGGATATAGGGGGCTTGTCGACCTCTATAAATATTCGATGACGGAGAAGCTCGGCGAAACCCCGACGCTTCTCAAGTCGGGTATCGTGAAGAATCCTGATTCCGTTGATCTCATGGTCATGCTCGCGCGATACTATCTGGATGCGGGAGATATGATAATGGCAAAGGAAGCGTATGGGAAAGCAATAGCTACTTCAGAGCGCATTAATAATGATGCTTCTGTCACAGAAACCCTCAAACAAGAACTTGCGGGAATCAAATAATAAAGGTCGGTCCTTTATTTCGAGGCTTTTGTTTAGAAGTGGTATAATTTATTCACATGTACGACATTTTCAAAACAACGCTTGGTTTTATGGCGCTAATCCTTGTTGGTCTCGCAGGAGTGGCGGTTTCTCACGTGCTTAATCTTGGGGAGACAAACACGGTTGTCACAACAATTGACAATATCACCAATGTGCGATAAGCTCGATTTGAAGCTGTAGAAGTAGGCTATCTTACACCATCCCCAATTAACCTCTTCGCATTGACTCAAAAATATCGGCTGCGACTTTGAGAAAAATCTTTAGCGTATCTCGATATGCTTCATATTTTCCTCTTCGTCTCGCTCGAAATTTTTGAGCCAATTACGCGAAGGACTTAACTGGGGATAGTATCAGAAAAAAGAGATATTAAGCCCTGCGGAGGTCGACTCTAATCTTGAAACATAGATTGGCTTTACGGCTCTTACGCTCTGCGTTTGAGCCGTTGAATTATACAGATAGACTGTTTTCACAGAACAAATTATGGCAATTACAAAACAGAAAAAACAGGAGCTCATTGATTCGATGGAGAAACGCTTGAAAGGCGCAAAATCAATCGTATTCGTGAACTTCAATGCGCTCACGGTTACCGAGACGAAGGTCCTTCGCAGGAAACTTTTGGCGGAAAACGTCGGCTACTTTGTAGCAAAGAAGACTCTTGCAAAGCGCGTCTTGACTGGGCTCAAAGCAAAAGGCGACATGCCTGAGCTTCCCGGAGAGCTTGCAATCGCGTACGGAGACGACCTCATTGCTCCAGCGCGCGAGACGTATGCATTCCAGAAGACAGCCCGCGAAAAGGGAACCGTTGCGATCGTAGGTGGTATCTTTGATGGACAGTACAAGAACCAGGCAGAAATGTTGTCAATTGCGACAATTCCTTCACTCTTGGTTCTCCGCGGTCAGTTCGTCAACATCATCAATTCACCGATCCAGCGTTTCGTCATCGCCCTCGAAGAGATTCGAAAGACCAAGGCAGTATAATTTACGAAGGTCGGTCCTTCGTAAATTAGTGAATTTAGCACAACTTAAATTTAAACATTAATAATATTATGACAGAAGAAAAAAAGGTAGAAGTACCAGCAAAGTTCAAGGACATTGTTGAAAAGATTGAAGGAATGTCAGTTCTTGATTTGAATGAGCTCGTGAAGCTCTTTGAGGACAAGTTCGGCGTATCAGCAACCGCAGCCGCAGCAGCTCCAGCAGCAGCCGCAGCAGCAACAGAAGAGAAGGATTCCTTTAACGTAGAGCTTACCGCAGTTGGCGAGCAGAAGATTGCGGTGATCAAGGTAGTGAAGGAAGTCCTTGCTCTTGGACTCAAGGAAGCAAAGGACCTCGTTGACGCAGCTCCATCAATGCTCAAGGAGGGCTTGAAGAAGGCAGATGCAGAGGCTATGAAGACAAAGATCGAAGCAGCTGGAGGAAAGGTAACACTCAAGTAAGACAAATCTTAGTTTCTAAAAAAGAGGGACGGCCTACGGCCGTCCCTCTTTTTCATTTCTTGTTCTAATGGTATAATAGTTGTCATGGATATCCTTGGAATAATATTTAACAGTCAGGCACGTATTAAGATTCTGCGTCTTTTTCTCTTGAACCCCATCGACACATTCGATATAAGAGATATCGCCCAAAAGAGTAAAGTGAAACCCACTGAAGTTCGTAAGGAATTGAGTCTCTTAAAAAAAGCGGGAGTACTTGAAAGTAAAAGTTTTTTCAAGATTGTTCTACCAAAACCCAAGTCAGCAAAAACAGGTAGCAAGAAACGGACAGTCGGATTTCGCCTTAATCCAAAATTCAGCCTTCTTATACCGCTTAAAAACCTTATCATTTCAGAAACCCCGCTCAATCGTGATGAAATAAGCAAGCGTTTTCGTTCTGTAGGCAAAATCAAATTTCTCGCTCTTTCGGGGATTTTTCTTGATGAACCGGACGCACGCATCGACGTTCTTGTTGTGGGAGACAACTTGAACAAGAGAGCGATTGAGAGCACGCTTCGCTCTATCGAGGCAGAAGTAGGAAGGGAGCTTTCCTATGGGGCCCTTGAAACTGCAGAGTTTTTATACCGCATCAGCGTATATGATAAGTTTGTAAGAGATATTCTTGATTTCCGCCATGACCGCGTTATTGATAAACTTGGCGTTGTATAGAAAAAAGTTATCCACAGGCCTCTTCCTTTTTGCATTTTAAAAATGGTATAATGATTGTAGTAATCAAGCCGTGTGCTTCTCTGAGGATTGGTCATAACGATGAGAAGGTGCAGGGTTGATGACAAGATTATTCATTATAAGTTTTAATAATAAATGTTTTTATGCGGACTATGTTCGTATGAAATAATACAAAGATATGGATTTGATTTCACAGTGGGGGATGAGTCTCGGTGACGCATTTGCTCAAGGGCTCGGAGTAGAGATTCTTTTATTCCTTCCAAAGCTTGTGCTTGCTCTCATTATTTTCATCGCAGGATGGGTAGTGGGTTCAGTATTGGGTGATGTTGTTGAGAAGATTGTAAAGGCGATCAAGGTTGACAGTATCCTTGAAGGAGCAGGAGCAAAGACACTTATGCACAAAGCTGGATTCAATTTGAATTCAGGACTTTTCTTTGGCGTAATCGTAAAATGGTTCGTCATCATCGGATTCCTTGTTGCAGCGCTTGATGTATTTCAACTCACAGCGGTCAGCGTATTTTTGAGTGAAGTTGTACTTGGTTACATTCCTCAAATCATTGTAGCTGCCCTTATCTTGGTAGTTGCAGCATTCCTCGCTGACTTTGTTCAGAAGATTACAACAGGAAGCGCGAAAGCTCTTGACTCAAAGTCTGCGGGCATGGTTGGCGGTGTTGCACGTTGGGCTATTTGGATCTTTGCGATAATTGCAGCTCTTGTACAGCTTGGAATTGCAACAGAAATGCTTAACACACTCTTCATGGGCGTAGTATTTATGCTCGCGCTTGCAGGTGGTCTCGCATTTGGCCTTGGTGGTCGCGATGCAGCATCACGTTACATTGAAAGACTCCGCGAGGATATCTCGACACGTAGGTAATTTAAGCCTTAATTTAAGGGATTTACTCTTAAGTTGTATAAGAAAAACGATGTCAGGCAGGAATGCTTGACATCGTTTTTCTTTCGTATATAATGGCTTGATTGTTGCATATGAGTATTTCGAATCAGAAACACCCTTGGCTGGGATAAAAAGAACCTTTCATGGCTCTCTTTAACCCGCCTATTGCGGGATTTTTTGTTTCAAAATTAGACACTCATCGACTGTTAATTGACAACAGGGAGTCTCTGTAAAAATTTTCGTGATGAACCACGATAGTTTTGAGCGAGGCAAAGTGAAAATTTTGAGGCATATAAATATATGTCGAAAGATTTTCGCAAAGCCGGAGCCAAAACTATTGCGGTGAAATAGAAAATTTTTGCAGAGATTCCCGTCATTCTGTCACACACACCAGTTAAGTGGGTCTTTGAGTGTGTGGAGACAGGCAGGTAAAAAAAGAAGTTGCCAAGCAACACTTTGGTGATGCTTGGCATGTAAGCGAATAATGATTGTGGTTTTTAAATTTCCTAATAGGAAATTTAAGAGCATATGGTGGATGCCTTGGTTCTAAGAGGCGATGAAAGACGTGATATGGCTGCGATAAGCTTCGGGGAGGTGCCTAATAACCTTTGATCCGGAGATGTCTGAATGAGGAAACTCCTATGTCGTAATAGACATTGACCTTACCTAGTAAGGAGCATACCCAGGGAAGTGAAACATCTCAGTACCTGGAGGAAAATAAAAAAAACCGCCGAATGGCGGAACATTTCCTGAGTAGCGGCGAGCGAAACGGAAATAGCCCAAACCTATTATTTATAATAGGGGTTGTAAGGCAAGAGCGTCGTATTTATACGAGAAAAGTTACAAAATGTATTGTTAGTTGAATATGCTGGAAAGCATAGCCCTAGACGGTGATAGCCCGGTAAACGAAAACATTACATCTTCTTTGCTTCTGTTCTTGAGTACTTCGAGACACGAATAGCTCGGGGGAATCTGCCAGAACTAACTGGTAAGGCTAAATACTCTTAGAAACCGATAGTGAACTAGTACCGTGAGGGAAAGGTGAAAAGAACCCCGGCGAGGGGAGTGAAATAGAACTGAAACCATATGCTTACAAGGAGTCGGAGCCTTAAATTTATTTAGGGTGACGGCGTGCCTATTGAAGAATGAGCCAACGAGTTAATATATACTGCGCGGCTAAGCCCTTTTCGGGTGGAGCCTTAGGGAAACCGAGTGTGAATAGCGCGTTTGTAGTATGTATTAGACCCGAAGCCAAATGAGCTTGCCATGAGCAGGGTGAAGTTTGTAGAAATACAAATGGAGGCCCGAACCGGTTGGCCGTGCGACACCATCGGATGACTTGTGGTAAGGA
>ERZ1292625.4605-Hain-H41-01um-R1-4605-length-10196-cov-5_pt1 | contig 10196 bp, 8 predicted proteins | sample MGYA00564400_ERZ1292625 | MGnify/ENA primary metagenome ERZ1292625 (study PRJEB36523, sample SAMEA6512639) | groundwater metagenome | collected 2019-01-08 | study: AquaDiva: Metagenomics assemblies of 32 groundwater samples
TCCACCATCCGCTCGCGCTATCCGATTCCCAGTTGAAGATGTTCTGATTTGAACTCTCTTAATATTCATGGTATTTTATATGTGGATTTCTTTGCCAAATAGCAAAAGATCCCGCTTGTCCTGAAAGGAGGACGACGATATGATAAATGCTATACATATGAAACGAACGATCCTCATTACTCTTGTCTGCCTCGCTATTGCTGGTGGAGCATGGTATGCGTTTGCCAAGCCTCCTCTTGAGGTTGAGGCACTTACACCTGCAACAGTAACACCAGACCTTATTGATGGATTAAAAGATACAACGGTAACCTTTACCACATCATTTTCAGAGTCAGTACGAAGTCCTCAAGTTCAAGTACTCTTGCCGACAGGTAAGTGGAAGAAGCTTGGTAAACTTGCTGACAAAGGTAAGTCTGGAGATCAGAGTGCTGGAGATGGTACATATTCACTTCAGAAACTTATCAAGGCAGGTTCACCCACAACATTTCGTATGGTTGCTCGCCGTGATAGAAAGACTCTCTTGGTCTCTCAGTCATTCCGATCAGAATGGGTGAGAGAGACGATCGGAGATACTGGAGTGACCTTGAGTTATCCGGGGGATATGGTTGTTAGTGTCGGCGGAGCCCAAAATGAAAAATTTCGTGCGATTCATATAACCTTTGATGATAAGGAAATAGTGCTAGGTATCGATCAGGTTATACCGCAAAATCAATCTATTATTGAGTGGGCGGATAATCAAACGTGGCCTTTTAACAGGCCGTGGCAAGATGAAATGGAGGTGATTACAGTTGCGGGTCAACCCGCACTCTATGATCGTTCTGATGGGCAGACGCGAGCAATAATTCGTATAGCTCGCGGTAAAATCTTGTATATGTTCGAAAATGGTACAGGCATGGATAACGAGAATGCGTTTCCTACTGATGTTTTTGAGCGCATTGTGTATTCAATGTCTCTAAACTAAAGAATCGGCTGGGCAAAGAGTAATGAACAGTGCAAGAGTACTTGCATGTTTTTTCTTGTTCGTACCTTGTATCGCGCGCGGGATTGAAACAAAAGGATTTGATTTTCCTTTGGGTAAGCCAAACGGCATCGGCTACGCTGCGGGTATATTAGATAACCCTGATGATGGAAATGGTTTTCTTGAGAAGGATTCAGCCTCATATAAATGTGGTACGGTTTTTCATCCAGGTGAAGATTGGAATGCGATTACTAGAAATGATGATGGCGATTCAGTTTATGCTGCCGCAGATGGAATAATTGAGTATGCTGGCGACCCGCATAGTGGTGGCTGGAGAAATATTATTCTTATTCATCATAGTGGCAATTTCCTGTTACCAAATGGCGAGATAATTAATGAAGTTTGGACTCAGTATGGTCATCTTGCTTCCATATCAAACAAATCGAATTCTGATCAGAAATGGAAGTTAGGAGATATAGTTAAGCGCGGAGAAGAGATTGGTACCGTCGGAGATTTTTACGGTGCTTACCACTTACATTTTGAAGTGAGGTCTATCCACCCTGAAAGACAGGCTCCTCAGAATTTTGTCTGTGGATTTTCAAAGAAACAAACGGAAGACTTCTACCTCCCACCATCCGAATTCATTAACCTCAATCGTCCATCACGATGGTTGAACGTTAATCTAGTCTCAACTTCAAGTAGTCCCACTCCGCCAACGACCGTGAGTCTTGCGGCGCATGTATCGGGCCTCGAACAAGGTCCGATCACATATACTGTGTATTGTAACCGTCCTGACGATGGAACAAACATCACAGATGGATATGATCGACAAGTTAGAGAGACGAATGAGAATCCGCTCTTCTTGTCTGACGTTTGTCGCTATGATTCAGTAGGTACATATACAGCAAAAGTAATCGTTGAGAGAGGAAGTATGGTTGTAACAGACAAGAAAGTTATTACCATCGACCCTTCTTCAACTGAAGTCGTGTGGCCAATGTATCATCATGATGCAGATCGTACAGCACATTCATTATTTCGCGGACCTGCAAATCCAGCCCACATCACTACTATCCCAGGAACATCATCTGGATGTCCTGTGATTGATCGAAACGGCACCATATATAGTTTGACAGGATACACGAGCACCGGTGGCACGTCGCTTCGAAAGATTAATCAGCAGGGTAGTGTAGTACAGCAAATTCCTACTCCGTTGACTCGTCCAATCGAAGCGATACTTTCTCCCACGGAAGATCGTGTATATCTATTCGACAACTATTACGATGCTCTCGTCTCCTATGCGCTACCAACGCTCACGTTCAATTGGGCGCGAGCATTTGGCACGAGTAATCTCGGAGGCCGTGCAACCCTAACAGAGGAAGATCAAATTTATCTAACAACGGACGAAAATGTTCTTTCGCGTAACGGAATCGACGTGTCGTCACGCTGGCCGGAGCCATTTCAAATATTCCCTTGGCATGTTGATTACTCAACTCCAATGGTTATGAAAGACCTCGGTACAGTGCTCGTCTGGGATCTCGAGCGATTTCGCTGGCTTGACGATACTACGGGTCAACAGATTAGGACACTAACTCGTAATGCATATACCCAAGTGCATATGCGTTTTGGTGGATTTCTTTACACAACTGATACCAATGGAGTAGTCGCAAAGCGCGATCCCGCGACACTCTTTTCTGAATGGACTGCCCCTATCGGCGACAGCGCCTGTCCAGGCGCGACTGTCACGGGAGGATATGCTATGGCCGGAAACATCAATAATCAAATCATTGTCGGTGCGGGACGAGCCATCAGCGCATTTTCTACTGCTGGAGATCTTCAATGGCGATATTGTCTAGGAACAAATGAAGCTGTCGAATACGGAACATTTGCTACCGATATCGATGGCTCTATCTATGGCATCGTGCGCACGCTTGATGGCATAATTCCACCACGTGGGAGAGTTGTTTCGCTTGATAGCCAGGGCAATCTTCGATGGGATTATCCAACCGAACTTGTCCCCGATGATTGCTTGGTGCTTGGCAAAGATGAACTCTATTTTTCTCGACTCGATGCGGTTATTCGCATCCGATAAACCTTTTCGCAATAGCGACGAGGTTTTTTATTTTTTATACAAATGATTCTAGTATCTTTACGTCTGTATTTTTGTTAAAATCAAAGCATAATAAGTAACCCAATCCATGCTATTTCGTAAGAACAAAGAACGATTAAAACTGATCGATGAGATTATCGCTGATTTGAAAACCCTCCGAACAAGTGGTTTTGAAAATCAGTATGCAGTTGAAGCAAATATTAGGTTTTTTGAAGCAATAAAGACCGTTAGGGGATATATTCATTGGCTACGTAATGAAAGGAAGAAACTAGATGGCAGTAAGCTTCTTGAGTTGTCGGATTTTCCACTTGGCCACGGGCGATGGGAGTCAATTCTTCAAGAAGATTTAAGAGAGATTGAACGTTGGAAATTTCCCGACGTTCTTATGAATTTACGGAAGGCTCTTTTCAGTATTATTAAAGAGTTGCGTACCCATAAGGAAAATCTTTTTATAGTAAGTCTTGGTTCGGGCACAATGGAGATTGACCGCCAGCTTGTCTTGTTGTTGCAAAAAGAGAATTTTTCCGGCCAGATTATTTTTGTAGGCATCGACCTTTCAGATACGTCACTTGGAGCAGCAAAAGACAATCTTACTGCTTTAGGATCACCCACTATCTTATTGAATAACTGGGAGTCGGATACTGAACAAAAGATGCGTCAGCAATATGCGGAGCAGCATTTTATTTTTATTCTTCTAAAAATGGATGCTTTAAAATTAGATGAAATTTTTAATAGAGGAGAAAAAAACATTGATTTACTTTTTTACTCTCGTTTTCGGCATCATCTTAATACAGTGGGCAAAGAAAAGTTAGAGCTTCTAACTACAAAGATTGCTCACACTGTCTTGGAACATGATGATTTAAATAATTTATTTCAATTTACCGTGCCATTAATTTTACGTTCTCGATGGTTTCATCCAGTACTGCTTAATGGAGCAATGTTTAGCAGCTTAAGAGATCCTTCTAAACAAGAGTTAATGAGTAATAAAAAAGAAAATGAAACCTTACTTGTTTATCCAAATGAATATATTCGCCAAAGGGTTACTTCCTAGGTAGAATTCAAGATACATGTTTAGTATTGATATTCTTGCTCTTGGTCTCGCTGTTGCAGTTCTTGCGATTCTAGGCGTCGTTATATTTCTTAGTAATCGTAAGAGTGTCACGGGAAGTTCATTTTTGCTTTTTTCATTAGCTGCGATAGTCTATGCTCTTTTAAATTATCTTAGCTATCAAAGTACCTCCTCGCATCAAGCGCTTTGGTTAATTCGAGGAGTAATATTTTCGGCCATTTGGTATGCATATGCCTTATTCCAACTTTTGTATGTCTTTCCCGAAGAACAGAAAACTTTTCCTTGGCAATATAAAAGAATACTCATTCCACTCGTTACGCTTACAGAACTTTTAATCCTGACTCCTCTCGTTTTTGAAAGCATCAACGGAGAAGTTATTAAGGGTGAGGCGGCTCGAGTTAATGTTGGTCCTGCAGTACCGCTCTTTGCGCTCATGGCATCATTCTTGGTGTTTGGTGCATTTGTAATGCTTGGAAGAAAAGTACGCAATGCAAACCCGCTTGAGAAGAAACGTTTTTCACTTGTACTTGTAGGAACGACTATCACATACTCATTAATTATTATCTTCAATCTTATCTTGCCTCTCGGATTTCATAACGTAGACTTTATCCCATTTGCTCCAATTTTTACTTTTCCGTTTATCTTTTTTACAAGTTACGCGATTATTAAACACCATTTACTCGATGTAAAAGTCATTGCGACTCAGTTAATTACCTTTTCATTATGGCTCTTACTACTCGTTCGAGCGATCCTTGCACAAGATCTATCTGAACGCATTATTGCTTGGCCAACCTTTACCGCTTCTGTCATAGTTGGTATTTTACTAATCCGCAGCGTGCTTCAGGAAGTCGGAACGCGAGAAAAAATGGAAGAAATGGCAGTAAAACTTGAAGTAGCAAATGAGGAGCTCAAAAAACTCGACATCGCGAAATCAGATTTTATTTCTATAGCATCTCATCAATTGCGTACTCCGCTCACAATCATCAAGGGCTACATTTCTATGATGCGCGAGGGAACGTTTGGTAAGATTACGAAAAAAGTTCAAGATCCACTGGATAAGGTTTATATTTCAAACGAACGATTGATTAACCTTGTAGCAGATCTTCTCGATCTCTCACGCATGGAGCGCGGAAAGATGGTTTATGATTTTCAGGAGATGCATTTTATCAACGCAATCGACTCTCTTGTTTCTGATTTTGGTATTGCCGCGGCGCAAAAACGTCTGAAGTTTAAATGGAATAAAAAAGAAGTTCCCGACCTTATCAAGGGAGATGCAAATAAATTACGCCAGATCATCATCAATATCATCGATAACGCGATCAAATATACTCCCGAGGGTGGTGTAGAAGTAAATATCGATAGTGAGCCTGGAAAAATTCATTTTTCAACAACAGATACGGGTGTTGGTATGACTCCGGAAGAATGCACGAATCTTTTTCAAAAATTTGTACGCGGACAAGAACAAAAGAAATCACATACAGAAGGTCTTGGTCTTGGTCTTTATGTTGCAAAGCTTATCGCACAAGCACATGGTGGCGACCTTTTTGCTACCTCAGTGGGCAAAGGAAAGGGGAGTACATTTCATCTCGTACTACCGATCATCCAATCATCCGCAGGTTCTACGCCAGACTCAAAAACTGCAGATCTCTTGAAGAGTGTGTAATCTCACGTTTGAACATTTTCCTGCGTGCTAGCTTGAAGGCTTTTGAGATGGATTATCAATAAAAGAGTTCTCTATGTCCTCTCAGATGGCCAATTAGCATGCGCTAAGTCAGATGATTGGGATGCATAGGCGACTTAATCGCAAAAATAGAGTATTGAGTGGTAGTATATAGTTATATGTTTTCACAAACGTTCATGGGAGAAAAGATTATAGTGCGCCCCTATCAAAAAGAGGATATTTCAGCGTGGCAAAAGTGGGATACCGATCCCGATGTTCAGCGTCATATGCCAGAACTAAAAAATATGCCAATGAGTGATGAAGAGCAATGGGCATACTTTGAAGAATGTAAAAGTGAACAATCCGCACTCTACTGGAGTATTGTGTGGAAAGAGAATCAAAAGCTTATCGGCACTATTTCTCTCACGGATATCAATGAACATCATGGAGTCACCGAGCTTGGGATTGTGCTGGGAGAGAAAGAATATTGGGGCAGAGGTGTGGCAAGAGAAGCGATAGAACTTATTTTAACATTTGCCAAAACACATCCAAAATTACGAAGGATTATTGCTGAATATGAGGAAGGAAATATAGCTATGGGAAAAGCGTTGGAGCATGCTGGTTTCCAGCAAGAGTGTGTATGTAGGGCATCTCGTATTAAAAATGGCATGCCAATTAACACGATACGGTATTATATTTTGTTACAATAACGCGATTTATTCTTAGTTCGTCAGAACTAGACAGAAAGATGAAGGCATGGTATGAGTTGCCATAAGGCAACCGTTCTTTGAAAATTCAAAATAGGAAAGGAGGTGATGGGCATGAAAAAGATCGATCCGAAAAAGCTTTCTATCAGGAAGCTTTCCGCACTTATCGATAAGTGCGGCCTGCGCGGTCTTCGGCGACCTAGGGCGTAGGTGCCCGAAGCCATAAAAAACTTGCTGGAACGGGGTTTCCCCGTTCCAGCAAGTTTCCAGATCAAAGGAGGGAGACATGCAAGATAAAGTATTTGTCATGAGAGATGCGGTTTCACTTTTTTTGAAAAGGCGAACGAAATCAAAACATGTTCTTGCTTTTTTATTTCAAAGCAGTCGAGTAGTTACTTCGTTTGAAGCGAACACTCTAACTTTGGAGTGTATTAAGCTTTTTGATGGTAACCACTCACTTGGCCAGATAGCGAGGATGAAAGGAATTATGGTGGAAAAACTCCTACACCTCGTTCGCTACTTAGAGTCCGAGAATCTTGTTGAGGAAAGGCGGGAAAGGGTAAAAAGAGAATCAAGGTATTCTCGTCAACTCAATTTCTTCGCTTCGTTTGAAGACCAAGGAATGAAGCGAGAGGGTTTTCAAAAAAAGATTGAGGATGCGTGCGTAGTGGTGTTAGGCGCTGGCGGGATTGGGACGTGGCTTATCGAGAGTTTGATTCGCTCTGGGGTTAGTCAAATTACTGTTATTGATCCCGATACTGTTGCTCCCAGCAATCTTTCTCGGCAGACTTTTTTTGTTGAGGAAGATATCGGGGAGGCTAAGGTAAGGACAGTAAGGAAACGCGGCCTTGCCATTAATAGCAGGATTAGTATTAGGCCTGTGCAACGGTTGATTACTTCACCTCGTGATCTGCGACCGTTTGTAAAAAATACAACTCTTGTGATTAACTGTTCTGATTATCCTGATGTTTCAGTAACTAATGATATTGTTTCTCGAGCTTGCTTCACATACGGTATCCCGCACATTCTTTGCGGAGGATACGATGGCCACTTGAGCTTTGTTGGGCAGACGGTTATTCCATATCAAAGCTCTTGCTGGAGATGCTATGTTGAGGGAGGGATTTATGAAAAATATTTGAACGGGTTTACCTACATGGCTATTACCAAAAGTTCCGTCGAGGGGGGAACCCTTGCGCCGATTGCTTCAATGACTGCCAACATTCACGCTTTGGAAGCTTTAAAGGTAATTACGGGTTATGCCGAACCAACAATGCTCAACGCCAAAGCTGAATTGGACTTTTCGTCCCTTGCATTGACTAAAACCACTATTCCAAAAAACAAATATTGTTCTCTTTGCGGAAAGAGCGTAAAAAAAAGGAGGAGAAAGAAATGAGATATCAGGTTTCTCGGTTTGTAGTGGCAACTGATCCCCAGAGTGGAATTATTCAGCACACGAAGACAGGAAATCGACTATTGGTATCTGAAGAAACATTAAAACTTCTTAGTTTGTTTTCGAAGCCGAAAACTTTTGAAGAAGTTTTATCTCGCACTTCTTCTGATGAGAACGGGAGATTGGAGATAGCTGGGTTTCTAGAGCAGTTGGCTAAGGAAAAAATTCTTGTTCCCGAAGAAGAAACCGAAGAACGAATAAATTGGGGAGTGCTTACTGACAAAGTTCTTGTCGAGAGCCCTTTGAGAACATTCTTTAGTTGTCCCCGGAGAAGTCTCGCGGCGCTCGAAGATGAAGATATTGTTTTTCTCGGAGTGCCATTCGACTTGGGTACGACGGGATACCCAGGTGCACGTTTCGGACCTGATAAGATGAGGGAGCTTTCCTCAGATGCATTTGAATACCATACGGATATCTTTACAGGGAAATGCAAAGGATGGTTCAGCTCGGGGCGAAACAAGACGATACTTGAAGGCGTGAAAATGGTAGATGTCGGGAACGTACTTCTTCAAGTAGGGGAGAGCTTTGAAAGGTTCTACAATCGGGTTGATCAAGTGATTCGTCAGATCATTGTTCACGGTTGCTTTCCCGTCATTGTCGGTGGTGATCATTCGTGTAGTTACCCAATTCTCCGCGCGATGAAAGAGCAATACGGGAGTGTATCAGTTATTCACATTGATGCACATACAGATCTCGGAGAAACCATTCCTAATGTTTCAAATAACCATGGGAATGTCTTCACGAGAGTAAGAGAAGAAAACTTAGTACGTCATCTGCATCAGTTTGGAATACGAGGATGCATCGGCAAGAAACTGATTGCTGCCGATTACTCGCTACACACACTTGAAGATTTAAAACGGGATGGCGTTGAGAAGGTGGTCGCCTCTCTTAATCAGAGTCAGCCATATTATCTCAGTCTTGATATTGACGTGCTCGATCCCGCGTTTGCTCCAGGAACTGGGACTCCCATAACAAACGGGATGACCCCTGAAATGCTTTTCGCTCTTCTATCATCAGTCGCTGGGAGAGTCAAACTAATTGGATGTGATGTTGTAGAGGTAAACCCAATGCTAGACAGAAATAACCAAACAAGCGAGCTTGCGCTTAGCACCATATTCCATATTTTGAGTGAGGTCTTTAGATGATCTTTATCCGAGGGGCATATACAAATGTATATGCTTTTTTAATATAACGCATCTTATTTTTTTGAATATCATCCTTCCCAGAGGGGATATATTTTAAACCATGTTATCGGTATGACTCCGGAAGAATGCACGAATCTTTTTCAAAAATTTGTACGCGGACAAGAACAAAAGAAATCTCATACTGAAGGACTCGGTCTTGGTCTCTATGTTGCAAAGCTTATCGCGCAAGCGCATGGTGGCGATCTTTTTGCCACCTCGGTGGGTAAAGGAAAGGGGAGTACATTTCATCTCGTACTACCGATCATCCAACCGACCTCTCCTGCAACAACAAAATCCACAGAACCCTTGAAAAATATATAATTTTGTGTTATCGTAAGTTCTCAAGTTTGTGAGTTTTTTTGACGTTCTATGCAAATACCTAAATTTAATACAACCCGTCTTCACCTTATAACAAAATATCTTGCACTTTATAAGCGAGAGGTATCTTTGTTAATCGCACTTTCTTTATTGGCAGCGTTTTTTGGCGCGCTTACTCCATACATTGGCGGCAAAATTATCGATAGCCTTATCAAGCCAATTAGCACTGTCCGAGGCTATATATTACCCGTAGCTCCTGTATTTTTCTTTTTTGGTCTGTGGCTCACGATGCAGATTTTAATTAATATCGTGGAGTCAATGCTTGGGTATCGTAATCGAATGCTCGATGAAAAAATCTTTGCTGACTATATCGTTATGGGTACGTCGCACGTGATCAATTTACCGATGTCATTTCATAAGGCAAAGAAAGTGGGTGAAATCCAAAATCGCCTTCAAACTGCCGCACAGAATCTTTCGACTATCGTGACCAATGTCATGGTAACTTTGCTGCCTCAATTTTTGAGTATCGCGATCGCACTCGTAGTCACATTACTTGTGAAGCCTATTTTAACTCTTTTCTTACTTATTTCAGTTTCGATCTACGTTGTAATTATTTTTAAGTCAGGACCTCACTACAGTAAACTGTTGCGTAAAATGTGGAAAGCCTATAATCAAGCGTTCGGTGATGCTTATGACGCCGCGATGAACGCGCATTCAGTCAAACAGGCGGGAGCAGAGCAATA
>ERZ1292625.4606-Hain-H41-01um-R1-4606-length-10193-cov-4_pt1 | contig 10193 bp, 16 predicted proteins | sample MGYA00564400_ERZ1292625 | MGnify/ENA primary metagenome ERZ1292625 (study PRJEB36523, sample SAMEA6512639) | groundwater metagenome | collected 2019-01-08 | study: AquaDiva: Metagenomics assemblies of 32 groundwater samples
CGCGCGTTCGTTCGCCCCTTCTCACTGCGGCTCCAGGCTTGCTTGTTGCTCCGAACCTGATCCTGATGGACGGCGCACCACTCACGGACAGCGGCCTTAACTAGCTCGGGATTAGCCGCGTATCGCGCCGCGATGTAGGCCTTCACAGGGCTAGGGCTCGCTGCGTACCGCGCACGGTCTCGCGCTCGCTTCCGCTCACGCTGCGGAGTCACCACGCCGACCATGCCTACCCCTTCCTCGGTCCGAGGGAGACCCTCTCTCCATTAATTACTACGTAATCTTCGCCCTCGGGTGGTGTCTCGGTGTTCTCCCGGTCCACCAATCGCTCCCGGCCGAGGTCCGGTCGGCGGCGGCGGTGCAGCAGCGCCGCGATGTACCCCTCGCCCTCCTCGCGCTCTAGGGCGGGCGCGGGCTTGGCCATGCGGGGCGGGGAGAGCCGCTCCTTCAGCTCGACGAACGCGACCAGCTCGCGCTCGATCGTCTCCTCGCCGTACCCACCCGTCTTCAGGACGGCGTAGTAGCAGCACTGGCCCTCGGGCCGGTGCTCGTCGCACCGCGCGTCCAGCTTCATGAGCTCCACGGGCAGCCGGGGAGCCTGGCGCAGGTACGGGGAGCGGCCTGGTCCGCCGAACATGCCCATCTAATGCTTCGCGGCAGCGATAGCGACCCGGAGGCCCTCCCGCTGTCCGCGCTCCTCGTCCGTCATCCAGCGTCCTCGCTTCGGCAAGCCCGCGAACACCATCGCGATCTCGATCTGCGGAGCCTTCAGCACCGCGTATGGTCGGATCCACTCCAGGAAGGCCATGGCCTTCCGGTTCCCGATCACCCACTGCGAGCATGGGCGGCGGCTTGGCATGGGCCTGCCGTGGCGGGCTACACTGCCCCCGAATCGCCCCCGTAGCCACTCCAGGGGCCGCCGGTCGACCTGCGTGATGCTCACCAGCACACCATCCCGATGGATGCCTACGTAGCCTTCGCCGTCGAAGAACCCAGCCATGTACTCCGCACTAAACTCACACATAGGCCAAAGGATCCAGCCTCGCCTCCGCCATCCGCGCCCAGTACCTCGTCTCCGTCTCGATGTCCGCCAGCCCCGACCGGAGCACGGCTTCCTTCAGGCCCTCCATGTCCCGGATGCTCGTCGCGTGGGCGATCGCCAGCAGCTGCTCCCGGCTGAGGGTGTCCACCCACGCCGTGTACTTCGCCCGCAGACCGTCGTAGTAGGCGACCTTGCGGAGGCAGGAGGCCCGGTACTGACCGTCCTCGTCGTGCCGTCGACGGATATTGATGACTGCCATATGCCCTCTTCGCTCTACCAAGTATACCGGATTAGCGGGGCATCCCCCGCGCGTCCGGGCGACCGCTCGCGCTCATCCAGTCGTTCACCGAGCCGGACAGGATGCTCACTCCCGGCCCGTCGTCGGCCGCCGCGCACATCAGGCCGTTGCTCCAGAAGGCGTCCCCGTGGCCGTTGTCGGTCTCGGTGGCCTGGAGCTCCTTGTCTACCGCGACCAGGCTCCGGATCTGCTTGGGGTTGGGCAGGAGCACCAGCCCCGGCTCGTCCGTGCCGGCGTACACGCGCTTGTTGAGGATCAGCGCCACGCGGCCCTTCAGCTGCTTCGTGATCTTCACGCCCTTGAGGCGCTTGGTGAGGCCCCGGTCCACCAGCTCGGCCCTCGTGGCGTCGTAGTACCCGCGGTCGATGCCGAAGTGGCTGAACAGCTTGTTCACGAGGGTGGTCTGCTCGTTGTACGGGGTGTGCTCGATGAACTTCTCGTAGATCTGGACGAGCGTCCGGTCCGGCCCCTGGATGGCCACCGAGATGTGCGACGGATGTACCTCCTTGCCGACGTCCATCCCGAAGTAGACGGGGAAGTGGTGCGGGTTGTGGAAGGCCGCCGTGAGCGAGTACGGCCGGAGATCCGGATCTACGCACAGCTCCCATGCCTCCTGCGGGATGTAGGCCGCCGTAGCGAGGTAGGGCACCAGCAGGTACTCGACCTGGTATGCCTGCTCCTTGACCGTCCGGCGTACGCGCTGGAGCCGCGCGTAGTCGTACTTCTCAGGCCACAGCGCCATCTTGCCGCCGAGGGCTAGTTCGGCCGGGAAGCGTCCCCAGAAGTACTCGTCGTTCTTCTTGAGCTGGAACAGTGTGTCCTCGTACGACTGCGGCGTGCCGACGACCAGCAGCGAGTCGTCTAGGTCCGGCATGGAACCGATCACTTGCCGGAAGATGATGTCGATGTGCTTCATCTCCGGCGAGTCCATCGGGCTCGAGAAGTCCTTCAGGATGTCGTCGCAGACCACGAAGCGCGGGTGCCGCCCGCGCTGGGCCGTCAGGATGCCGGCAGCATCCACCGTGGCCACCCAGATGTGCCCCGCCCCGAAGTCCACCTTGAAGTGGGGCTTGTCCGTCCGGGGCTTCAGGTCGACCCAGTATCGGCAGTACGGGTTCTTGCGGATCTGGCTCTTCAACTTCGCGAGGTGCTCCCAGGCGCGATCCTCCTTGAAGCCGAACACGATGCCATCGATGTCCTGCCCCTCGGAGAACATGCGCCAGAAGCAGTAGGCTTGGTTCAGCACCGTCGACTTCAGATGGAGCCGAGGGGCCATGATGCACAGGCGCGGGTGCTGCTGGGCCATCTGCGCCCACAGATAGTGAATCCGGCCCAGCTCGAACGGACGCTTGACGCCGTTAGCGTACCGGAACAGTTGACCATCGAACGACCTAGGGTAGATGTGCTCCAGGAAGTATGGGAAGGACATCTGCGCCATGCGGACGTGGAGCATTTCTTCCTCGGTGAAGGGCGCGACCGCTGCCATTATGCTAGGTCCTCTATGTCCGGCGGCGTGTACAGCTCCTCGTCCTCCCCTCGATCCTCACCTGGTGCGAACGTGGTGCCGAGCAGCTTCAGCTCATCGCGGGGCGAATAGACTGCTGGCGGAGCGATGCTCTCATCGGCAGCGGGGGCGGGGGCACCATCCATAGTCACGCGGGTGACCGTCACCCGGCCCTTGGAGAACAGACCTACCAGTTCGGCCGCGAGGTTGCCAATGCGAGCCTCCATACTGTCGGGGTTGATGTCCCTAGATTGAGCGTCCGGGGCCATCGGCACGGGCTTCCGGTACCCGAGCTTGATCTCGATAGCTACGATCTGCGTGCACAGGTCGGTCAGGCGGTCACGCTCCTCGCCTTCCAGCTTGGCCAGCACGGCCTTCCGCGCATAGGACTCCGTCTCCACGGCGATGGCGGTCTGGTACCCGTACAGCCGCTCGGAGGACACCAGGGCGAGGCCCCGGAGCCACCCCCAGGCGTCCAGGTCGGGGATCTCCTCCCCGCGTAGCTGAAGCCACTGCGCCGTGCGGGTCGGCAGGTGCTCGACGTACTTCGCGGCGGTGAGGGCGCGGTTGACCTGGCGGTAGGAGAGGCTGCGGTACCCGCGCTCGTGCGCCAGCGCCACCAGGTCCTCTATCTTCGCACCAGCCTTGCGGCGGGCGAGGATCTCATGCCAGAGCGGGTGCTGTTGGTCGAAGGCGGGTGGGTTGGCCATAGGGGTCTCTCAGGTGGGCAGGTGGCCGAGTTGAGCATAATGTTCACATAGCCGGTGGACCCACGCGACGGGCGTGAGCGCCCCCTTCCCCTTGCCGATCCTGACGGTAGGGTCGCGTACGAATCCCAGCGCCCAGAAGGCCCCCTCCAGGAAGGCCATCAGCGCTCGCCAGGAGATGGGCTCGTTGTTAGCGAACGTCGCCTCGATGCAGGTCATCACCGGCTCCTCGAACAGCCGGTCGATGGCCGGTGGCCTCGCGTCGCCGCTCTGCATAACGTGCTCCGTCAGCCCCTGCACGAGCGCGATCAGCCGCTCCCGGTCGGGCTGCGCCACCACGAAGGAGGCGGTAGCCACGCCCTTGACGAAGGCCGCGAACTCGATCGTGGGCTCGACGCCGCCGTACGACTCGAACCAGATGTTCACCACCTCCGGGTCGCTGTAGGAGGCGTCCTTCGGCGCACCGAGGCTGGTGGCGGGGGCGAGGACGCGCACGCTGTCCTCGAACGCCTCGAAGATCGGGGCCATGTGCTCCAGCCCCATGCTGGCCATCAGCTTGGCCGCGTCCCCGTACGCGGGCGGCTTGCCCGACAGCCGGGGGCTCGTGGCGGATCGCTTGACTGCGCTACCGTTGCTCATGTGTACGCTCCTACTTGTTGAAGCCGAGGCCCTGGAACCCGCCGATGCGGTCGGCCATCTGCTGCCGGAACGACCGGCCGTCCTCGCTCATGTCCTGGGTGGACGCCGACTGGATCTCGGCGATTTGCGCCCGCTCGGCGGCGTCGTCTCCAGGCTGCTTGTCCGCGATGCGCTGGCGCGGCCAGCCCGCCGCCGTAGCGATGCTCTCGGCGGTGTACCGGGCATCCTCCTCGGCCTCGATCTGCTCGGCCGTCTTGCCGGTACCACCGGTGTTCGAGGCGATCCCGCGCACTCCCGCGATGGGAATGCCCATGCCATCGAGGCCGGTCTCGCCCACCGCCTCCTGCGAGCCCGTGACCACGTGGCGCGTACGGAGCATGGTCTGGAGCTCGTCCGTACCCATGGACTCGAAGTCCGCCCCGTCCTCGGCCACCACGACGTTGGCCGGGGGTGCCCGGTAGCCGGCGGGGCGCGGGTGCGCCGTAGCCTTCCCGTCCAGCGCGCCCGACACGGGGGCGAGGGTCGCGCCCTTGCTGGCAGCCATCTGGCGCAGCTCCTCCATCCGGGCGACGATGGCGGTGTGGGCCGCCACCACGACCTGGAGCTTCTCGCCCTGGGACTCCCACTCGTCGAGGATGTCCCGCAGGCGTACGCTCGGGTCCACTGGTATGACGGACTCGTGCGTGTGCCACGTGGCAAGGCCACATACTGGGCAGACATCGGTAGGCATGGTGGTCTCCTAGCTAGCGAAGATGGCCGACAGAGCGGCTCCCGCGATGATGGCGGCCACTGCGACCCCGGTACCGGTGAACCGGTCGAGGTCGACGGCCTTGAGGAACCGCTCGGGGACGAGGAGGAAGGCCAGGAGGACGAGCACGCCGAAGACGGCGACGCCCCGCGCAGCCTCTACGATGGCTATCATCATACTATTGTACCTCATGTCCCGCCATAGTGGCAGGACGAATGGCGGAGACAAGGCCTCGCTGATTCGCCGCTCGTATGTCTTCGTACAGGCGACGGCGGGCCGCACCAACATCGTCTGGAACTCGCCGTCCACCATAGCGCCCCAGTCGCTCATAGGCGAGCGCTATATCAGCTCGATCCGCCTTCAGCACTAGAGCAGGCCGTACCCATCGCAGGAAGATACCGGCCTTCCGATGTGACACCACCCATCTATACGCCCGCTTATAGTTTGCCTCTGCTGCGTGACGGATCTCGTGGACCCCACCCCCGTACTGCCACTCCAGCCATTCCAGTACCTGCCTATCCGTATTCACCACTGAGCACTGGATACCGCCCCGCACGTGAATGGTCACGCATCCTTCACCATCGAAGAATCCTGCAATGTAATCGCGACTAACATCGATCATGCGAAGTTCCTAGCAAGTAGCTCCTGCCTAGCCTGTTCCCTAGACAGCGCCCCGAGATGCGCCTCATAAATCTTGATCTGGGCCTCCAGACGCTTGACTATCGCCTTCTTCTCGATGAGCGCCTGCGTCGTGCCCGCTAGCGTCGGGTCCTCGTCGATGGCGACGGCCCGCAGCACCTCCACCGCCGGCGCACGCTTCTCCCAGCGGCCGGTGAGCCGGGCCACGGCCACGTCGAGCCGCAGCTTGTACACCGTCTCCAGCGGCACCAGGGAGCTCTCCTCCTGCGCCAGCAGCCGCGTAGCGTACCCGTGGAGCGCCGCCAGCTTCAGGCGCAGGTTGCCCAGCTCCGCGCTCGTGAGCTTGGCTACGTCGTGCGGGAAGGCGTAGTCCTTCCCATCGGACCCGGGCCGGGCCGGGCTGGGAAGCCCAGCGTCCCGCAGGTACGCGTCGGCCCGGATGCGCGGCCGGATGGACACTACGTCCTGCGGGCCGTCTCCCACGCCTGTGGGGGATCCTGCCCCGCCTTGCGGAATTGGCCTTGAATGCTCTGCCCTGTCTCCTCGTCTCCCGCTTGGAGGCTAAAGCACACGCGCTGCCGGTCGCACCCCTTGCACTGCTGGCTCGTCTGCTTGAACGGTGGTGGCACCAGCGCCCCCGCGTAGAAGGCCCGCTGGGCGTCCACGGCGGGGTGCCCGGCATCGAAGCACTCGGCCCGCATCTCCGGCGTGGGCTGCACCCAGAACACCTTATACTCCTGCGTGTCCTTGTTCTCGAACAGGAACCACCCCGCCAGTCCCGACAGGGTCAGGTACATGGTGAGCTGGAGGCAGTACTTCCGGATCCACGGCGAGCACGCGGACAGGGCCAGCATGTTACCGCGCCGGTCGGCGGTCACCGATGGCAGCGTCCGGAAGCCGCGCGAGTTGATCGACTTGATCTCGCCGACGCTCTTCTCGCCCGTCAGGGAGTTCTGCACGATCACGTCTACGCTGCCGTTCACCAGTGGGTCGTCCCGCACCACCGGGGTCTCGAAGGATACCAGGATGCGCATCTCGCGGAAGGTCTCGACCCACCGCTTGCCGACGGACGTACCGTTCTCGAAGATGCGGGACGTCTTCCCCTCGATCCTCGTCTTGTGCCCGAGCAGCCCCAGCTCGGACTCCAGCGTGCACACGGAACCTAGCGAGCTAGGGTGGATCGTCGGGTCGGGCACCACCCACCGCTCCGGGCGCTTGCGGTTGAAGTGGCGGTCGATGGCCACCGACAGCCAGTCCTCCTGCACCACTTGGCGGAGGAACGCGCTGATGCCGGAGCGCTTGCTACTCGTCATGCTTCTCCTGCTCCGCGGCCTCGAAGCACGCCCCCGAGCAGTACGGGTACCCCGCGTCCCACGCGAAGGGATTCTCGTTCCGGCAGTCGTTGCCGCAGTAGGCACAGATCTCATCCAAGGTATGTCACCAGCCTCTCCAGTATCTGGGATTGACCCCAGCCACCAGCATTACGCGCGCCACGGGGTACACCCCTGGGCCTGCTCCGTCGTGATCTTCCCCAGGAGGAGATCGCGATAAACATGTTGGAACTTGTAGGCAAACCTGCGCCAGTGCTGCGGGTGCGGGATGCACCGGTACGAGATGGTGCAGCCCTCGTAGGTCATGGCCTCGGCCAGCCGACGCTCGGCGCTGGCACCGAGGCACACCACGTCATCGGCCTCCTCCAACTGGGTCCGGAGCCTGTGCAGCTGGTTCGGGTTGTCCCACGTAGTGGCGTTCACCACCAGGGTGCTAGCGAGGCCAAGGCCGGCCATCCGCATGCACATGTGCAGGTAGCGCCCGGACTGGCTCGCGAACGTCACGTAGGCCAGTGGCCCCTTCGACTGTGCGAGCCGCACCTCGTCCACGACCCCCTCGTCCGCTGCCTTGGCCTTGGCCAGCCAGTGCGGCTGGTCGCCGATCAGCACCACCCGCGGGTTGAGCGTGTTGCCGGCCGCGATCACGTCGGGGCGGTGGGCGTACTTCATCTGCCGCACCATGGTCTCGCACTTGGCCGCGAACGCGTTCTGGTCCTGCACGCTGAAGTCGTACTTCCAGGTCAGGGCCGGGGAGATGTTGGGCTTCACCGGCAGTTGCCCAGCGAGGTACTCCCGGTACAGCCGCCGCACCGTGGCGCGCTTCTCGGGGGCCTCGTAGATAATAGCATCGGGCGTGTCCGGCCCGCGCTCCAAGTTCTTGTCGATCCGCTCCTGCGGCAGCTCCGTGTGCACGAGCAGCGCGCCCCGGGAGATGAGCTGCCCTTCCACGAGCCAGTTCTCGAAGTCGGTCACGTCCTCGCTGTCGCGGAACGTGCGGCCGTACACCATCGAGCCCACGTGCAGCCGGTCGAAGATCACCGGCCCCTCGCCGTACGTGGTGGCCTGGTGAACCCACTCCTCCCACGCGAGCCGCTCCGGTGGCCCGCAGTGCACGAGCGGCCACCTCGTGTCCCTAGCGAGAGCCTGCGCGATGGTGGACTTACCGGTCCCATCAGCACCCTCGAAGATCAGGTATGGGCCTCGCGTCATTGCTTACATGTCCCCTCGTTGCAGGTAGCCAGCGCCGTAGTATGGCCACCCATACGCTGACCTCAGGCTAGCGATCAGGACGTCCCGGCTTGCGAGGATATCGCAGAGCGCCTCCTTGTTGAAGGTTCTCCGGTAGTGGTCGCGCCGCTCGTCCTCGTACTTCTCCGCCCACGCCGTTGTCATGGTACATCCGCTCCCATCTCGCGCAGCAGGTTCTTGATGACGGTCCACTCCGCGACGTCGCCGTTCTGGCCCTTCTTCAGGTCCTCGTACCTGTCGGCGAGCTGCCGCTTGTACTCGGTCAGGCAGTCGACCAGCGCGCTGGTCACGTCCGAGAAGGTGTCGTAGGACAGCCCGTGCGCCAGCGTGTACCTGCCGACTACGGTGGCCAGCTGGTAGGTGAGGTCGCCGACCTTATCGGTCGGGCCGACGGACACCCACGTCTTCGTGCGCTGCTCCGGCCTCGTGTAGGGCACTACTCGTACCCCAGCACTACCACGATATACTCCAGCGCCTCGTCTAGGGTGTCGAAGAACTCGCAGCTAAAGTACTGCATCCAGGGGTGGTTGCGGGAGACATGATCAGGGTCGACCACCACGACCGGCTTGTGGTACTCGTGGGCGGCGATGGCCCACTCGCACACCGTCCCGAAGGAGGGGATGCTGCCCGTGAGCACCAGGACGGCGCGGCAGATCTCGATGTCGCCGATGTCGCGCGCCACCATGGCCGCTGCCGTGAACGGCCGCACCACGCCTCCGATGAGCGTCGCGCTGGCGTCGCCCGGCGCACAGCCGCGCATCGGGCTCAGCGTCTTCCAGCCGTGCTCGTTCAGGATCCCGGTCGCGTAGTCGCGGTCGCGGGCCGCCTCCTCGTAGCGCAGATTCTCAATTCGCCCGCTCAGGTAGACGTACTTGTTGTCCTCGGCCATCAGGTCCTCTTCGCAGCACGCAGGGCGAGGTAGAAGCCCTCCCGCAGCGCGTCGTCCTCTGCCGTCAGCCCCGTTCGCCCGATGTACCGGGGACAGCTAGCCATGAACTCCAGAGCAAGCCACGCCTGCTCGGCCTTGATCCGCAGGTAGGGCCGCAGTGCCCGGATCGCCTCGGCGGCGCGGTCCGAGAACAGCGTCCACAGGTGAATCGTCTGGTGCACCGGCGTCGGCCTCGCGTTGAGCCGTACCGACCCACCGAACTCCCTCGACAGGTCGTACAGCACGTCCTTGTTCGTGTTCGACACCGATAGAGAGAGCCCGTAGGTCGGGTGCCCGCCCCGCGCTACGCGCTGCATGTCCTTGGTGATGGAGATACAGCCATCGCCGTCAACGATCCCGGCGAAGTAGGCCAAGTCCTCAATACCGGTGAAGCGGATCAGATCGTCGGTCATCAGATCTTCTTCCCCCCGTGCCTCCATGGCCGGGTGGTGTTATACCGCATCTTGCGCACCAGCTCCGCGTTCAGGTCGATCCCGGCGCGGCCGCACTGATCGGCTATCCTCACGATGGCGTCGGCGAACTCGCTGCCCACGCCCTCGGGCTTCCCGTTCTCCTCCCACGACTCGTTCATCGGGTGTCCGCTGCGGATAGCCTCCAGGGCCTCGGCCAGCTCGCTCATGATGAGCGCGATACCCGTCGCGGCCACCATCGGGCTATCCGGCCCGACGTTGTCGTAGGTGTACCGCGCCAGCTCCTGCCAGATCGTCCGGGCCGCCGCCATCCGCCCTTCGGCCAAGGCCGCTCCGTAGTCCCGCGCGTACTCGACGATATTGTCCGCGTGGTTAGGCCAGAAGCCCCGCTCCTTCGCGTTGCGGTGGGACACGTCCACAGCGTCGGCGATGGTCAGCTCGTCGGGTACGTGAATGACGGGTGCGTCGGTGACGGCCATGTACTCGCTCCTCGCTGGGTATAGGTGTGCTTCAGGATAGCCCATCTGGGCCGCTAGAGGGGCAGGCCTATCCCCACAGCGCCCACATAGCTTTGGGCTTCCTCTCATCATAGGTCTCCGAGTGCTCCTCTACGAACGCTAGAACACGAGCCGCTAGGGCCACGCGATCCTTCATATCCTCGGCGCGGATGCGCAGGATCGG
>ERZ1292625.4607-Hain-H41-01um-R1-4607-length-10192-cov-4_pt1 | contig 10192 bp, 4 predicted proteins | sample MGYA00564400_ERZ1292625 | MGnify/ENA primary metagenome ERZ1292625 (study PRJEB36523, sample SAMEA6512639) | groundwater metagenome | collected 2019-01-08 | study: AquaDiva: Metagenomics assemblies of 32 groundwater samples
GGTGGATGCGACGCGGGTCACGTCGCGCATTCATCGCGGCTGGGAATTTACTTCCCGATCGCGCAACTTGATGCTCGACTCGGAACGCTATCCCGCTCTGGAAGCGCTCACCGGCGCCAAGCAACTTCCAGAAATCATCTTCGGCGAAAACGAAGTGAACTTTACGTTTCCCGTGGTCAACCATCCGCAGCGGGCGGTCTTGCAGTTTCACGTGTCCGCTCAGGACTACTTGAAGGCAGCCGCCCACGTTCACCGCGATGTGCGCAAGGCTGGGCACGGCGCAGAGGCCACAGCAGGGGGTGGACCTGGCGCGGCGGCGGCCATTGCACTGGATCCTTTGCAGGTGGCGGTCGCGCAGCGATGGCAAGAGCGCAGCCACGGCCGGGGGGGGGCGACGTCGACCACGCAAGCAGTCCAGACCTCCGACGGGAAGACGCAGGCACCGAAAAAGCCGCCCATCCCCCCTGTCGATTTTGCCACCTTCGACCCTGACATCGACTGGGCCTTTCGCTCTACGTACAATGGCACGTGGAGGGTCTCGCAGATGCCGCACGGCGGCAGCGACGCCACGGCCGTCGTTTCCGTACCCAACATGACGTCGACCCCGGACGTGCACACCGGCATCGACTACGACACCCTGAAACGTCGCGATCTCGACATACTGAGCTACGACGCGATCGACCTGTTCGAAGATGACCTTCATGACAACGGCATCGTGAAATACTCTGTCAAGTACCGCGTCATGGGGCCGTGCTTCTTCTGCCTCTTGAGGTACAAACTGCGGCTCGACGGGGTGCAGCTTCGCATACGAGATGTGCGAATTTTTCACAAATTCGGTGACTCGGCGATCGTCTTGAATGTGGAGGAACGGCGGCTGGACGCCGCCGCCGCCCCTTCCCCTGCTGCCGCTAGCGTCCCCCTCCTCAGCACGGAGGATCGGAGTCGGCTCATTCACAAGGCCGATGACGAGACACCTGGCATGGACATCGTGTATCGCGACACGATCGAGATCACCGTGCCGACTGCCACCGCCGGCACCCCCCACTGATGGCCATTTGCATAGGGCTCCCTCCATAACTGCTGTCTATCGTGGCACCTGCCGTTATCAGCGCGCACTTCCTGGTCGGGTTACCCCTCTCCATGCTGTTAATTGGCATTTGTTTCGTTTCGACATTTCCCAATTTTTATCAGATACCCCGATCCGTTCTCCACCTTTCACCTACAGCCTTTATGTCGCACTTTTCGACAGAAGTCGCAGTTGCCGTCGCTCTTGGCGGCTGTGCGGTTGCGTACTTTGTCGCCACGACCTGCCTCGCCAAGAAGTCCAAGGCCCCGATGACGGATCGCGAAATCCACTTGCTGCGGACCACGTGGGCCAAGGTGAACGGGGACCTCGACGCCGTAGCCAAGCTCTTCTACACGAACATGTTCACCGACAACCCGTCCTTCCCCAAGACTCTCTTCCGCAACGTGGACATGACCGCGCAAGGCAAGAAGCTCATGAAGATGGTCGGCGACGGCGTTGCGCTCATCGACCAGCCGGACACGCTCATTCCCGTGTTGCAGGCGTCCGGTGTGCGCCACGTTGCGTATGGTTGCACGTCGGCTCAGTACGACATTGTGGGCGCCAACTTCATCAAGACTCTCCGCATGGGCCTCGGCGCGGACTTCACCCCCGAAGTGGAGGCGGCGTGGACCAAGTACTACGGTATCGCGGCGTCGGTCATGCTAGGCGCGGCGGACACCCCAGCCGGCCAGGCGCTCCAGCCGCAAGCTGACATCCGCCGGCGCAACTGGCTCGTGCAAGAGAGCTGGGAGCTAGTGACCGACGCCGACGACTTCACCAAGACGTTCTACGGCTTTCTGCACGGCGACAACCCGCAGCTCAAGGAGACGCAGTTCAAGGGCGTCAACATGGACGATCAACGCAAGAAGCTAGGCACGATGCTCGACGCGGGGATCAAGCTGCTGAACCGCCCCGATGAACTGATTCCAGTTCTGAAGGCGTGCGGCCTGCGCCACGTCCGGTATGGCACGAAGCCCGCGGATTACCCGCTCGTCGGCGCGGCGCTGCTCAAGACACTACGCTTGAAGCTTGGCGCCAAGTTCACCCCGGAGCTCGAGAAGGAGTGGACGCGGGTGTACACGCTGATGGCGGATACCATGATTGCCGGAGCCGAGCGCCGCTGAGCTCATTCCTCCGCTCCCAACGCCATTATCGACCGCGACGCCAGTGCACTTGCCGCCATTCGGCACACTCACAAATCACAATTTTATTCTGGGAATTCAAGACACACACACAAGTGCTCTTCGCGCCAGTCGAAGGGCACCTCCCGTCTTTTTCAAGCCCTATTTTCTCCGTGATTAATCGATTCCCAACTCTTCTCTCGTTTCTTTCCTTTCTCTCATTTCTTTTTTTCAACATCATCTTTCCTTCTCTTCTACCCTACAACTCTCTTTTTCTCCTACCCCTACAGGACCGACTCTGGCGGAATCGACCGCCTACATTCGTCTCGTTTCGCCTTTCGCTTTTGCTGCGTACGTCCTGTGAGACGGAGAGAAGAAGTCGCTGGGTGTTTGTTTCTTCTTCATTTTCAATTCACTATGTTTCAACGTGCGGTTTCGTTCTCCGCTCTTTTCGGATGATGAGAGATTCGTCGGCATTCGACATGGCGGTGGGCTCGCCGCAAGGGTCGTCCGCCGTCCCTAATGTGGTCACCAACGCATCTTTCCACACGCCTGCGGTCGCCATGATGCAGCTGGGCCATCACGCGACCAAGGGACATGGCTTCGGCGGGCAGTACTCATCGTCGACGGCGTACCGGGCCGCGGCCATCGCTGCCGGGTCGACCTCTCCACTAAGGGCTGCAGAGGCTGGCGCCCCGCGGGCCGGAGAGCGACTCGCACCCGAGCTGTCCCTTGGGACACACAGTCCAATTGGTGAGGCGCGAACGCCGGTGGACGCGATGGCCCCTTCGGAGCCATTTCACCTCTTTGAGCCTGGAGGTGCGGCGTCGACTGGTTTCAACGTGTGCTCCGCCACCCTGGGCGCCGGCACCCTCAGCTTTCCGTCCGTAATGCGCGATGCCGGCGTCGTCCTTGGAATCCTCATGATCGCCGTCGCGGTGCTGTCGTGCACCTACTCGATCCGGCTCATGCTGCTCATCTCCGACCGCGTGCCCGGTGGGACGTCCTATGTCACCTTGTCTCGATTTCTGCTGGGCCGCGTGATCGGTGCCGTTGTCGCGGTGGTTCTGATCCTGCTGATGTTTCTGGTCGCGGTGTTGTACGTCGCCTTCGTGCAGGGTCAAATGTCGGTGATTCTCGGCATGTGGCCCAGCTTCCCGGTTCAAGGCATATGGGGCAGCCGGCTGCTGACGCTCTTCCTCTGGCTCGCCGCGATGCTGCCCCTATCCATCCCAAAGGAGGTCAACGCCTTGCGGTACGCCTCCGTGGCTGGAGTCGCCAGCGTCGTGGCGGTCGTCTTCGCTGTGTGTGTTCACGCCAGCCTCGCGCCGCTCTCATCGACGAGCCCGTCGGCCGCGTCAACTCCCCCAATCCCGCTTTTTCGTTGGTCCGTCGCGGGGATGTATCAGCTGCCGACCTGCGCGTTCGCGTTTCTGTGCCACTGCAACATGTTCATGATCTACTATGAGATGCGACCGATGCCTCGATCCCTGCCGCGGATGACGAAAATCACGACGACCTCCTTGACGATGTGCGCCGCGCTCTACGCCGCCATCGGAATCGCGGGGGTCGCGGAGTTCGGCGACGGGACGCGGGACAACATTCTACTTAACTATCCAGACCCCTCGGCGCAGTGGTACATCGCCGCCGCGTTCGGCGCGGTGGGCGTGACTCTCACGATGGCGTTCCCGCTCTGCATCTTACCCACCCGGGACGCCATATTAGAGCTGGTGGGCTACACGACGCTCCATGCATCGACGAGTGTCCAACACGTGAGCGGTGACGGGACGGCCCATCCGAGCGCCGAGGCGGAACCGCCGTCAAGTGGAGCGGCAGCGAGACGATCGGCCCCTGCGGACGGGGGGAGGGAACCGGTGGTGGACGCCTCGACCTCCTGTTCCACGCGCCCATCGCAGGACATGGAACCTATCGCCGCTGGTGCACACCAACAGGGGCCTCTCACAGCAGCGACACCATTTGGTGGCAGGAGCGACGACGATCGCTTGGGGCTGCATCCCGCCGCCGCGGTGTCACCTATCAGGGTTGCGCCCCGATACGTTGAAATCTTTCTTTCGGTTGTCTTAGCATGCCTTGCTCTCATTCTCGGACTGGTGATGCCAACCGTGCGGGTCCTCTTCGGCCTTCTCGGGGGACCGATTGGCGGCTTCATTGGTTTCGTCCTTCCGGGGCTCTTCGCGCTGCGGGGCGGGGAGTGGACGGTAGCGCGCGTCGGTCTTGCGCACGTGGCGGCGGTTTGGACCCTGATCGTAGGGGGCGTCGCGATCGGAGCCGTCGGTCTCGCCGGGGCAGTGTCCGCCCTCTCGTAGCTCAACGACGAAAGAAGAAGCATCGTGCAGACGTTCCGTCGCCACGCCGCAATGGTGTCGTCGCCACGTTTGTAATCATCGATCGTAATGGTTGAATGCCACCACCAACCAATAAAGGGAACCTCAACGTTGCGATCGTGCGAACGAAACCGCGTTCCTCTCTCCTCCTTCGAGTCCATCGCTGGATCCGAAGTAACGGCCAGGCGATAGTCGTAATTCTCGTTGTACCCCTCCGATTCAACCCCTCCCCCGCCTGCAGTTGGTGGGGGGAATCACACGCCACTATCTCACGTTGCGTGTGGCCGCTGGGTGCAATGTTCGTTCGGTCTCTCTCAAAACTTTACTCTCTCTCTCTCGCGTTACACTAGTTTTCGTACCAGATCAGTCGTCAACGACCCTACCGATACGGGCCACAGCCCGTTGATGTCCGGCGCCATTGTTTCGCACACGGCGTCCTTGCCGGGTGTTGAGTTGCTGGCAGAGAATCTTCCGCATCCGCTTCGTTCGGTGCAAAGTGAAGGAGCCATTTTGGGGCCCGTCACCACCGCTCCGCCGCTTCCGCACCCTGCCGTCGCGTCACCTTCCGGCATCGGCGCATGCCAACAGCAGTCCACTGCCTCTCCTGCCACCAAGGTCGTCTATCAGTCATCGGCGATTCCGGCAAGTTTGCGCCTTGTGGTCGGGCGGGTCGAGCCTTGTCCGCGTCGCCGCGTCGGCCGCGCCTCGCCCTGGCCGCGGTCACAGTCGTGTTGCTGCTGTTTTGGGTGTTCGGATACGCCTTGTTGCTCTCACCTCCCCGCGCCGTCGACGGGCAGCAGCTCGCGTTTGCGCGGGTGGCATCGGACGCCTTGTCGGTGATCCGCGCGGAGGGCAGCTCAAATGACGAGGAGTCACCACGAGTGACACGACGCCAAAAGCCGCAGGATTTCCAGTCGCCAGTTCTCGACGGCGCAGCGAACGAAGGGGAACGCCTTCCGGTACTCTCTTCCCCCCGTTCGACCGCTGCGGTGCGTCGACGGGCCGCCAGCGTCGACGTGGTCGCGGCGATGGGCGCCAAAAGACTATCTGCACGGCCTTTTTTGCAGCGCCTGACCGAGGTGCTGGCCTCGTCGTGCCATGGCGGATGGAGTCGGCCGCTGACGCGGTCAGACAGAATGCCGCTGACCCCGATTCTCCGCGTGCCGGGCCTGCCGCAAAGCGGACGGTTGTCATCGGCGCCTTCGCCCGTCGCCCCGAAGAATAGTGCGGCGGGCGGCGAGGAGCCGTGGCCGTCGCTCGCCATCTTGTGGATAGGCTCCGATGGCGGCCGCTCCGCGGAGGAGTCCGACAGCCGCACGGCGGACATGGACCTCACCTCAATCATGCAGTCGCTCTTCGACCGAGTGGTGACGGTCAACAGTCGGCGGGAAAAGACGCACTACTTGTCTTGTAACCATGAAAACTTTCCGAACCCAATTTCCTGTGCGTCGCACATCCTGTTGAGGGAAGGCGCGCGCTTCTCGCACGTCACCATCGTTCACGTGCGCCCGCTTCTACGGTGGCTCGCCGCGGAGGACGGCCGCGGCGTCACGTTTCGAAGAGGGGATGCGCTGAACGTCGATGACGTGAGAGCGTTTTTGTGCGCCGTGCTATCGCGGTGGCAGCGGAGCGGAGGCGACGAGTCGTTTTTACCGCCTTTGGTCATCGGCGAGAGCGTGAGCAGCCTGCAAGTGACCTCTCAACAGCGGGGAACGTCCCCCGGCGGCGTGCCAGCGCAGTCGCTGCCCGAAGCGGAGTGCCGCGCGCTTCGTCTGGCATCACTCTTTCTGCACGACACGTCCATGGAGGCGATGAACGTGGCACTCACCGAAATCACTGGCAACAGTACGGGCGGCGGTGTGCGGCGCACTCGCGCCTCGCCGAGTCAATGGTCGCAATGGGTCGCGGACGCGGGGAAGGTGGATGAAGGGGGAAAGGACGACGGCGATGACGCGTCTCTGCCGCGAGTCAGCGCCACGGCGGCGATCGCGGGTCGCCGATTTCACAGGCCTCTGGTGATCGTGGTACCCTGGTGGCTCAGCTACCGGTTCGCCAGAATGGCCACGCAGTACCTATTCACCGACGCGACCGTGGTGGAAGGGTCGTACTGGTTCGCACAGTGGCTTCCCCGGCTGGGGGCTGGGGACGTTGTCTTCGCTGGACGCTCCATACCCGACGCACCGCCGCCTACCGCAACGGTGCTGCTGACGTCGCACGCTCAGGTTCGATCGTGGATCGGCCCGGACGCTGGCAGCAGTTGCCGCGCTGACGCCGCGACGGCCGGAAGCAGCGCGTTCCCCACGGCGAAGGACGACCACGCGTTCGCCGGGGTGCATCCTACGAACGCCGCGTCATGGTCATTTCACGCCACGCTGCCGCTCGGGAGCATTCTGGACCCGGCGGCCACGGACCCCTCCGCGAGCGGGATGAGCGCCGCAGCAGTGGATGATGGTGCGCCTTTGGCCAAGGTGGGCGGCGGCCTCATACCGAATCGCCGCCGAGACGCCCCAGGCACGCACCGCAGCGAGCGACTGTGGTACCCAACGTTGCCGAGGACGGACGCCGACGCGGTGCTGAATCAGCGCCTGCGCCAGTCGTACCGAGCGCGGAGCCACAACTTCTACCCTCCCACGCTGGTGATCGCCATCAAGGGCGGCCACCTTCTCGCGGCGCACGGCCACCTCCGCGAGTACATCGACTACGCCATGAAGACGTGGCGCCGCGTGGTAGTCCTCACCGACTCTCCCGTCGCGCAGAACTATCACTTCGCCGGAGGCGGCATCTCCCGCTACTGCTTCGACGCCATCTCGACCGTCATGTGCCTGCTGCACCTCTCGCAGATGACCTTCATTCAGCGGAGCGGCGGGATCATGTACCTCCACGGCGACGCGTTTATCAACCCACTAGCGCTCTTCGGCCAGGACGACCGCCTCGAGCACATGATGATCTCCAAGCGCTACCAGTATCACCCGGTCGAGGTGAAGGCGCCGGACGATTGGGTGCTCTGGCGCGATCGGCAGCGCGCGGACACGGTCGGCCCCCATCCGGTTTCCATGATGACCATGTGGAACCACGCGATCGCGACGCTGGCAGAGTACTTCCACCCGTACGTGGCCAAGATGCCGTCGTTTCAGGAGTCCGTCCGGAAGCGGTACAATTACTTCGGCGATATTTTTTACCTCCCCTCGCGGGCCTTCGAAGCGGCGCAGGAGATGATGCACCACTTCGCCGGTCATCCCGTCTTGCACGAAGCCTCGATCGGGTATCTGGCTACGTTCGTGTCGCTCGTGACCCACGATGCGGTGCAGTGGCGGGGATTCGAGTACCAAGGCTGCTGCTGCTGCGGCGCGGACATGGAAACGTTCACGCATCCGGCGGGGCACAAGGTGACCCTCAGCCGACGTGACACCTTCGAGCGGGTGATTAAGGTGTTCGAGGACGGCTCCATTTGCCGCAACGCAGACGTCGTTCTGAAGCACGTGAAGGCGCGCAACGCCGGCGGAACGTACAAGGTCGCCGCGGCGGTTGATCCTGCCTTCACGGACGCTTTTGCCGCTGTCCATGAGGCAGAGGTGGCTAGCGAGAAGGCGAAACCCACGCCGAGATCGTTGATGCAGCTCGTTGACTACAAACAGTTGCTACGGGGACAAGACGCGAGCGGCGGCAGCCAAGAAGGGCGCCATATCCGAGCGCGCGACCTGCCGATCCCCGCTGGCTGGCCCTGGCAGCGGTACGCGTTGGAGCACATGTCAACGTGCCGCGTCGTCGCAACATGGACCGTGCCAGCCGTGGCATCCGCCGCCGGTGACGGTGTCGCCTTCGTGGCAGGGCAGGTGGTCGCCCCGCTGTCGAATTACGTCGACGTGCACGTGGGGAGCAGCAAGGGCGACTCTCCTTCCAGCGCGCTGAAGCTGCGGCGAGGGGCAACAACTGGCAACCTTGCGGGGGATGAAGGCTCTGGCGCGAGGGGCGCGGTGGCCGATACCGAGGTTGTGGAGGTACCGTCTCCGTCGCGGCCGCCCGTGAAGTCACTGCCGCTGCAGCTAGTGTTGCACACGCCCAATGTCAACCACCTGGAGGTGACCTTTCAGGAAAGCTTTGAAATTCCGGTCGTGAACGACCAGCGGCAGGGTGACGCACAGCAGCCTCCGGCACCCTTCACGCTCTTCGTCAACACCGGAGTCCCGTGGCCGACGGAAGTAAGACAGGTCAAGAAAAGGAGTGGCGAACGAGGACGGGACGCGAAGGCGGAAACTCAGTCTGAGGAATCTGAAAAAACCGCCGGTCGCACGACCACGGCAGCGGAACCGCCCCTTCATAACGGCGTGGCTGCCTTCTGCACGCTGAACGAGGACGACAATGGCCTTGTGATCACGTTGCGTCCGGGGCGCCGAAAGGTCGATGAGGCGGGCCCCTTTGTGGTTCCTCGGGGCACGCGACTCGTCGTCATCGTCGACACCCACAGGCACTGGGAAGGGTTCGCCACCGTGGAAATACGTTTGCCACCCGACCAGGGGGGGAACAACGGCGGGCCGACGCTCGACATTCGATGTGCCAGTCCGGCGCAGGACTGGGCTTTCATCTAGGCTGGTTCCTCCCAACCGTAGGGTGGGGTGGGGGGGGGGTGGGGTAGGATGGAAGTGATGCGACGTGCCGTATTGCGCTCCGACGTTCTACGCGGATGGCGTTTGGGTGTTGGAAACCGCGCCGGGGAGGGTGTGATCTCGTTGGTCGTCTCGTCGCGATGGGCGCCGGGGCGTTGGTCGCATTCCCTCCAACGATGGCGCGCGTGCTGCTTCTCGCTGCGCAAAACGCGGGGATACGCGGTTCAGGTGTCCTGCTGGTCACCGTTTGCGATCTGTTTGCCGTTGCTCGCCGCCGCGCAGATCACCGTCGGTTCGGTCCTGTCGCAAATTTCCTACTTGCTCCTTGCGGTTCCGCTTGCCTTCGCCGTCGTCGTCCCCTTGCGACCCATTTCGGCGGTGCTTGGGCTGTCGCCCTCTCTCATATGGGTTGTACCTGCTGTTGTGGGTGCTGTTGCTCTGGCAACTGGCAGTGTGGTCGCCCAGCATCTTTGTCCCAAATTGTCGCCGCGCTGCAGACGGCATGCACGTACTGCGAGCTGGTCACCGTGGTAGGGTTGATTGGAATCACGATGACCGACGTCGCTCTAGCGCTCGTCGATTCGGCGCCTCCGCCCGTGGCCCTCGTCGACCCACTGTCAGACGTCGTCGTGACCGAGGAAGACGAGGATCAAGACCCGCGAGCAGGAAGAGCGGAGGCCGTCGTTGAGGGTCCACCGGCCGAACCCCTGTCGACGGAGCCGCTGGCCAGTCAATAAAACGGACCCCGTCGAAGCTTTCTTCCTTGTGTGGCAAAAGTTCCGTGCCAAGCCAAAGGGTGAAAAATGATTTTTCAAAAAACCACGGCGAATTAGACTGGCAGCCTCGAGTGTAAAAAATGGGTTGTTTTGGGCTTTCACAAGTCGAGAGCTGAATTCTCTCTTTTTGTCAACTTTCCGGTTCATGGGCATAAAATCCGACCAAAGGTTGCCGAAATCAGCGCGGCAAAGCGGTCGTCGTGATGTCGTCGGCGCGCCTGCTGACCAGCCTGGTTTTGCATCTGAGAATTGTCTTCCGCTCCGTTGGATCGCCCGAGTC
>ERZ1292625.4608-Hain-H41-01um-R1-4608-length-10191-cov-4_pt1 | contig 10191 bp, 8 predicted proteins | sample MGYA00564400_ERZ1292625 | MGnify/ENA primary metagenome ERZ1292625 (study PRJEB36523, sample SAMEA6512639) | groundwater metagenome | collected 2019-01-08 | study: AquaDiva: Metagenomics assemblies of 32 groundwater samples
GATCTGCGCCGGCGCTCCAGATCCCGGTATTCGTATCTCCCGTGAATTGCAGCGCCGGATCTCCTACGGCCCCCAGCGCGAGCCCGGTGAGACGAAAGCCCCCAGCGGCCATATTCGCCGTCCAGGGCGAGACAAGCGATAACGCATTATCCAGAATATTATTAAATTCAGCGTTGAGATCCGCTGCTGTGAGGACCTCGACGCCCCATGTTTTTACGCGCGTGAGCGCCATGTTTTCTCTCGCCTCCCTTCCCTGGTAGCTGACGGTGGCTCGTCTACAGCGTCGTCGCCCCCACAGGTGCCGTGGTGGTAAAGTCAATCCCCACTTCGTAGAGATGTGCGTCTTGCAGCGCACCGCCCTGCGTGATCTCCAGACTCACCGCCCTGGCTTCACCGCTGGCGTCCGCCGAAACGGTTTGCAACGTCCCCCCTCCCAAGACCCCGACCCCTAGGAAATCCGTCCCCAGGAGAAAGCCAGCCGATCCCTGGTTGAAGGTATAGGTTTCTGGCGTGAGTCCATCCCGAGAGATCCTCATCGTGACGTCATAGTTGCCCATGGGCTCACTGCGCAGGTGAATGCGCGTGAGCGTCACCGGCTGGTCTGTCCGCTCACGCCCTGTGACGTCCTGGTCCTGCAAGATGATTTGAGGGGTTTTCATTCGCAAGGTATACGCCAGGGTTGAGCCGAAGGCATTGCCAAGAAACGCTCCCCCTGCCCCGGCGACAGCACCTGACCCCAGAATATCCGTCCCCAGGAGAAAGCCGCCGGTGGTGTTGGACGCAAGGCCACGTGTGGCAACATCCTGTCGGGTGGCAAATCCGTCCGTCTGCCCGAACACGATTTCGCGCACCAGCGTGGTTGGGTGAATGCGGACACATGCCGAAAGGCATCCCCGCTTCCAGAGCGAGGCTTTCAACCCTTCCTCCGGCTTCCGGATATAACTCAGGACCAGGGCGAGGTTATGTTCACTCGCCCCGCTCGCTGTGAGTGTCCAGATGGCACAGGAGCGATGCGAATAGTGGACCCCCCAGACCCGATCGAGATTCGTCCTATTGATCTGGCTGGTAAAGAACCCTTTGAGGAACCTTGTCATGTCGGCTTGCGCAAAATCCCCTGTCGCGAACACCGCATCGAGCGAGTAAATGCCACTCTCGCTCATAAACCAGAGATCATTGCCCACTTCAACGATGCTATTATGCGTCTGCAGGGCGTTTCCCTTCAAGATCGGCTTTCGGGCGAACGCATCAGTACCGGTCGGCGCGCTGCCAACCACCTGATGAATCGAGCCTTTGTACGGCCCTTTGAAGACAATCAAGGCCCCCTTATACGAGGCCAGACCGACGATGTTATCCCCATCGCCTGGGTCGATATCGATGAACCCACTGTCTGTCCCGGTCCAGGTCTCAGGGTCTCCGAACGCGGAAAAAAAGAGTCTGGACGGATTCGCGTTCGTATTCGCCGCCCATAGCCTGCTCCTATGATATGTGGCGACGCGGGCGCTTGGCGGACTCCCTCCCAGGACCGCGCAATTGCCTTCCTGGTTCCACTTGACTGGCGCATCCGCACTACTCGACCAGAGGGTGAGAATATTCCCCGCTTGGGCGAAGATCGGACGGGCGCCCGTGGTCCACGTCACACTCCCTTTGATGCTGACGGGTGTGCCCCCGGTATCTTTGTAGATCCCGCCGTCCCCCCCCACCATCACCAGACGCTGGGTCGAGTTGCCTGACGGACCTGCCTTCCAATAATCGAAGAGCCCCACGATATCCGGGGCACCCGTGATCGCAGTCGGGTTGATGCGCTGGCTCCCGCCGACCTTACGCACCGCGCCACTGACTTGGAAGAGGACGTTATCCGCAACTTCCAGAACACTGATGTCACGGGTCTGCAAGGCCAAGTCGGTCGCGAAGCCCTGACGAAAGGCGTAGCGCTTTTCGATCGTGCGCGTGGGCATTTTTAGACCCTCAGCGTGTCGACAATTGCTTGCATCATAGGCATTTCCATGCTATTCTCATAGAGCGGTCTAGGGTCTGCAGCCCGAACTCCCGGTTCCCGAGCCGGGTTGACCGCGCGCACCACTCGGGATCTCTCCAACCTGTCGGGAGGTTGCTTGTATGTTCATTGAACGCATCTGCGAAGTTTGCGACCGTTCGTTCTTCGTGAAACCATCGAGGGTTACATTTAAGGCCACACGCTTCTGCTCCCTGGCCTGTCGCTGGTTTTCTCCAGAACGGTTCTGGACTTATGTCGATCAGAGCGGGGGCCCTGATGCCTGTTGGCCCTGGACAAATGGGTGCAGCGCTGGTGGCTATGGAAAGTTCTGTTATGAAGGCCGGTCTATAGGGGCGCATCGATTCGCCTATGAATTGACCTATGGCCCATTGCTCAGTTCTGACTTCTGTGTCTGTCATCGGTGTGATAACCCGCCCTGCTGCAATCCCCACCATCTGGTCTGTGCTAGCGCCGCTGATAACAATCGGGACGCTCATCAGAAGGGACTGCATTTCATCGGGCCGGACCATCCCCTCCGTGGAAATGGGTACGGGCGCGGGAGCCGCAATGGTCGCGCGAAACTCACGGAAGCCAAGGTCGCCAAAATTCTGAGTTTGCGAGGTGCCATGAAGGCAGCCGATGCGGCCGCACAAAATGGTGTCGCGGTCTGTCGAATCCATTCTATCTGGCATCGCAGAACTTGGAAACATGTGTCTTCCTAGACTCTTAGGTCGTCAAATTCCGTGCCAGTCTGATAGCGTATGCCTCGGCGTGTCTGCCGCCGGTGGTAATACTGGCCCGTGCGGGGAACCAGTCTCGGGCGGTCCTGGCCAATGGTCGTATCACCGGTGATGCGCGCCATGAGTTGGTCGTATTCGGCCTTCGCTTCTTTTGCGCGCGGGTCGTCCTTCCGATCTCGATACCAGTGATAGAGCGCATGTAACACAATTAGATGTCGGTAGCGCAGGGGAACGATGGGCTCATCGCTGGTGGCGGTCAGCTGCACCTGTTCCACGCCGCTATTAGAGACGGCGAGGTTGCTGGTGATATACGTATAGGGAATGGAGTACACCACATCTGGGGGCGGATAGAAGACCACGCGCGGGCGAGGCGTGGTACTCCCACTGAACGCCAGCTGAATCAGCGTGGCCACCCGCGGCTTGCCCGTCACGCTATTGCGCGGGGCCTTGCGCCGAAATTCCATGCCGCCCACCAGCGGAATCGTGGCATCGAGATCGAAGGATCGGAGATCCACCGGGCGGAAGAAGTCTGACGCCAGCGCGTACTCGTCTTCAAAATATGTATACGTCGAGCCCGCAGCGAGCGCCGGCCCACCAAGCGTTGCGGGTGTCGCGATATAGCGGCTTGTCAGCGTCAGCGAGGTATCGCTCTCGACGCTTGCCACTTCGTACACGTCGGTGTCCCCCGCGAACGTCATCTTGCCCCCGGCGCGCGCATTATTGAAGCCCATCCCCGTGACAGCGGTGTTCCAGAGCGTGGTGGTGCCTGTGACCGTCGTGCGTGTGCTGGCGCTAATCGTGACCGTGCCCGTCGAATAGGTCGCGTGGGTCAGCAGAAAGGCCCGCCGCTCCGCCCAAGGCGCCTTCGCCTGGGGCGAAATGTGCATATCGTGAAGCGCCTGATTCAGAAATCTGTCCGCGATCGTATTGGTGGCCGTCACCCCAGTCGCCTCGCGTAAACGTTCGAGGAGGTCCCGCCTGAGATCGGCTAAGTCTGTTACGGCTGTTGCAGCGCCCATCAGGGATATACTCCATCGGCTTCACAGGAGTTCAAGATGGCCGTCGTCACGTTGAGACGGTCAGCAATCCCGACGAGACTATTGCTCACTGAATCATTCATGCCAGCAACACAGGCACCCATCCCGCTCAAGTACCAACCGTTCGTATTCGCCGGACATGAAGCAGGCTTTGTCTGCGTCCAGAGTGGACTCGTGGTCAAGACCCCCGCTTCATAACGATACAGGACGTTCGCGCCCTTGTCCTTCCCGGCGCTTCCACTTCCCGCCATGGGTGAGCTACGTGGAATGCAGACGCGAGCAGAGCCAAGCTGCGGGTCAATTGCAGTCGAATTGGTGATCTTCCCATTGGTTGGGGAATAATTCGTCCCATTACCAAAGGCATTGGCGTAATCGATGCCCCAATCCCCTTGGTTGACGATGAAAAACCCGTAGTCGCGACTGTTTACCACCAAGGTGTTGGTGGCAAAAAAGGACTGTGACCCATCGCCATAACCCTGGGCATCGGTCACGTTAAATCCGTCAAAGCCGGCATTGAGCACCGTGCATCCATTACATTGGATATTTTTGCCGGCCTCGGACTTCAGGCCGTACCAGAGCGGCCGGATCACCACAAAATCTTGGAAGATCACATCCCGGGGCATGAATTGCAGCGTAAACCCACGAGCGTTCGGGATGGCCCCGGTATAGTCATCGAGGGAAATACTGCCGAGCACGTGGTTGCCCACATTGGTATCTAAGGCATTGATCTCGGTCAACTGGTAATTGCCCTCGGAAATCACATTCTCCAGGATGTTGGAATTGCCCGGATAGATAGAGAGACAGCCGTCGCCGCGATCTGGGGCTCCGGACGCGGCGCCCCCTGGAATATCTTCATACCCACGCGAGTGGCAATAGATCCGGCGATAGATACTATTATCCGTGTACCAGTTCAAAATGGCGTGCCGATGAAAGTAGTACAACTCACTGTCTTCGACTAGGATGTTTGTTGAGTTGCTCAGCAAGAAGAGATGCGCGTTCGCATATCTATTGTTGCGCGCGAGAAGTAAGCGCTTCAACTGGATATTATTCGATAACGTCACATTGAGAGGTTCGCCCGCCTGATTTGCTGCATCCGCCGCTTCTAACCGCAAACCCTCAAGCCTCCAGTAGGCGCAGTTGGTCAAGATGAGCGGTGTGGTGATCCCGTCTCCCGAAATAAACGCCTGTCGTTCATTTTCGGCCTTGACCGTAATGGGCTGGGCGGCTGTCCCATTGAGCGAGCCGCTAGCGCAGTCGATAAGAACGCCCGGATTGGTATACGTCCCGTCTTTCAGCAACCATGTCTCACCAGGATCGGGACGCGGATCTGCAGAAGCCGCTAGGCGCGATATCGCGCAAGGGCTCGCGCTGCTGCACGTCGTGCCTGACCCAGCCGGAGAAACATAAAAGGTGGCTCCGGGAGCGCTCGTGGCTTGAGTACGCTCCGCAACGGTCGTCGTGTTGTTGGCAGCGTCGGTCGCATCGTAGCGATAAAAATAGGTTGTGCTCGATTGCAACCCAGTGAGCATGGCTGTACACTGCCCTCCCACTGCTGTACTGACCGCCGTCGTGTTGGGGTAGCTCCCCGTACTCGTCCCATAACGCACTTTACAGGTAATCGGGAGCGAAGGGAACGCGTCCGAGACGGTCGCCCGCACGTCGAACGAGTTGCTCGTCACGTTGAGATCAGAAACTGCCGTCACGACAGGCCCGACGGTGTCGGCGGGTGGGCTGGGGACAACGGTCGAGAGGTACTTGACAGTCCCCCAACAGGCCGGGTCGTTGAAGGTCGTCGGGTTCGTACATACAGCTTGCTTGTACGCACCACCCGGCACGTTCTGAATCAAAAGGTCGAACAGCTTGACGTTGCCAGCAGTGATGGTACACGGCATGTCGAAGACAAACTCGACGGTCCAACTCGTGTCGGTGTCACTACTGTTGTTCAATGTCCCGGAGACTGCACGGGCCTTGCTCCGGTTCTCAAGAGTCTGGCCGTTGTCGAAGTTGCCTTGAGCGTCCGCTCGCGCGTCCAGGTGCGCCTGCGTCGAATGGGGATTAATCGCGAACTTCCACACCTTCGTGCCCCATACGCGGTCAAGGTTGTCGCTGAAGATCATCTCCAGGTAGTCGTCGTTGAAGATCGCGGTGTTGTCACTCGCCGTCGTAGCCGCCTGCACGTTGGTGTCATTCTGGGTGACGCAGCCATAGAGACGACTCGGCGTCCCCGTCTTCCACAAAAACTTGGCAGTGGTGGCCGCGCTCAAATCAGAGAAGCCCCGGAACTGCACCGTGTTCGCCTGACCCCAGGGGTCCGACTCGCATGTTCCATCAATCACCACGGTTTTCGCGCCAAGTTCGTAGATTTCATAATTTGCCGGACCCGTCCCACCGTCACCCGTCGTTGGAGTGGCGTTGGCATTCGTGATCACAAACAGTGCGTCGATGTGCACGTCGGGGGCCGTTGTCAGATAGAGAACCGAGCCGGACACGAGCGAAAAGGCCCGTTGTGCCACAGCAACGGTCCTGGACCGAAAGTTCGGAAGCGTATTGAATGCACCGATAGTTGCCCATGCAAATGTTTGTTGGGCTTGACCGTTGAAAAGAACCGTCGCTTTCGCGTTATCCGGGATCAGGGGGATTGGCGCGGTATCGACCCACACGAGGTTGTTCGCCGTCGATGGTACGCGCGCGAGGAGCCAGAGGTAATACGTGCCCGTTGCAAAGGAGCCTCTGGCGCAGAACTGCCCGTTCGGGCCAACGCGGGTCATGCGCGCGGGCCAGTGCGTTCCATTTGGAAGGCTCCGATAGTTCCCGTTCGAGGCCGTCACGTCGGCTGTGGTGGCGAATGGGCTCAACACGATCGCGTTGGCGGCCTCTGCTTCGACACACAACCCGTCCGTACAGGAGACAAAGGCATCTGCCGTACAGCTGGGTGTTGGGTGGAAGCGCACAGCCTCAGCGGGCCAGGGGACCGCCAAGATTGCCAGCAAGAAGAATAAGAGAAAGGCCCTCTGCATCATGTCCCCTACTTAGAGAGAAAGCTGACTTTCCCACTCACAACCGGTGTGACTCCGCCTGAACACGTGTGACCGACGGTCACTAAATCGCCTGCCGCGACTGCAACCGTGTTGCTCGTGTCACTACATGTGTTTGCCCCCGCACTGATGGAGCACGTGACTGCCGTATTGACCCCATCCTTGCGGACGGTAAACACTGCGGTTTGGCCAGTTGGGATGTTTGCGCTGGTACGTACACGGAAAGCGCTGATCGTCTGGGCAACTGGCCACGGAACTTGCGCCTCAGCCTCAGTGGTTGTTGCCCCGCTGAAGGCCTTTGGGACGTGAACCGTAGAAGTGTTGTTAAAACAGATAAAGCTGTTATCGTATTCCCAGACCGTGATAGACCCACTGTCTGCGGACTCGCTTGCCCAGGACGGGTTTGCCGCCGCACCACTCGTTCGCAAGAACTGGCCGTTCGTCCCCGGGGCAAGCCTGACCCAACTGGTGCCGTTGAAGTAGAGCACATCGCCCTGCACCTGACTTGCCACGGACATCTTGCAAGTGACGGTATCTGGCGTGCCCTCGGCACCCGTGCAGGTAATGTTCTCGGCGCCAAGCACATCGAGACGCGACGAGCCGCTTGGTGTGGCCGTGCCCGTGTTGCCACGCACGTCCGTATAGCCATCGCCAAGCGTCGTAATGGCACGAGGATTCCCTCCCGCGCCGTCCGAGCAGAAGTAGGGCAGTTCGTTCGTCGTGTCAAGGACCCACTCTACGCCAACACAACTGCCTGCTGCTGGGGCTCCGGCAGATGTCTTATGATCGTGGTCGCTCGAAGTGTGTGTACGGACGTGCTTCGTATTACTGTCAAGCCCTGCGTAGCCATTGGCGGCGTTTTTACGGGAGACCACCTCATAGAGTTGCGAGGTTTCCGCCCAGGCAGTACCGTCAAAGACAAGGGTCAGTATCTGGTTGTCTTTGAGCGTGTACGACGCTTGCAACACGAGGCCGGTGCCATTATCGAGCTTGAGCGTGTTCGTGTCGCTCGTCCCCTCGAGCAGACACATCTTCCCTGCTGGCACGCCGGCCGTGAGCACTTGAGGGTTCGAGGTTAAGTCCACCGCCCCGCCAGAGCCTGCCACCGGCACGATCCGAAGTCTGCCCCCCTCAGTGCCGCAATCCACTTGCCCCGCGGCCGTGAGCGTCTGTGTCGCCACGCGATCAACAAGGTCTAACGCCTTCACCTTGCCTGGAATGGAACTATCAAAGACGAGGATTTGCCCATTGACCGGCGCTCCAGCCTGTCCCTCCCAGGGCCATAGGAGCAGACACAGCACGAGGAGCATCAGGAAAGCAAAAGTCCGCAACATTACTGGCCCTTTTTGGACTTGACAAAGGCGAGAATCTCTGCCTGATTGGCCGGACTGATCTGCTGGAAATCCTTGATTAACGTGGCCTCGGTGTTGACCTCCATTGCCTTCAGATAGCTCCTGCAAAAGTCCCTCACTCGGGCCGCGAAGTAGCTTGCCGTCGTATAGGGGATCTGCCCCTTGGGCAGGACGGCATTCGCTTGGGCCACGGCAAACACCAGCCCCTTCTCTTCCTGCGCTGTCGTGGTATAGGTATACATAGGCATCTCGGAGCGAACCCTCCTAATTCAGAAATTCTACGAGTAACCCTTCTTGAACCACATCGTTCGTATCGGTGCCCTCACCAGTGCACTTGATCGTAATCGCAGCGGTGTCGGTCTGCGTGCCTGCGGTGATTTCCTGATCCACAACAGCCACGGTAGCCGTATTCGTATTCAGGTTCGCGAAGATATCCTGGGTACTCGCCCCGGTCCTCACCACAATCGCCTCGGCATACCAGAAGCCTGCGATGGATACGGCCAAGCTGTTCGTCAGGATGATCTGGCTCCCGAAGTAGAGCTTCAGGGTCTTGGCGTTGACGTTGTTGGCCGTGGTCCCCCAGACCTTGATTTTCACGGCCTTGCCGTTGGCACTCAGGCTATTGGCAGGCAGGGCATAGGTGATGAGGTCGTCCTCGCCGACGGTCACATTCCCGACCGCCGTGACGTTGGCATTGGCTTTCCCGACATTGGCAGCTCGCCCGGTCCCGCTCCCCATCTGGAATTGGGTCGTCACACTCCCGCTGGCGTTCAGGAGGTCGAGGTTCCGCGCCGTTCCCGTCCCCGCCACTTCGACCCCCAGCTCGGCAATGTTCGAGGCAAAGCGCAGAAATGCCCGCTCATAGTTGCTGGCATCAGTGAAGGTATTATAGAGACGAGCAGCTTGGGCAGTTGTCCCATTTCGTTGGGCCAGAGCGTTCGCGGCATCGCGGAATAAGAAGAGATCGCTTGCGGCGCCTAGAGCGCCGGAGGAGAACTCATAACGACCAGTATCACGAAGCTGTAGGCCGTCGGCCCTCAACAGGATTGTTGCGGTACCGGCTGAGGACATGATGACTTCGCCACCACCAAAATAGAGCCCGGTGGTGGTCTGTGATGTGCGCGCAAGTACCGGGCTCGCGGCGCTTCCATCCGGCAGCAAGATCTGGCCGCTGGTCAGGGTGACGTTCGTGGCATCGTCGGAGAGCAGGGACACACCCAGCGTGTTGGCGTCCGTCCAGCGCGCGAGCCGATTGGCCGTGCCACTCCCCACTCCAAGGATGCCGCGTGGCCCCTTATATCCCGGCATCTGGGTCTCCCTCTGGGTCGTCGGGCAACCCCGCTTCGAGTTCGTCCACCCGCGCCTCCAGCACGTGAATGCGCTTTTGATCGCAGAGCCGCGACCACTCGTACTCGCCTAAGCGTTGAATGATGTCCTGGGGAGAGACCGCCACATCCATTAGCTTTTTGGTCTTGGCGTTAGACATTCTGCCCCCGCTGCTTGCGTTGCAGCCCATAATATCGGAGGCCCCAGTCGCTATAATAGAGCGGTTTGGCCAGGCCCTTACGGTCATAGGCTTCTGGAAGAATGACTTGTCCGCGCGGGTTTGTCCCTGTCAGTTCGACATAACAGCCCCGTTGGAACGTGGCAGGGCCCTCGAAGCTCGGCAAGGCCGCTAGATCGCATTCCACCACAAAGCCCTGGGCATCGAGGACGTTGGCGGTGTCGGTGTCGTAGAGGCGCATAATATTTCCAGAGGTGGTCGAGAGCAAGGCTGCCGCATCGATGGTTCCAGGCCCGACGAAAAAATGCCCGCTTTTCGTGAAGGTCTTTTGGGTGGGGAAGCGCTCGCGATTGCTGTAAATGCGCGCATCGTCCAGGACGATCTGGTCAAACAGGATGGTCCCGTTCGTGCCGGCATCCAAGCCAAAGGCCCCAAACCGCGCATCGACGGTGGCGTCTTGATCGAGTGCGGTGATCTGACTCCCAATGGCCACATCATTCCACCAGGCGTCAATGGTCCCATCATTCCCA
>ERZ1292625.4609-Hain-H41-01um-R1-4609-length-10189-cov-6_pt1 | contig 10189 bp, 13 predicted proteins | sample MGYA00564400_ERZ1292625 | MGnify/ENA primary metagenome ERZ1292625 (study PRJEB36523, sample SAMEA6512639) | groundwater metagenome | collected 2019-01-08 | study: AquaDiva: Metagenomics assemblies of 32 groundwater samples
TCCTAACACAAGGGTTTTTGGTTTTCAAATAGAAATTCTGAGGATTTCTTCGGGCGTTGTTAGGCCTGCTGAAATCTTGCGAATGCCATCAGCTCGGAGAGTTTTGAGTCCTTTTTGGTCTGCAAGGAGCTGGATTTTATCTATTGGCTCGTGTTCAACGATTGCTTTACGAAGATCATTATCAACAATTAAAATTTCAAAAATTCCGATGCGTCCTTGAAATCCTGTCTTATTGCACTTGTCGCATCCGGCACCTTTTATAAATTCCATTGTTCCGGGGGCTACTCCCAAAAGTTCAAGTGTGTGCGGTTCAGGAGAGTATGGGGCTTTGCAAGCTTGGCATACACGACGCACAAGGCGTTGCGCAACGACACCATTGAGTGCGTATGCGATAAGAGATCGATCGATCTTCATATGAAGGAGTCGAGCGATTGTGCCGACGCTGGAGTTTGCGTGAAGTGTCGACAAAAGGAGTCTTCCGGTGAGTGAGGCTTGTATGGCAGTTTCTGCGGTAACTCCATCACGAATTTCTCCTACCATAATAATGTCAGGGTCTTGTCTCAAAATTGATCTGATGCCGGCTTCAAATGTAAAATTTCGTTCAGGGTGGATTTGGCTTTGTCGAACATTTTGTAATTGATATTCGACAGGGTCTTCAAGGGTTATGATATTTTTTTCGGGGCTTGCGAGCGTATTTAAGATAGAATACAAAAGTGTTGTTTTGCCCGAACCCGCAGGGCCAGTTGAGAGTAACATTCCATACGGCATTTGAGAAAGACCTTCCACAAGTTTGCGATCAGAGGCATCAAAACCCATTTGAACAAGGGGGATGAGGAGCTCTTTTCTATTGAGGAGGCGCATGACGACTGATTCGCCATGAATAGTTGGAAAGATTGAGACGCGTACGTTGAGAATTCGTCTATCGCCATTTGCTTCTACTAGAGTGCTGACAAGTTCGAAATGGCCTTCTTGGGGATTTGTATGGTTTGTAATATCAAGTTGAGCAAGAATCTTGAGTCGTGATATGACGGTCTCGAGTAAACCAATTTCCATGCGAGTAATTTCTTTAAGTATTCCATCGATTCGAATACGAACTATGACTTCTTCTCCATGTGGATCGATGTGAATATCAGAAGCGCGTTCGCGCTCTGCCGCTTCAAGAAATTGGGTGATAATTTGTTCGGGTACGATGACTCCTGCAGATGTCATAATATTATTATATACTGAAACGAATGACACGAAAGGCAGAAGTATATATAGGTGTTGATGAAGTTGGGCGTGCCGCCAAGAGGCGAGCCTCGTCTAAAACTATTTTTGTAGGCATAGATGAGGTTGGACGGGGACCACTCGCGGGCCCAATAACTGTCGGTGCAGTTGCCTTGATCATAAATACAAGGCAAAAAGCGATGAGCGATAAATTTTTGCGGGGGATTCGTGATTCAAAAAAATTAACACCCATAAAGCGAGAGGAGTGGTATGCGGCATTGCGTAACGAATCACGCTTTACCATTGCATGTGTATCAGTAAATCATACTGTTATTGATAAAAAAGGCCTTTCATATGCCGCACGTTTTGCTGTTGCTAAGTGTTTAAAAAAAATCTCACAAGACTTAGGTGTGTCGGGAGATCGCTTTCAGGTTTTATTGGATGCAGGTCTTTTTGCGCCGGTTGAATATCAGCAAGAGAGGATTATTAAGGGTGATGAAAAAATCCCATTGATTGCTGCAGCATCAATTATCGCGAAAGTCACTCGCGATAAATATATGACGCGAATTCATAAAAAATATTCACAGTATGGATTTATGAAGCACAAAGGATATGGTACGAGCGCGCATATTGCGTTAATAAAAAAATATGGCCTTTCAGGCATTCATAGAAAGACCTTTTGTACGCGAATTATTTAATTTTTGCCTAAAGATAGGTAGGGGGCGGTGAGATTTTTTCCCACCACCCCCACAAAAGTTTTTTGTACTTAACTTTACCAGCCCTTGATCCTAAGGGTTCTGGGTATCGCACCTCTTTTCTAGACAGCGTTCACGGCAGGTGTCTCTCTATAGGCCGCGCTCCATGTCCGAGAAGCATAGTAGCACAGCCGTATCATTTGTCAATACCTAAAGAATGGAGGGTCGGATTGTGCTTGCTATTGCGTGTTTTTCTGCCTTGTGGTACGATTTTTATTATGACAGTTCGAATGCGGCACACGAGGAGCCATACGGGTAACCGTCGGAGCCATCACGCATTAAAATTAGTAAATCTCGCAAAATGCGCACATTGCGCTTTTTCGATTATGCCGCATACTGTTTGTACAAACTGCGGTAAGTATCAAGATAGACAGGTTATCGATGTTCTCGGCAAATTAAACAAAAAAGAGAAAAAGAAGAAAGAGCGTGAGCTCCAAAACCAAGAAAAAGAAGCAGCTCTCCACAAGGGGCTTGATGCAGAATCACTTTCGAAAAAATAATTTAACAATTTAAATCTAGGCTTGTTCTTTTAAACTAAATCACTTATGGCATCTCGGCATCTCGCTCGGTCAATTACGATGCAAACCCTTTATGAGTGGGATTTTTCAGGATGTCCTGATGAGAAGATTTATTTGATTTTAGATCGTATTGTAGATGAATTTGGTCCAGGGTTTGAGGATGTTCCTTTTGTAAAAACGCTTATTGCTACAATTTTAGAAAAGCACAAGGAGATTGATTCTATCGTGGAGCATGCGGCTCCAGAATGGCCGCTCGCTCAAATAGCTATTATTGATCGCAATGTATTGCGTATAGGTCTCGCCGAACTTTTATTTGGAAATTATAAAGAGGTTCCGCCAAAAGTTGCCATTAACGAGGCGATTGAGCTCGCAAAAACATTTGGTGGAGAAAACTCTGGTAAATTTGTAAACGGTGTTTTAGGTACTGTATATCGAGAGCTTGGCGAGCCCGGAAAAGACGAAACATCAAAACGCTATAATCCTGAAGAAATAGAAAATTTGCCTATTGAGCGGCGCGCTGGAGTAGTAGTGATGCGGGGCGATAATGTCGCACTCGTTCATGATGTTTTTGGATATTGGACGTTGCCAAAAGGCCGTCTTCAGCCCGAAGAATCCGAAGAAGCAGGTGCACGGCGTGCTGTGATGCTTGAGCTTGGTCTTGAGAGGCTTGAACTTACAAAAAAAATATGCGAAAACCAGTATGTCGCCCATGATCCACAGGCGGGTCCAGTGCGCCGGCAGGTGGTGTACTATCTAGGCTCGACGATTCAAGTAGAGCTTAAGTTAAAAGCATCAGGAGGACTTGTGGAGGCTAGTTGGTTTCCAAAAGATGAACTCAAAAACCTTAAAATGTACGATGATATACGGGTTATTTTTAAAACTTTATGAACGAGTTAAACTCATTTGAAAAATCAATTGATATCACATTTAAAAATAAAAACTTATTACTTCAAGCGCTTACACACCGTTCGTTTTTAAACGAGAATCCTGCTTTTGAGGTCGGGCATAATGAGCGCCTCGAATTTTTGGGCGACGCAGTACTTGAATTAATTGTCACAGAAGACTTGTATGAGCGTTATCCTGACAAGCCAGAAGGTGAGCTGACAAGTTTTCGTGCTGCACTTGTAAATGCCGAGATGCTTGCAAAGATTGCAGTCGATCTTGATATGAATAAATACTTATTGCTTTCAAGAGGTGAGCATAAAGATACGGGTCGTGCGCGACACTATATTTTGGCAAACGCAATTGAGGCTTTGATAGGTGCGTTGTACCTTGATCAAGGATACGATGCGGTTGAGCAATTTATTAAAAAACATTTGCTTGTGAAAATCGATGAAGTGATAGCAAAAAAACTTTGGAAAGATCCAAAAAGTACATTTCAAGAAGAAGCGCAGGAGCGCATGGGTATTACGCCGAACTATCGAGTTATTAAAGAAGTGGGGCCTGATCATCAGAAAAGATTTTCGGTAGGTGTGTATGTTGGAAATGAAATTTTTGCCGAAGGTACAGGCGCATCAAAACAAGAAGCCGAGGTAGCAGCCGCTACAAGCGCTCTTGAGAAAAAAGGCTGGCGATAATACATGTATTTAAAAAGTCTTACACTTTCAGGTTTTAAGTCATTTGGGAAGACGACGGTTTTTGAGTTTCCGAGCTCTGTGACGGCAGTTGTGGGCCCAAATGGCTCAGGTAAATCAAATGTGGCTGAAGCGTTGCGATGGGTGTTAGGTGAGCAGTCAATGAAAACGCTTCGAGGGAAAAAGGGGGAGGATTTAATTTTTAATGGATCTGATCATGCCTCGCGTATGTCAAGGGCCGAGGTAAAACTTGTTTTTGATAACTCAAAGAAACAATTCCCATTTGAATTTGAAGATGTAGTTGTTGCGCGTCGCGTGATGCGTGACGGATCAAATGAGTATTTGCTCAATGGGTCTGTGGTACGCCTAAAAGATATTTTTGAACTACTCAGTCGTGTGGGGCTTGGGGCAACACAACATCATATTATTTCGCAGGGTGAAGTTGACCGAATTTTGTGGGCGAGTCTCGCGGATCGCCAAGAAATGATTGAGGAAGCTCTCGGCCTTAAAGAGTTTCATTTAAAACAGCGCGAAGCTGAACGAAAACTCACTGAGACTGAGTCAAATATGAAGCAAGTAGAGGCGGCTCGTCGTGAGATACAGCCGCATTTGAAATTTCTCTCGACTCAGGCTGAGAAAATGCGTGCGCATGAACATTTCGCACGGGAGTTAGGTGAACGATTGGGGATATATGCAGCGCGAGAAAAAACAACTCTTGATGGTTTTGATCGTGAATATCAAATTAAAAAATCACCAATAGAAAAAGAAAAGAAAGAGAAAGAATCTGAAATCAATGAGATACAAAAAGAAATTCATAATGCCGAAAAACGATTTTCTATCACAAAGAAAGGAGTTGAATTCAATACCGAAATTGAAGAACTTGAGTTGAAGCGTCGTGCGTTTGAGCGCGAGCTCGGGAAGCTCGAAGGAATGCTTGCGGGCGCTGCGGCAAAACCAGACTCTCCAATTCCTGTAGGGGCTTTTACTCGGTCGCTTTCTGAGGCCGTTCAATATGTTGATGAGCTTATGCATAAAGATAGTTTTGAAAGTCTTAAATCTGGTTTGAAAGATATTAAACTAAAACTTGAAGAGATGACGCGCTTGTTGAGCGGGGACGCAGGGTCAAATGATACTGTAAAATTGCAAACTGAAAAAATTTGCATCAATGAAAGTTTGAAGGCGCTTGAAAAAAATATTGCAGAACTTAGGTCTCACGAACGAGAGGATCAGTCAGTGAGAGAAGATATTATGGTCGATTTACGTGAGTGGGAGCGCAAATTGCGAACGGCCGAACGAGAGCTTGAGGTGGTTCGCGAGCGCATGAGAGAAGTAGAATTTCACGAAGCAAGTTATCGAAGTAGGCTAGATGATTGGAAAGTTTTTGTTCGTGATAACAAAACTAGCGTACCAGAAACTTCTGAAGTAGAAGCATTTCGCGATGACGTAGAGCGGCATAACTTATTGCGAGCGATCGAGCGTTTGCGTATCAAGCTTGAAGAGGCTGGTGGCATCGATAGCTCGGTGTTAAAAGAATATGATGACACAAAAGAGCGTGATACTTTTTTAGCGAGTGAGCTTGCTGATATTGAAAAGGCTCACAAAACACTCGAGCAGTTAATGCAAGAACTTGAAGAAAAGCTCGAAGAGCAATTTTCAGATGGTTTGAAAAAAATTAATACAGAGTTTCAACTCTTATTTAAAAAAGTTTTTGGTGGGGGCAAAGCTCAGCTTATTTATATTGAGCCATCTATGAATGAAGATGGTGAGGAGATAAAAGGTGGCGTCGATATTGCAATTGATATTCCGCGAAAACGATTGCGTAATCTCGATATGCTTTCGGGGGGTGAGCGCGCATTGACATCGGTGGCATTGTTGTTTGCGATGTCTACGGTAAACCCACCGCCATTTTTAGTGCTTGATGAGACTGATGCCGCGCTTGACGAGGCAAATAGCCAACGCTATGGTGATTTGCTCGCCGAGCTTGCTCGCAAAACTCAGCTTGTAGTCATTACTCATAACCGTCAGACGATGAGTCGAGCGGGGGTCTTGTACGGCGTCACTATGGGCGGTGATGGTGTTTCAAAAATTCTCTCTCTTAAATTTGAAGAGGCGAAAGAGCTTGCAGAGTCAGCGGGTTAGTGGTATTATCGTTCCATGCTTAAGATTCGACTTCAGCGCGTAGGTAGGAAGAACGACCCGAGTTTTCGGGTAGTTGTTATTGAATCTCACCGGGCTCCAAAATCAGGCGCGGCTATTGAGATTCTCGGTAATTATGATGCCCGTCAAAAGCGGACAGTGCTTAAGCACGATCGCATTGATTACTGGACCTCAAAAGGCGCTCAAGCTTCACAGACAGTCCAAGACTTGCTTAGAAAAAGTGCTGTTAAGAAGTAGATTGCGAGTTTTTATAATTTTGCTACAATAAAACCTAGGATCTGAAAGGTCGTTTTACTGATTTAAAATCCACATATGTCAGAATTTGCAGATAAAGATTTTCTTGAATATGTCGTAAAGTCATTGGTAGATAATGCCGACGATGTGAAAGTTGACCGTAAGGTTGATGAGATGGGTGTACTTCTTACACTCCGCGTCAATCCTGAAAACATGGGTCAAGTCATTGGTCGCTCGGGCAACACTGCCAAAGCACTTCGCACACTCCTTCGCGTGGTAGGCATGAAGCACAATGCTCGTGTAACCCTCAAAATTGAGGAACCAGAAGGTGGTATGCGTCGCCCTCCACAACAGGAGAAGCGTGACATAGATGATCTGGGTGATTTGAAGCTCTAATCATTGTATTTAAACAACAAAACCCCTCACCCTAGTGCGGGGTTTTGTTTTATAATAAAAATATGAAGTTTACTATTTTAACTCTATTCCCAAATATTTTTGATTCATATCTCAATGAATCTATTTTGAAGCGCGCGCAAGAAAATAAAAAAATTTCCATTGAAATAATTGATATTCGAAAATTTACAGATGACAAACATCACACAGTGGATGATAAGCCATATGGTGGTGGGCCTGGTATGCTCATGAAAGCTGAGCCAATTTTAAAAGCATTTTCTAGTATCAAAAAATCAAAAGATAAGCCCGCGGTATTTTTAATGTCGGCTGCTGGTAAAAAGTTTACAAATGTTACTGCAAAACAATATGTAAAGAAATACAAAAATATTGTACTGATTGCGGGCAGGTACGAAGGGATTGATGACCGCGTAAAGAAGATTTTAAAAGCGCAAGAAGTTTCAATCGGCGATTATGTTTTGACGGGTGGTGAGCTCCCGGCGATGGTTCTCATTGATGCTATCGCGCGACATATTCCAGGAGTTCTTGGCAAGCAGGAGTCTATCGAAGAGAATCGTTTTGGGGTAGGTATCCCGACATATACACGTCCAGAAATCTTGAAGCATAAAGGCAAAAAATATATTGTTCCAAAAGTATTACTTTCAGGTGATCATAAAAAAATAAACGAGTGGCGAAATAAGCAGAGAGTACTATAATAGTGATATGACTCAAAAAAGAATATTTTATCCCTCATTTGTTCCAGTCGGGATTGGTATCCTTGTGGCTTTGATTCTTGCGTATGCAGCTCGCGCGAGTGTTTTCGGATATAGTATTTTAGTGTGGGATGGCTTGTTTACTGATTTTATGCCGATATATCTACCTATTATCGCTGGCTTAGCATTTATAAATATAGTGTATGTGTCTTGGTTTGCGAAAAATAAATATGACACCGTGGGTACGATTTTTTGTAATATAGGGGGATTGCTTATAGCCGTTTTGACGTGTATGAGTTGGTATGCGTTCTAAAACAAAAGGATTTACGCTCATAGAGTTGCTTGTTGTAATTGCGATTATTGGAGTTCTTGTGAGTATTATTTTAGCTAATATAAGGAATGTTCGTGCAAAAGCACGAGATGTAAAGAGATTGGCGAATGTAAAACAAATCCAAACGGCCTTAGCTCTTTATTATGCTGACTTTGGTCAGTATCCGTCTGGTCAAAGTGACGGCGTTAATGGGCAGGGCCCTCCTAACTGCGGCGGGTGGGATTGTTCAACGGTAAATGGCGTAGGAGTGTGGGGTGAGGTTTTTATTCCTGCACTAACTTCGAATTATATTTCTAAAGTGCCTATAGATCCAGTAAATGTAGGTTGTGCTGATGGTGTCTTGTGTCCAGGCTCTAGCAATTATTATTATCGTTATTTGGGGCATTTCAGTGGCGCGATCAATGGCGCTGTGTCTGGCCCTTGCGCGTCTGTTGCTAATGGCGGTTCTTATAAATATTTAATTTCTATAAATTCATTCGAAACAAGTCCAGTACCGTATGTGAGCCCAGCGTTTTGTGGAGCATCAATTGGCGCATGGGTAGCGGGAGGCTTTGAATCACAATGAGTGATAAGAAAGAAGTTTTTTTCTGGGGTGCGGCGACTTCATCCCATCAAGTCGAGGGTGGTAATCGAAATGATTGGAGTGAGTTTGAGCGCGCCCATAATTTAGAATTATCAGGCTCTGCATGTGACCACTATAATCGGTACAAAGAAGATTTTGATATTGCGCGCGATCTTGGGCATAATGCACATCGATTCTCAATCGAGTGGTCGCGCGTTGAACCAGAAGAAGGCAAATTTAACGAGCAAGAAATTCAACATTACCGTGATGTAATCTCGGCGCTTCATGAGCGCAATATTGAGCCGTTTGTGACGCTTTGGCATTGGACAATTCCATTATGGCTTCGCGATCAGGGTGGAGTGCTTTCTAAAAATTTTCCAAAATTATTTATGCGATATGCAGAACGAATGGCTCGTGAATTCCCCGATGTTAAATTTTGGATTACGCTCAATGAACCAAATGTATACACGGGGCACGGGTATCTCAAGGGCGAGTGGCCACCCGGTGAGCGTTCGATTTTAAAATTAGTTCGAGCAAATAAAAATCTTGTGCGAGCGCATAGGCATGCATTTGTAGTTATGAAGAAAATGAATCCTTCAGTTCAAATAGGTATTGCGCAAAATTTGATTTATTTTTCGCGGCCACTAGGAGCATTTAAAAAATATTTTTACAATGAGTGGTTTTTAAATCAAATTAAAAAGCATCAAGATTTTGTAGGAGTAAATTATTATTTTTCTGATCGGATTTCTAATATGCATTCAGACATGAAATGGGGTATCGATCCCGAAGGCTTGTATTTTGTGCTCAAGCAGGTGGGCTTGTATCAAAAGCCAGTTTTTATTTTAGAAAACGGCATTGCAAATTCACCCGATGATAAGCGTGCTATTTTTATTCAAGATCATGTTGCCTTTATGCAAAAGGCGAAGAGTGAAGGCGTGGATGTGCGCGGGTATTTTTATTGGTCACTACTCGACAATTTTGAATGGGCAAATGGCTTTTGGCCGCGTTTTGGCCTTGTAGAAATCGACTATAAAACCATGAAGCGTACTGTGCGCCCGAGCGCATTAGAATATAAAAAAATCATTGACCAAGATGAGGTAGAAAGGTAAGGTAAGCTAGGAGGTGTAAAATGGTAGAAGATAGATCTCAAGGGGTAATTGAATTTTCGCTTTTTCCAGGAGGTAAATATTTTTCACACCTCTTTGCTATCGGTACTCTAGTAGCGTTTATCGCTCTAGTCATCGGTGAGGTGGGTTTATTAATAAAGATATTTTCATTCTAGTAGTCTAGAGAGGGCCTTCAAAAGCCCTTTTTTCTTTGAAAAATAAGGCTTAATTCGTTATTTAGTATGGGTTGACAGGTTTATGTGGGCGAGTATAATGGTGCCTAGGAGATTATGACTATGGAACAAGGTAACTAACACATTCAAAACCTTAAGCTGATCCGCGATTTTTTTGGAGTCATACACTCAAAGAAAATCGCGGATTTGTTTACACTCGACATTCCGAATTGCAAAGAAGAGTGGTTTCGAAAGAACATTGAAAATTTAAAGCACCAAAAAATATACAGTACTAAGTAGTGTTTCTTTGCAGGACACTATTTGGAGAATAAAGAATCCGTCGAAGGCGACACAATTTGTGAGTCCCGCCTTCGAGCGGGACGAGCCAAATTAACAAATTTTCATTTGTTTATAATGAGAGTTTGATCCTGGCTCAGGACGAACGCTGGCGGCGTGGATAAGGCATGCAA
>ERZ1292625.2468-Hain-H41-01um-R1-2468-length-17026-cov-6_pt2 | contig 10188 bp, 11 predicted proteins | sample MGYA00564400_ERZ1292625 | MGnify/ENA primary metagenome ERZ1292625 (study PRJEB36523, sample SAMEA6512639) | groundwater metagenome | collected 2019-01-08 | study: AquaDiva: Metagenomics assemblies of 32 groundwater samples
TTTTTAAACAAGACGATGTCGCCGACCTTGACTGACATAACTACTCGTTCTCCTTTGTCATTTAACTTGCCGGGGCCGATGGCGAGCACTTTACCTCGCATGGGTTTTTCTTTGTCCGCCGTATCCGGAATGACAATACCGGAAGCGGTGGTTTTGTTTTCCTCAAGAGGCTCAAGGAAAACGTGATTAGATAGGGGTTTGAAATTCATTGATTTATTATTATTAGCACTCCCGACCTTGGAGTGCTAATAGTGTAGTCGACCTGATTTTTAGTGTCAAGGGAATAGTGGGGTGTTTTTATTATTTCTTAAAGATTCGGGCGTGCGGAATACGCACGCCCGTAGTTTGAAAGTCTCGACTATGCCGGCGAAGGAGGTTGGAAGAAGCTGTGTTGTGACTTGAGCCAATCACTCAATTCTTCAAGGAGGGGGCCGGATTCAGAACCAAGTTCTGCGCCTTCGCTGATAGACATACACGAATCGGACCCGTATGGCACTCCTTGCTCTGCAGCTATCTCTCTCCCGATAGCTTGGACCCGCAATTCATATTTCTGCTGGAAAGTTGCGGTTGCCCCGAAGGCCTCTTTAAGAAAATTGACTTTCGCCATCAGGTCGAAAAAATCCTTTACGGTGGCCATAAGACATTCTCCTTTTAAGAATGACGGTTTTTACTTGATCGCATTTGCCGACTATAATTTACATTATTGACATTGCGGTGTCAATAAAACAGAAAATTGCTATTTTGTAAAGTACTATTTAGTTTTGTTGAGTTCGTCGTAAATATTGAGGACTGCTTTAATGGCGTCGCCGGCGGAGATGTTGTTTTGCTTATATAAAACATCGCTCACATCCCCTGCCGCCCAGATGCCGGGGGCTGATGTTTTTTGAGTTTTGTGATCAACGACGATATCTCCAAATTTATCTTTTTGGACCAAGTCGCCCATCATTTCGGAGTTAGGAAGAATTCCAATTTCCACAAAAACACCGCCAACTTCCAAAATTTTTTCTTCGTTGGTTTTTAAATCTTTATATTTGACGCCGGTAAGTTTTTCTTCGCCTAAGATTTCCAAAGTTTGGGCGTTTATAATCAATTCAAATTTGGGGTCTTTCTGAATTTTTTCAAAAGTGATGGGGTCGCCTTTGGGAAAGTCGCCATATTCCAAAAGGTAGATTTTTTTGGCAAAAGGTTGCAGATCAACAACGGCTTCGAGGCCGGCGTTGCCACCACCAATCACAGCCACAACTTGGCCTTCGAAAAGCGGGGCATCGCAAATAGAGCAGTAGGCCAAGCCCTTGCCTTCGTGCTTATCTTCGCCGAGAACATTTAACCGCCTGCGCCTGGAGCCGGCGGTGGTTAGAATATATTTGGTTTCGTATTGTTTTCCAGATTCGGTTTTAACCACAAAGCCGTTTTCGGATTTTTCAATTTTTGAAACGCGCTCACTGTCGAAAATATCAATTCCCTCTTGATCGCGAAGATGGTTCTCTAAATTTTGAGCTAAATCAAAACCAGAGATGGATTTAGAACCAATCCAGTTCCTTACGTCAGCCGAAACCAAAGACTGGCCGCCGAAAGATTCCGTAACGAGAGCAGTCTTAATGCGTTTCCGGGCGGCATAGACGCCGGCAGCTACTCCTCCGGGCCCGCCACCGATAATAATTAATTCGTACATAATAAGGATAGGTTTTAGGTGATAGTTTTTAGGTTTTAGATTAAATTACGCAAGATTAAGGACTTTTTTGAGACCATCACGATCAAAGCCAACGAATATTTCTCCATCGACATCGATCACCGGAACTCCAATCGCGCCGATCATATGAAAAACCATTTCTTTAGTTTTTAGGTCGCGAGAAATATCGTGATCCTCGTAGGCAAGATTATTTTTATCAAAAAACATCTTGGCCATTCTGCAGTAGATACAATTAGGGGCGGTATAAATTTTGATAGCTGGCATCGGTTTAGGGTTTAGGGTTTAGGGCATCGCCATTAGATTCTGATTTGTGATCAAAAATTACCCAGAAATTAATTAAAAAAATCGCAGTGCCGATTAATACGTTACTCCACTTCATCAGAGAAACATCGGAAAAACCGAGGAGCCAAGGTGAAAGTATAATCCAAAGACCCAAAGCGGTTTGAATTTTTCTATCAAGAAATGACATGGCCTAATTATAGCCAAAAGGATGAGGGCGTCAAAAATACCGAGAACACAAGAGATAAGAATTTATTTTTGAGAACTGAGAGCTTTAACTTGAGAGTCGAGAGTTGGGAAGTCGATATAGCCTCCGATTTGCGTGCCATTCAGAAAGAGAGCGGGAGTGCCGTTAACGCCAACCTTGCGGGCAGCATCAACTTCGCCTTTAATTTTGTCCTGATATTTATTGGAACTAAGGCAAGTGTTAAATTGCGTTTTATCGAGGCCAATTTCGGCGGCGATTCTCACAAATAGGTCTTGGTTGAGATTACCATTGTTTTCAACTTTATCTTTATCTTCTTCACGGTAAATGGCGTCGTGATAAGCCCAAAGTTTGCCTTGGTTTTTAGCACATTCAGCGGCTCCCGCGGCGGCGAAAGATTCGGGACCCAAAAATGGAAAGTTACGGTAGAGTACTTTAACTTTTCCGGTTTTAACGTAGGTATTTATAAGTAGTGGCTCAACTTCATTAGCGAAGCGTCCACACCACGGACATTGGTAATCCCCATATTCCACTAGAGTATTCGGAGCTTTAGGGTCGCCTAAAATAACGTCATCGCTACCGGGGCTTAAGAGAGAGCGGATATCCGCTACTTGAGCGCTGGGATTATTGGAGGCGTCGGGAGCGGGAGTTGGGTTGTTTTTGCTACCTACAAGGTAAATAATAGAGCCCGAAATCATCAGCCCAGCCACAATGATGCTGGCGGGCAACATAAAACTGTTTTTCTTTGATTCTTCTTCCATATTATAATAGGTGAGTATACTAATCGGGCCGAGGCTTGTCAAACCCGAGAGAAAGTAATAAGCTCGGAGGTAAATTATGAAAGTAACAATTAAAAATTTCCCTTTCCTTATAGCCGATATTCTGTCTTTTTATGTCGCTCTTTTTTTGACTCTTTTGATCAGGTTTGGGAGTAGCTTTACTCGGGAGATATTTATTTTTCATTTAAAACCTTTTACGTGGAGTTTGGTTTTTTTGATTGGGGGGTTTTTTATTATGGGCCTTTATGACCTTCGAAATCTTTCGAAGTTATTCAAATATTTTAGACTGCTCGCGATATCGGTTTTACTTTATTTTGTGATAGCAACGGCTTATTTTTATTTCGCGCCAGCGGAAGGCATAACCCCTAAGACGATTTTGGTAATTTTGACACTGGTATTTGGAACAATTGATTTCTCTATTCGGGAAATTTTGCGGAGGTACTTGATAAAATCGCAGCCGCTCGTGAGTATCCTTTTAATCGGGAAAGGAGAAGACGTCGCAGAGCTCGCGAAATATTTGGAGGAAAACCCGCAGTTAGGATATAAAATCGGCCGATGGATTAAAGATTATGATATACGCGAGATTGATGAGGCTTTAAGCCAAAATGATAATAAAGTAATTGTCATCCCCCACCAATTGCGGGGCGATAAGTTTTTTGCCGACAAGATATATGAGAAGCTGGTACATGGAGTCGATATTATAAGTTTCTCAGAGTTCTATGAAAATGTTATGGGTAAAGTTTCAATGGACGAACTTAGAGAAAACTGGTTTGTGGAGAAGATAAAACCAAAAGACGGGCTTTACTCTTTGTTTAAAAGAATCCTAGATATAGCGTTAGCTTTTTTTGTGCTACTAGTAACTGTGATTTTGTGGCCATTGATTGCGATGGTTATCAAATTAAGTTCAAAAGGACAAGCTTTTTTTCTAAAAGAGAGAGTGGGGCTTCATGAAAAAAAATTCATACTTTATAAATTTCGAACAATGCACTCGGGGAAATCTGAACAAACACAGTTGAGTGAAAATTTTTCAGAGGAAAGAGGAGATACTGATAGAGTTTTTTTGCTGGGAAAATGGATGAGGAAGATGAGAGTAGATGAATGGCCTCAAGTGATTAATGTTTTGAAAGGAGAGCTGTCTTTTGTGGGACCGCGAGCCGATTTTTTTGATTATTATGGATTACTAAAACAAAAAATATCGTACTACCAAATAAGAACAATAATAGCGCCTGGGCTATCGGGGTGGGCTCAAATTCACAACAAAACCGGAAACTCAGTGGAAAATGCAAGAGAGAGATTAGCTTATGATATTTACTATATTAAAAATAGATCTTTTATTCTCGATCTAGCAATCACTTTAAAAACTCTGAAAACAATATTTACTCTTTCTGGGGCTTAAATACTCCAAACTTGCCCTTAAGGGAGGCGAAGGCTTCAAGGCAGTTATACTCATACCTGAAGCCATACGAGCAGATTTTTGATCCATCAACCAGAATGGGAAATGAATAGGAATTAATAACATTGGGAGGGGTGGGGATTTTCCCAAAACTTAGATGCCATAGGATAAAGAATGTAAAGGAAATGAGAGGACGTGGGATTCTGATAATTTTTTTCGCAAGAATTTTAGCGATGTCTTTAAAGGTAAGATAACCATTCGGGGCAATATTAAAAACATTGAACTTGTTTTCTAAATCTCCAAATAAACAGAGATTAACCGCAGAGGCTACATCGTCCTCGTGGACGAATTGCCTGGCAGAATAGCCGCTAGTGACCGGGATAAATGGAAGGAGCCCCCTAAAGAAAGATAGGAGCCCTTTTTTCTTTACGACATACTTGCCAAACGGTCCCGAAACTGACCCAACCCTAAGGGCTGAAACTATTGTTTCGGCGTGATATTTGCTAACCAATTCTTCTAGGTTGTGCTCGATGCTTTTTTTATCAATGCCGTATTTAATATGAACTTCTCTTGGCTCGTTCTCTTCTTTGAAAAGCCGAGTGAAATTATTTTTGGGATCAGCTCCATAGACGGCAACGGTTGAGAAATGAACGAGCCGTGAGATGTTGTTTCTAAGGGCGAAGCGAAATATATTTTCGGCACCAACGAAATTGGACCGATCTTGGAATTCGATGTCTTTTTTGAAGTAAGGAGTGCGGATTAAATAAGCAGCATGGACGACGGCGTTGATTTCTTCAGGGTTGGGTATTTCTTTTTCAAAATCTATGTCGGCGACGTTTTTTTTGATGAAACGAATTTTGGGGCCGCTTTCTTCGAAAAGGAATTTGGGATCTTTAAGATCTATCGCAATAATTTCTTCAATGCGATTATCTTTTAGCCATAGATCTACCAGCTGACTACCAATATACCCACTAGCGCCGGTTAGAATAATTTTCATTTTATTTAATAGGTCTTTAAAACTTTTGGCGAAATTTCCTTGACTTTCAAGCCATAGGAATAGACGGCGTGTTCGGTAAAGAGCCAGCAATGAAAACTTTCTAGGGTTTTAATTTTTTCCCTTAGGATAAGGATGTTTTTTAAACTCTTTTTTTCTTTTTCTGACCTGGCTTTGATAATAGTGGGGTCGATGCCAATGTCAGAAACCGAAAGAAAATTAAGTTGGTATTTGTTTTTTTGAGGGGTGAGACTATAGACCCACTCGGAGATGGCCCGAGTACGAGACATATGATGGTCAGAGTTAATAACTAAAATATTTTTGAAATTAAATGGATCAGCAAAGAAAAACCGAGAGAAATAACCGTTACCAATGGTATCGTCGGAAAACTTGTCAACTAAAATCCTTTTTTTACTTATACCTCTTTTAACCAAATAATCAGCCGAAGCAACGCATTCTTTTATTTGGAGTCCTTTTTTATCTAGAACGACTGGTTTATGGGGGGTGCCGGAGCCTAGAGGGATAATAAATTCTTTCCCGGTTTGAATTTCTATAGCTTTATCGAGCCGCCGTCGAACCCATTCGTGGGGAGTACCATTTTTTTCAAGGCCGCCCAAGGGAATTAAAATGGCGTCATAGTTTGATTTTTTCATGCTGTTATATAATGATAGGAGAGTAATTAAAATTATAGCTTGATTTTATTAATTTATGAAAATTGTTGTTACTGGAGGCGCGGGCTTTATCGCCTCTCATATAATTGACTATTTGCTTAGGGAAGGACACCAAGTTTTATCTTTGGATAACTTTACTTTGGGAACTCGGGATCATTTCAAGCACCATCTTAATAACCCGAATTTTAAATTTATCGAGATGGATGTGTCTCAGGAGGAAAGGGTAAATCAAGCTTTTAAGGAATTCAAGCCGGAGTGTGTTTTTCATATGGCGGCTAATTCCGATATCGGAGCGGGTTCTTTCGACGCAAAAGTTGACTTAAAAAATACTTTTGGGACAACTGTGGCGGTACTCGAAGCAATGAAAAAAAATGATGCGAAACAAATTATTTTTCCTTCAACCTCAGCTATCTATGGGCAAACAGAGGGGGCGATTGCAGAAAATTCAGGACCGCTCATGCCTCAGTCAAATTACGGAGCAGCTAAGTTGGCGGCAGAGGGTTTTATTTTTGCATTTGCCCACGTAAATAATATCCGGGTTTGGATTTTCCGATTCCCGAATGTATGCGGACCACGCGGAACACACGGCGTTTTTATTAATTTTTTGAGATTTTTAAAAGCAGACCCGACACAAATTACCGTGGCTCAAGACGGCAAACAAGCCAAGCCTTATATTTATGTCTTAGACTTAGTAGACGCGATTATGCTTGGGTGGCAAAAGTCCCAGAACCAATATAACGTTTTCAATATTGGAAATGCGCCTCTCGTTTCGGTGAACGAAATTCTAGCTTCGCTACTTAAAGAGAAGGGATTGGGCGAGATTAAGATTCACTATACTGGTAATCCGGCTTGGCCGGGAGATGTGGTAACTTATACTTTCGACGATTCAAAAATTAGGGTTTTGGGATATAAACCAAAGTTTAATTCAAAAGAAGCAACGGATAAAACTGCTTACGAGCTAGTTCATAATCCGGATGCTTATATCGCGGTTTACAGAGATTAACCGAATTACCATTCTTTTATTGCTTTTTCCCATCGCTCTAAGTTCCCACAATCGTACCAACGGCTATTTTCCATTTTCATGCCGGCGAGTTTACCGGCTTTTGCCACGCGAGGGAAAACATCTTTTTCGATCATTAAGAATTCTTGATTTAGATCAGCGAAATCAAAAATTGCGGGTTCGAGAATATATAGGCCGGAGTTTACAAAATCAGATGGTGGTTGAGAGGGTTTTTCAAGAAAATCTTGAACCAGGTGATTGAATAAGACTGGAACGCCGTATTCTTGGGGGTTAGGAACTTTAACTAGTGCAATAGTGGCGACCGGGGAATGTTTTTCGTGGAAGTTTTTTAGAGCAGTCAGGTCAAAATCTTTTAGCTCGTCTCCGTTTGAAAGAATAAATTTTTCATTGCCAATCCAGTCTCGAAGATTTTTCAGCCAACCAAAAGTACCGGCGGGTTTTTCTTCGTAGAAAAGAGAAGTCTTTGAAAGTTCGTCTTGCCAATCTTTCTGCCAATGAATAAAATCACTTTCGTGTTGGCGATTGATAATAACACCGACATCGCTTATACCGTGCTTACGGAAAAGATCGATGATATAATTGATAATCGGACGTTTTTTGACGGTGATGAGGGGTTTGGGGATTTCGTAAGTAATGGGCCGAAGGCGAGTGCCAAGGCCTCCAGCTAAGATAATGCCTTTCATTGAAGTTATATCATTATATAGTAAATGATTAAAAAGGTAAAGGATTTTTTACTAGTTAATCGAACCACAAGACAAACGGTAGCTAAAAACACTTTCTGGCTTACGGTTAGCAACTTGGGGGGAAGGTTACTAAGAGCAGTAATAATTATCTATTCAGCTAGAGTCTTGGGGGCCGCAGAATGGGGGCTTTTTTCTTACGCGGTGAGTTTTGTAGCACTGATAACGGTTTTTGCGGATTTTGGGATTGGACCGATTCTGACCAGAGAAGCATCACGCACTAATGACCCGCTAAAAAGATCTCAGATTGTCTCAACTACGTTTTTCCTAAAGATGGCCCTTCTAGCTATAGGAGTTTTAGTGGTCATCTTTTTGGCACCATCTCTTACGACTATAAAAGAAGCTAAATTTTTATTTCCAATTGTTTCTTTAATTTTAGTTTTCGATACATTGCAAGGTTTTGGATTTTCATTGGCGAGGGCGTTAGAAAAAATGGAGTTGGAGGCGTTTTTATATTTAACCACAAATGTTGCAATTGTGATTTTTGGAATGCTGACGCTGAAATATTACCCTTCGGTTAAATTTTTTGCTTACGCGTATGCAGCAGGAACAGGACTTGGAGCCATAGCAACAATTTTTGTTTTAAGAAAATATTTGGTAAATATTTTTTCCAATTTTCAAAAGAAGCTAGTAGCGCCGATTTTGGGTTCGGCTTGGCCGTTTGTTATGTCTGGAATTTTAGGAAGTTTAATGATAAATACTGATATCTTACTGATTGGATATTTTCTCTCTCCAGAAGAAATCGGTTTTTATTCTGCAGCCGAAAGGCCGATTCAATTTCTATATCTTCTGCCAGGAATATTGGGCTCAAGCATTTTCCCGCTTCTAGCTAGATTGGCTAATAAAAATAATGAAAAAATAAAAGAGGTTTTAGAGAAAACTCTGAGTTTTGCTTCTTTGGTTTCAATACCAATTGTCTTGGGCGGAATAGTATTAGGCGGCGACATTATCAGAGTTATTTTCGGTTCATCTTATGCAAATGCCGTGATACCTTTCAGAATCCTTCTAGCAACGTTGAGTATTAATTTTGCAGCTGGAATTTTGACAAATGTTATATTTGCTTATGATAAACAAAAAGATTTAGTGAAATTCGCTGTTTTAGGTGGAATTGCTAATGTTATTTTCGATTTAATTTTTATACCGAGATTTGGAATTGTTGGATCGGCTTGGGCGACTTTATTCGCTCAGATTATCAGCAATGTATATATCTGGACCAAGGTAAAAAAAATAATAAATTTTTCGGTTTTACCGAGAATAAAAAAAATAGTAATATCCTCTCTAATTATGGCTTTAGTGGTTTTTGGGCTGCACCGCTTTGGAGCAAATCTGGCTTTAAACATCCTCGCCGGAATAGTTATATACTCTGCTCTGCTCTATCTAATGAAAGAACGCCTATTTAGAGAAATAAAACTTATCCTACGGCCAAGCGTTTCAGACGGGCCAGAAAGTAGTGAATTGGTTTCTTTATAAAATTAGGCAGAAAAGAATAAGCGTATTGAATTTCATTGAAGACGAGAGCGGGAAAATAGTTGGGGTATTTACCTTTGTATCGTTTCATAATCTCAAGCGAAGCTTTTAGATGAGGGCGCATTTTAGTAATAGAGGTATTCGATCCGGACATAGTATAGTGGCTGAAATATTCGGGAAAGTTATAAAGTTTGCCTACCGTGCCTATTTTTAACCAAAAGTCGCGATCACCGGAGTAGCGTGTGGACTCATCATACCAGCCAACTTTTTCTCCAATTGATTTGCGGAAAATAGCAGTGGAGTTCGCCATGGGATTACTAAAGAGTATTTTATTGCGGATTTGTTCGTCAGTCTCAGGTTTAATATAGCGATAAAGTTCTTTATGTTCTAGATTAACAATAATCATTCCCCCGCCGCAGCCGACGTAGTCGGGATTTTCGTCTAAAAACTTAATTTGTTTCTCGAGTTTTTTGGGATCGCACCAAGGGTCGTCGTCGTCGATCATGGCTACGTATTCTCCTTTGGCGACTTTTAGACCGGAGTTATAGTTTTTGGAAATGCCTTGGTTAACTTTGTTTTTGATATAGATAAGCTGGGGCAGTTTTTTTTGCCACTCTTTGATAACTTCGGACGTGTTATCGGTTGAGCCGTCATCTGGAATGACAAGTTCCCAGTCTTTGAAAGTTTGGCCCAAAAGACTTTGGATGGTTTTTCCGATAAGGCCGGCGCGGTTGTAGGTGGCCATTAGGATAGTGATTTTAGGCGAATTATGAATCATAAATTAAGAATTGAGCTACGGAATATTTACCCTCCAAAGTTTTACTTTGTAAAATTTAGGAGGGTGAGCAAATATATAGATAAGGCAGGGAGAGTTAGAAATATAACAGAAATGATCGTACATTCAAGTTTGAACTGCACCAGGCACCATCCCTCGGACGAACACCTCGTG
>ERZ1292625.4610-Hain-H41-01um-R1-4610-length-10187-cov-6_pt1 | contig 10187 bp, 12 predicted proteins | sample MGYA00564400_ERZ1292625 | MGnify/ENA primary metagenome ERZ1292625 (study PRJEB36523, sample SAMEA6512639) | groundwater metagenome | collected 2019-01-08 | study: AquaDiva: Metagenomics assemblies of 32 groundwater samples
CCAATCTAAGGCAACAATTTTACCTTAAGTGGTGCACTTCGTTTTAGAACCTATCCCCAGCATATAATTGGAAAATGAGAAAAACATTTCTAGTCTTATTTGTACTTCTGTTTGGTAGTCTTTTTCTACTTACTCCATATGCTCATGCTCAAAACACTGATGAACTGCTGGAAGGAACAGTAACTAAAATACTTTTAGAAAAATACACTACGGTAGAAAACCAAAAACAGGTTTACCAAAACTTAGAGATTTTAATTACAAAAGGTTCTATTAAGGGAAAGTCTGTTAAAGTGGTTCAAGGAGAAATTCCTTCTGTTAATCCTCAAGTCTATGAAGTTGGAGACAAATTAGTTCTGCAAACATTCCAGGACTTGGACGGAAATACTATTTACAACATCGCCGATTACCAAAGAAGAAATGAGTTATTTATATTGTTTGTAATTTTTACCACCCTAACCATAGTTATAGGAGGAATATGGGGAGTAACCTCCCTTTTGGGAATGGCCTTCTCGTTTCTGGTTATTTTCAAGTTTATCCTTCCTCAAATAATGTCTGGAACTGATCCAGTACTGGTTGCAATTGAAGGAGCTATGCTAATTATTCCAGTAACCTTTTACTTATCCCACGGATTTAATGTAAAAACTCATGTTTCTATCATTGGTACCTTAATAACACTAATTGTTGTGGGATTACTTTCTACCTACTTCGTAAACCTTACTAGGTTATCTGGTTTCTCTTCAGAAGAAGCAGGATTTTTGCAGTCTGAGGTTGGAAGCTTGATTAATATGAAAGGGTTACTGTTGGCAGGAATAATTATTTCCTCACTTGGAATCCTGGATGATATTACTATCTCCCAAGCAAGTATCGTAAAGGAACTTCGGGAAGCAAACACAAACTTAAAATTTAAAGACCTTTTAGTAAGAGGAATGAAAGTTGGAAAAGATCACATTGCCTCATTAGTTAATACTTTAGTCTTAGTATATGCTGGATCTTCTCTTCCGTTGCTTTTGTTATTCATTAGTAATCCCAAACCGTTTGAACAAGTAATCAATCTAGAAATAATTGCCGAAGAAATTGTAAAAACCTTAGTAGGAAGTATAGGGTTAATACTAGCTGTTCCAATCACAACTCTTATTGCGGCATTCTATTTTGCAAAAAAGAAATAAATATAGTGACCGTAAAACAAAATGCCGCTTTTGATATAATCTGCCCATGGCCAGTTTCTGGAAATTACTTCCTAAACCATTTCTGGTTCTTGCTCCCATGGATGACGTAACTGATGTGGTCTTTAGACAAGTAGTCTCTGAGACTTGTACACCCCATGTGTTTTTCACTGAGTTTGTGAGTTCTGATGGTCTAAATTCAATTGGCAGGGAGAGGGTTATGAAGAAGCTGAAATACACTCAAAATCAAAAACCGATAGTTGCCCAGATTTGGGGAAGCAATCCAGAAAATATTTATAATGCTGCCAAATTAATTTCTGAACTTGGATTTGACGGAGTGGACATTAACATGGGTTGTCCTGTCAAAGATGTCGTCAAGAAAGGTTCTGGAGCTGGAACAATTGGAAACTATGATTTGGCAAAAAAAATAATTGCTGCTGCTAAAAAAGGAGCTAAGGGAATATCAGTTAGTGTTAAGACCAGACTTGGGATAAATAATGTAATTTCTCATGAATGGATACCTTTTTTGTTGGAACAAAAACTTGATGCTTTAACGCTTCATGCAAGAACTGCAAAACAATTATCAAAAGGGCAAGCCGATTGGAGTGAGATTGGAAAGGCAGTTATATTACGAGATAAAATCTGTCCTGAAACTATGATTATTGGAAATGGAGATATTAAGGATTATAAAACTGTAATGCAAATGTATGACACATATCATGTTGATGGAGTAATGATTGGCAGAGGAGTTTTTTCAAATCCTTGGGTATTTGAAAAAACTCAAAACCCTACGGTTCACACAAAAAAAGAATATATTGATATGCTGGTCAGACATATGGATTTATTTGATGAAACTTGGGGAGAGACTAAAAACTTTGCAATCCTAAAGAAATTTTTCAAAATGTATATTAATAACTTTAAAGGAGCCAGTTTATTAAGGCAACAATTGATGGAGTGTAAAAATAGTTTTGAAGTAAAACAGATATTTAATCCTTAACTAGTGAGTTAAATTTACTAAATATCCAATAATTATTATACTTGCCACAAGTGGCAAAACTACTTTATAAAACTGTTTGTGACCTGAGCGATGGTGGATTTCTGGAATAACATCAGAACAAGCAAGATAAATAAATATTCCTGCGGCAGCTGCTAGTGAATATGGAAGTAAGTGTTCAAGCGAGTTTCCTGTGTAATAGCCAAGTAGAGCTCCAGGAAGTGTAAACAAGGACTGGACAATGTTTACTAGAATTACTTTTTTCTTAGACCATCCTTGGTTTAATAGAACACCAAAATCTCCAATTTCTTGTGGTATTTCATGGGCTGCAACTGCTAAAGTAGTAATTAGCCCCAAAGATGGATTAGCTACAAATGATAGAGCGATAACAATGCCATCCAAAAAATTATGAAAACTATCCCCCAAAATTAGCAGAAGAGGTAATGATTCAGTATGGTCAGAGTGAGCTTCTGTTATGTCTTTGTGTTTATAGAAAAAAGTCATCAACATTCTTTCAAGAACAAAGAAGGTTACTATTCCCAAAAGAGTCGTTACCAAAATTAAGTGTGGTTCGGCAACAAGCTCGATGGCTTCTGGTAAAATGTCGAGGAATGCAGCTGCCAAAAAAGCTCCTGCAGCAAACGATAACAAAGGAGTCATTATTTTTTTCGTGAAACTTTGTTTCCAAAGAAGCAAAAAACCTCCAACTAAAGAAAACACGCCCCCAATTAAGCTGTAAAAAATAAGTTCTAACATTTAGCCTCAAATTGAATGATATTGAAATAGAGTAGATAAAGCAAGCAGATATTAATTTAAAACAAACTATCTTGTTGGATAGTTTCTGGTGGTGGGTAGGAAAAGTCTATTTCAACTACCCTTGGAGAGTTCCAACGGTCGGTGAATTTTATATATTTATTTTTTAAGACAAAGTCGTAAATGTCACGTGTAATGGCGACATCCATTTCACAATATTTTTTCAACTTTACCAAACTTTCTTCATCTGCCTTGTTCCAATACATTACTGCATTTGCTCCAGAATCAATCTTCGCAGTCCCCAAAGTGTCTTTGGCAATTCTATCCAAAGAAGTTCCATGACCGTGAGTATTTCTTAATTCCTCTAAAATATCAAAGTGATTTAATTTTGCAAAATAGGCTGGAGCATAAGGCTTAAGGGCTGGAATATCAAATCTTTTAGTGTTAAAACCAATAATTCGGCTTGACTCGGCAAATAATGGCCACATTTTTTCAAAATCTTTTTCCCAAAAAGACAACATTTGGCCTTCAATCTCTTTTAAATTTTCATCAATAACCCGGCGGTAAACTGAAACAATCGAGACGCCTAAATCTGAAGGATCTTTTGTTCCAGTATCGTCAAAGAAACTTTTCGTTTCTACATCAAAAATTGTTTCAATATGTTTTTTAGTCATTTAGTTTTTCAGGAAACACTTATGATATTATAAATCAAATGACATTTACACTTCCCCCACTACCATACGCTTACAATGCTCTTGAGCCATTTATTGATGAGCAAACAATGATGTTTCATCATGACAAGCACCATGCTGCATATGTTGAAAAATTAAATGCAGCTTTGGAAAAATACCCAGACTTACAAACAAAATCAATTGAAGAATTACTGAAAAATGTAAATTCTCTTCCAGAAGATATTAAGGTTACTGTTAAAAATAATGGCGGAGGACACTTTAATCACACCTTGTTTTGGGACATAATGACCCCAGGAGGTAGTAAAACTCCAGTTGGTCAAACTAAAAACTTAATTGAAATAGCATTTGGAAACTTTGAAGCTTTTGTAGAAAAGTTTTCAGCTTCTGCAGTTGGCCGATTTGGCAGTGGCTGGGTATGGCTAGTAAAAACTGGTGACAGATTGGAAATAACTGATACTCCAAATCAAGACAATCCTTTAATGGATAAGACTGGCACTCCAATATTAGGATTGGATGTTTGGGAACACGCGTACTACATACAGTATAAATGGCAAAGAGCAGATTATGTTTCTGCTTGGTGGAATTTAGTCAATTGGGAAAAGGTAGAAGGTAACCTCCAACAGGCGGTATAATAAAAATGTGAATATCTTCAATTCGGTTGTTTTAGGAATAATTCAAGGCTTAACGGAATTTCTTCCTGTATCCTCCTCTGGACACTTAGTTGTGGCACAAAATTTACTTCCTGGATTTAACCAGCCAGGAATTCTTTTTGATGTTGTTCTTCACCTTGGAACTACTTTGGCGGTGCTTATTTTTTATTACAAACGAATAATTCAGATTGTTAAAAGCAACAGCAAATATGTCTGGTTATTGATCCTGGCTACAATTCCAGCTGTGATTGCTGGAGTGCTTTTTGGAGATTTCCTTGAAGCAAGTTTTTCAGATTTAAAAGCGGTAGCAATTCAATTTTTGGTTACTGGGGTAATTTGTATTTTGGTTGATAAATATAGTGGTACAAAAGAAACTGTTAACGAAAAGGACTCTTTGCTAATTGGTGTTGCTCAGGCTATTGCCATTCTGCCTGCAATTTCGCGATCAGGGTCAACAATTCTTGCGGGATCGATTTTGGGAATCGACAAGAAAAAAGCAGCTGAGTTTTCTTTTCTAATGTCTGTACCCGCAATTGTAGGAGCCAATATCTGGCAGTTTGTAAAACATGGGGTAACAATGGAGACAGATATAGTAAACTACCTGGCAGGATTTGTAACTGCTTTTGTATTTGGCTACTTGTCAATTAAATTAGTTCTTACGTCTCTTCATGAGAGAAAATTCAAATATTTTGGCATTTATTGTTTTATCCTGGGAATAATAGTTTTTGCACTTAAGATGTAAGGCAGGAAGATAATAACACCAATTACTATGGATGCCAGAGAAAAGATTAATACTGCTGCCGCTGAAACATCTTTGGCAATTTTTGCCAGTCTAGAAATTTTAGGACTGGTAATGTCTACAATTGCTTCAATTGCAGTATTAATTAGTTCCAAACAAACCACTCCTACTATTGTTAAAACTAAAATTAACCACTCTTGAGTGCTTATATTAAAATACACCCCTGCCACACTTACCCCTAAAGCAGCAAGAAGGTGAAATCTGAAGTTTGGTTCACTGTTAAATGCTTGTTTAAGGCCTTCCCAAGCAAAAGAAAAACTTGACGTAATGTTTCTTTTCTTGCTCACCAGATAATGATACTATTAATTATGTCTGCCAGCAAAAGACACACTCAAGTCAAAAATATCCTCTATTCAAAAAGTAATTTCTTTATTTGTCTTCTGTGTTTAGCAATACTATTTTTTGTAATTACTTATTTTGTTGGTCAAAGTACAAAGGACAAACTTTTTACAAATGTGTTTGAAGAATCTTTGGGTGATTATGACAAACAAGCAGATATGGGTTATTTCTTGGGAAAAAATTTCCAAGTGCCAAATGAAATAACCAAAGTGAAATCTCCAGTGCTTGGTAATAGTACACCCGACAATAAATGGATCGAAGTTGATTTATCTGAACAAAAGTTAAGAGCTTGGGATGGTGGCAGCTTGTTCTTGGAAACATTAGTTTCAACAGGTTTGCCCTATTTTCCAACTCCCCAGGGGGAATTTAGGATTTGGTACAAAATTAGATACACCAGAATGAGAGGTGGAGAAGGCAGATATGCTTATAATTTGCCAAATGTTCCTTATGTTATGTTTTTTGAAAATGGTTCAGTACCTGGATATAGAGGGTATGGACTACATGGAACCTATTGGCACAGTGACTTTGGAACGGTTCATAGTCATGGGTGTGTGAATTTACCAACTCCAATAGCCGAGCGATTATACTATTGGACAACTCCAGTTCTTGGATCTTCAAATGTTGTTAGGTCAAATACCGACAATCCTGGAACAAAAATAATTATTCACGAGTAATGCAAGAATTAATTATTCAATTTACTGCAAGTTTTTTGATATTTGGTATGTATGCCGGCATTTTTTTGCTTTGGGTGATTGATGGAAAAATAAAAAAAGAACAAGCTTTGCATGCTTTGTTGGCAAGCGCACTTTCGTGGATTGCTGCTGGCATGCTTAAAGACTTATTTCATACCCCCAGACCATTTTTACTTAACAGTTTGCCGACAAAGGTTTTTATGACTCCGATTGATGGAGCATTCCCATCAGCTCATGCAGCAACCGCGTTTGCCATGGCAACCACAATTTGGCTGCATGACAAAAAATGGGGAATTGCATATTTATCAATGGCACTATTAATTGGCATTGCTAGAGTAGTTGGAAATGTTCATTTCCCAGTTGATATTTTAGGGGGTGCAGTTTTAGGAAGTGCAGTTGCCTTGACAATAGAAAGATTGCATTTATTTAAATTTCTTTCCGGAAAAAGTAAAAAGAAATGAAACAAAACAATATAGGATATTGACATTTAGCAACCGCATTGATAGACTGCTAAAGTTGATATGAAAAAGAAGGCTTTTGTCGCTAAATCTATACCAGTAGTCGCGGTGCGAGGTTCAGTGGTTTTTCCTCATACTGATTCGCTCCTTTCCTTTGGTAGACCAAAATCCATCAATGCCATTAACGCTGCATTTGACGGCGACCGCATTATTGCCATCTTCACTCAAAAAGATCAAAAAATTACTGATCCGGACTTTCAGGATCTTTATGAAGTTGGAACTATTGCGACTGTTACCCAAATGATGACTACTGACGGTGAAATCCATGCCATGGTTAGAGGCCAAGCAAGAGTAAAAATTGCAGAGATTCAAACCTCCCTTCCATATTTAGAAGCCAGTGTAGAAGAGATTCCAGAAAAAGATTTAAAAGGAGACGAAGTAACTGCTCTTTCAAAACGCCTGGTGGAATTATTCAAGAAAGCTATCAATTTGGGAAAGTTAGTCGAAGTAACTACCGTTATGCAAACGCTTTCTGGTCAAATTCAGCCAATTGAGTTGGTTGACTCTATTGCCTCTCTTCTTGACATGAAAACTTCTGAGAAACAAAAACTACTTGGTATGACGTCGGTGTTGGACAGATTAAAGAAAGTTACTGAATATTTATCACGAGAAGTAAATATCTTGGATATTGAAAAAACAATTTCTTCAAAAACACAAAAGAAATTTGAAGAACAAATGAGAAAGGCAATGTTAAGAGAAAAGAAGAAAACTATTGAAGAAGAATTGGGAGAAGATGAAGCAATACTTTCTGATGGCGAAATTGATGAGTACAAGAAAAAAATTAAAGCTGCAAAGATGCCAAAAGACGTATTAAACCGCACCAACAAAGAATTAAAGCGGCTTGGCCAATTATCTCCTAATAATCCGGAAGGTGCCTACATTAGGAACTATCTTGATTGGCTTGTAGATATGCCCTGGAGTATTTCAACAGCCGACAATACTTCAATTAAGAATGCTTCTAAGGTTTTGGATGACCAGCACTATGGACTAGAGAAAACTAAAGATCGAATTCTGGAATTTTTGGCAGTTATGCAGTTGAAGAATGAAAAAAACAAGAAAAAATCAGATATGAATATGGATCATCCAACTATTCTTGGCTTTATGGGGCCACCAGGGGTTGGAAAGACATCAATTGGAAAATCTATCGCTGACGCCCTGGGAAGAAAGTTTATTAGAATTTCTCTTGGAGGAATACGAGATGAAGCAGAAGTCAGAGGTCACCGAAGAACATATGTTGGCGCACTTCCGGGGCGGATTATTCAGGGTATTAAAACCGCCGGAACCAATAATCCGGTATTTATGTTAGATGAAATAGACAAACTAGGAACTGACTTTAGAGGTGATCCATCAAGTGCCTTATTGGAAGCGCTGGATCCGGAACAAAACAAGGAATTTTCAGATCATTATTTAGAAGTGCCTTTTGATCTGTCAAAAGTGATGTTTATCGCAACAGGCAATGTTTTAGAAAATATTCCAGTAGCCCTGAAGGACAGAATGGAAATAATTGAATTTGCAGGTTACACAGAAGATGCAAAAGCCCAAATTGCCAAGAAGTTTTTATGGCCAAAACAATTAAAAGTAAATGGTTTAGCAGACAAAAAAATTAAAATTGATGACATGGCCATTAACGAAATCATTAGTTTCTACACCAGAGAATCGGGAGTAAGGAATTTGGAAAGAAACTTAGCCAGTGTGGGTAGAAAAATTGCCCGACTAGTAGCAAGTAAGAAAAAATACCCATTACAAGTATCCAAGCCAGATATCAGAAAGTTTTTGGGACCAAGGAAGTTTACTTCACTTTTAGCAGAAAAAGAGAATGAAATTGGCATGTCCACAGGGCTTGCAGTAACTGGTGCTGGTGGAGAAATACTTTTCATTGAAGTGTCAATTATGCCAGGGAAGGGAAAATTAATTTTAACTGGCCAACTAGGAGAAGTAATGAAGGAATCTGCTAAAGCAGGACTTACTTGGGCCAGATCTCATTGGAGGGAATTGGGACTTAAGGAAGACTTTGGAAGTAATGTTGATATCCATATTCATATTCCAGAAGGTGCCGTACCAAAAGATGGTCCATCAGCAGGAGTATCAATGGCCACAGCTTTAGTATCTGCCTTAACGGGTATTGCAGTTAAGAAGGATGTTGGTATGACTGGAGAAGTAACCTTGAGAGGAAGAGTAATGGAAATAGGGGGTGTAAAACAAAAAACAATAGCTGGTCACAGAGCAGGTCTCAAAACCATAATACTGCCCAAAGATAATAAAAAAGATATGGAAGAGGTTCCTGACAAAGTAAAGAAAGATATTAATTTTGTTTTTGCACAGAAATTAGAAGATGTCTTAAAGATTGCTTTAGTATCTTGGCCAGTTAACCACACAGAAAAGGTAATTCCAACCGCTTCATATATTGCCGCTGCATAAGTAACTTCTAATTATTGCCCAAGAATCGGCAAAAGAGTAAAATTCAGTCATGTTAACGGAATCAGAAAAACATATTTCAAAAATTGGAATTGGAAGTTATGGAATTGGTGGTCGTGGGCACAGAGATGTAGAACTGACTGAATTGGAAGATGACAGGGTTTATATAGATGCTTTAGTCTATACACTTCAACAAGGATCTAATTTTACCGAGATATCTTTGGGCTATGGGCATGGGAACGCTCTACGACTCTTTAAGCAGGCATTAGAGGAAAGTGGAATTGCAAGGGAAGATTTATTTATTACAAATTCCCTGTATCCACGTGATTTACCGACATTTGATGAAGTTAAAAAAGATGTTGAAGAGTTTTATAGAATAATGAGAACTGATTATGCTGATTCTACTTTGATTACTCAATCATTGGTTGCAAAGTTTGGAGAAGTTGAAGTATATGCTTATCTACATCAACTATTAGATAGTGGTAGAACAAGATTTGTTAGTTTATCTAATGCCAGTGCTGACTTTATCAAAGCTTTCAAAAAGGAATTTAGAGACAAATTTATTGCTCATGAAGGACATCTTAGTTTTGAAGTAAGAGCTTTGCAAGATCAAGGAATCTTTGAAACTTGTGATGATCTAGGAGTAACAAACATTATTTGGAGACCTTTGAGAAGAAATATGACAGAAGGAAATAACTGGCCACTCCTCTCTGAACTTGCAGAAAAATATGGAAAAACTCAAAACCAAATTATTTTAAACTGGATTACACATCTAGGTTACTACCCAATGGTTATGTCAGCAAACAAGGAACATATTGATGAGAACCTAGCTTCAACTAATTTTCAAATGTCACAAGAAGATTATAAAAGAATGACTGATTTTAGACCACCAAATTACAAATCACCACAAGTTGATTGGGACAAGAGTGGAAATGGAGTATCTATTGTTACTTTAGTTACAGATTTTGAGAAACATATTGAGAAATAAAATGAAATTATTTTTAGCATCTGAAGCAAAACATCCGGACAGTATAGAAAAATTGAAGAAATTTATCGGTGGCTTTGAAGGAAAGTCAATTGCATATGTTCCTACAGCGGCTAACGGCGAAAATCCTTACTGACAGGTACCCCTTAAAATGCACTAAGTTTCTATATACTTAGAGGGGGTGATT
>ERZ1292625.4611-Hain-H41-01um-R1-4611-length-10186-cov-6_pt1 | contig 10186 bp, 13 predicted proteins | sample MGYA00564400_ERZ1292625 | MGnify/ENA primary metagenome ERZ1292625 (study PRJEB36523, sample SAMEA6512639) | groundwater metagenome | collected 2019-01-08 | study: AquaDiva: Metagenomics assemblies of 32 groundwater samples
CGATGTACCAGTCGCCCAGGGCCGGCTTGATCCGCTTCTCAAGGATGTCCGCGTACCCTGCGGCCGTGCTCGCCTTCAGCCTTGGCAGCGAAGAATCGAGCCACGCGCTCGCGTAGGTCTTCACCCTCATCCGCTCGCGCTGCTCGCCACCGCGCCGGATCTCGTCCGCCACCGCCCGGGCCCCCCCGACAATATCGGGAAGGCCGTCTGGATCTGGCAGGTCGGCGAGGTGGTCAGAGGGGAGGTGAATCGTGGAGGGGCTGGTGCGCCAAATCATGGTGGGTTCCGATTTATCCTAACATATTAAGTTAAGATATAACAGTTTGATTAAAAAGGGATCTCGTCGTTGTCGCCGAACGACGGAGGAGGCAGATCGTTGGCGGGCCGGCGGGTCTGGGTCTGCTGGCGGGTCTGAGGGGCAGCCTGATTGGACCGATCAGACGGTCCGGTCTGAGACGCGGCGTTCTGGTCCTTCTGCCCACCCATGTGCAGCTCCCAGAAGGGGCCCAGGTCCGCATCCGCGACTGCGTCCGGAAAGCCGTTTTCCTGGACCCTGACCACCAGATCCAGGATGTCGGCCTCCGACAGGGCCTGGAGGGTGTCCGGCCCGTAGGAAATGTTCCAGTAGTCCTGATTCTTCTTCATCTTCATGAAGAAGGGGCGACGGAGCAGGGCATCCGCGACCATGTGGGCATCGTGGCCGTTGGCGGTATACAGGTCTGGAGACCAGTCCGCGGGCCCGAAGTCGTACGTCCCGTCGCCCTTGGCGATCCCCCAGGCCACCTGGGCGACCTTGAGGACGGTGAACTTGGCACTCTCCGACAGGGTAAAGCGCTGGCGGGTCGTCCGCCCGTAGTTGTCCTCGTCATAGGCGACGAAGTCGAGCTTGAACTGCGTGTTGCCGCTCTTGCTCGCCTCCGGTTCGCCAGACAGGCCGATACATTCTACGAGAAAGGGCCCCTCGCCACTGAGGTACTTGCTCCCCCCACCACCGACATCTTCGTTTGAGAAATTCACCTGTTACTCCTTGTGTTGTCTTTCTTCGCCCTGCACTACTTCTGTCAGCTCAAGGACGAGCTGAACTGGCACCTCTGCCAGCTTTTCCATCCCGGCCCCCTCGAGCCAGGCCTTGACCCGCGCCTGCCCCTCCTTGGGCAGCTTACGGATGCGTCCCAGCAGGGACTCGACGTCCTCTGGCTGGATGATCTTCTCGTGATGTTCGCCAGCCAGGTAGGCCACGATGGGCCCCCACAGCTCCCTGTCTGGAGACGGGATGGTCCGGTTCTTGAGATCCTCGAGCCGGCACTTCAGCCCGATCTGGGCCACCGCCTGTCCGTTGATCTCGTCCATGCGGATGAAGATGTCGAGGATGTAGGGCAGATCCTTGTCCTGTCGGTGCTTCTCGCCAAGGCTGACGATCTTGTCCTTCTCCTTGATCCCGTTCGCCCCCATCCCGCCCGCCTGGACGGTGTACTTCTCATCCGCCCGACACGTCACGACGACCAACCGGGCCTTGCTCCCCTGGAGGGCCTTCAGGAAGTCCCGATGGGGTGGACGGGCCACCTTCCAGTTCCGCCAGTCCTGACCAGCCCTGTCACAGGTCAGGGCCCATTCGTCCGATATGCCGTCAACGACAATGGCCGTGCAGCCCTGATCGACCAACTGGTCCATGGCTGCCGTCAGGGTTTCCCCATTCAGGGCATAGTCCTCGACCCCATCTCCATTGAGCGGAAGGTGGTCGAAGTATCCAAACTTCCCCTGATATAGTTCGGCCCTCCTGCTTTCGGTATCGACGACACCGACCCGGCCTCCGAAGTGCTTTGCAACGGCGAAGGCCATCCGTAAGCCCGTTTCGGTCTTGCCGGACCCATATCGGCCTGTTGCGCCGACCAGAAGTGTAGGGTGAAGCGATTGACGTGTGAAGACCTGAAAGGCGGGTCGTCTGGTAGCCATGTTTTTCCCTTGTCTTGTGTTTTTGCGCCCTGCTACACGGTGCGGGCTATTCGAGTAGTCTAGCACTGTCGCCCATTTGTGTCAATTCTTTTTTAGACAAAATCTGTTCCCACATGACAAAGCCGGATGCGGCTATAATCATGACGTTGTCCAGCTTTGCGAATCTATCAAGAGGTCCCGCTATGCGTGGTTCAGATCTGTATGCGTCCGTCCCGGCAGATGCCGACTTGAGCTACATCACCGAGAACCTCAGGGGCCTTGCCGTCCCGATCGGCTGTCTGCTGGCCGATCCGGCCAATGCCCGCCTGCATCCGGACGACAACATGGAGACGATCAGGTCCAGCCTGACGGCATATGGCCAGCGGGTCCCCCTGTCGGCCAACATCCGGCATGGCCAGCCCGTCGTCATAGCCGGAAACGGCCGCCTCGAGGCATCTAGGCAGCTCGGCCGCCAGTACGTCGCGGTTGCCTTTGAGGACGACGATGCGGTGACGGCGTCCGGCTATGCCCTGGTCGATAACCGGTCGGCCGAGCAGGCTCGCTGGAATGTGGCCAGACTGGGACCGGTCCTGGAAGCCCTGAAGGCCGAAGGGGTGAAGCCGGAACAGGTCGGCTTCGATCCGGCCGCCCTGAAGGACATCCTGGGCAAGGTCGGTCCCGGGCCTGCTCAGGCTGGTGGGCAAGGCATCCAGATTCCCGGAGGCGGCCAGACGGGTGGACCGCAGGCCGAGGCGGTCAAGTTCCGCAAGTGGACCTTCCCTCTCACGGCTGACGAAGCCGACATGCTGACGAGCCGCATCGAGGCACATGCGGCTAGGGTTGGAACCCTGTATGGGTTCTTTGGCCTCCTCCTTGAGAGGGACTGATGGGGACCTTTCACGAAGCCTTTGACCTGTCTGGGGTCAGACCTGCCTCATACAACCCCCGCCTTCTGGATGAGGAGGCCTTCGACGCCCTGCGGGCCTCCATTAGGGAGCTGGGCCCCATTCGGCCCATCATCGTGACGCAGGGCGGGATCCTTGTGGCGGGTCACCAGCGGACGCGAGCCATGCGGGCGGAAGGTCTTCAGCGGGCCCCTGCCTTTATTGTGCCCGACCTGCCTCCTGGTGACGAAATCCGCTTCAACCAGCTCCACAACGGATCGGATGCCGAATTCGAGGGAGGGGTGGTAAGGGTGCCGACTCTCCCTCCAGGCTGGCACCAGGTCCAGCCGCGGGACATCCGCATCCAGCCGGTCACCAGTGCCGCAGGACGACGCAACGAAGTGCTGCGGCTACTCAGGGCCTATGGCCCCTGGGGCGGCGTGGTAGCGGGCCCGGATGGGCTGGTCCTGGTGGGGTCCCTCTATGCGGAGGCCTGTTCGATCCTGCGTATTCCCATCATGATGCGGGTTGTTGGGACTGAACTGGTCCCGGCCGTCCTCCGACACTTTTCCCGCCCCTACGGGCGCTACTCCTACGCCCACCTGCCAAGCCAGACCTGGTACCAGTCCTATGCCCAGATGTTTCGCCTCAGGTCAAAGGATGCCGGTCGGGGCAAGTCGACCCTCTACGAGCAGATCGTCATCCCATCCCTTCGGGCCGGGATGCGCGTCTTCGACTTTGGAGCTGGCCAGAAGGACTATGTCAGGGTGCTGGGCGCCAGTGGGGTCGACATTTCTGGAGTCGAATTCTACCACCGCAAGGGTGGTGAGGCACAGATTGACGTCCAGGCAACCCAGGACGACATCACGACCCTCTGCCGGCGCCTAGAGGCGGGCCCCTTCGACCTCGTCTTGGCCGACAGTGTCCTCAATAGCGTTGACAGCGTTCAGGCCGAAGAGGACGTCTTGGCCTGCCTGAGCGCCCTTTGTCGCCCTGGTGGCCTCATGGCCTTTTCGGGCCTTTCCCGACACGCCTATGAGGCCAGGGCCTCAACCTCAACGCGCTACCTGGATTCCTGCCGGATCGTCCACTTCTTCGACCAGGATGGCCTTTCGGCCGTCTACAGCCGTGGGGGCTGGTTTTACCAGAAGTTCCACACCCGCGAGCAGGTTCAGGCCCTGGCCGCCCGCTACGTGGGCCCGAAGGCCCGAATCCGATTCGAGTCCAACGGCTGGACCTGCCATGGGCCCCGTGAGGTAGATCAGGATCCGGACCGTGTCATAGCGGCAATCGGTCGTGAATTTGACCTCCCCTACCCGGACGGGTCACGGGTCGGTCGGGCCGCCGATGTCCTGCAGGCTATGATCAAGGTAGGCGTATCCGAACTGATAGTTACGACAGGTGGCAAATGACCTGTTGGCCGCCATCGGGTGGTCGGCTGGAAGGGCCGGGATCGGAAGCGCCCTGGCGCCATGGACGGTCAGCCGGACGTACCCGTCCTCGTAGTCCACCCGGTCCGAATCCTCTACCAGGACCAGATGAAGGTTGTCAGCCCACCGGCTCGTAACGCCGCACAGGTACAGGTAGGGGGCCTCATGCTCGTCCAGGACGACATCTAGCGACCCCATGACGGACCTGGCTTCCCGATCGAGGGTCGTGGCGGGCCGAAAGAGCTTCCTACTATAGGGCCCGACGAGGGACCTCGCACAATGGACGTCTGATCGAAATCCCCTGACATACTTGAGCCACAAGAAACGGTACGGGCGCTTAATGTCGAGAACAAGTCTCACGTTGACCTCCCTACTTTTTGCCATTATACCCCAAATGTATACGAATATCAATTTAAAGAAAAAACAATTGACACTTTATCCTAAACGTGTCAACATCTCGTCAAATTAGTACGGGAGATGCCATTGGACTACCTCACCAGCACTGGCCCGGTCTTCGCCATCCAGGGACTACCAGAGGAACAGATTGCCGTTCTCCTGGCCAAGTACAGCCGAAATTCTGGCGCCCTTCGGGATATCCTTCAGGGTATGATCGATGCCGGTGAAGCAGGGTCGGCCGAATGGCATCAGAAATTTACCATTTCGTATGGCCACGCATCCATTGCAGAACATTCCACTATTCATCTAGGCCTCGAGGGGATTTCAATCCTGGCCACGAAGATCGTCGAGGACTGCCGGCTGGCCTCCTTCACAGAGAAGTCGACCCGCTATGTGGACTTCGCGGGCGCCCCCTTCCACGATCGGGCCGACTGGCCGCCCGCTTATCAACAGACCTGCCAGCGCCTCTTCAGGGCCTATCGGGACTGGCAGCCGATCGTCAGTGCCCACCTGCAGGCCCAGCGGCCCGATGCCACGCCGGCCGCCCTGCGGGCCCGGACGTGTGACAGCCTCCGGTACCTCCTACCAGCAGGCACCCTGACGAACGTGGGGGTGAGCGGGAACGCCAGGGTCATCGCCGGACTCATCAGGAAGCTGGTCGGGTCAGACCTGGTTGAATGTCGGGAACTGGCCGGACCCGTCCGGGAAGAGGCCAGCAAGGTCTGTCCGACCCTCCTCAGGCGGACGGAAGAGGACCCATCCAGACCCATGCGAGCAGCCATACGGGAGCTGGCCGAATCCTATGTGGTCAATTCAACACCCGTCTGGACACCTGTCGAGCAGTCCTTTGGGACCGTTCGGCTCCTCCAGGCCAACATGATGGCCGAACGGGTCCTGGCCGCCGCCCTCCTCTATCCGCATGTCGGTTCCATGGCGGCCCAGCGGATCAGCCTAAGCCCGGCCATCCAGGCCGAAGTCATCAACACATGCCTGGCGGCCAGGCCCGACCGGGCCCCCTTCCCCCGTGAGGCCGAGCACGTCACCTATCGGGTCGATGTGACGTGCGACTATGGGGCCTACCGGGACCTCCAGCGCCACCGGATGACGACCCAGACCGATCAGGTCCTGACGCCCGACCTGGGCTATGAGGTCCCGCCCGACCTCGAGGCCTGCGGGCTCGACCAGGCCTACCATGGCCTCATGGCCGGTATCAGGCCCGCCTGGCAAGCCCTAGTGGATGCGGTGGGTCCCCACGCGGCCCAGTACGTCATCCCCCTGGCCTTCCGAAAGCGCTACCTGATGACCCTGAACCTGCGGGAGGCGGCCCACCTGATCGAGCTGCGGAGCGCCCCGCAGGGCCACTGGTCCTATCGGGCAGTCGCCCGTGACCTCCACAGGGCCATTCAGGCCACCCATCCCCTCCTGGCCAGCCACATCCGGGTCCACCCGGACCATGATGGGCTCGATCGGGAGGGCCGATGAGCCGGATCTACCTGACGACCCTTGTCCTGATCTCTGAAAGTCGAAACAGCACCATCATATCGCCCGTCAACGGGCTTTGGCTGACAGACAGTCCAACTGATGCGGCCGGCAGGGCCCTTCAACACGCAACCAGCCTCAAGGGCCTCCAGGGGGCTACCATTGGGATGCCGATCCGGGATCCAGAAGACGTGACCGATCTGGTGACTGGCCTGGTCGACCAGATGCGGGGTAAGAAGTGAAGGATGACGTCTATCTGCCACCCCTGCGACGCCGAACGAGCCGGTTTACGGAAACGGTTGAAGCTGCAGAAGAAAGGTTCGACATTCGGGATGCCATGCGAGTCCTTATCCCGTCCGTCGATCCGGATGCCCTACTGGCCGAGGTCAAGGCCAATATGGCCCGCCTCGAGTCCTGTCCGGGCCCTCACACCTTCGAACCGACCGAATGGATGGACGACAAGCGCATTCTGGCCCGCTACCACACCTGCCGGACCTGCCTGGGTCGGCTCGAATCGACTAAGGTCCGCTGGTATGAGATGGGCCTTATGGCCGGGAGGGCAAATGCTGGCAGCTAGGGGGCAGGTCCGCCGGCTAGGCCGGTCCGAACGGACCCGCAACAGGTGGGTCCACGCCAACATGCGGTTGCGGACCCGCTATGGGGTCGAGCTGACCTTCGACCGGTACGTGGAGCTGTCCGAGCAGTTCCGCAAGGGTCAGGTCGAGGGGGCCCGCCGGAACCACATCGGGGACCTGGAGGGCTGGGTTGAGGTCCAAGACGGGGTCCTGGCCTGTGCCTACTGGCATGCCCGGGATGGCCAGATTGGGACCTTCTTTGCTCCGCCGCCGCCCAGACTCGAAGCGGACCTGGAAGCGGCCCTCAGGGTCAAGCTGGTAACCGAAATCCGTCAGGAGGTCGGGGCCACCTATACGGTCCGCCTGAATGCCCTCCAGAAGCGGGAACGGCACGTCGAGAACGAGGAACGCCGGATCGCAAACGAACGGGCAGCGCTGGGCCGGCTTAGGAATGCGGAACCGATTCCGAGTCAGCCAGTATCTGTGCCTACACCAGCAGTCAAGGTCCATCCATCTCCGCAGGTTCGGTCGAAAGACGACCTCCTCCGGTGGTTCAAACAGCGCTTAAGTGATATCTGCCAGGCCTTCAAGGAGACGGGTGACATCCGGACCTTCATCTGTCACGTCCTGGCCCTCCACTCGATGCCCGGAAAGGGCAAGGTCCGCTCTGGCGACCTGGAGGCCATGCTGGCGGGACGGATAGATCAGGACAATAGCCTATTCTATCTGGACGAGAAGTTTCAAAGCCGGACAAACTGCCTCCATGGAGGCAGTGTGGACGTCAAAGACATCCGGTACATGTCGATCGATGAACTGGCCCGCCTGGGTATTCTCCAGGCCATCAACCTCGAGATCCTCCATCCGCTGGGCTTGGCCCTCGAGCGCCGCATTGACGAGAACGGGGTCAGCAACCTGGGCGGCGTCCAGGACTGGCGGGACGACCCGGAAGGGATGACCTATGAGAAGGTCGACATGGACAAGCGGGAGACCTACCTGGCCTTCGCCGCCTCCCGCCATGCGGCCCGTCAGGAACGGCTGGGCTATGTCGTCCAGCCGGCAATCAGAACCAAAGAGGAAAAGTGATGTCAGACTATTCAGCCAAGTTCAAGGCCTTTCTGAATGAGATCAACACTCAGCCCTATCCCGAACCAGACCTGATTCGGGACGGCACCATCAGGATTCTGGATGTGCCGGCCGATACAGCCCTGATCACCCGTACTGGCAGCCAGGAGGATGGATGGCAGCCCAACGCCCTGGTCCAACATGATCGACTCGTCGGTATTCCATACGCCATCCCGTTTACGGCACGGCTCGGTTATGTCGGTTATGACCATTTTTTTCGCATTCCTGGCCTGTTAGATGAAGGTGCCGTGCAGGCACATTATGAGGGCCAGTGTAAGTCGGTTCGGCGCAAGGCGGCCTATGCGGCTCAGGCACATCGTGAGGCTGGGTTGCGAGCCTTTATTCTTGGTGCCCAGATGGTTCATGGGCTTGTCGATTCGTCCATGAATTGTGATCGAATCGCAACCGCAGATGCGCTTCGTGTTCGTATCGCAAGCATGATCGAGCAAGATCGCATCATCTGTTTGACCCCTGGTGGCCTCCATCCAGATCTCATGGAAGTTATCGTTCAGGAGGTCGAAATGGCCGGCGGGCGCGTCAGGGGTTCTCATCTTCTGACCGACCGAATTCTGACCATCAGGCCAGCGGACGTCTGTCTGATCCGCTGTGGCCAGCCATCGTTCGCAATCAGGGACGAACCGGAAGGTGATGCCGGCATGTGGGTTGTCAATGGGACCTCTCGCTGGGCCGGCGCCTTCCCCTTTCGAGATGATGCCGTCATGAGCCAGGAGGTTGCCTGTGAGTGACCTCCTCAAGGCCCACAAGGCCGATACGGGCAAGCCCCGCTGGGGCCTCCTGCCCACTGATGCCGTCCGCGAGATCGTGCGGGTCCTGACCTTTGGGGCTGAGAAGTACACCCGCCGGGAGGTCATGGAGGCCCGGCAGGCCGCCGACATCGTCGCGGCTCTCCTACAGGGGGCAAGGGTCAAGTCCTTTGACCGCTTCCAGGACATCGACGGGCCCGTGTGCGTCATCGTCGTCCAGAACGACTGCGGGCCGGATTTCGTCTGCTGTGAGGGACGGGGCGTGGACTGGGCTGCTGCCCTAAACCACCTCCTGGCCGTCTGGCTGGCTTATCCGGGCCTCAAGGGCGCTGTCCCCCTCAAGGCCTTCAAGATCGAATCGCACAACAGCGACCAGGACGGATTCCAGGAGGTGGCCCTGACCGTAACGGGAGACCGGAACTGGGAGGCCGGCTTTGACTGGTCCCGGCCCTATGATGCCCTCCAACGCCACCTGACGGCCTGGTGGGAGGGGGAAGACCTGGATCCGGAGTCTGGGCTTTCTCATTTGGCTCATTGTGGATGCTGTCTCCTTTTCCTCCTGGCCTTCCAGCTCCGCCGGACGGGTCGCGATGACCGGTCCAAGGGGGTGACCCGATGATCCTGACCGATACCCTGATAGCGGCCGAGAGGGCGGCCGGGAACCTCACGATCGAACCCTACGACCCGACCAGGCTGGGCCCGAACAGCTACGACGTGGCCCTGGACGGCCGCCTGCTCGTCTATGAGGTCCCGGGCCCCTTCCGGCGGGTCTGGAACTGGCTCCGGTGGGGTGGTGGGCTCGTCCTGGATACGGCCCGGCCCACGCGGGCCCGCTACGTCCAGATTCCACCTGAAGGGATCGTCCTCCGGCCCGGCATCCTCTACCTGGGGTCGACCGTCGAGCGGGCCGGGTCGGCCGTCTACCTGACCGATATCGATGGCCGGTCGACTTTTGCCCGTCAGGGCCTATCTGTTCACGTAACGGCGGGCCGTGGTGATGTTGGCTGGGATAGCCATTGGACCCTCGAGTTGACCTGTATCCACCCCATCCGGATCTATGCGGGCGACGTCCTGGCCCAGATCTACTTTTCCAAAGTGGACGGACAGGTCCGGAACCGCTATGATAAGTCCGGGCACCGCTATGGGTCTGCCGATGACGGCCCGGTGCCGGCCCTTGGACCCGAATGGGTCCGCCGGTAGACGTCATGTGAGGGAACCAACAAAATGCCGAAGAGAACACAAGTCACGGTCATGACGGGGGCTTGGCCCGCCGAACGGGGTGACGTGGCGGCCTTTGCGGCCAATCGGACCCAGGCCGGCGGCCCTTACGCGACGGCGACCATTCGGGTGTCGGCCGGGACCGGCACCTTCGTCGTTGCCGGTAACGTCCTGCGCGAAGACGGGCACCCGTCCAAGCTCTGGGAGCCGATCGTCAGTGTCGATGTCGACTCGAGCGTGAAAGGGGGGGTGGCCCTGGAGCGCTTCGCTCCAGGCTCAGGTCTGTCAGGGGGCGAAAAGTACGCCTACCTGGTCCTCTGGCGTGAAACGGGTACCCCGACGGTGGCAGAGGCCTGGATTATGACCGGGGTGGAGCTGTGAGGCGC
>ERZ1292625.4613-Hain-H41-01um-R1-4613-length-10181-cov-8_pt1 | contig 10181 bp, 7 predicted proteins | sample MGYA00564400_ERZ1292625 | MGnify/ENA primary metagenome ERZ1292625 (study PRJEB36523, sample SAMEA6512639) | groundwater metagenome | collected 2019-01-08 | study: AquaDiva: Metagenomics assemblies of 32 groundwater samples
ATGTCGTGAAAAATGCTCAAAAAAGAGAAATCACTCAGAAATTGAATTGTGCCTTTTTTTAGTAACCTTTTTAAATAAAACCGCATTCTTTTTATTATGATTAAGGTTAGCAAACAGTTTGACCATCAATTCCAAGCCGTTTTAAAAGACCTCCCCAAACAAGGATATGCGGTTTTTGATTTTGACAACACCTGTATCGTCAACGATATTGCCGAAGCGGCGTTAGCTTATCTCTGTGAAAATAATCTATTAAAGAAACTTGATGGCGAAGCTACTTTTAAAAAATATTTCCGCCTCCTCGAAGAAGGACATACCCAAGAAGCTTACGAATTTGCTACCCAGCTTCTAGCAGGATTCACTATAAGCGAAATTAAAACTATCGTCCAAGAAACGGTTAGGCAGGAAGGGTCTAAATTAAGTAAACGAAAGTTATTCGGGATTGAAATCAATCGGGGAATAAAACCAAATAAATCTATTGCTGAACTTATGGGCGTATTGCATCCCCAGTATAAAATCTGGGTGGTCAGCGCATCCACCAAACCAATTATTGAAGAGGCATTAAAAATATTTTTACCGGATTATCAAATCAAATGTATCGGCATGGAAAGCGAACAGGAGCAAGGCCGTTTAACTGATCGCTTGATCTATCCAACTTCCACTTTTCAGGGGAAAGTAGACAACATCAAAAAATATATTTCTAAAGATGTTCCCCCAATTCTAGGCGCAGGAGATTCTATGAACGACCGCTATATGTTAGAATATTGTAAAGTTAAAGTCGTTGTAGATAGAAATAATCAATTAACCGAATTAGCAAAGAAGAACGGCTGGATAATTTTACCTAAAGAAAAATAAATTTTAACTTACTTATTTTTTATAATTCTGTTTTAATTTTCTTTAAAATTAATTTTTGAATGATCTTATACACCAATAAGAGCACCACCGAGCACAAAATTAAGATTACCCAGTCGATTAAGGCCAAAGGAACAGTATTAAACCACACATTAATAGGCGTATAAACTATCAATAACTGGAGCGCGATAGAAAATAAGACTGCTCCTAATAATATTTTATTGCTGAATATTCCCAGCTGATATTCTGATCTAATCGTCTGTAATCTTACTAATTCAAATAAAACTAAAGAAGTAAATACAATCGTCTGTGCTTTCGCTAATCCTGAACCTTGATATAAAAAGAATAAGATTAATGAGGCAATGCCCATTAAAGAGCCAAACAAGATTATGTCCCAACTTAATGCACGAGATAAAATACTTTCTTTCGGATGCCGAGGTTTATGTTTCATGATTTCATCTGGATGTGGATCAAAACTTAATGCGGTTGCCGGCAAGCCATCAGTGATTAAATTTACCCACAAGATTTGGATGACTGTTAACGGCAAAGGCATCCCGAATAAGGAAGCTAGAAAAATAATCACGATTTCGCCCAGATTACTGGATAATAAATAATTTACAAATTTTCGGATATTATCAAAAATAGCCCGGCCTTCTTCTATGGCACTAACGATGGAAGCAAAATTGTCATCTACTAAAATCATGTCCGACGCTTCTTTAGCTACATCTGTTCCGGTAATGCCCATCGCAATACCAATATCTGCTTTTTTAATCGCCGGAGCGTCATTTACTCCATCTCCAGTTACGGCAACTACCTGTCCAATATTTTTTAAAGCGTTTACAATATTTAATTTATGTTTTGGATCAACCCTAGCAAAAATATTTATCTTATCAATTTCTTTATTGAGATCCAGTGATTCTAATTCTTGTCCGGTTACTGCTTTACCAGTAATGCCTAATTCTTTAGCAATGGCTTTTGCAGTCATAATTTGGTCCCCAGTAATCATGATTACCCGAATGCCTGCGTCTTGGCACTTTTTAATGGCTTCCTTAACTTCTTTTCTAGGCGGATCAATCATCGCCTGCAATCCGACAAAAACCATATTCTTTTCTGCATTTTCTTTAGTAGTAAAAACATCATTATAAGCAAAACCCAATACTCGCAAAGCTTCTTGGCCAAAAGCTTCATTCTGCAAATGAAGTTCTTTTTTCTTAGAACTATCTAAACGTACTTCTTTACCATTAATCAGAATTTTAGTACAAGCATTGATAATTAAATCAGGTGCACCTTTAGTATAAGCAATTAATTTTTTTTCAGTTTTATGGATGGTCGTCATCATTTTCCTTTCTGATGAAAAAGGGATTTCTTCCACCCGGGATTCTTTAAATTCGTTTTTGATAAGGCCCGCTTTCTTAGCAGAAACAACTAAAGCTGCTTCAGTGGGGTCGCCATTAACTTTCCATTCATCGCCCTTTCCTTCTAATTTAGCGTCGTTACACAGCAGACCTATTTTTAATAATTCATAGAGTGGTTCAGGATTAGCTAATTTTTGGTTAATAACAAATTTTCCTTCTGGATTATAACCGGAGCCAGTAACCCCATATACATTATTATTAGCCCAAATTTTAGTAACGGTCATTTCGTTATGAGTCAACGTTCCCGTTTTATCGGTGCAGATTACATTAACGCACCCCAAAGTTTCAACGGAAGGAAGTTTTCTAACTAGGGCTTTTCTTTTGATCATCTGCTGTACGCCTAAAGCCAGACAAATAGTGATTACTGCCGGTAAGCCTTCAGGGATAGCCGCTACCGCCAAAGTAATTGCCGTTAATAACATTACTAAAGCAGGTTGTCCGGAAAATATTCCGGCCAAGAATACAATTATGGCAATAATGATAACCGCAATAGTCAAATATTTACCTAATTTCCACAAATCTTTTTGCAGAGGAGTAAGTTTTTCTGGGGCTTCTTCAATCAATTCCGCAATTTTTCCAACTTCGGTTTTCATTCCGGTTGCAATAACTATTGCTCTGCCCCGGCCATTAGTAATAATCGTTGAAGAATAAATCATATTTTTTCGATCTGCCAGGGAAGTTTTTTCTGTTAAAAGTTTTAATTCTTTAGTAACTGGCTGGGATTCTCCAGTTAAAGGCCCTTCTTGTGTTTCTAAAGCATGAATTTCAATTAAGCGCGCATCGGCAGAAATTTTATCACCAGTTTCTAAAATAAGAACGTCGCCGGGAACCACATACTTACTGTCAATTTTAATTTCCTTGCCGCCGCGTAATACTTTAGCTTTCAAGGAAGCCATTTTTTTTAACGCTTCAATGGTTTTCTCGGCTCGATATTCTTGGGTAAAACCCAACAACGCATTAAGTATAATAATAGCAGCAATAATAATCGAATCAGCAATTTGATTAAGTGCAATAGAAATAATCAAAGCGACTACTAAAATCCAGACCAAGGGGCTGATAAACTGTCTTAATAATATTTTTAGAAAGCGCGCATTTTCTTCTGCTTTTAATTCATTTAAGCCATATTGATGAAGCCGTAATTCAGCTTCATGAGCAGTTAAACCTTGCTCAGAAGACTTAAGTTGTTTAAAAGTTTCTTCAGTGGAAAGAGCATGAAAATTATTTAAAGAGTCTTTCTTTAACTTATTATCCGGTACAGAGTTAGAATTACTTCTATCCATAGTTCCCTTTTTTTAGATGGAATGTAAGATTATATAAAAAGGTTTGGACAGAAAGTAAGCAATAGATAAATAATAAACAAAAATAACCTTCTAATTTAATAAGGGTTTGACAATAAATAAATTTAAATAGGTCTTTTGTTTTCTTACTTTAATAACCGGTTATTATTATTATTATTATTTTGGTTATAAATTAGTAATAAAAAAGAAGTAATAAATATATAAAAGAAGGTGAAAAGATGAAAACGTTTTTTGTGATTGTTTGTTTACTAGCAATTTCTTTGTTAGTGGTTAGTTGTACTACGGGTAAAGCCCTTTATGGCGCTGCACCGCTTTGCGGAAATGATCAACTGGACGCAGATGAAGAATGTGATAGTCCTTCAGATAATTCTGGTTATTTTACTGCAGTTTGTAACGATTTAGGTTTTGATGGCGGAACAATTGGTTGTAATGCTTATTGCAAATTAGATACCTCGAGATGTGGACCTAAACTTATTTGTACGCCAAATGAATGGTATTGTAAAGATGGGAGCGAGCAACCTTTAAGAGTGCAATGTAATTGGCAGGGCACTAATCTTACTGCTCCGGTTGCATGTCCTACTGGTCAATCTTGTAAAATTGCTGAAGTAAACGATGAAGAAGTTGGTGTTTGTGCTCCTATGGTTTGTACTCCTGGCACAAAGATGTGTAAAGACAGCGCCACTACGAGCACGTGTTTGAGTGGCGGGTTTGGATATTATAACAAAAAATGTCTTAAAGGCCAAACTTGTGTAAAAGGAACTTGCATAAAACCCGGTTGCGGCAACTATGTTGCAGAATCTGGAGAAGCTTGTGATGGTCCAGATTTAGCTGGAAAAAGCTGTACGGACATTAATTTCTACGGGAATTACAATTATGCGGGCGGTCAATTAACCTGTTCAGGTTGTCAATTTATTACCTCTTCCTGTACAAAGCCAACCTGTATGAGTATGTACGGCATTGACGAACATGGGCACCCTTATACTTGTTACCATCAAGATGATGTAAACAAACCTTCTGGAGAGTTGTATCAAGTCTATGAAGTACCCTGTGACGTAACACAAGGAGCTTACATTGGGCAGCCCGGTTCACTTTGTGGACCTAATACCAATTCAACGGTGACTACCGTTGCCGGAAGTATAAGTTAATTAAATTATTTTTTAATTTTATTTTTTTATTTTTTCCTTCTCCTGTTAAGTATTTCTTTGATTAGCCCATTTATTCTCTATAAAATCTATAAATAAGTCACACAAATATTTATAAACCTAAAACAATTCATTTTATGAATAGATGTACTTTAAAAAAAAGAGCGAAATAGTAGTAGTAATAGTGTTAACTTTAATCATTTTAGGCAGTTTTTTTTTGATTATAAAATCTGGCAACTATAATGGGCTTACCGGTGCAGGCGTGATTAGAATTCAGACTGATGTTAGCGCTTGTGGGACTTTATCTACAGCAGGAGATACTTATATTTTAACCCAAAACATAGCTGCGCCGGGAGATGGTGCATGCATCAATATTACAGCTAATTCTATTACTTTAAATTGTGTTAATTATACAATATCCTATGCGAGTGCAGCAGCTAACTTAGGGATCGGGATAGATAACGCAGGTTATACCGGCACTACCATTCAAAACTGTCATATTAATGGAGGAGCGGGAGCAGGTCCGGCTATTTTCTTCCGTAGTGCTAATAGTGGAACTATTTATAACAACACCATTATTACCACCGTAGCAGATTCGGCAGGAATTGTACTTTCTCACTCAATTAATAACTCTATTTACCAGAACAACATTACGGTAACAGGCGCTGGTTCGAATGCCATCGTCCTAAACGGAACTTCAACTGGCAATAGTGTTATTAATCTGAATGCCTCTGCCGGCGGATTTGCCATTAATGATACCGCTTCCGGAACTAATACCATTAGTTTTGACAACAAATTCGGACAGCTTAATGTTACTTCTACCAATTTAACCGTTACTTCTACCAATTTAGTAATCGATACACAAGTTTTTTTAAGCAGCAACAGAACGGGGTTATTGGGTAGTTTTGATCTTCAGCAACTAAACAAATCTGCTACAATTAAACTAAAAGGATTAAATGCATTTAGTTATACAGCTACGCCCCAATTGCTTAAGGATAGGGTAAGATGCGATTACGCGGGCGGCCCCTGTACAGTTACTTCTTGGCTTGCTGCAAACGGAATTTTAACTGCTACTATCAATTCTTTCAGTAATTATACTACCTTAGAAGCAGATCCGCCCACAGTTAGTAATTTTAAACCAATTAATGGTTCTAATTTTAGCAGCCAGGAAGATATCCGGTTTAATGCTTCGGTTACCGATGGTACGGCAGTAAGCACTGTTTTTTTTATGTTTAATAATTATTCTAAACCTTATAATTTAACTACCACATATGTTTCTGGCGCTAGCCCTTACTGGAATGCAAGCGTGAATATGGTCACTTTAGAAGAAAAAGTTCATGACGTTTTTGTCTTTGCTAATGACACCTATAATAATGTTATCCAAACCACCAAAACTACTATTTTTGTTGACCGCACTGCGCCAACAGTTAACTCTTACAATGGTTCGTCGTTTAGCACCAATGCGGGAGCATTTTCAGTATTTTTTAATTTCACTGATAACGTTTTTAGTACTGCTAGCTGTTCTTTTTATGTTGATAATAGTTTAAAAGCAACTAACGCGTCTACTTTTAATGATACTTACACCCAACTTACTCTTGATGCCGCAGTATTGGAAGGCGCGCACAATGTTTCCGTAAACTGTACTGATGGTTCAGGTAACAAAGGCAGCACTTTCCTTACCGTTTCTTTTGATGTAACCGGACCACCGGTCATTTTTACTGGTCCTGCAAACACTAGTAATTTTTCAACAACTGGTTTAGTTGATTTTAATGCCACGGTTACCGATGCTTTATCTACGGTTGAACATGTAATCTACCAGTTTAATAATGCTTCTTTTGTTGTTGGCGGCGGCCCCATTTATTTTAATGTTACTGCAACTAATTACAGCGGAATCTGGAATGTTACCTTAGACCTTTCTCTGTTAAAAGAAGGTTCACGCAATGTAAGGATTTTTGCTAGCGACAGTGTTGGAAATATAGACAACAGTACTGAAATTACAATTACCGTCGACCGCACTGCGCCAAACATTACTTTCTTGCTGCCTACCAATGGCAGCGTACAAGTTGCTAATTTCAGTACTGGCTCGATTGAACTTCGGGCGGAAGTTGAAGATACGTTAACCGCTGTAAACCAAGTAATCTTCGGATTTAGAAACACGACTGGCGAACTTAATTATACTGCAGTGCCTTATGATAGCGATACTACTCCGGACGGAATAATAAATTATTATAATTATTCTAATTTTGACCTTTCCGTATTAGGTGAAGGAGAATATACTGTTTCGGTTTATGCTACTGATTACGCCAATAATTTAAATAACACTGCCAGCATAACGATTAATATTGACCGCACTGCGCCATCATTTATTAATGGAACAAATACGTCTACAGGTTTCTACCAAGACAACGACGTTACTTTTAACATAACCATTAATGATACCCGGGGCGTGGATAATTACATTTTTAGTTCAACAAATAATGCCGCTGGTGCTTGGTCAAATGATACGGAAGTCAAAGTTTGGACCGATGCTTCTGGTAAAATACATTCAATTACTCTTTCTTTTTCCAAAGTAATCATTCCTGAGGGAGTGCAAGTTTGCTGGTATTTCTGGGCAAATGATACTTTAGGCAATAGCGGTAATTCCAGTGTAAGATGTTTTACTGTAGCAAGTACAGCAACGGTTAATAACCCTCCAAGCGGAGGAGATGGAACTACAACAACAACTCCTGCAACGTCCGCTACTCCAACAACCACACAGCCCAGTGATGGAACTACGCCGGCAACTTCGCTTGGAACGGATATTTCAATCGGCATAGGCGACGGCACGACCACGGGCCCAATTGCCGGCGAAGGGCCATCAACTAATCCAATTTCTCCAACCATTTCAACTACGGTTACCATCTCCAATGATGGAACTAAAGAAATAGAGCTGGCTGTTGACGTTAAAGACGAAGTTAAACTCTTGGAAAATAGTGCTGCAATTAAACAATCATTAATGGAAAAATACCAAGCACAAGGAATTAGCGCCGAAGAACAGCAGAAGTTAGCTGAACAAGAATTAGAAATTATTGCTTTAATAGAACAGGAAGATGTTATTCAAGCACATACGGCAAAAATAATTGAACTGGCAGAATTCTTACCGACTGCATTTACTAATTTACTTAAAGATAAACAGGCCACCCCCATTTGGCCTACCGGAGAACACGTTAAGGCCCGACTGTTAAAAAGTAGTTTAGTCAACGGCGAGCAAGAAGAAATTGTCATTATGCCTGGGGAAACCTTCCAACAAGAAATTAAAGTAAAAAAAGGGCTGTCTTTAGATATGTCTAAAGCAGTACATCTTACTTTTTCTTCCGGAGGAAAAGAAGTTTATCAAAAAGGTTTAGAAACTACTGAAGGAGCTTCTATTGGAACGGCAATCGACATCGATCCGGAAAATAAAATCTTTGACACGTATATTTTAATTCCCAAAAATACGCCCGGAAAGTATACTTTAGATTTAGAAATCAATCAAAAAGACAACGGACTAGTTAATACTAAACCTCTTCCTTTTAAGACAAACTTTATTCTTAACTTATTGAAAAAGTTCTCTGACAATATTTACACTGAAACTTTAGGTCCGTATAAAGTTAACGAGGAGGGCGCTTTATTAGCCTTACAAATGGGGTACGATGAAACTGCCTTCTCCGAAAACTACGAAATTGTTGGAAAATTATATAACAATAATAAATTAGTAGCGGTAAATTCTTTTTCCAATAAGTAATTTAGTTTAGCGAAACCTTTATAATCACTAAAAAAATCAATTTCTTATAAAGGTGAAAAGATGTTAGTATTTGGGATAGATATTCCGCTAGTAGAGATTATCTTAGTTTTTGCAGTAATTATTTTTATTTTGCTAGTAGAATCTCTCATTGTTATTTCTTTATTGATCAGGCAATTAAATAAAACCAATAAATTGAGTCAATTGATGGAAACTCTTTCTGAAACTTTATTAGCTATTAAGAAAGCAGAGATTGATGAATTAGACAAATTAAAACGAAGGTAATTCTTTGATAAATTTTTTAGATTAAAATTAAACCTATTAAAAAATAGAAATTAAAAAATAATCTATTAAAATAAATAGAAAAATAACAAAAAATAAAAGAATAAAAATAAAAAAACTAAAAACCATTTACTTCTTAGGTGCTTCTTCCTTTTTCTCCTCAGGAACTAATTCGTCAATGATTTTTTGTGGTATTCCTGCTTCTTCCATGGCTTTTCGGGCTTTTCTAGGTTCGTTTTCAAAGGCTTTCATGATTTCTTTTCCTTTAACTTCGAACTCAGCACGCCTTCTTTCCATTTCTTCATGCAATCTTCGTCTTTCTTCTTCTAATCTTGCTTTTTCTTCAGCAGAAATTTCCGTTTTACCAGCTTTGATTTTTTCATCAAATCTGCCGGCATTGATAGCTTTAAGCGCTTCTGGCGCAGGCATTCCTTCAACTAAAATGCCCATTGATTGACAAGTCCCCACGATTTCTTTTACTTTTGCTTTTAGATTTGCACCAAGTAAAGAATCAGCTTTAGTTTTTGCAATTTTGATTATTTGCTCAATTACTAGATCAGCAACTTTTTCTGCTAAAGGATTTCCTGATCCTTTTTCAATACCTGCTTCTCTTTTAATTAAAGCAGCTGCAGGAGGAGTACCAATTTCAATTGAAAATTCTTTGGTAGCAGTATCAATAGTTACTTTTACTGGAACCTGCATTCCTTTTAGGTCAGCAGTTTTTTTGTTGATTTCTGATACTACTAATCCAATATTTACTCCGGTTGGCCCTAACGCTGGACCTAAAGGAGGAGCAGCAGTAGCTTTACCGCCTTCGACTAATGTTTCAATAGTTTGTTTTGCCATTTGAATATCACCTGATACAATTATGTTGGTTATGAAGCTTTATTGATTCAACTTTATGTTTATACTCTGCTTATTTGTGCGTAACTTTAATTCGTGCGTAACTTTAGCTCAAAATTGAGGAGTATTTATAAAGGTTTTTAGGGGAAATCGGTAAAAGTTGAAATCATAACCAAAACATAATAAAAAATAACTTATTTAGGGTCGCTTGGTGTTAACTTTACCAGTTTCCGTAGATTAAGCTGTTCGTCATACAAATCTATATGGCTGATAAAGGCTTGTTCGCTAACACCATAACACTTTTTCAGCTTATAGTCTAAAGCCCCTAGGAGTGCCTCTTGCTTCAGTACAGCTGAACGATAAACCCGCTGCTGATAAATCAGATGTTCTAATTCCGATGGTGGAACAAAAATACAATGCGCCTGTCTTTCTTGGTCAAACCACGTGCCCGTTTCGTGCGGATTTGGGTTGTGTATATATGCTAGTACTTCCAGCCCAGAATTTAGTTGGAATATCTTAACGCCCACGTCACTTTGCACATATAGATAACTGCGAAAGTTGCCGCACATAGTTTAATAAAGTAGTTTTGTTT
>ERZ1292625.4614-Hain-H41-01um-R1-4614-length-10179-cov-5_pt1 | contig 10179 bp, 11 predicted proteins | sample MGYA00564400_ERZ1292625 | MGnify/ENA primary metagenome ERZ1292625 (study PRJEB36523, sample SAMEA6512639) | groundwater metagenome | collected 2019-01-08 | study: AquaDiva: Metagenomics assemblies of 32 groundwater samples
CAGCTTCTCTATTGATTGATAGTGGGGTATATTCTATTGATTTTAAAAAAGATAAAAACGAATGGACAAAATTACCTGATGGAACAATAACGCCATGTTATTGTAATTGTAGGTATGTAAATCGCTCTCCTATACAATCTAGGATAATTGTTAATTTTATGGAAACAATGTCGAGGTTGAAATCTAAAGAGGCTGAAATTGTTGTTGGACTAGCTACAGCAGGAATACCCTTTTCATCATTATTAGCAGATCGTCTTAATCTTCCTGTAAGTTATGTGAGAAGTAAGCCTAAAGGTTATGGTCAAGGAAATTTGGTTGAATGTAATCCACAACGCGGACTTAAAGCGCTTGTTGTTGACGATTTATTATATACAGGATCATCTCTTGTGAAAGCTGTCGAGGCTTTATCTGGTGAATACGGTATCGAAACGATTGGAATAACAACTATCGTTTCTTTGTCTAGCTGGGAATGTAAAGAGAATGAATGGAATTTTTTCAAGAATCGTAATATAACAATGAATGCACTTACCTCATACGACTATTTATTGGATGAGTTATTGAACAGAAAGAAGATAGATAATATCCAATATAAAGAACTGCAATCTTTTTATTTAAAACCGAAAACTTATGAGTGGAAATAAAATAGTTTGGGAAAAAGAATGGTCCTCCGATGACATGAAGACAGTACCAAATCATGCTTTACTAACACCATCAAATGAAGTCGTGCTCTTTCGGAATTATTTAAATTCATTGGGTATAATTCCTCCAAAAACATTGATAGATATTGGAAGTGGTAAGGGGCGTAATTCGATATATATGGCAAAGGAAGGTTTTCAAGTATATGGAATAGAATACATATCCACGGCCGTCGAATATTCAAAAAGTTATGTATTAAAATCTGAAATGCAGGAGTTTCCTAAGTTTATATTGGGTGATGTCACCAAGCGTTGGAAGTTCAAATCGAACTTTTTTGACTTGGCTATTGATTCTTTGACGACAGTAGGTCTTCAAAAAAATGAGAGAGAGAAATGCCGGAATGAAATGTATAGGACCTTAAAAAAAGGAGGTATCGCATTAATTAGAGTTGTTTCTAGTGACGACAAACTTGAAATGGAATTAATGAAAAAATATCCAGGAGGTGAACCAAATAGCTCATTATGGCCAGATATAAATAAATTTCAAAAGAATTTTTCGGAAATAGAACTTAGAGAGTTTTATCAAGACTTTAACATATTAGTACTCAAAAAACTCAAAAAAAAGGCACTTAAATTAGGAAGGGTATTTACAGCCACGAATTGGTGGCTTATAATACAAAAACCATGAAAAAGGTTTTATTTGCCACAACTAATCAACAGAAAATTAAAAGGCTAGGTTTTCTAACGGACACAAAACTAGTTTCGTTGAAGGAATTAAAATATGAGATAAAAGAACCTGAGGAGACGGGCAAAGATGCCTTAGATATAGCTATTCTTAAAGCTAGATATTATTATTCTTGCCTAAAAGTAAAAATGCCCGTGCTAAGTCAAGATGACACTCTTAAATTACAGGTAAAGTCACAGGATGATCCAGGTAACCATATAAAAGAGCCTGTCATTAAAAAATACGGCGAATTTAATGATAAAAATGCAATAAAGTACTATACAGATCTCGCAAAAAAATATGGTGGTTTTATACCGATGTATTTTGAATATGGACATGCCGTGTGCTTTTCTGATGGAGAAGAATCAATACACGCTAGAAAATCGAGGCTTCAAGGCCGTCTAGTATCAGAACCTCACGAAAACGAATCTACAAAAGGATATTTTCTTTCGGCGATAATGCAAGTACAAATAAGAGGCAAATGGAAATATTATTCAGAATTAACCCCTAGAGAATTAATTATTGCTGATTCTGGAATAGCAAAATCACTCAGTAGGTTGTTGCAATGAGAACTATTAAAATAGCAGCAGCACAAATGGGATCACTCCCAGATTCAATTACAAACTCACTTGTTGCGCAAGATATTAATGAAGCAATTATAAACGGGAATTTGAAATTGCAAAAGACATCATTACAAGCCCTTAGAGATTTAAATGTAGATCTCATACGAGAATATAATTTAAATCGTATGGAGGTAATGATGGAACAATCAGTAAGGCAAGGCGCTAATCTAATTGTATTTCCAGAATTAGCTCTTACATCTTTCTTTCCTTATTTTTGGATTACTGATGACGATCTTTTAATGAAGTTTTTTGAAACGACAAATAAATGGAAAAATTTAGTATACAAAAAAGCTAAGGAATTAAATTTAGCAACCGCATTCGGTTATGCAGAGAAAATTAATGGCAATAACTGCAATTTATTTAGCATATTTATTCCTAGTTTAGATAAAGATGTGTTACACACATACCAGAAAGTTCATATACCAGGATTTGATAAGCCGAGAAAAAATGAAAAGACTTTTCAATTTGAAAAAAAGTATTTTAAATCTGGTGAAAGCTACCCTGTGTGGGATGTAAATTTTAACACGGGTGTATTGGCTAAAATTGGTTTAACAGTCTGTCATGATAGACGATATAGTAACCCATACATGGTTATGGGATTACGTAAAGTTGAAGTAGTTCTTAATGGATTTAATACTCCATTTTACCTTACATTTAATAACAAACTTGACGGAGATGTATATAAATTTCACTATTTCCCTCTGCAAGCGCAGGCAATCACAGAAGGTACTTTTATAGTTTCTGTTGGTAGAACTGGTAATATCTTTGGTCATGAACAAATTGCTGGCACTTGTATAATATCTCCAGACGGTGAAATATTAGCCAAAACAGAAAACCTAAGTGAGGATATTGTATATGCAAATGTAGACTTGGATTTATGTATGATTGTTAGAGATCAAAAATATCAAGGTGAAAGATCAGAACCACAGGTATTGTACAATGAACTTAAGAAACATTTAAATGAATAATTCAATTTGTTATTTTAACGGTTTAATTCAACCAGAAAAAGAGACTTCAATTAGTATCTCTGACCTAAGTTTTTTACGCGGGTACGGTGTGTTTGAATTCTTGCGTACATATAACGGAAGACCTTTCCTACTAAGTGAACATATTGAAAGACTTATTAACTCAGTAAAGATTATGTCTATTGATTGCCCTATATCTCAAAATGAAATTTCTCAAATTATTCTACAATTAATTAAGCATAATAATATAACCGAATCATCAGTCCGTTGTGTATTAACTGGCGGGGTAAGTAAAAATGGAATGTGGCCAACAAATAAGCCAACAATTCTTGTCATGACAAATGAACTTGAATCTGTTCCTCCAGAAATTTATAATGGGGTTAAATTAATAACTGATAATTTTCTCCGTCATGTCCCAGAAGCAAAAACAATTGACTATTCAAATTTAGTAAGACAACAAAAGAGAATCAATGTAGAAAAGGCTTTTAGTTTACTTTATACAAATGAAGGCAATGTTTTAGAAGCTGCAATCAGTAATTTTTTCATAATTAAAGATAGAATAGTAATCACTCCAGAAGACAATATTTTAAAAGGGACAACAAGAAACTTGCTGATTAACATTATTTCTAGTGGTTATAAGGTCGAAGAGAGAAATATAAGTTTAGAGGAATTAAACCATGCTGATGAAGCGTTTATCACTGGAACCACTCAAGGTGTCGTTCCTGTGATTTGTGTCGATAATATTACACTTGGCAATGGCAAAGCAGGTGTGCAAACAAAAGCAATTATGAGTATTTTCTCTAATTTTGTTAATAAATTCATAAATGAGAAAAATTAGAAAAAATAATTTTATGTATAAATCGAATATTTATATAAATCCTATTAGTATTAATAGTATAAAACCAAAGTTCAGAGAAGGTACTGGTCTGGACAACATTACAAGTCTTCAGCTTTTTTTAAAGGCTCAAGGATTAAACATCAAACTTGGTAACACCTTAAAAGGTGGTGTCGACTCACAGGTATATGAGGCTGTTTTGAATTTTAAAAAAGTTGTTGTAAAACATACAGAAGATCGAGGTGATAAGCTTTTTGAACCTCCATTTAGCCCCGTAGATTTTTATGTTGCAAGGGAAAATCATAATATTGATGCTAAAATTTTAAATTTACTCTCGGATTCTTCCATCTCTGTTCCAAAAATTTTACATCATTTTCAGGAACAATCTACCACAATAATGGATGATCTAAGGGAAGATGGTTTTGAATTATTATCAAACATAATAATAAAAGGAGGATTAAACATAAATTCAGCTTCAAACATTGGTAAAAAACTCGGGCAACTGTGTAATTTTGGTCAGAAACTTCCTGAGTTTGATACTGTTAAAAATCGATATACTCAAATATTTGAGCGAGGTTTAGAATTAAGATTGGCATATCCAAATACTCAAACAGAATACTTATGTGTTGAAAAGGAATTTGTAAATAATGTTCAAGGGTGGATGTGGCCAGACGGACATCCTAAAAATATATTTGTGGACATAAAAGGTGATATCAGGTTTATAGATTTTGGAGGTACATATTGGGGTGATCAAAGATTTATGTTGCCGAACTTTCTGGCACATATTGTTCTTTTTAGTTTAGCTGGGTATTTGAATAAAGAAGATGCCGTAAAATATATTTATGCTTGTGTAAACGGATATAGGGAGTCTCAGAATATCCAAGAAGATATTTTTTGTAAGTATTTAGTTATGGAAATTTTTCATAGATCATTTGGAAAATGGATTGATGGTATAGATACGCCAGAACAAAAACTATCCTGTTTATCGTTTGCTCTGAATATGGTCAAGCGAAATATTTTAGATATGAACGGTTTAACATCACTATTAACTTCCTAAAAACTAAATTCGTTTTTTAATGTTCCAATATCATCAATTTTTATCTCTACGATGTCACCTGCTAGCAATTTACCTGACCCCGCTGGTGTACCTGTAGAAATAATATCTCCAGGTGACAACGTCATTATCGAAGACAAAAAACTTATTAGAGTTGGAACTGGAAATATCATATTACAAATATTATCATTTTGTTTAACTATTCCGTTAACCAAACAAGATATTTTACAATTAGAAAGGTTAATCTCTGGTTTAATTATTGGGCCAATTGGACAAAAAGTGTCAAACGCCTTAGATTCATCCCATTGAGAATTATCTTTTTGTAGATCTCTAGCCGTTACATCATTTATACAAGTAAATCCATATATAAATTTTGAAGCATCTTGAATACTTATATCTTTACAGGTTTTAGAAATTATCACACCAAGTTCTGCTTCAAACTCAACCTGTTCGGACCTTAAGGGTTTAATAATTTTTTGGTTATTAAGTATTATTGAAGATATGGGCTTAAAAAACATCACAGGTCGAGACGGTTTTTGAAGATGATTTGTCTCTACATATGAGTGATAATTAGCACCGATATAAATTATCTTTGTAGATTTCTCAATTATTCTATTTAATTCTCTATCCATATTTATTATATTTTAAATTTTCTATTAATTTCTAATGCATCTTCATAAATTTTAATCTTGTCTAAGAATGAAGTTATATTCATTTTATAAGCGTAGCTTTTTTGTTCATAAGCGTAGCTTGTTCATTTATAAAAGGATTTTTACCATTAAATAATATTTCTGGAGTGTGATTATTGATTTGGTTTTCACTCACTCCATATTTTTTGTTGTAAATTGTATCTACTGCGCAAAATAGGGCAGTACTATAATCAAAGCCAAGTTTATTAGAAACATTTTTAACATCGTTTTCTGATTTTCCTTCAATTTCTACAAATGGCTCTAAAAATGGCCATTCATCAATTGTTATCTCAGTATTATTTAATTCCCAAAGTTCCCTTTTGCTTTCTTGAAATGCTTTTTTACTACAACCTATACTTTCAAGAAAACTGACTGCTTGTTCAAAATTATCAACTTTTAATTGTGTTTCTTTTTGATTTTCAATTTTATCTCCATCTACAATTTTTAAACTCATTGTAATTTTGTTACCCTCATCACGAACCCTAAGCCAACCACCTTTTATTTCATGTCCAATTGGTAAATTAAAAACAACTCTCTTTTGTAAATATTCTTCTCGAATAAGTTTTGCGCCAGCGTTTTTAAGACGATTTCTAACATCGTCTTTTTCAATGTTTATAAAAGTAGCTTCAAATTCTGTGTACATAGATTTATTATATCAACAAAAATGTTAAAATGGTTGAAATGGATAGAATCAAATTTAAAAACGATAAATATAAAAAGGTAAGAGGAGGATATTCAAGACTGCTCGATATCTCATGTGAACACTGTCAAAAACATCTCTTTTTCTACCAAAAAGATGGTCCAGGATTATTAAAAAGAATGTATCTAGATAGAATTATTGATTCTAGAATAAATAATTCAACTAATTTAGTTTGCCCAAATTGTAACAAATTGTTAGCGGTTGCAATGATTTATGAAAAGGAAAACAGACCTGCATTAAGGTTATTTGTGGGAGCAATAACAAAGAAAATAATTAAAAATTAATTTCCTTGAAAAATAATAGGCTTGCCAACAATTTATTTATATTGGATTTTTATCAGAAATGACAAAAGGATGCAGCTTAACTAGAATGGCTTTTTGTTCTTGATATAGGTAAGAGGGCATAGATGGGCTTGCCTGGTAATCTTGATCTAAATCCACTATTTGACTGACTAACACTTGCTCCATTCTTGAAGTTTATCCATGGATCCATCCACGTACCATGGTATCGCACAAGGAAATGACCCACGGGATATTTTTTTGATCTTTTAATAAAAACAATCACTTCGTCAACATAAATCCTGTTTCTAAATCTTGGTTTTAAATATATATACTCGCAGAAAAAACCAAATTGCCGCAACACTTCCACGAGATCCTTACAATAACTACCTTTATTAACAATCTTTTCTTCCTCTAACAGACGAACTACTTTGTCATAACTTTTTTTGCAAACAAATGCAACACACGCTGGACCACAACCAAAATTGTGTTTTTGTGTAACTGGGGCATTCATATGAAGATTCTAGCTTTTATATATTTATTATCAAGGTCTTAATTTTGTGGTCATCTAGGAAAATCTTCAAGAGAAAATTAATTGACGATATTTTGATGTCTAAATTTATTTAAAAAAAGCAATATCATCTGTTAAATTTTTAGTAGTAATATCTTTAGCAAAACCATGACCTGCATCTCCATAATAGATTAATAGACTAAGTGCAATTTCAATTTTTACCAAATGCATTCTTGCCTCAAAGTTTTCACCTAAAATTCCATTACTTTTGTAGCCTTCAATTAGCCACTCAACTGGAGGTCTGTTTTTTCCAAAGTAATTCCACCAAGAAAAATCATATGCAATATCTGCACCTCTGCAATTTTCAAAATCAATTATTCCGTTTATTTTACCGTTATGAATAAGCATGTGTTTTATTCCATAGTCAGAATGAGCCAATCTAGAATCAACATTTTGATAGATATCTTGGCTATCTTCTAAAATTGAGAAAGGAGGCGCACCATTATCATGCCGATGCCGCACTTACTGCTCTTGATGTTTTAGATCCAGTTTTTGGGCTTGAAATGACTGCAACACCTTATTTGGGAGCGCAAGGAACAGGGAGAAATTCTCAATTAAGACGAATGAAGAATGTTATTTATTCTTATAATCTTGGAGATGCTATAAGGGGGAAATTTGTAAAAGACCCGTGGGTTGGAACTGAAGCTGATGTTGATTTTGGTCAGTTTGACTCTGAATCAATTGAAACTGACGCACGAAAATTACAACTTGCCGCTTATTTCCATGAACGTGCAAAAAGTGCACTACTTGATTATGCAACTGAAAATAATAAGCCTAAGATCAAACCTGTTTTGTTAGTTGTCGCTAAAGATACTACTCACGCTGATGAGCTTAAAAAATTAATTGACAGTGACGATTTTCGAGGCGGTGAATTTAAAGGTAAGGTAATTGTAATACATACCAAGTTAAAAGGTTCTGAAGCGGATGAAAATATTGAGAAGTTAATTTCTCTTGAAAACTCCGATAATCCAATCGAAATAGTCATTCATGTCAATATGCTGAAAGAGGGTTGGGACGTGACAAATGTTTACACGATTGCGCCGTTAAGGGAATCGGCGGCGATGATTTTGACAGAACAAACAATTGGTCGCGGGCTTAGATTACCTTATGGTGAGCGGACAGGTTTTCCTTTGGTAGATAGATTAGTGCTTGTTGCCCACGAACAGTTTTCAAAAGTAGTAGCGTTAGCAAAAGACAATCCTCTTATACAAGGCCAAGTAGAAAAAGTTTCAGAAAATGAAATTAAAGAAGTAAAAATATTAACACAGATTCAATCCGTTAAGGTTGAAGCTGTTAAAGATGAAATATTACGTAATGAAGTAGTAATGAAGGAGGTTCAAAAAAAGGCAGAAGATATTGTTTCTAAAATACCACAAATTGCTTCAATGGAAACTCAGGTTCGTGAAAAAATTGTTGAAACAAAAAAAGATGAGCTAGTACAAAATTTGTCTAAGGAAACTATTAGCAATAATAAGTTTTCAGAGTTTCATAAACAAAATGTTATAGCGGCAGAAGAAAAACCCTTTGGACTAGATACTTTGTTTGGGGACTTTAGCACAATTGCACAAACAGAACTTTCGAAAATTGCTAATAACGCAAGTAAAGAAATGGAAAATCGAAACATTCCTATTCCAAGGTTAATACTGACACCACACTTTGGTGAATTGATTCTTAACGACTTCGATTTAGATACAGGTTTTGGGATGTTGAGGTCATATACAAATGAAAGATCTGTTCTTGAAGAACAACTTCAAAATAATATTGATACGAATATTTTAGGTGAAGATATTCCGGGACGACGAGTTACAGAAATAACTCGTGTAACTAGTTTTGGTGCACATAATAGACAATCACCTCAAAGCACTATTATTGCAGCATTGTTAGATTTTGCCTTAGTAGATTATGACGATGTTGCTCAGAAGCCATTGTTGTTAAAACTAGCTGATCAGGCAGTTGTTTACTATCGTAAGAAAGCTATGGATGAAAATAACTTAGGGCTTATAATTGAAGGCAATGCTAGGTCGATTGCACAAGACATATACCAACAAATTTTAAAACATAAAGAATTGAGATCGGAGGATTATCTAGAATCTGAAATTAGAGAGCCAAAATCGTACCTAGAACAATATAATGTATCCGAGACGCCTGGACAGATGCCCGTAGCACTTGGCTCGCAACTAAATACTTTCAGCTCAAAATTATTATATGGATTATTTAATAAGGCATGTCATCCGAAGTATACATTTGATTCGTCAGACGAAGTAAGACTAGCCTATCTTTTAGACAGAGATCAATCAGTTGAAGATTGGTTGAGACCTGCCCCAAATCAATTTGACGGATTGTATTGGCGAGATTCAGACGGAGATTCTCAACATAGATACGAGCCAGATTTTGTCATTGAATTAAAAGATGAAATTGTAATGATTGAAGTAAAACCGCAATCAGAAATTCAGAGCCCAAATGTTCAAGCTAAAAGACAAACTGCAGAAAAATATTGCGAAGTTGTAAATAAAAGTATGGGTAAATATGGCATTACAAAACCTTGGAGATATATTATACTGCCGACGGAACGAATTAATGTCAATTCGACAATCTCTGGATTAATTTGAAATATGAAAAAGAGAATTAGGGAGGCAGTTGGAAATTTTAAATCATATATCAAAAGACTTCTTTTTCCACTTTATTTATTTCCAATTAAACTTCTCACCTACTCAAGTTATTATGTTTTGAAATTATTATGGAAAATTATATCTTGGCCTTTTAGAAAATTGTCAAACTTTGGAAAGACTATTCTTTGGTCATGTATTTTGACCTATTTTTTGTTTTCACTTTTAGTTATTTTCGATTATTTAAGTAGAGAGTATGGCAATATAGACAAAATATTTTGTGGTGCTGGTGTCAAAGAAAAGCTTAGAAGTTCTGTCGTTAGAATTATTGGTGGATACGGAGAAGGATCAGGATTTTTTATTAGTCCTACTGAAGTTGTTACTAATTTCCATGTAATTTCTGATGAACCAAGTCCCAAAGTTGTTTTCCCTGATGGACGTTTTGAAACACCTGAAAAGATTGTTGGAGAGAAAAACATGGACATTGCAGTTTTAACTT
>ERZ1292625.4616-Hain-H41-01um-R1-4616-length-10175-cov-5_pt1 | contig 10175 bp, 11 predicted proteins | sample MGYA00564400_ERZ1292625 | MGnify/ENA primary metagenome ERZ1292625 (study PRJEB36523, sample SAMEA6512639) | groundwater metagenome | collected 2019-01-08 | study: AquaDiva: Metagenomics assemblies of 32 groundwater samples
AATTATAAATTTGTAAAAGGCGATATTTGCGATCCAAAGATTGTTGATAAGGTAATGAAAGATATTGATGTGGTTGTTCATTTTGCCGCTGAGTCACACGTCGATAGGTCGATTACCGGTCCACAAGTTTTTATTAAAACCAATGTTATTGGAACACAGGTATTAATGGATTTGGCTCTGAGGCATAAAGTATGATCCGAGAAACCCTTATTCCGCCAGCAAAGCTGGTTCTGACCATCTAGTTAGAGCATACCATGAGACATTTGGTTTGCCGATTACAATAACAAACTGCTCAAACAATTTTGGCCCATATCAAGATCCAGAAAAAATGCTTCCACGATCTATTACTAACCTGATTGTTGGGCAGCCAATAATGATCTATGGGGATGGAAAATATGTCAGAGATTGGTTGTATGTTGAGGATCATGTTAGAGCTATAGATATGGTTATCCATAAAGGTAAGGTAGGCGAGACCTATCTAATTGGAGGTTTAACAAAAGATGTAAATAATCTTGAAATAACAAACAAACTATTAAAGTTATTTAAGAAAGGTAATGAATCCATAAAGTTTGTAAAAGATAGGCCAGGACATGATAGGAGATATGCAGTTAATTGGAAAAAGATTAATAAAGAGCTTGGTTGGAAGCCTAAGTATGACTTTGATAACTGGCTAGCAAAAACTGTAGATTGGTATAAAGATAATGAGTGGTGGTGGCAACCATTGAAAAAAGAAGCGGAGAAGCTATACAGTAAAACTGGACAAAAGTAATTATTTAGAATTTCTCCAATTTTGTATTTCTTTGTGATTTCCTGAGAGAAGAACTTTTGGTACAGGCCATTTCTTGTAAACTTCTGGACGGGTATATTGTGGGTATTCGATATAGCCTGGTTTGGAATGTGATTCTATTTGTGTAGCTTCTTCTTTTTTTAAGACACCTGGGATTAGTCTTACGATAGAGTCAGTGATTACCATGGCAGGGATTTCTCCACCAGTTAAAACGTAGTCACCTATTGAAATGATTTCATCAACCAAGTGCTCGTGAACTCTATGATCGACACCTTCATATCGTCCGCAGACAAAAATTAAATGTTTTTCCTGGCTTAACTGTGATGCTTTTTTCTGAGTATATTTTTTTCCTCCAGCGTCAAGGAGTATAACCCTCGAATTTTTAGTTTTAAGAGATGAAATTGCTTTATCTAATATATCCACTCGGAGTACCATTCCAACTCCGCCGCCATAGGTTTTGCCATCGACAGTTTTTCTTTCGGTTAATCCCCATTGCCTTAAGTCATGAATATTTATTTCTACAAAACCCTTATCTTTGGCTCTCCAAAGAATAGATTCAGACAGTGGTCCATCGAACATCTTTGGGAAAAGTGTAAGGATATCTATTTTCATTAGGCTATTATACAATTTGTGCGATGAAAGTTGTAATTCTTATTCCTACTTATAATGAAAAAGAAAACATAAAGAAGTTGCTTTCGCAGCTTCAAAGCCAAACTTCAAAAATCAAAAATCAAAATTTTAAAATTTTGATAGCTGATGATAACAGCCCCGATGGAACAGGGGAGATAGTGCGGGAATTCAAGAAAAAACATAAAAATATTTATCTTTTGACACATAGAAAGGAAGGATTAGGAAAAGCCATGATTAGGGGATACAAATATATCTTAAAAAATCTTAAACCCGATGTTGTTGTTACAAACGAAGCAGATTTTGGTTTTAGTTTTTCTTTGCTACCTAAAATGTTAAAGAAAATAGAACAAGGGTTCGACGCAGTAATTGCTTCCCGTCATGTCGGAGATGGAAGAAGTGACGGTTGGAATATGAACCGCAAGCTTAACCATTTTATTGCTAACAGTTTATTTGCTAAGTATATAGCCGGCGTTGATGAAGTTTATGACAAGAACGGAGCCTTTAGAGCAATAAGGGTGAAAGGTGTTTTAGATAAAATAAATTTTAATAAGTTTCCAACAAAAGGTTTTGCTTTCTTTTTTTATTTAATCTACAGGCTGTCATTAGTAACTGACAAATTTTATGAGATTCCAGCAGTTTTTATTTTTAGAACTAAAGGAGAATCTAAAGTTTCATTTAACATTAAATATATAAGGACTTACCTGAAAGATGTCATCGAGTACATTTTTATGGCTTTTAAAATTAGATTAGAAAGGTTAAGATTAATAAATGGCTAAAGTAATAATTGTGATTCCCACATATAACGAGAGAGACAATATTGGAAAAATGATTGAAGCGTTAGCTGTGGAATTGCCAAAAATAGAAAATCATACTGTTCAGCTTTTAGTTGTAGACGACACATCACCGGATAAGACTTATGAAGTTGTAAGAGAAAAATCAAAGAAGTATAAGTGGGTCAACCTTCTCTTGAATCCTAAAAAGGAAGGTCTTGGTAAGGCTTATGCCGAAGGGTTTAAGTACGCAATTAAGAAACTGAACGCAGATTTTGTAATGGAATTTGATGGAGACTTCCAACATAGACCCGATGAAATTAAAAAGTTGATAGCAAAAATAGATGAGGGTTATGAATATATTATTGGCTCAAGATATATCCCTGGGGGTTCAATACCAAAAGAGTGGGGATTTAATAGAAAGTTTTTAAGTGTGGTTGGCAATCTGGTTGCCAGGGTTGGACTTTTACTTCCAAAAGTTCACGATTTAACAACTGGGTTTAAGTTGACAAAAGTAAAAGGAGTTCTAGACAAAGTTGATCTTGACCACCTTTATTCCAATAGCTTTGCCTACAAAGTTCATATTCTGGCAGCCTGCGTATGGGGTGGAGCTAAGGTCGCAGAAGTTCCAATTACTTTTATGGCCAGAACCGCAGGCGAGTCAAAGATCATAAAAAATGAAATGATTGAAACCTTGAAAGTAATTTTTCTTTTTCAAATCCACAATCCAAAGTTAATTAGGTTTGCTAAGTTTGGAATAGTCGGTTTTGTAGGTTTCTTGGTAAACTATTTAGGTTTAGAAGCGCTTAAAGTGGTAGGTCTTTCAACTTATTGGGCGACTCTAATAGCAACGGAGCTGGCTATCATCTCAAATTTTACCTTTAACAACGTTTGGACATTCAAGGATAAAAAGATAACTAAAGTTTCTGAAATAATTCCCCAATTTGCAAAGTTTAATGTATCATCGCTATTTGCAGTTATTGTTCAGCCGCTTGTAGTCGTCGGAGCAACAAAGTTATTTAGTGAAACTTCGCTTGTTCGTTTAGGAGCTCTTTTGTTTGCTCTATTTGTAATTATTATTCCTTACAACTATGCTGTCTATAATATTTTCATTTGGAATACTTGGAAGATCCCTTTCTTAGGGCGAGGGCGTTTCCAAAAGAAATAGGCGCTTTATATATTACCCCATGTGATCCACAAATAGGACAAGCGTCTCTTGGGGGAAAAATAAAACTCTCACAACTATTACACCGTTCGCCAACAAGTTTATATCTTTGTTGATTTAGTCTCCAGTGCCGTGCAATTTCCATAGCAACCTATTAGTCGGAGAAGTTAGTTCAAACCCATGATTAGAGGAATGGGCGCCAGTCTGAAATTGGCATTACGTTTTGAGATATGAAAGCGAGTGAGAAAAGATAAATTGGGATTATTAAAAAAGTGAGGACTATTTTAAATTCCTTTGTTTCTAAATACTTTGAAAATGCAACGTAAAAGAAAGGAAGCATGGGTAGGGAATAGCGCAGAAGATCTCTATGAGATACAAAGATGATTGTTGCAAAAAATACTCCATAGACACAGGCCAATAAATTTTGCTTTTGTTTTATCAATGAAATAAGCCCCAGTGCCCCAAAAAGATAAATGAATATTGTTTCTTCGAGCCAAAATGTACCCACCCAGGGGGCCGAATAGTTAAATATCTGGAACGGCAAAAGTAAAAGATGAATGTTGTCCCCCGAATGGAAGTATGCAAAAAAGTCATTGAAAATAAATTTGTAGAGTACGAAAACGCTAAGGAGTGAAAGTGGCATGAGGAAAATAGGGAAAGTCTTCCATTCAACTGAAGCAAGAACGTTTGTGAGTTTTTTGGTAACTAAATCTTTTATTTTTGGACCAACCAAATAGAGGAAATAAGCTACGAAAAGCAAAATACCGGGAGATTTTGTCGCCACTGCCATAGCTCCGAAAATTCCAGAAAGCCAATATTTTTTCTTTGTAAAGTAAAAAACCGAAGCTATTATGGCTGCTAAAAATAACGGTTCTGGGGAACCTATTGACCTGACTACTAAAAATCTGGCAGGGAGAATTGAAAAAACAAAAGTTAGCCAATACGAATTTGTTAATTTATGAAAGTAGTAGAGGCAAAGGATTGAGGATGTTACTGTTACAAAAAGCATCGCATATGGAAAGCCTAATGGATAGGAGAACAACCTAATAAGAAGTGGAAATAAAGGAAAGTGAGATGAATAGTACTCCGCTGGCAAAGGGAATTGATAATTTGTTTTGATTGCCTCAATATTGTAAAAAGTTTTAGCTACTACTATATAGAGTGGGCCGTCATAATTGGCCACTATGGTTGCCATTCCCTGTGGTGGCAGGGGAATATTCCAAAATTCACTCAATCTTAGAAAAAATGGGAGCCAGACCAAGAAGACTGGTATAGTTGCCAGTGCAATAATGAACAATAGGTTTTTAATTCCTTCTCGCATCTATCTAAATAATAGCTTATTCTATGGTAAAATTCATGTGTGGCTAAAATGATTGAAGAACTATCAGTTTTTCTCCCGACTTATAACGAAGAGGGAAACATTGAATTAGTTGTCTCCAAGACTAAAAAGGTTCTGCAAGAAGTTGCTTCCAAATGGGAGATAATAATAGTCGAAGATGGTTCGGGCGACAGAACTCCTGAGATATCTGACAAAATTGCAAGACTGATTCAAGAATTAGAGTAATTCACCACAAACCTAATAGAGGTTATGGTGGGGCATTAAAGACCGGTTTTGAATCCGCTAAATATGAATGGGTGGCATTCACTGACGCAGATGGTCAGTTTGATTTTTCAGATATTACTAAATTTATTGAAAAGAAGGATGAATCAGATTTGATTCTGGGTTACAGACTAAAGAGAGCAGATTCTTTTGCAAGAGTGCTGTTTACATTCGGCTGGTCAAGTTTGGCTAGGATAATTTTAGGGCTTAAGGCACGGGATTATTCTTGTGGATTTAAAATGATAAAAAAGGAGGTCTATAATGCCGTTTTGCCTTTGGTTGGGGAAGAAAAGGTGACACAAATAGAATTATTGGTTAAAGCTAGAAAAATGGGCTTTAAATTTTCTGAAGTGGGTGTCAATCATTATCCAAGAGCATCTGGTAAACAAACAGGTGCGAATTTAAAAGTTGTGGTAAAGAGTGTTTTTGATATGTTTAAACTTTGGGGCAAGATGCATAATATTCGTAAGGTGGAGGTTGTGGCCATTGTTGCTATTTTGGCAATAGGGGCCTTTTCCCGCCTTTATAGGATTGATGGCTATATGACATTCTTGGGCGACGAGGGGAGAGACGTAGTGATTGTCAGGCGGCTTCTAACTGAGGTCCATCCGCCCCTAATTGGACCTGGAACTTCAATAGGGAATATGTATTTGGGGCCAATTTATTACTATATGATGGCTCCTTTCCTTTTTCTGGCTGGGTATTCTCCAGTAGGTCCGGCCGTAATGATAGCTCTATTGGGAACAATAACTATACTTTTTGTTTGGTGGGTAGGCAGAGAGTGGTTTTCTAGACTAGCGGGGATTATTGCTGCTACTTTATATGCCGTATCCCCGACTGTTGTAATTTATTCTAAGTCCTCATGGAACCCAAACATAATGCCTTTTTTTGCCCTGCTTTGCGTATATTCAATCTGGAGAGTTTGGAAAAGAAAAGAATATAAGTGGCTGGTGATTTGCAGTATTTCCTTTGCATTTGTCATGCAGTCACACTACTTAGGTCTTCTTCTTGCGCCTACACTTTTTATTTTCTGGCTTTTATCTAAAGTTCCGATTCGTTATACCGTAATTTCTGCAGTCATTTTTCTTCTACTTATGTCACCACTCGCTGTTTTTGATATTCGTCACGGATACATAAACTTTCTGGCGATGAAAAAGTTTTTTACAATTAGACAGGAAACAGTTTCAATCGTTCCTTGGAAGGCAATTCCAAATGTGTGGCCAATTTATCAAAACATTATTGAGAGGCTTCCTGCAGGAAGAAATGTTATAGCGGGGTTAGTATTATCAATATCCTTAGTAGCAGGATTTTTATGGACACTTGTTGGACACAAAAGAAATATATTTAAGAGTCCATACTTTTTGCTGTTTACCTGGTTCATTTTTGCCCTCGTTGGTCTAGGGCTTTATAAACAACATATTTATGATCACTATTACGGATTTTTATTCCCGGCGCCATTCCTTTTATTTGGAGCTTTTTCAAAAGAAATTATTGAGAAAAAAAGAAAGCTCGGAATTGCAGTTGTCTCCATTAGTACAGGTGCCCTAGTAATTATCAGCTTACTTGGCTCACCCCTGAAAAATCCACCCAATATGCAACTTCAAAGAGCAATTGTTGTTGCCGATGAAATTAAAAGATTGTCTGAAGGTAAAAGATTTAATTTTGCACTTATTGCCGATCAGAACTATGAAGCTGGCTATAGATATTTTTTAAATTTAAATAGCGCTAACGTCGTAGACATTGACCCTCAAAACTATGATGCTACAATTGCTGAGAATTTGTTTGTAGTTTGTGAAAAAGTTCCAGAAAAGTGCGATCCCACTCATAGTCCAAAAGCAGAAGTTGCATCCTTCGGTTGGAGCAAAATAGAAGAAGAGTGGAAGATTTATGGGGTTACACTCTACAAGTTGTCTCATACAAAATGAATTATTCAGAATCTAAATCTATTTTTGAAAAAATAAAGGGGGCAAAAAAGATATTAATTAATTGTCACTATAGTCCTGATCCTGACTCTGTTGCTAGTTGTACTTCACTTTATCAAGTTTTAACTGACATGGGGAAAGATGTGATGATGGTTTGTCCGGATAACCTACCAGAGGAGATAAAGTTTTTAAAAAATACTGAGAAGATTAAATATGTTGACTATAAATTTTTCGACTTTTCAAAATATGATTTGTTTATTGTCCTAGATTGTTCTGCCTGGATGCAAGCTGCTGGAGACAAAGAAACTGCAGTTCCGTCAATAGAGATAGTTTCTATTGATCATCATGTAGGATCAGGCTCGGAAAAGTTTGCGCAAACAAATTTGATTGATGGTCAAGCTAGTTCAACATGTGAGGTTTTATTCAATATTTTCAAAGATTGGAATGTTACCGTAGATAAAGATATTGCCACCAACCTTTTGACTGGTATTTATGGAGATACCGGCGCCTTCCAATATAACACGACAAAAATAAGCACATTATATGTTTCAGGTGAATTATTAGAGAACGGTGCAGACATGAACTATATTGTTTTAAATCTCTTCCGTTCGTTAGATTTCGAAGTTTTAAAGTTCTGGGGTGAGCTTTTGTCAAAAATGCGAGTTGATGCCGAATATAAATTTATTTGGTCAGCGTTAAACTACGAAAGCATATCGAAGTATACAAAGATAAAAAAAGCCAAAAGTACAGCGGCAAGTTTATTTAGCAGGATAATAAAAGATACGGAGTTTGGAATGATAATTATTGAAACAAGAAAAGGAGTAACTTCAGTAAGCCTAAGGGAAAGAAACGGCTTTGATGTATCAAAAATTGCTGCGGAACTTGGTGGGGGTGGACACAAATCGGCAGCAGCAGCGGAAGTCAGAGGTTTGCCCTTTGATGAAGCAGTTGAAAAAGTTTTGGAGGTCGCAAGAAAATATGCTAAACAGAAATAGCTTCGCCTTCAGTTTCTAAGCCGTTTGGTATTCTTCCTTGAGTTTTTCAAGTAGCCACATTCGGGCGAGTGTCGCTGGCCCAATACCTTTTTCATCAGCAACTTCATCTAATTTAGTAACAGTTTGCCTATCGAGCCTCACTGTAAAAGTCATCTTAATAGGCTTTTTGACACGAACATCTTTTGGGTCAATAACCTTTCCGTAATCAGTTACAGAATGGGTATCCCAAAATTTAGCTTCCTCATCATAGTTTTTAAATTTCGGTAATTTTTTTATCAATTTTAATGCCACCTCCTTTTTTGGTCTTCGTATTTTAATCTCTCTTTTTTATTTGCGTCTCTTGCGGTAACAACATAATATTTTTCGTTATCTATTTTATCCAAAACTATTACAAGTGCCCTTCCAAAATTTGTCGGCCCGATAGCCATTATTCTGTTTAGCTTTGCACCAATAAATATTGGCTTTCCTTCTATTACTTCTTTGACTTCGTCGGCAATTACGCTATGTTTTGCTATATGGGCAATGTTATCTATGGTAAATACCAATTCAGCAGGCCTAAGCACGATCTAATTGTAGTACGAAGTGTTACGCCGTGTCAAGCTGCGCAAGACTATGGTAAAATTTGAGTGTGATTAAAAAACTTCTCGACGAAATAAAGAATCATAAGATTGTGTATTTACTTCTTTGTATTACTTTGGCCACAGGTTTTTATTTGAGGGTTTATAGAATTGATATTGTTTTAGGTTTTTATTTTGATCAGGGGCGAGATGCTTTGGTTATATGGGATCTTTGGCATAAAGGAGAGTTATTTTTGGTTGGCCCTACAACTGGCATTGCTGGAATATTCCGTGGCCCGTACTATTATTTTTTAATAGCGCCGTTTTATCTTTTAAGTGGTGGAAACCCTGTTTTGCCTTCTGTGTTTCTTTCTTTGACTACAATGGTTGCTGTTGTTTTTGTTTATTATTTAGGAACAAAGGCGCTTGATAGAACAACCGGTCTTTTTGCAGCTATTATTGCCTCGATTTCTTTTAATCTGGTTATTGCTTCTCGTTGGCTATCGAATCCTACTCCGATGTTTTTGTTGTCTATGGTCTTAGTTTGGGGGATGCTAAAGGTCACTGAAGGCAAAAAATGGGCATGGCCTGTAATCGCAGCTGCTTCTGGTCTTTCTTTGTTTAATTTTGGTTCAGCCGGAGAAGTTTATTATTTTGCAGCCCTTGGAATATTTTTTGTCTGGCAATGGAAAAATAGACCAGATAAAAAGAATTTTATACTTTCTATTATTCTTTTTGTCTTGACATTTGCGCCATTGGTTTTATTTGACCTGAAGCATGATGGAATTTTAAGAAACAATATTTCAAAATTTTTATTTACTGACAAAAGCTTCGCGTTTCCAACGTGGCGTTTTGTATGGGACAAGCTCGATTTTTATTATGAAGTTTTTACAAATAAAATTTTCAACGGGAGATATTTTGTGGAGAAAATAATATTTTATGCAGTAGCTGCCTCTTTCTTTTTCTACTTAGGTAAATTGTTTAAAAACAAAGTTATTAAAATTTTACTTCTTTTGTTTGTTTCAGTTTGTGCAGGGCTTGTATTTTTCCAAGGAAATTTTGGAAATATATATGATTATTATCTAACTGGGTATTACTTAATTTTTGTTCTTTTGTTTTCATTACCACTGTCAATGTTATTTAGAACGTGGCCTGGAAAACTTTTTGTTTTGTATTTTTTCTACTTATTTTTAACAAATAATGCTGACGTATTAAAATATAAACTTAGTGATAATTGCGACGGACCCAATAGTATTTGTTTAGTAAATCAGCTAAAAGCGGTCGATTGGGTCTATAAAGATGCAAAAGATAGACCTTTTAATGTCGACGTCTATGTTCCACCGGTAATACCATACGCTTATGACTATTTATTCTTATGGAGAGGGAGCTCTGTGTATGGAAAACTGCCGTCGGGCGATTTAATAGACCCGTTATATACGTTTTATGAAGTCGATCCTCCAAATCCTGATAGACTAGAAGCATGGTTAGCAAGACAGAAGGGGATAGGGGTGGTTGAAGAGACTGCCAGTTTTGGCGGAATTACTGTTGAGAGGAGAGCACGTATAAAATGAAAAAAATCTATTTGTCTGTGGTAATCCCGGCCTATAATGAAGAGCATAACATTCTAAGCGGCGCATTAGCATCTGTCAGCGATTATTTGAAAAAGCAAAGCTATTCTTGGGAAGTAATAATTACCGATGATGGATCAACCGACAAGACAGCCGAACTTTCAGAAAAATTTGCTCAAAA
>ERZ1292625.4617-Hain-H41-01um-R1-4617-length-10175-cov-3_pt1 | contig 10175 bp, 8 predicted proteins | sample MGYA00564400_ERZ1292625 | MGnify/ENA primary metagenome ERZ1292625 (study PRJEB36523, sample SAMEA6512639) | groundwater metagenome | collected 2019-01-08 | study: AquaDiva: Metagenomics assemblies of 32 groundwater samples
CCAGAGCGCGCCGTGACGGCGGCAGACATGAGGTATGGGCGGATGGAAGGCCAGCCGGTCACGGGGGCGCCGGTAGGCCAGACGGCGGTCGCGGTGCTGTCGTGAATGATGTTGCCCGGATTGCCCACGGGGTCGGGGTTGTTGTCGGACCAGAGGCGCAGACGGAAAGTCGAGCCCGCCAGTAGGGTATGGCGGACCAGAGCCATGAACTGCACGCTCACCGCGGCGGGCATGATGAACGTGAAGGCCACGGCGGACGCGGCGGGCGTCACGCGGCAGACCTGCGACACATTGATCAGATCGGCGAGGTTGGTGACCGGATAGTTGGTGTCATAGGTCCCCGTGACCCCCGCGAAGGTGGCCGCCGCGCCTCTGCCGCGCCAACTCACGCCCTCTGCCATCTAGCGAAGCCATTCCTCGAAATCGAACGCGACCCTGCCACCCGGATACTCCACCGCCCGAGGGGAAGGAAGGCTGGCGTTGTGGACCAGCACGACCTCGCGGGGCCATGTGGTGCTGTCGTTGAAATCCCAAACCCAGACGAACGGGTTGCGCAGGCCGGTCGCCAGTTGAAAGTCTAGCGCGGTGGTATGGATTTCAGTCTGCGTCACCACGCCCCGCGTCCCCTTGATGACCCGCGGCGCCCATTGAGACATCTCGTGCGTGATGCCGTTGGGCATTGCGGCCACCACGTCGTTGTTATTCAGGCCGAACTCGCGCGGCGTCTCGACGTCCGTCCACTCCCACCACGCGGCAATCTCGAAGGCGCCGATCTGCCATGCGGTCGCGTGACTGGAGAGGTCGATGCGGCACGAGCGCGCCGTGACGGCGGCGGAGAGCACGTAGGGGTGGTTCTGTGGCCAATCCGCATTGGCGCCGCCGGGAAGCAGGCTGAGCGTCCCGCTGTCATGCACGATGGCGCCTGCATTGCCGACCGGATCTGGATTGTTGTCGCTGAACAGCCGGTAGCGGACCGTCGAGGCCGCGGCGCCATTGTGGTCCAGCATGGCGAGAAACTGGAGGCTTACCGCCGCCGGAAGGATGAAGGTGAAGGCCCGCACGCCAGACCCAGAGGCCTTCGCGACCGAGCGGATGGAGCGCAGGTTGGCGAGGTTGGTGATCGGATAGTCGCTATCCCACGCGCCCGTCACCTGAGCCCATGTGGCCAGTGTCGCGTACGAAGGGGTGCCGACGCCGGATTTGATCACACTTGGAATCCCACGACCAAGGTTGCCTGCGGCCCCTTTTCGTCCAGAACCCACCCAGCTTGCAAGACGCGGAACAGCGGGCCGCCCGACAGACCCATCTGGCCATACGTCACGCTCACCACGTCACCCGGCAGGATGCGGTCCGTCACCGCGGGGATGAAGTCCAACTGGAACTGCCCCGGCATGGCGCTGTAGAGCGCGATGAGCCGCGTGGCCTCCGTGGCGGCGTGCGGGCAGGTCAGGTTGTCGGCGCCCGGCTGATAGCCTGTGTCGACCGTCAATTGGGGCGCCTGCGGGTATGGGCCGGTCGATGTCGCGGGGTTCCAGATCGCCGTGTTGTCGGCCTTCTCGGTGCGCCACTCCAGACCGAACTTGTCGATCAGCCGCGGGGCCTGCACCGCCACGCCGCCGACGAAGTCCGCACGCGACATGACGGTGTAGTTCTTCCCCCAGTTGACGTTCACCCGATATGGCGGGCAGCCCTCTGGCGCGAAGCCCGGACGGACCATCGTGAGGCCCGCGATGGGGCGCGACTTGGTCTTCAGCGTGCTGGTGGGCGTCAGGGTGAGGAAGTCGAGCACCGTGGTGCCGGATGGCGCCACGAGTTGCGCGATCGACCACTTGGAGTCGAACCCCAGCACCTCGTAGCCCGACAGGCTGGTAAGCACCTCGTTGATCAGGTCGAGCCGCGTGGTCTCGTCGTTCTTCCAGAAACCGACCTCGTTGGCCGCGAGCGCGTCGGTCGCCGTGACGGACGCGGCGGTGATGTCGCCCGCCACATTGTCGCACCGCTCGGTCCTGATGCGCTTCCAGATTTGCGCGTGGGTGCGGTCCGCGCTCGTGGCGCCCTCATAGGCGTCGAAGGTGACGGGATACTGAGGCGTGCCACAGAGGCGCACGAAGGTGCCCTCAGAGCCCGCGTAGGTGTCATAGGTGCCCGCGGTCGGGGTGGTGGACAGAAGGCTTGCCAGCGTCCCTCTGGCGGTCCCGGCGGTGAACGCCGCGCCACCCTCGCGGGCACACAGCACGCCAGCCGACTTGTCCGCCAACTGCCAGACGTTCTTTTCCTTGCAGACCAGCACGCCCGGAATGTTCGATACCACGCCATAGAGGACCGGCTTGGGCTTGTTCTTCAGGTCGCTGTCGCCCTCCACGCCCGTCCCGGCGGCGTTGTTCCCGAGATACTTGGTCGGCTGGAGTGGCGCCGAGAGAGGCGAGCGGGGGTCACGCAGCGGGAACTGAAGGGTCGAGGTGACGGATGACCCATTGGCGTTGAGCGGCGCCACGGGCTGCTGGAGCGTGCCGGTCGCGATCAGCGTGCGGTTCGCCCATGTGTCGGGCGTGTAGTAGAGGTTCGCCCGGCGCCCATGCCACGCCCACGTCCGCAGCACGTCCCAAGGTCCGGCGGACCCGATATCGGCGGGCAGGTTCGAAATGACGATCTGGCCTGCGTCCGCCGTCAGGGTGACGCCACCATCCTTCGACACGTCCACCTTCTGGGAAGGCGAGCGCCACGAGACCAGACCGGTGGGCGCGAAGGTGGAGTCGGTGAAGGCATAACCGGCGCCAAGCGAAAACACCTTCGTCTTCGCCAAGCCGTCCGAAGGGTCGACGCCGTTGAGTTCGACCACCCACGCCATCAGGCCGCTACCCCGCCTTGGAGCGCGGCGTTGTAGAGGTTCTGGTCGGTCAGAGAGTCGGCGATATCCGCCAGCCCGCCGCCATTCGTCAGCACCACCGCCTCGCTCAGATCAGCCAGATTGTCCGTCGTGTTGTCGTTGAGTTGCTGGATCGCCTGCACGATGGCGAGCGTCTGGGCCTCAAGGGCAAGCTGGAGGTCGATCGCCGCCTGCTCGATCGCAGAGGTCATCGGGTCCTGAATCTCCTGCGAGGACAGCGCGGTGAGGGCGTCCGTCACTTCCTTGAAGATGGTCGCGTAGGCCTGCGTGGAGCCGTAGAACTTCTGGGCCGCCGTCAGGTAGTCCTGCGCGTCTCCCGTGATGCCCGTCAGCGCCCCGTAGTTGCCGCCCTGCGCCCGCGCGAGGTTGGTGATGAAGCCCTGACGCTCCAGCGCCAACTGGTCCTCTGGCGCCAGCGGAGAGAGGCTTCCGGTCATCAGCTTGCGGGTGAAGTCCGCAATCTCCTGCTGCGCGTCCTTGAAGTCCTGAAGGCTGTGCGCGGCTTCCGTCAGGCTGGAAGCGAACTGCTCCACCACCGCGGTGATCTCGCTACGCTCCAGCGCGGCCAGATTGGCGTTGATCGAGGACAGTTGGTCCGCCGAGTAGAAGCCCGAGGTCGCGTAGCCCTGAATGGTCTTGCGACGCTCGATCTGCTGGTCTTGCAGCAGCTTCAGTTGGTAGGCGCGCGGGTTGGAGTATTGCAGTAGGGCGGTCTGGAGATCCTTCGGGACCTTCTGTGCCACCACATACTGGTCCAGTTTCGCCACGATGGCGTCGAACGACTGGTTGGCCGCCACCATTTGATCGACCAGAGACTTCATGCGGGCGTCCGCATAGGTGCCGTATTGCAGCAGCGCGAGGCTCGCGGCCTTCAGGGCGGCTTCAGGATCACCGACCGCCGAACGCACGTCCATCCCGTTAGCCAGCCGGATGTGCGTCGGGTCGCGCGTCCCGATGTTGATGTTCTTGATCACGTCACCCGCCTCGATCCCCATCGTGGCCAGCGTCTGGATCACGCTCATCACAGACTCCGCGATGCCCGTCACCGCCTCCGTCGTGTCCTTCGTGCGCTTCGAACCGCTCAGCCCGTAGGCTGTCCCGCCAGCGGAGAAGTTGGCCGTAGCGCCGTAGTTGGACTCTTTGCCAATGATCGCCGGGCCGAGGACGCGTGTAATCACCACGGCTAGCGCAGCACCAAGCGGGCCGCCGACAAGAAAACCTACCGCGGCGGATGACCAATCCATGATCTTTTGAGACTTGCCAGCATCTTTGTTTGAACCAGTTAGGCCAAACGTGTCTGCGACAGCCGCTCCGGCCTGATAGCCAGCCACAACCCCGCTGGCGATCGCCATTCCCTTCGTGATGGCGCCGCTCACCTCCTTCGGCAACTTGTCCATCACCGCCTTCAACTGAGTCTTCACGTCGCTCGGGTTTCCATCTGCGTCGCGTGAGCCAGTGAATTTCGCCAGCAGTTCCTTGATCTGCCGGGTCATCGTGTCGGTCACCAACTCCACCACCGCGTCCACCACGATGCGGATCGGCTCCGCGATCAACGCGTCATAGACCGCCTGCCGGATGGAACGCGTCATCCCCTCGCGAATACCCTTGAAGTCCAACTTCCCGCTCTCGACGAACGCACGCTCGATCGAGTCCTTCATCGTCTTCTTCATCTCGGCGGCGCGGTCTTGGGCCTGCTCGGCGCCCGCCCGGATGCGTCCCCACGCAAGCGCGGTGGCTTCCGTCAGGGTGAGGTTATCCGCCAGCAGCACCTTGGAGATTTCGAGCGCACGCGTCTCCTTGTCCATCTCGCTGGTCGACATGGAGGCGAGGCGCAGGGTCTCCGCTCGCGCCTTGGCGTATTCCTTCATCGGCTCGACGAGCGTCTTGAGAGCGTTGGCCTCGCGAACGACCCGCTCGACCGCCTTGGCGGCGCCGCGCTCGCCAGCAGCGTCGTCTCCAGCAGCGGTGGCGCCCGGCGAGGTTCCGCCAGAAGCCCGAACCGGGCCGTCCGCCGAAAGAGGGTTGAACCTCATGCTCCTGATCGAAGCGATAGCGCCGCCCATGTCGCCAGCCGCCGCCAGATAGCGCGTCCGCGCCCTTTCGATTTCCGCCGCGCCAGACAGAAGGTCGTCAGACATCGCCCGCAGGCCGTCGCGGCTCTGACCGGCAAGCCCGCCAAGGCCGAACGGAGCGAGGAAGGTTTCCCCGAGGCCAGCAACCATCGAGGCGCCCCGCAGGACTGTGCCGAAATACTCCTTCAGCGAAGAGGCGTTTCGCAGATTGGCGGCAGACTGGAGAAGGGCCGCCCGCGCAGATTCCAGTTGGGCGATCGCCATCTGCTTCTGCACTTCAGCCATCGCCCGCGCGACCGTGGCGCCGTCGTCGACCGTCTCGTTAGCCTTCTGCTGGGTGCCCGTCATCACCGTGAGCGCAGCGCTCAGGTCGGTCGTGTCCTGACTGTAGGTTTTGGCCAGCGTGATGGCGTTGTTGATCGCCGTGGCGCCATTCGTCAGTTCGCCGTTGAAGGCCTTTGTCGCCTCTTCGGCTTTCTTGAAGGCGTCCACGACGAACATGATGCTCGCCGTCAGGGCGGCGATGATGATGAGCGGAGTAGCCGCTATCAGCGCGGTCCATGCGGTCCTCAGCGCGTATGACGCGGCGGTCGCGGCCATCGTCTGATAGGTGGTGACGACTTGCGCCAAGCCCACCGCGCGAATGGAATTGGACAGCGCGGTGAAGATGGATGTCGCGGCGCCAACAGCCGCGGCGCCAGTGATGCCCGCAACCAGAACGATAAACCCGTGAGACACGAACTCTATCGCCCTGCCGAGCGCGCGGAACACGTCAATGAGAAGGTTCAGCCCATCGGAGGCCGCCTTGACGAACTCCGGCGAGGAAATCGACTTGGCGAGCCGCGAGATCGAAAGCGCAATCTCGGTCGACAGCTTCACGCCGCCGTTCTGCGCCGCGAACGCCTTGTCGATATCGCCGACCGCCTTCGTGATGCTGTTCTTCAGCAGCGTCATCGACTGGTCGACCGTGACCGGCATGGAGGCGAACATCGCGTCGATCTTCGCGCGGGAGTTCTCCAGCGCCTTGACCATGATCTCCGAAGTCGCGTTGCCAGCCTGCGCCCACTTGATGAACGTCGCGGCGTTGAGGTTGAGCGCCGGGTTGATCTGGTTCACGCCCTCAGCAATCGCCTGAAGCAGGGCGGGGGCGTTCTCGGCGACCGACCGGAGTTCATCGCCACCGAAGCGGTTGGAACTGATGGCCTGCGCGAACTGTTGGGCGGACGCCGTGGCCTCTGCCGCGCTGGCGCCACCCAGCGTGAAGGCCTTCGCGACCGTCCCCACCACGCGGATCAACTCGCCCTGCGACCGGCCCAACTGCTCCGAGAGCGGCGCCAGACGGGTGTAGAGCTTCGCGATGCCTTCGAGCGGCGTGCGGGCCTCCTCAGCGGTCGTGAACAGCCGCGCCATGATGGTCGGCACTTGGGCGCCAGACGCCGCGTACAGCCTCGTCCTCGCCTCCAGCGCGGTCATCGCGTCCGCCATGCGGATGATGGGCGCCACCACCATCGCGCCCAGCAGCAGGCCAATCGCCGTACGGACGTCGTAGAAAGTGGTCCTGATGCGGTGCAGCGTGCCCCAGAAACTGTGGAAGAAGCCCTCGGTGCGCCTCACGGCGTTCTGGAGGTTGGACAGTTCGGCGACCGTGGCCCTCGCGGCGGAGGCCGCGGCGTTACCGCCCGTCGCGGCGCTCGCGGTAGTGGAGGCGGCGCGCGCGGCCTGCCCGGTCTTCACATACTCGGCCTGAACCTGCTTCAGGCCGCCGATAAGCCGCTGGATCTCCGCGAAGTCGACCTTGATGCCGAGCGAGGGGTAGGAACCGGACATCTTGGAGCCCTGTTAGGTCGGCGTCGGCTTGGGGACGCAGTCTATCCAGATGTCGTCGATACGGCGCAACATGTCAAAGTCGAAGGGGTCGGCGGGGAGGCGGAAGGCGCCCGTGTAGGCCACCATCGCTTCCCACGCGACGGGTTGCGGCGGGTCGAGGCGTGGGGCTGCGCGACGCAGGTCGGCGTGCCAGACCAGCAGATATTCGAACTCAGGAGGGCATTTGACTATTCTGGCGGCTCGGATGGCGCCCTTGTGGCCCGTTTTCGCGAGGCGCCGCACAAGGTCATCCGCCGTGGCGTCCCCGCCGACCGACACCTGACCCTCAAAGCGACAGCGAGCCGCCTTGAGGGTCCGGTCGATCAGCGTCTTCAGTCTTGGGTCGCGCCGCCTTCGGGCTGGGGGTCGGCGCCACCGAAGTTCTCATCCTCGAACGCGAACTCCATCACCTGATCGACAAGCCACTGCATCTCGCCCATGTCGGCGAGGACCACGAGGTCTTGCGGCTCGGGCGTCTGCATCGGGGCGTCCTTGGAGAAGTTCTCCAGCGCGATGACCAGAGCGGAGAACCGCTTGGGGCGCTCGTAGGTCGCCGCCTCTTCGATGATACGGTCTTTGTCCGCCTGCTTGGCCCGCTGGACGCCCGCGACCTGCTTGGTGGTGTTGTGGATGTCGGCGCGACGGAACGACTTGGAGCGGGCGCTGCGGACCTTCACCCGCATCGGCTTGTCCAGCAGGTCATTCCCCTTGGCGTCTTGCAGGTAGAGGCGCTTCTTCTCGTCCGACCCCGGCTCCCGCAGGGTGGCGTGGCGCAGGTGGAGCCACGCGCCGTTCTCGATCAGGTCGGCGTTCGCCACGGATTTCGCGGCGTCAAACTTCAGTTCCATGATGTCTCTCGGGCGTCAGGTTGTCAGGGGGAGGGGGGCGCGGGCCTGACCCCCACGCCCCCCAAGCCCAGCGCAAGCGCCGAACTATCCACCGTCGCCGGTGGAATTTCGTTACTCGGTCGCCAGCGTGCAGATGGTCGCGCTGGAGGAGTCATACAGGGCTTCCCAGTTGATCACCTGCATCAGGCCACCGCGCGTGTTGATGGTGCGCTCGATGGACGTCAGCTTGGCGACCGGGAAGGTGAACTGGCGGTAGATGGTGGCGCCGGAGTTGGCGAACTTGAACACCAGCGCGCAGGAGGTGAAGGCCTCCACGAGGGTCGACTGCGTGCCGTCATCGTAGGGCACCGTGATGGTGCCGGATGCCGTCACGGCGCCGGGGATGTACTCCCGCGGCGTGGCGGAGCCCCAGAGCATCAGGGGGTCGACCACGCGATCGAAGTTGATCGTCCCCGCGACCACCGCCGTGGAGGCGGCGGCGACCGTCAGGGTGGCGCCGGAGAAGATGAACGGATCGTTGTTCGCAGCAGCGGTGACCGCCGTCGCGATGGTGGCCCCGACGTCCAGCAGGCCGGTCTTGGCCATGCCGGAGGTGGACACCTTGACCGGCGCGGTGTCGTTGCCGGACGCCGTGATGGTCATCTTGTTCAGGTAGGCGCCGACGAAGTTGTCGAACAGCGAACCGGCGCCAGCCTGCGACTCCAGCGACATGCCCAGAAGCGCGTCGGTGAACTTGGCCGCCTTGGAGGCGATCGCGACGCCGAACACCTGCTCCAGCAGCTTGTCATGCACCGCCGACTGGAGTTCGAAGTCGATCCCGATCTCGTGCATGAAGTAGCCGTTCAGCGCCTTGTCGACGAACGGGTGCGACCTGATCTGCTCCGACTTCAGCATCGACTGGGTCGACTTCTTGCTGAAGTTGGTGATCGGCATTTCGAACATGGTCGGGGTCGTCGGCGTGGTGCCGAAGGTGGTCTCCCTGATCATGACCAGCTTGTGGGTAGAACCTCGTTGGATGGCCACGGCCTAATTCCTTCCGGTGCGGTTGGCGTGAGGATCAGGTCAGGATGATCTTGACGGAGTTGACGGGCATGTCGTGCAGAACGCCAGCGGCGCCCTGCATCGGGCCACCCTTCTGAACAATGTCGAACCACGGGGTCAGGTTGGTCTTCTGGGTGGGCGTCAGGCCGGTGATCTCGATCCGGCGGGCGCCACGGATGTAGGCGAGGTTGGCCGCGGCATAGATAGGGCTTGCGGGGCCGACGTTCACGAAGGCCGGATGGTCCGAGAAGCCAGCCGTCTGGCCCTGCTCGACGTCCTTCGCCAGTTCGACCACGGGGCCGAGCTTGCCGAACTCGGCGCCATCGGGGGTGCGGTAGTAGAGGTCGGCGCCAGCGGGGTACTTGCGGTCCGCGTCCAGCACGCCGTCATCCCCTCGCGTCTCGCAGACCACCACCGGCACCGTGGCGCCGGTCGGGATGGGACCGTTGGCCACCACGATGGCGCCCTTGGTCCAAGGGTTTTTGCTGTCCGCCGCCGCTTCGTCCGCCGTGATGGCGTCTTCGATAGGGTCAGGCATCAGGATCTCCAGACGTTCCAGTTGACGTTCACCGGCGAGTATAGCCACGGGCCAAATTCGACCGCCTCGCCATGATCGACAGCCGCGATGTTTACGCGAATCCCACCGAAATCCAAATCGGCATTGTAGGGATAGGCGCTCTCGACAATTCCCGCGAGCGTGTCGTTCATATCCTGCCCGTGCGCCACGGGGGTGTAGACGCCAATCCGATAGCTTCCCGACAGTTCGATGCGGGGCGTATTGCCCCACTCGCGGACGATCCGCGGGCCGAACGAAAGGACCGGCCTGACGTAGCGCGGCGAGCCTTCGGCGATCAGAGCCTCAAGGGCGCCCACGTCAAACGCCACGCCGGGCCACCAGATCGCCGGGGTGGCGTTGTCTTGCAGGTAGACCTTGCTCTTGGTGATGATGTTCTTCAGCGGCACCTCAAGGGCGCGGCGGACCGAACGCTTGACCCCTGCCGTCATGCTCCAGCCTCCGCCTTGGCTTCACGCAGAAAGCGTTCCGCATGCCGGGGGGTGTTGATCACCCAGTGGCGCCCGTCGCCGTCAGGACCGGGCCGCGGGGCGCCATGACCCGGACCGCCTTCCTGAATGATGTAGCCGTACAGCACGTCGTTCACCAGATAGGCGGATTGCGGCAGGCGGCCTTTGGGGAAATCGGCCTCAATCTGCGACAGGGTGTCGTCGCCGTGCTGGGTGTACGGCCCGCCATCCCGGCGGCTGGTCGACCCGATGGGCGCCTCGGAATAGGACCACGCGGCCCGCAGTCTGCCGGTCGCGATATAGGCAGTGTCGTGCGGGAACTGGAGGTTCGGGCCGGGCGTCCAGCGGATCACATGGGCCGCCATATGGACGAAGTACCGGCGCCCGACCTCTTCGGCGTACTGCTCCACCGCCTCGATCATCGAGTCCGTCTTGCGG
>ERZ1292625.4618-Hain-H41-01um-R1-4618-length-10172-cov-14_pt1 | contig 10172 bp, 9 predicted proteins | sample MGYA00564400_ERZ1292625 | MGnify/ENA primary metagenome ERZ1292625 (study PRJEB36523, sample SAMEA6512639) | groundwater metagenome | collected 2019-01-08 | study: AquaDiva: Metagenomics assemblies of 32 groundwater samples
GGAGGTAAAGGTTGTGGGTTTTCCAAGCAATTGATTTTGCAAGGAGCTGTTTACTGAAATATATAGCATTAAAAATTGGATTTGTCAATAAATAGACTCTTCCCGTATAATAGCCACATGTCTAATCCCCAACACATCCATATCGTCGGCATCTGCGGTGTTGCTACAAGCGCCCTTGCTATAGCCTTCCAAAAGAAGGGTTGGAAGGTTACAGGGTCGGACAAAGGCATCTTCCCTCCTGTTTCGACCGAGCTTGAGAAGCATAAGGTTAATTTCTATACCGGCTGGCATCCAGAGAATATGGGGACTCCTGATGTTGTCGTGGTGGGTACGGCTTCTGGATCACAGAATCCTGAGACTGCTTTTGCGAAAGAAAAAAATATCCCAGTATATTCGTTTGCAGAAGCAATTGGAAAATTTTTTGTAAAAGAATACTCGATAGTTGCTACGGGAACTTGGGGTAAGACATCTTCGACTGCCCTACTTTCATTCATTTTGGACAAGGCAGGATTCGACCCGACATATATGTTCGGTGGCGTTTCCCTTTCACATGATTCATCAGCAAATCTGACCGAGAGCAAATACAGCGTTTTTGAGGGTGATGAGTACAAGAGTTCTCCAACCGATAATACTCCGAAGTTCGTATATTATAAACCGACACACATCCTTCTCTCGGCAGTCTCTTGGGACCATGCTGACCTCTACCCTACCGAAGAAAGCTATTTCGATGCTTTCAGGAAATTGATTGCTGGTATTCCCTCTTCGGGATTGGTAGTCGCATGCAAGGATCACGCTAAAGTCCGCGAGCTTGTAAAAGACGCAGTATGGTATGGAAAGTCTGATGCGGAATATATTTACAGCGATGTAGTCCAATCAATAGACGGCATTCATTTTAAAATAAATGGGATTGAAATATTTTCTCCTATGATCGGAGCATTCCAAGCGGAAAATATCACGGGGTGTTTTGCAATGGCTCACAAGCTTGGAGTTGCTCCAGAAAAGATCGTAGAAGCTATCGCACAATTCAAAGGATTGAAAAGAAGACTCGAAAAGAGAGCTGGTGGAAAAATAACTGTCTTTGATGATATTGCTCATTCTCCAGAAAAAGCCGCTTCAGTTCTTGAAAATTTAAGATCAATTTACAAAGGAAAAATCATTACGATATTTGAGCCAAACATCGGCGGACGAAGCCGTGAGTCAGCTGCCAAATATGATAACGCTTTCAAGAATGCTGACTTAGTTATTATTCCAAGACTCACCAAACTCAAGACATCAGACAAAGAAGCTCCGATGGAAGGTGGTGAGCTTGCTTCAACAATTACAAAAACCCAACCAAATACAAAGTATATTGAAGATGATAAGGAACTCGTAAAAACAATTGTTTTAGAAGCAAAAAATGAAGGCGATGTCATTGCCTTTCTAGGTTCCCATGGGTTTAGGGGAATGATTGAGGAAACAATTAAAAACTTGAAGTAAGTATTAAAAAAATCGCAGACTGTCACGGTCTGCGATTTTTGATTACTGAACGATGCTACTCGTTATCCATACGAATCCGATAGTACCGTGCTGGTTCCGAAACATCCACAGCGTTGGTAATTGTCATGCTTGTTTGAGTCAGTTCCCCCATTTCCAGCCAGGTTGAAGCGACAAGATTGGTGGTTGTCTCAAGCCAATATCTTCCAATGCAGCTTGTAGTGATGTCCAAGGTGCTGTTTGTTACATTCAGCGTCATCTGAGGCTTGAACCATGCGAGCGCTCGATACAGATCGAGGGTGCCCGCTGAAACCGTCTTACCAACGAGACTTTGGTTCAGGCGAGAACTCACCCTCAGCCGATTTCTGATTTCCTGAATACTCTCACCCGGGTGTTCAGCGTTAACGAGGGCGATTGTCGCTGCGACTTGGGGAGCCGCAAACGAAGCGCCTGTATTGAAGGTAAAACCATTTGTGATGAAAGGCCACGGGCCTACGTGATTTTCTGTACTGACCCTATCCAGCCATTGAGCGACAGTAAGGCGCCGTGCGAAACTCGTGATAAAAACGTTTGTCGGACCCCAGCCGACAAATGGATCAAGTCCGCCGTTCTTATCCGCATAGTTGACCGCAATGACATTCGGCAAGTTCCAACTTATTGGGTAGTCTTGGACAACATCATAATTTTGATTTTGATTTGGTGTCGCAAAAGTAAATACGACTCCTTGTTCACCGGCCCATTGCAATGCTGACTTCAAAGCATCACTGCCGAGAAATGAACTCGCACTTACATTCACTATTTTCGCCCCACGCATTACTGCGTATTCAATAGCAGCAACCATTTCAATGGTCGAAAACAGACTTGGTTTTATTGTAAGTATCTGCGTTTTCCAAGCCACGCCGCACACACCGTAATTGTTATTTCCGACTGCACCGATGACCGAGGCAGTGTGAGTTCCGTGAGGATAGGTATCCATAATATCGCCACTTAAGACGGGTATATCTGAACGCCCTTGAATCAGCAAACCATGTATGTCAGGCGAGTTGGTACCTGTGACATAATTTGCAGCCGTATTTGTCCAGAGATTTGGCAAAAGGTCCTGATGACGGTAATCAACGCCGGTATCAATCATTCCGATGATTACATCGGGGGCATCATGCCTGATTGCCCACCCTTCTGGTGCACTAATGTCCTGACGAGCAACGCCCGGCTCCGTCAAGGTAGTGTACGGTTGCGAATACGAACTATAGAGTTCGGATGCGCCCCCCGTATTGTACAGATGATGTTGTTCTGCCGGCTTGTAATATGTCGCAGCCGTAATGTAAGGAATGAGAATGTTGTTTGTGGGTGCGAAAAAGGGATCATTTGGAAAAACTTGCGGTAAGTCCCCTTCAGTCTCGCATCCTGATGACACGGAATTTACTGAGACACCGCCTCCAGCGTTTCCTTCGTCAGTATCAGCCAAAACATCCTCGATTTTTCCACAACCATCTTCCTCAACAAATACGACGCTTTTGTTTGCCTTGAGTGATGATATCAAATCCAGCGCATCAGCTTTCTGACAACGCACAAGATCAAACTCGAATGCGCTGTTTGTGAGCATGCTTCTGGTCGCACACACGCGATTATTGTAGATTGCCTGCAAACCCTGCTTTTCCACGCTCGTTACAAGCTGGTGCTTGACCATAAAGGTCGTTGTGTTCGATCCCGTTTCCAATGCCTTTTGGCTGGATATGAGACCGTCAAATGTGAACTTTTCCACCGGAATCTTCGCGACCGGCGAGGAATTAGTGCGGGGAATGGTGTTGGTATAGACCGGCATCGGAGGCATCACAATTGAGATCTTCGCCCTTTGCTTTCCTGTCCACGCCACACACACCAACACAGCAGCTAGTGCTATCAGTCTTTTTAGTTTCATTATGTTTCTTCTGTTGCATGTTTTTGTCAAGAAGCAAAACCAGCTGAAAATCATTTCCAGCCTTCACTTCTATATTTTCTATACCATAAAAAATATATTTTTGCAATATATCACACGGAGCGAAAAATGATGGTTCAGAGGAATGATCGAGGAAACTGTCAGCATGCTACAATAGTTGCAAATGCTTGCGATCATATTCATAATTGCCGGAACGTTGCTCAGCGAAGTAGCAGCTAGCATCGGCAAGTTCGAAACATCCCACAAAAGAGAAACTCTCTTTCAAATGGGTTTCCTTGAAGCCTTCTGGCCTGCTGTATTTTTTATTTCCCTAGCCGTCTACAATGGAAATTTCTATCTCGATCCCGCATCGCTACCGACATTCACCATAAGAATGTTCTTCGAAATCATTGTATTTATACTTGGACTGCTCATGATTATGAAATCAGACAGGAGCACAAGCGCCTTCCTGACCACCCTGACCATACCGCTCCTACTTTTTGTCGACATAGTTCTTGGATATGACATCGGCGCTCAGCAAATCGTGGGTATGCTCATCGTGATAATTGCGCTTGTCGGGCTCTATGCGAAAAATGGCATACGAAAAGAAGGAAGTCTTTATTCCATACTCTGGGCTTGTGGTGCCGTCATCACCATCTCCCTTTTCAAGTATGATGTAACTCATTACAATTCTGTCGCGGCTGAACAGGGCTACGCATATCTCATTCTTCTTGCCTTCTTCCTTGTATGCGCACTTATCCGAGACAAGAAAAATCCTATCCCCTTCCTTTTCAAATACCCTTTCGGAGTACAGTCCTTGGCTCGAGGTGCAGCAATGCCATTCCTTAGTTTTGCTTATATATTCGCTCCCGCGTCTATTATCCTTACCGGAAAAAGAGCTTTCTCAGTGTTGTGGGCAATCTTTGCAGGAGGTCGCTATTTCAAAGAGAAAAAACTTGGATTAAAAATCCTCTATTTAGGACTTATCGTCATCGGACTCGTACTCGCGTACTAAGTAGATTATTTTCCTTCGTCGACAATCTCTGTAACAACTTCTTCTCCTTCTATTTTCTTAACAAGAAGCGTGATTCCGCAGTGGTTGCACTCTATGATCATTCCTTCCCGAACTGATGGGTAGCGCGAAAGATCAATGTCATTCTTACATTCTGGGCAAATTGATTTCATGGCGTTTATTGATTGAAAATACATATATTTAACCGGCTGATAAGGTATCTTCTAATACTACTAAAAACGTTGTACTATATCAACATGATAACCCGTCACGAAGCCTATCCTGAGCTCGCCAAAGCCCTTGAGATGAAGAATCTCTTCTTCAAGCGAGAAGATCTGCATCCCTACGGCTCTCACAAGGGGCGCTCTATTCCAGTCATGATCGATATCTATATGTCGCAAGGGATCATGAATTTTGCGATTTCATCTTCTGGAAATGCCGCTTTAGCAGCAGCATTCCATATTGAAAAATTAAACCAAGAACGCGCAACTCCTGAAGAAAAAATTAGGCTCGATATTCTCGTTGGCCAGCATATCGCAACCAAAAAACTTCGAAAACTTGAGCAGTTCAAGAATCAGTACATAAATATCACAATGCACGATCGCCCTCTGCAGACCCTTTTTACTAAAACGAAGGACCAGACGATCAAAGGGTTGCGACAATCAACAGATGATTTGTCTCTCCTCGGATACTCTGCACTGGCTGAAGAGCTTATGGAAATCCCAAATCTCCAAGCTGTGTTTATTGGGACATCTTCTGGCACAACTGCTCAGGCACTTGCTGAATATTTCGAATCAAAGGGACAGAAAATCGAAGTTCATATCGTCCAGACGTCTTCATGTCATCCGATCTCAGATGCCTTTGTTGATGACCAGCTTCTTGATGAGCAATCAATTGCGGATGCCATCGTTGACCATGCATCAATACGAAAAGATACAGTGGTGAAGCTTCTTGAAAAAAATGGCGGAAGCGGATGGGTTGTCTCGAATGAACAGATTGTCGCTGCTCAAGTCATCACAAAAAAACACACCCAGGTGGATATTTCGACAAACAGCGCTCTTTCAGTCGCCGGCCTCATGCAAGGCGTCTATACAGGCAAAGCTTGGACTGGCTCGGTGGTCTGCATGATTTGCGGAGACTAAAGTGTGATTTTCTTATAGATTGCGCACCGCTTTTACGAATCTTTCTCCTCTCTCCTTCCTCGAAATATCGACACCAACAGCATCAAATCCTGGGCTGAACAACACCTTCTCCCCTTTTTTAGCATGTTCTAGTGCTTCTCTTACCGCCTCTTCTAATGAGAGAACTTGGACGAAACTGATTTCTGGCAGACGTTCAATATCATTTCGAAAAGCGATAGTTCCGCTGCCTGGAAGAAGTATAATCGCAGAAACATAGCTTGAGATATTCTTGACGAGCTTACTGTAGTCATGTCCTGTATATGCCCCACCGATAATCAGTACAATGTTTTTCCCAGAAGCAAGAGTGGCGAGTGCTGAGAGCGTAGATTGCGGGACAACAGAAGCGGCGTCGTTATAGAACTCTATTCCAGAAACCTTTTTTACAAGCTCAATCCTGCCCTTGAGGCCGATGAAGGCTTGTATGATATCTTTGGCCATATCAGTCGGAACTTTGAAAAGCTCACTAGTTTGGAGAGCGAGAGCTGCGTTCTCACGCTCATAAACAGCCTTTGGCTTGATATTCCAATCTGCAGGAATAGAACTGCCTCGCGTACGAAGGATCTTGGCTTTTGATAGGAGATTCTTCTGGGACTTGATTGCGTCGACAACGGCATCAGGGGCGACGATAAAGTTGTTGTACGTCTGAAACTCAAGAATATCAAAAGGTATCTCAGAAGTTATAACGGCGACATGCGGACTGATATGGATGTCATAGTAATGCGCAATCAGGCTATCAGGAATTCGGGCAAGAACCACATCTCCCTTTTTTATCTTCTTCAAATGGGTTAAGGCGCCATTCGTCGATTCGGGATCAATAAAAAAAAGTCCTTGATCTTCGTGCTCTGCGAATGCTTTTTTCAAAATATGATAAATAAGATAGGCGACAGTGCTTTTGCCATACATACCCATGATGCCGACCAGAGTCACTGAGGGCGCAAGCTTGAAGAAAAGTGTATCAGGAAATTCTATCTGAATTTCTTCTTGAGTCGCCCTCTTAAGAAAGGTGGATTTTTTTGAAAGTTCAGGAGAAACAATGATAAGCTCTGCATCAAGAAGCTCATCTGGGGGGACTTTCCCAAATGTATATCGTTCAAGTCCGACCTCTTTGAGTTCAGGCAAAAATCCTTTAAGTTTCTTGTCGCTACGCATGTCATACAAAGCTACGCGGGCCTTATTGCGAAGAAGGAACTTTATATCTGCAATCATCTCCCCATGTGGGCCGAGTCCGATAACGGCTATTCTTTTGTTTCTGAAAAAGTCCTTGTAATTCACCCCAGCATTATAGCAAATTGGCGTCTTTCGTCGCCTTTTTCATATGCGCGGCAGCGCCCTCTATAAGTCCCTTCACTTTTATGAGTTCTTGGAGCAAGGCTTGAATTTTCATTGTCTCTTCGTTTGTAGCATGGTCTGATGATGCAAAAGAGGAAAGCTTTCTAAGAAACAGATTATAAACGTCGTTAAAATATTTTTCGAGCACATCAACAGAGCTTCCAGGAACTTCCCCACCGTCTCGAATGGCATACATTTCTGAGGGTCTTTTTAACCCTTCAAAATACAAATGGTCGTCGGATAATACTCCAATAAGTGATGGCGCGATGATTGAGTAGGTATTCATAATATTAGTTTTAGATTAAATTAATAATGGGCACTGATGCTCATATAAGTGTCTTTCGTTATAATCACATGATCAAGAACGTTGATTCCGAGAATCTTCCCGGCCTGTATGAGCTGCTGCGTAATCTCAATATCCTGTGCACTCGGAGTAGCAACATTTGAAGGATGATTGTGAGCGAGGACAACGGCTGCTGCACTGTGTTCGATGGCAGGACGAAAGACTTCACGAGGATGGACAATGTTTGTATTGATAGTGCCGATCGAAATGACTTCGTCATGAATGACGCGATTGTGACTATTTAAATAAAGTCCTCTTAGGTGTTCCTTTGGAAGATTATGCATATCAGTCAGGTACTCGTATACATCTTTTGCACTTCTTATGACAGCGAACCCTGAACCATTCTTCTCGTAGATTCTTCTTCCAATTTCCCCGCATGCGACGATCTGGCATGCCTTCGTAAGGGGAATATTGAGCCCTTCAGAAAGCTTTGTAGCATCTCTTTCTGCAACAATGCTTTTCTCTCCGTATTCGCGAATAATTCGGGATGACATTTCCAAAATACCCTCTGTCTTCGTTCCTGTGTTTAGGACGACAGCCATAAGTTCTTGTAGAGAAAGCGTCTCCGGACCCTGATTGATTAATTTTTCCCTCGGCTGATTCTCAAAAGGTAAATCATGCACCTTGAGGATATATTCCCGAGTACCGCCATCAAGAAAAAGGTTCGTATCCATGAGGCTATAAAGCTTCTTTGATGTTTTTATTTTTGTTGTCATGAATAAATTATACCCACAAACAAAATACGCCCACAAGGGCATATTTTATTAAAAATTCATTAAAACTTTAGACTTCTGGGGATAACTAAGCGATTTCAGAGAGTTTCTTTGATGTAACTGAACCTTCTTCGACAACAACTACCGTATCATCCTTTGAAATAGCGCTCAAAGCTGCTGGAACGAGCGCAGAGGTCTTAAGATCATCTACTTTAACTCCATAGACCGAGTACGCCAATCGGAGCTCTCGTTGATCCCATTGTGAAAGGCATCCTGCAATAACGAATGCTGACGGTCGCAATGAAGCAAGAGCTCGAATGAGAGAAATATCTTTAACAGAGACAAGGATCGCTTTTGCTGATGTCTCCTTTACCTTTGCAAGAATAGCCTGAGCCTCCTTCAAAGCCGGTGAAGATTCTGCTGGCAGCGTGCTGAAATGCACAAGCTCGTCTCTCTTGAGTTCCGTATATCGCATCACTCGACCCATAAGCTTCGTGGCCTCGAATGGATAGTCTCCGTATGCTGTCTCTCCGCTCATTGAAACTGCGCCAGAGCCATCAAGAACTGCGTTTGCAACGTCTGTAACCTCAGCTCGCGTAGGGCGAGGATTCTTGATCATGCTTTCAAGCACCTGTGTCGCAACGATGCAATACTTACCATGCTTGAGAGATGACTCAACCATTTTCTTCTGCATGTAAGGAAGTTCTTCAAGTGGAACTTCAGCTCCAAGATCTCCTCGAGCAACCATAAGGCCGTCACAGTTCTGAAGGATTTCCTCGACATTGTCAAAACCTTCTCGGTTCTCAATCTTTGCAATGATCTTTCCCTTATAGTCAGGGTACTGCTTGAAGATGTCCTTTATTTCAAAAATATCCTCCTTGTTTCGAACGAAAGAGTGGATGAGGAAATCAACTTCATTTTTTGCGCAGAAGTGTGTAAAGCTCTTGTCCTTTTCTGAAAGGGCTGGGAGCTTTATATGAACATTAGGAACATTGAGTCCTTTTTTGTTCTTGATCAAACCAGCATTCTTTACTACGCATCGAATTCCCTTTTCCAATTTCTCCTCAACGACAGTCTCGATAGATGCATCATCGTAAAGAACTGACATTCCAACAGAAACTTCATTGTGGAAATTTTCGTACGAAACCTGAACCACGTTCGGACCTGTGTATGAAAGATCTCCGGTGAAGATAAGATAATCTCCCGCCTTCACTTCAATAGGCGTCGTCACATTCTTTGTTCGAATCTCAGGGCCCTTCGTATCGATCATGATAGGAATCTCCCTTGTGATAGATCGGATCTTGTTCATAACCTCTAGTGTGGCTGGCTCATCCTGATGAGCGGTATTAAGCCATGCAACATCTGCACCTGCATCAAATAGAGATTTGAGGAAATCTGGCTCTGAACGATTGTCGGCGATCTTTGCTAATATTTTCGTCTTTTTTTGGATCATTTTGAAGTGAAATTTATAAATTTATGTAATTAACACGAAGTACCATGTTACTACAACTTGTGCAGTAATGCAAAATAAGACCTCTGGTTTAGCTGATTTAGATGGCTACTGGAGCTACAGGATATTTCGGAAATTTCTCTGGATCGATGGTTCGCTCAAAGCAAGACCTCCCAGCCTCATGTTTCCAATTATCCTCCATTCCGCCTGGCATTGATGGGTAAGCTATATCAATTGATGCATAGCTTCCTCCTCGTCCATATCCATACTCACCTCTGCCTTGTGTGTCCTCATAAGCCAGTGCGAATGTAGAACAGAGCTCGAATTTGAATGGTCCTTTCGCTGCATATTCATAAGGTTGCTTTGTCTCTGGATCTACAGGAACCATTGTTCCATAAAGAGGGTCTTTGAGATCTTCAAGCGTTGCAGGAATCTTTCCCTTCTGCTGCCAGTAGTTTACAACCTGCCACTGGATTGTGCCGAGGTCACTTACTCGCTGATTGTCAAAGCGAATATTGCGCTGCTTGGTCGGAGATCCAACAACAACGAAACCAGTAACTATCGCCGCAACAACAAGCAGGAGTCCGAACCAGCCATTAAGTGTGCGTGCAAGCTTTGAAAGCTTGAAATTCGTATAGAGACTAAAGAAGTAATATTTTCCGATAGCTCCTCCAACAAGGAGTACTGCAACGACCTTCCAAACGAATCGAGCTGAAATTTCTCCATTCAAGTACGTATTTATGAGGGTTATCAAAT
>ERZ1292625.4619-Hain-H41-01um-R1-4619-length-10170-cov-9_pt1 | contig 10170 bp, 13 predicted proteins | sample MGYA00564400_ERZ1292625 | MGnify/ENA primary metagenome ERZ1292625 (study PRJEB36523, sample SAMEA6512639) | groundwater metagenome | collected 2019-01-08 | study: AquaDiva: Metagenomics assemblies of 32 groundwater samples
GTACAGGCGCATGGCTTAGGACCATGTCTCGCAAGAGGTGGGGGTTCGAGTCCCCCCTCGCCCACCGCACTTGACTTTCCCCTAGTTTCGTGTATCCTTTACTCCAGAGTGCAGCTCTTTCTGCTGCCCATATACCATAGGAGAAACGAATGAACTTGCTCAGCTGGATATTTGTGGACAAAGAACACCGGTTAAGAAGGTCTCTGACTCTGTTTGTGTGGGGGCCGATTCAAGTGCTCATTGGCTTTTATCTGCTCCACTACGTCACCTCATTCGTTTTCGGATTCCTGAACGGGATCCTGGATGCGGAGTACTTCGTTCACAACAAAATCACGACAACGGCTGTGACCCTTCTCGCTATCGCCTACTTCTATTTGATGGCACTGGCGAAAGTAAAGGAGGCTTACGTTGGTCAACCGACGTTCCTTGGCGCGCGACGGAAAGAATTCGTCCTTCCAGAGGGCTACAGTCTCATCTTGCCGTGGCCAATCATGGGCTACAGTGAGATTCCGGTGCAGCCAACGACGACCGAGCTCAAGGATCCGATGGAAATCCTCGTTTCAAACCAAGACGACACCGACACTTCGCCTTTGCCGACAAGTCAAATGGGTCCCAACCAACGATTGCACTATCAGGTGCGGATGAAAATCTCCATGTCAATCATGTGGGAGGTTGAGCCCCAAAAAATTCTCAGTTACACAGCCGTCGAAGGAGGAAAAACTGGTGTTGAAAAAGCACTGGTGGAGGTCATGCGTCGTAGCATCCGCGAAAAGGCACAGCATCTATCGGACACCCAGGTCCTTACCGGCCAGACAGTTTTCGAAGAAGCAGTGCGTGCCGCTCTGAAAACGCCCTTGGAGGACGAATCCGGTATGACTTTGGTGGAACGCCTCGGCATAAAGATCATCAAGGTGCAAACGACAAAGATCGTACCATCGTCTGAAGAGCTCACCCAGCGTTATGAGCGGTTACGCGGCGAAGACCTCGACCAAATAGCCGAGACCAAGCAGGCCAACCACGTCGCAGACAACTTAGTAGACAAGTTCAGGTCGAAAGGAGTAACTCCCGATATGGCGTTCTTGGGTGCACTCGCAATGACGAAGGACGCAAGGCTTGTGGGAGTGGTCGGTAATGCCGGTGACTTCACCAAAGGACAAGTAGCCGCCGGCGAAGGAGGGAAATAATCATGTTCTATGAAAACATTGGGGTCCCGGTTCGCTCATCGACAAAGTATCTTTTTGTCTTTGGGGTGATCCTTCTTCTTGCTGGGATGGGGTACAGCGTATACCTCTACAACAAGGCGAACTCTCCGCCAGTCCGAGAAGAGAGTAATTTGAAGCAACAACTGCAAAGACAAATGCTCACGATGCCACCGAACGGCGATTCGGCTCGTGTCAGTCCTGATGCGGGTTACATCGTGGTCTTTACCGGCAGTGGATTTGAACATCATATCGTATACGCCGGCGGCAAAGACTGTATCGTCGGAAATACGGAAGATCCCTGCAAGGATGGACCGATACTGTACCAATACGTGCGTGACATGACGGGGAAACCCAACAGTGCCACGTACAAGTTCGTGCGCTAGGATAAAGCGCACAACTTCAAAACTCAAAGGCCGCACGGTGATGAACCGCGTGGCTTTTTTCTTTTTTTCTATTCCCTATCGCGGAAGCGGCCTAATCGGCGGAAGATTGAATGTGCCGAGCGCGATATTGATGATGCCGTACGCGCCGAAGATAATCACGAGCCCGATGATGCCCCAGAGAACTGCCTTGCGCCCTTCTACACGCTTCGCTTCGTCACCTGCATGAGCGATGAATTGGAATAAGCCCCAGAGGAACACGACGAACGCCGTCGCCGCAAGAAGCAGAATGAGCGGATTGATTATCTGCTCGACAACCTTGACGAGGAATTCGTTGAGGACGCGCATTTACCGTACCTGAACGCCTGATGAGGGAGTGCCGCCCGTAGGCCCTGTGTTGTTGCCGAAGCTCACCGTGCCGGTGAGGATGTTTACGAGGCCCCAAATAGAGACCATCACGAAGAAGCCGATGAGACCGTAAAGCATGAGATTCTTGCCGTTCTCCTTCGTCTCTTCCGATTGCGAGCCGATGATGAAAACATTAAACGCTCCCCAGAGAAAGACGATAAAGGCGACGGCAAAGAGGACCGGAACGAGCACATTGTTGATGATATCGATGACGAACGAACCGGCGTCCGAGAGATTGTTGACTGCGGCAAGCGATACGAGCGGCACAGCGAATGCGGCGAGTGTTCCTGTAGTGAGGGCTTTTTTCTTCATAGGATAGATAAGTGAATAACGAGTTAATTGTAGCGTTTCTGTTGTGGTGGTCAATATGGTTCTGCGGAGTATGTGGATAGTTATAGAGTCGGATAATTTGGACGGGTACTGCCAGCTGTCGTGGGGACGAGGGTGTCTTTTACAATATTCACAATTCCCCAGACAGACATGATAATAACAAAACCTATAATACCCCACATGGCGAATTTACGGCCCTCCGCCTTCTCCGATTCATTTTCCGCGCCCCAAATGAAATACTTAAAGATGCCCCAAAGAAAGACGATGAAGGCGATGGCCATCAAGACGGGAACGAGAACCCAATTAACCGCCCAAACGATGGTATCTTTATAATATATTGCCCACTGTTGGTTAACACTGCCGGCGCCTGATGAGGAAGTGACAGAAGTACCAGGACAGTCAATGCTGATATAACCTGGCGGGCAATTTGTTGCAGCAGCCGCAAGGAGCGGCATGCCGAAGGATGCGGCAAGGACAAGAATCGCGGCGAATTGAGAGATTTTTTTCATACAATTAATACGACCTCGGCAGTGTCGGCGCGGGTGCGCCGTAGAGACCGAAGGTGTTTGCGACGACGTTGACCAGCCCCCAGAGCGATATCATCACGACAAAGCCGATGATGCCCCAAAGCACGAGCTTGTGGCCTTTTGAAACTTCTTCCGGTTCACCGCTTGAGAATATATATGCCTTGGCGATGCCGTAGAGAAATACGATAAAAGAAATAGCGAAGAGGAGCGGCACTGCGACATTGTTGATGAGATAGAGGATAGTGCTCGCAACGCCGCAGATGGAGCCGGTGCACGTCCCCACGCCGGTACCAATGGAAGTCCCACCCCAGAAGAACGTATTATAGTTTTGAGTATACATAGAAATTAAGTATGACACACTACGCGGCGGGTGCGATGCCGAGCGTGGATAACATAATATTCACGAATCCCCAAACCGAAAAGAGCACGACCATTCCGAGAATGCCCCAGAGGACGAATTGTCGCCCCTCGGCGCGCTTCGCTTCATCGCCGCCGTGGAGAAAGAAGTAGTTCATAACGCCCCAAACGAAGGCGGCGAAGGCGAAGGCGAAGATGACCGGCACAACGACCGTGTTGAGAGCTCCGACGATGCCGGTCGTGCTGTTGCCGATGAATTGAGCGAAGGTCATTGGCCGACCGAGAGCGCCTGCACCGTCGCTTCGATGGCTTTGGATATGGCCTGCGACCCGACCAATATCAGGGCGCCCACGATGGTCCAGAGAAGCGCTTTGCGCGCTTCGGTAATCTTCGTATCGCTTCCCTGTGCGACAACGAAGAGATAGCCGACATAGACCAGCATGAGAATCACGACGACGGTGCCGATACGTATCACGAACTCTAGGATTTTATTCAAGAAGTTCAGCAAGCAGTTCTCGTTTGGCGCACAACTGCCCGAATTAAGCGGGTTGATGAGGGTGATGTTTTGACCGGTATTTCTAGGCGATACTGAATCTTGAGCGGTATTTTGTTGAGCACTCACGAGAAGCGGTGCGCCGAAAAACACTACGAGAATAAACGCAACTATGGTGAATGAGCGCATATTATTGTTGGAGAAGCGCGCTCAACGAACGCTCGGCGGAGCCGAGCGCGGTTTCCAGAGTCGAGCGGCCGCTAATCACATTTCCAATCATACCCGAGAAAATGCGGTCGGTATCGGCAGGCGTTGGGGACAGCCAGCCTTTCGTATAGAGCGCCTCGGCGTAGGCGACCGTGGCTATGGGGTCAATCGGGACTTTCGCAAGCTCGCTGAGGGTGGCGGGAGCAAGACCGGTATTCGCAGCGGCGGCAGTTTGTTCCGGCGGATTCGTGAAGAGTACGGCGGCTTGATACGCCCCTGCGGCATTCTTCGCTCCTCGCGGGAGCATAAACGAATAGATGAGACCGTACGTGCTCTTCTCTCTCGCTGTCGCCGGTTGCGGCACAGGCGTCACATTAAAATTGAGATTCGGATTCCCCAATGAGAGGAATCGCGCTTCAGAAACGTAACCGAGATAGAGCGCGAGGTCGCTCGCGAGGAACGCCTGTTGTGAATCCGATAAGGAGGCATTCCAAGTGTACGAAACTTTTGAAGGGTCGGTAAATTGGATATAGAACCCAAGCACGGCTTGTCCCGCTTGCTCGCCGCCAGAAGCGTTTCCGCCAAGGTTGGCGGCGAGCGCCCCGTTTGCCGCATACGAAGAAATCGGAACGCCGGTCTGGAGGAAGAGTGTTGAGAGTATTCCGCGCGCATTGCGCACATTGTCGTACGTGCCGAGCGCGATAAGGCCGCGCGTAATCTGCCGCGAAGGAGTGAGGAGCGCAACATTCGGCACGAGACCGGTCAACGCTTCCCATGTCGCGGGCGGCTTCGCGATACCGTTACTCGCGAGGATGGAACGGTTTGAGAAGAGTACGAGCGGGTCAACAAGGAACGGTATCCCGTAGTAACCGGCGCCGAAGGGTGCGGTAAACAGGTTAGCCCCTTCGATAAAAGCGTTGGTGAAGGTGCTTATGGAGAGGGATGAAAGCGGTATCGGTGTGATGAACTTCGTCAGCGCCCGAAGCTCCTCCTGTGAGGCGAGAATCATATCGGGACCGGTGCCGGTCGCTATCGCTGAAGCGAGGTCGCCCGAGAGGGTCACCGGGTCTTTCTGCACGTACGAAACGTCCTTGAGAGTCGCGTCGGTCTGCGCGGCGGCGGCGAGGGTAGCTTGCATACCTGCCGAAGGCAATGTGCCCCAGATGACGACGGCACCGATTGAATTCGCATTACTATTTTTGCTTGAATATGTCGCAAAGACGAAAACGCCAATGAGCGCGCTGATACCGAATATGCCGAACAGGATGCCTTTGAAAAGAGAAATTTTCATGGCGCGGTAAAGAGTATCCCGTAATGGTGGGGTCCTGCGCGAAACGATTTCACCTTATGAAAGCCGCCGTTGATGAAGAAATCTTCGGTCTCATGCTCGGATACGACTTTCTCGGGCACAGGGCCTATACCGCCATAACTGCCAGCCCAATCGACAACCATCAACTTGCCGCCCGGCTTACTGACGCGCTGTATCTCTCCGAGAAGTCCGAAACGATTTTCTATCTGAAAGAGGGTGTCGGCGAGTATCACGGCATCAAGCGATGCAGCGCGCAAATGCGTACCGCCCGGTTTCTCGATGTCGCCCCAGATTGTATTGATGATGTTCTGATGATGCTCGCGGGTGTTGAGCTTCATATGTTTGAGAATGTCCTCCTGCACGTCAATTGCGTAGACTTTCCCGCCGTGCCCGACGATGGATGCTGCCGCACGCGCATAGTGGCCGCTGCCAGCGCCGAAGTCGCCGACCTTCATCCCCTCGCGGAGCCCGAGTTGGAGAACATTCTCTTTCGGAGAACTGAAGTGCGCGCTCATGTTTCCATCATAGCACGCGGCTGCCTCCGGCAGCCGCGTAATCAACACGTAGGCGATAGAGTCCTTTGTTTATAGAATAGACTGTCTATCTTATATAGTTTTGCAATATTCGAATCTTTGACGACCGTCTGTTGATAGGGATATTTAAGAAATCATACTTTAGAGAGATTGAAATGCTGACGGAGAGTTTTGTCGTGTTCTATCGTATCGGCAATCGCGTAGAGCACGTCCTTGCCTATTTTCAATTCTGCCTTAAAAAGCGCGATGAAATCCTCGCAATCGTAAGGATATACCCATACGCTATCCTGCAGTCGGACGAATCCGATTTCGTCCATCACTGAGCGTAAACGATTTCGAACCGATCGGCGACGTTCTGGCACGTCAAAAACGACCATCCGCCAGCGTCCGTCCCATTTCTTTTTTTGATTTTTGAGAGCGACTTTTGCTTGTTCAAGTGCAAGCACTTTGCGCCCTGCAAGAGTTATGCGTAGATATTTCTTGCCGTCTTTCTCTACCCACATGGCATATCCCCTCGCCACCAGGCGTCCTGCTGCCGACTTCGCTCGATAGCGAAGATTGTATTTATTGTTCGGCAGATAATCGAGAAGTTGAAGCGCATTCCCTGCGACGGCCGCCAACGCAACAAATCCTGTAACTGCAATAACAGCGAGAACGGCATGTTGAATATCTCTTTTCTTCTTCCTTTTCCGCGATATTTCTTCGAGTTTCCCCATCTCTCTAGTGTATCTCAAATATTCGAAACTTTGACGACCGTCTGTTGATAAGGATATTTATTGACAAAAGAAAAAGCCGTGAGGACGGCTGTTGGTGTGGGGTTGGACCTAAAATTCTGGGAACTCAGGACCAATCATCTGCCAACTCTCGCGGCTTATCACCGATTGCCGTCTAGCGGCTATTGAACCTCGGTGACAGGTCCATTGCCGAAATATATCACAAAGCAACCATTGAAGCAATACTGTCGCCCGGATAGAGGCGCATCACACGAACGCCCTGCGTCGCGCGCGAGAGCGAGGGAATTTCGGCGACGCTCGTGCGGATAACCTGCCCCTTTTTAGAAACGACGACAAGTTCTTCTTCCTTCAGGTCGCCGGTTACGACGCGCGCGCCGATGACCTCGCCGGTCTTCGGCGTCACATTTGCGGTCTTGATACCCGAGCCGCCGCGGCCCTGTACCTTGTACTCGGAAAGCTTCGTGCGCTTGCCGTAGCCTTTGCTCATGATGACCAACAGAGACGCATCCTTGGCCGCGGCGGATATCACTTCCGCCGAGACGACGCGGTCGCCTTTCTTTACGTTCATCCCGCGCACGCCGCCTGCGGTGCGACCCATCTCGCGCACATCCTCGGTATCGAAACGGATGCTCTGCCCTTTCGCCGTCACTATTGAAATAGTGTCGCCCTCGCCGGCGAGGTGCGCGGAGACTAGCGTGTCCTTCTTTCCGCCAGAGGCGGATCCGCCTCTGGCGGACAAATTGATAGCGATGATGCCCGAACGGCGTACATCTGCGAAGTTCTTTGCCGCGACTCTTTTCACTGCGCCATCCTTGGTGACAAACACGACTGACGTTGCATCCAGCGCCGCTCCTTTCGGCACTGCGAGCACGCTCGTGACCGATTCTTCGCCGGAAAGCGGGAGGAAATTCATAATGCTCTTGCCTTTGGTCGCACGCTTCCCTTCCGGTATTTCATACATCTTGAGTTGGTACACCTTGCCGAAATCGGTGAAGAAGAGAAGGTCGCTGTGTGCAGAGGCGACGAGGAAATGCGTGACGATATCTTCCTCTTTCGTCGCGATATCGACGACGCCGACGCCGCCGCGCTTCTGCACTTTGTATTCGCTCGGGTTCGTGCGCTTCACGTAGCCGCCCCGGGTCAGCACGAGCATGGATTCTTCGTCCGGCACGAGGTCTTCGACTGAAATATTCTGCACGCCGCCTTTCACAATTTTCGTACGACGGTCGTCGCCATATTTCTCACCGAGTTCCGTAAGTTCCGTTTTCACCACCGCGAGGATATTCTTCGGAGAGGAGAGAATTTCTTTCAACGTCGCAATGAGCGCCTGCACTTCGGCAAGCTCGTCTTCAAGTTTTTTGCGCTCCAGCCCGGCAAGCTTTGACAAACGCATCTCGAGAATGGCCGCCGTCTGAAGCGCAGAAAAGCCGAACTTTTTTTGGAGCGCCACACTCGCGGCGGGCACATCTACTGCTTTCTTGATAATTGCGATGACTTCGTCGATATGGTCGAGTGCCTTGCAGAGCCCGAAGAGAATATGCTCCCTTGCAGCGGCCTGCCGAAGGTCGTACTCGGTGCGGCGCTTCATCACTTCCTGGCGGTGCTTGACGAAATGCCCGAGCATACCCGACAGAGAGAGCATCTCCGGAACGCCGTTTACCAAGGCGAGCATGTTGTAATGGAACGTGCTTTCGAGCTCGGTGTGCTTATAAAGAGCGTTCAGAACCGCCTGTGGATGCGCCGTGCCCTTCAGCTCTACCACGACACGGATGTCTGACGTAGACTCGTCGCGGAGGTCGCGGATGCCTTCCAGCTTTTTCTCCTGTACCAAGTCCGCGATGCGTGTGATGAGGTCGCTCTTGTTCACGCGATACGGAATGGAAGTGATGATGATTCTTGATTCACTTCTTCCCGCCTGCCTGCCGGCAGGCAGGTCGTCGACTATCTCCGCCTCTCCGCGTACGACGACGGGCCCTTTGCCGCTTCCGTACGCATGCTTGATGTCCGCATGGTTGAAAGCGACGCCGCCGAGCGGAAAATCAGGGCCCTTTACGAATGCCAAAAGGTCGTCGGTCGTCGCGTCCGGATTATCGATAAGGTGAATGGTCGCGGCGACAACCTCGCGAAGATTATGCGGCGGGATGTTGGTCGCCATGCCGACCGCGATGCCGAGGGTACCGTTGAGAAGCAAGTTCGGCAGTGCCGCGGGGAGCACGGCCGGCTCCTCGCGCGTCGCATCATAGTTCGGTCTCCACGAGACGGTCTCCTTCTCAAGGTCGGCGAGGAGCGATTCGGCGATACGCGACATCTTCGCTTCGGTGTAACGCATCGCGGCCGGCGAATCGCCGTCGATGGAGCCGAAGTTGCCTTGGCCAAGGACGAGCGGATAACGGTAGGAAAACGTCTGGGCCATCTTCGCCATCGAGTCATAGACGGCGGTGTCGCCGTGCGGGTGGTATTTGCCGAGTACTTCGCCGACCACGGTCGCCGACTTGCGGAACTTCGCACCCGGAACAAGTCCCATGTCTTTCATCGCGTAGAGGATGCGGCGATGCACCGGTTTCAGCCCGTCGCGCACGTCCGGTAGGGCGCGCGCGGTGATGACGGTCATCGCATAGTCAATGTACGACTGTCGCATCTCCGCGACAATCGGTTGGTCAATGACATTCGCCTGCCTGCCGGCAGGCAGGCCGCCTTCAGATGACGCATCGCGCTTTGGTTCTTTAGAAGGCATTATTTAGAAAGGTATCGTCGTCTGTTCCGCTTGCTTCGCTTTCAACGTCGAAGAAGCTGAGTCGATTATTTCGATATACGCCGGTGTCGAACCGTCTTCGAGGACCGCAGCGGCGCCGGCTACATTCTGGAAGTTGTCGCCAACGCCGGCCGTTGCGGGAGATTCTTGTCCGGTGCTCTCCGAAAACGTAGCGCCTCGTATGGCGAAAGCTCCCGTGCCGAGAGAGCTCACGAGCCACACAAGCGCAATGGCCCCCGCTCCGCCTGCGGCCGCGGCGAAGGCGACACGCTTACGCACATGGTGCGGCTTCCCTTTTATATGCTCAATATGCTCAAAGATGGTTTTCATAAAAACTACGGCATTAGTACCAGTATACTCCCATCGCGGTCAGCGAGGTCCTTTTTCTTCAACGTCAGCTTATCAACTTTCTCGCTCCCGTTCCCCGCTTCTTTGAGAAACGCTTCAAGTGATTTCGGCGCTCCGATACCGCCCTGACCGGGCAGGCTCCAGTGCATCGGGACGATAATCTTCGGCTCAAGCGAGACCGCGAGCTCATGCGCCTTAGACGGGGTCAGCACGCCATCACCGCCAATCGGCACGAAGAGCACATCTATGTCATCAATGCTCTCGCGCGCCTCGTGCGAGAGCTCCGTGTCTGCGAACGCGCCGAGGTGCACGAGTGTCATGTCCTCGAGTTCGACACTATAAATAGTATTAATGGCATCTTCTTCGCCCTTTTTTAAACAGTACTTACTCTTAGAAATAAATCCCTGAATGACGACGCCTTGTCGTTCGTATTCGCCGGGACCCGTAATGGCGAATGGTTTCTTCTCCCCATATGTTACCTCCTCAACACCGTTCATATCCGGATGGTCACGCGAGACAAGTGCGATGTCCGCGCCGAAGCGCACGGCGGGCAGAGTCGCATTCTTGGCTATGGGGTCAAAGACGAGCGT
>ERZ1292625.4620-Hain-H41-01um-R1-4620-length-10170-cov-6_pt1 | contig 10170 bp, 7 predicted proteins | sample MGYA00564400_ERZ1292625 | MGnify/ENA primary metagenome ERZ1292625 (study PRJEB36523, sample SAMEA6512639) | groundwater metagenome | collected 2019-01-08 | study: AquaDiva: Metagenomics assemblies of 32 groundwater samples
TATCTTGTCGTGGCGGTGATCCAAATAACTGTGTAGACTTTATCGCCATACAAGGAGATGAAAACTGTAATACCAAGGAAGGCTCAACTGGTGGTTACTGCCAAGGACTCACCCCAACCGAATGTGCAAATAAAGGCAAGAACGGATTCACCCCAACAGACAATCCCTTGTGTGATGCGTTTGGAGTAGGCTGTAATCCAGATGGTCAAGGATCTGATATCATAGAGTGTCCTAATGGCTCATTTGCAAGCAAGGATACTACAGGCAAATCAATTTGTCTTGATAATACTAAAAGAACTTTGGTTGATCCATTAAACACTATTACTGATATTGCCTCTGGATTGGATATTCAGTTGATTGTTATCGTGTTTCTAGCATTTTTGTTTATTATTTTGATGTTGTTGTTAGTCAAAAGACGAAGAAAATAGACATAATCATTGATATAGTATTCCTAGTTGATATAATTATTGAAAAAAGTTCATGTCAATGGTATCAGGGTTATAGGTGTTATTGGTTTTGCTATAATCTTCCTTGTTTTCATAACTATTCCAAACATAGGTAATACTAATCCTTTTGAGTCAGTTGATATCATACCTCAAAGTGCAGAAGATATTATAAATGAGGCAAAAGGAATAAACCAATATTCGGTTGTAGAGACAGATCAGTTATTTACAGAATCAAATGACAGTGTATTGCAACAGTTTCTTGATTCACAGAACATAGACTCTCCATTATCTACAGACAAGTTTGGAATTGAAATACAGACTGCATTGTTTGATTCAGATGGAAAAAAATATCTAAATTCTACAACATTTGGTGTATCACAGTTATCGGTTTTAGATGAGCAAGGCAGACTGTTAGATCTTGGTAGTATTCAAACATCATTTCTAGGTTTTACAAGAAATGTGGAAAAATCCACAAATATTTGGGGTACTGTAAAGTTTTATCTTGACGATGAATTGATTGAAACAAAAAGAATTTGGGCTTCATCATCAAACCAGCAAAAAACATCATTGTTACTAGTAAACAATCTGTCATTTGATTCTACAGATAAGATATTGCCTATAAATCCATTATTCTCAGATAGAAAGACAAATTTTACATTCACTTTATCAGATGAGGGTAGAAATTGGGTTGATGGCTCTGAACATTATTACCGAGTTATATTAACAGATATTCATGCGATTGTTGACTCAGATGGTGATTTTAAAAAATTCTCCTGGAATGGTGAAAATATTGCATATGAGTTAAAAGTAAAAGTAGATGGTTCTAAAAAAGTTGTTTTAAATACTGATAATAAAGTAATAAGTGTTTTAAAAACAGATGGTGAATTACATTTATGCGGTCAGAATAAATTAGATGCAACGAGAGGTGGATTTCCATCAGTTAATGCATCACCATATCCAGTATCAGTTATGTATTCAGATGGAACAAAGATATTCGATGCTGTTTTTTCAGGTATTCCTACTGAGTCAGCATCAGAAAGGGTTAGTAGTGGTGCATTTGTAATTGGTAAATGTGATGTATTTATTGGTATTCCGAGAGCATCAGATATTGTTTTTGTAATAAATGGAGTTAGTTATCAGGTAAGAACACCGTCTAATCAACAGAATTATAATGAATCAGCATATTTTGATAGTGGATATGCAATAACACCAAAATACAGATCAAACTTTGGGTTTACACAATGAATAGTTATTTAAATTATTACATAATTCTGAATATTATGAATGTCAAAGTAATTGATTTTTTAGATGGATATGTAGCAGATAAACAAATAACAAAGAAGATTCCAAAAATCACTAGTATTTCGTTGATTTTATTACTAGTCTTTTCATTTCCATTAAATCTTGTCAGTCTGTCAACAGAAAACAAAATACAAGATGTGTTTGCTGACGAATTGCCTGTAAAGATAAATCAGGATAGGGCATCAGAGACTTGGCTTTTACCAAGTGGTGAATATGTTACAAAAATAGGTGGTGAGGCAGAGACAAACTTTTTTGATAATAATACAAACAGTTGGATTGCAGACAAGGTAATTGCATTATCAGTAAATTCATTCAAGGTTCAAAGTGGTTTGATTTCAACTTTGTTTGATAATGATGTAGTTCATTATGACATGAATATGACAAATCCTGTAAGCAAAGAAAAATCCGTCTTATTGAATAAAGTTGATAAAAATTATGTCGAAGTTCCATTGGTTTTTGTGGAAAGAACATTAAACATAGTAACAGAGCCGTCATTTGAGAGTGTTTCAAGTTATATCGTAAATGATGAGATAACTGTGATGAATGTATTGGAAAGATATTCTACATCATTTGGTGATTTTTTTATAAAATATACTTACAAGGATGGCAAGGAGTTAAAACACACATTTACTTTGCCATCATCACCGTTAAATGATGATCAAACTTTTGCTTTTGCTCATGATTTTGAATTATTGAATTATAACAACAATGTTCTAAAATCTGGTATTATTGATGTTAAAGACGCATTGACAGATGAGAAGATTTTAAGTGATACAGAGAAAATAGACAAGCAGATTTCAGATGGTGTTATTGTGGACACACTGGATTCACAGAAGATAAGAGTTATAGAAACCGAAACAAACGAACTTGTAAAAGAGTTATCATCTGATGAAGTTTTGACTATTACCAAGACAACGCTTGAAAAGACTGATGCAGGTAATAATTTTACAAAGGTGACAATTACAGATAGCAATAATAATTTTCTTTTAGGTGAGATAATCGCAGAGACAAAAAATGCACCATCATGGGAAAAATTCAAAGAAGTGATAATGGATAATACGCAGATAAACCCACATATAAGATTTGTATATGGTGACTGGATAGGTGGATTTGAGTTAGATCCTGACACATATTCTTCAAATAACCCTACCGAAGATGGAATTATAATTGATACTGGAAATAATAATATTCTTGATGGTGATACTTTGTCTGTTTCCACCACCACCACATCTCATGATATAGGAAGATATGTATCAACCGATCCACAAGATGGTGCAAGATTTTATTCTGAATTTGATATAACATCAATTCCTGATGGTTCAACAGTGACCGATACTGTTTTTAAATGGGAAGCAGGTTCTCCCACAGGAACACCTAACAATTGTGATTATGTTGAAATGAATACTAAACCATCAACAGCAACCGCATTACAAAAATGGGATGATGTAGGGGATGGAACCGTTTTTGTTTCTTCTGATACAACTTGTAACACATCAGGAATAAACAAATCTTTAGATCTTGGTACTTCTGCCGATTCTGATGTGATGGCTCAACTAATCTCAAATTGGTTCGCAATAGGTGGAAAATCGTCAACTGAGGGTGTACTTGATGCTTCATGGCATGTCGTTAGATTCAATTCAGAAGAAGCAATATCAACTCCTGATCCTACATTAGAGATTACATATACATCATCTACAAATGTAACTTTTGATGTAAATAATTTCAACGGTACAGCAGTTACTACAGGTAGTGTTACACAATTAAACGCAACTACAAGTAGAACCATATCATTAAATTCCACAGGTTTCGCAGGAATTTTTACAAATCTTTCAGGAAATCAAAATGCAACATATAAAGACACAGATAATATGATTACAAATAAGACAATCAATTTCACACCAGCCTCAACCATAATAACAACATTAAATAATTATGCAACGTCATGTTCAGTAACAGGTTCCTCAAATGATTTAAACAGCAAGATAAACAATACAAACGGTCATAGGATCTCCGCATACACAACACCGTCATGCAACACAAGTTCAGTATTATCTTGGAATTCCACGTTTACAGCAGATGGCAAGTCTGGTGAAAGTTTCACAAGCAGACTCATATCATACATACAGAATTTCACAGCATACGGCAAGACACCGATTCACTTCTTTGTAAACGGAACAGATACACCAGTAACACTATCAGGAAACAAACTGACAAGTGATGCTTTTACTGTAGGTCAGGGAATCAAAACATATCTGTTAAAATTCTATCTATGGCTTGATCCAAAACCAGATATTCCAACTGGACTGACTACAACTCCAACAACTTCTTCAATTGCTCTATCTTGGACAGCAGGAAATTCGGGTGTAACGCCAATATCAGGTTATAAAATTTATAGGAGTACAGATGGTGTGACATATTCTGTTCTGGTAAGTGATACTGGCTCTGCTACTACAACATATACTGATGCCAACTTGTCTGCAATTACATATTATTACAAAATAGCATCAATAAACAGTTATGGAACAGGTAGTAACTCAACTGTAGACAGTGATACTGTTTCTTCTGGTGGTGTTTCTTCTGGCGGTGGTGGAAGTTCTGGTGGCGGTGCTTCTGAACTTCCAACATCCATCTCAAATGCATTATTATTAAATCTCGGCTCAAAAACAATTACACACTCATTGGGTGAAAAAAGAACCTATTCACTTGAATTATTATGGGATAAGACAAAAGAGTTTTCATTGACCATTAACAGTATAAAGATAGGTCAAGGCAATTTTGACTCTTTATCAATACTTCCAGAGTTACTTCCATCTATAGGAAAAAAAATAGTTGACGGAAAAGGAGAGATATTTCTTACAGTAGATGCACCAGGAGACAAATGTGATCAGATTCAAGTTACTGCAAGATGTGTTTATGTAAAAACATATACGATTCCAGTTACAGTCTCAGTCACAGATATCCTAGGTGTTAATTATCCAGACATCCCATCAGTATTGACCATATCCATAACAGAAAAGTTCCCTATAGGACTTGCAATTGTAGTAATTTTACTTTTGGCAGTATCATATCCAATAGCAAAGATAATTTCACAAAACTCTAAAAAACAATCAAGAAAGTCGCCAGAGCAGATGCAAAAAGACCATCAAAAGGCACTAAAGAAAAGTGAAAAAATGGAAAGAAAACAGGCAAAGCATGACATGAATCTGTTCAAAAAAATAAAAAAAGAATTCTGATCGTGATCACCAATCTTATATATGATATTTTGATACAATTATCATGCAAGTGTTGGATGATTTCAAACCAATATCAGAACTTGACACAAACAACTATCAGAGTCAGGCAAAGATAAAACTGCCAAAAAAATCAATTTTCAATTACTTTTACCTAAACATTCCAATGAATCCGTCATTAGAGCCAAAAGAAAAATACCCATATCCCATTCTATCTGATGCAAATTATTCCTTGTTATACTGCTTCAAGGTATTGGCAATGGCAAAAAAATGTAAGAATTGCAATGCATTGATTCTTCCAAAGCCAAGTGAAAACATGAAAATCCCAGAATGTAAGAAATGCAAAAACATTCCACAAAAACAGATAACAAAAAAATCCGATGACATAAGACGTTCTAGTACGATTCAAAGATTATCAGCATTACTGGATAATATTTTCATAAAATATCATTTGAATTCCGAGTTGCATCAGGACTATGACTATACCCAAAGATGGCACAGTGAAATTAACAAGGAGATCTATCTGACATGGACAATAGACAAGGATTCCATAGAAGTGATCTCTTGTATTGATGCATTGATTTCATGGGATAACTGGTCGCCAAGATATTTCACCATCTCTGGAAAAACATACCAACAGTTGTTCAAAAGTGTAATTGACAATGAGGGAATATTGAAATTCGAGCCATTTTACAAACTAATCATGATGTGTTCATCCATTGTAAAGGGAAAGACACAGGTGATAAAGCCAATGATTCGTGGTTCAAGAATGAGTCCTGCAAATGTAACAAACATGTCAGTTCCACAAAAACAATAACGGTTTAATTAAATGAGTTTTAAGGAAGTTTCCAAAGATGGACAACCGAAGAATCTCTATTTACATCCAAGAGAAATTTCCGAATTCATTTACAGAAATCTTGGTGTCTATCTAGGATTTTTATCATTCCAGCATAATTTTCAAGGACTAGTTGACATGCTTACGCATTTGAAATTGTTAAGGACAATGGAAGATGAGGATATCAGAATGGGTTATGGAATGCTGGTAAACGAGCATACAAAAAAACCAATAAAAACAAAACTAGACAGAGAAGCATTAAACAAACTTGAACAGGTATGGGAAAAAGGTGGTTATCTATTGACGAGATTAAAACAAGTAAATGAAAATTTTATTGATATTGAAGAAGAAAAGTATCTCTACGAATATCCAGATTGGGAATTACAAGAAGGATTTGAGGAAGTGATAAGAATGCCTAGTTTGTTTGGTTTAAAATCAAAAGATGAGGTTTCAAGTGAAGTCTTTCTTATGAGAATTAATGAAGGTGTGTTGGAAAGAGAGTCCTATAGAAATCAAGATCCAGTACAGTTATGTGAGAATGGTAAATTAGAATATGAAAAAGATGGTGTATTGATTCCATTTTTCAAGACATATGCAGATATTGAAAATTCCACATTTTTTACAGAAGAGGTTCCAAGATTGTACCATGATACAATGACATCAATTGCATGGAGAGAATCGTTAATCTGGCTTAATAGACTGCATGTAAACATTTGGAAGATTGGTATGGAGTTGGAAGTCATGGAATTCCTGTCATCAAGCAAACAAACAGTGAAAACAAAAAGGATTGAGGAAGCATAATGTCATATGATATGTCTAAGTTTCCAAAGACTGTTCCACCAGAATTTGTAAATTTGGATGAAGGTCTGACAATAAAGGATCTTGATTCGGTGATAAATTTCGATATTTTGATGGCAGATTCAGAGACACCATATTATCAATCTAATTTAGACCAGCCAAGGATGTCAGCAAGAAAAGTACGTCTTGCATACTTCCTTGGCGCAAGAGGTGGTGGTAAGACAACTGCAATGGAAGAAGATTCTGAATATTATTACAATGAAGGTCTTTCATGTTGGTATCTTTGGAGTTCAAGAAGTAATGAAAATGTATTCATCGCTGTAAACAGAAATGACAAAATTATGTGGAATAAAACTTTCAAACTAATAGAATATCATATTGATTCTGCAAAAACAGATGAAGATAGAGAAAAAATGGTAAAACGTATGGATAAATTGGAAGAAAGATTGCGTTGTAATTGTTCCAAGGCATATCCTATAAACTGGCTGGTTCCGAATTATTATGATTTCAAAGGTGTTACAGAATACAATACATGTTGGGCTGATAAGGAAGAGTTTGATATTGTATATGAAGATGGTTGGCTCACCAGATCATATCAAGAATTGTCAAAAGATGAAAAAAGATTACTGATTCAGAAACGATTGAAAAAACCAAAACATTTGTTAAAAACAGACCTAATCAGGATATGTCCATTTACTATACCAAACGGTGCAAAAAACAAGGAGATTTTTGAAAGAGAATTTCTAAAATATGCATTAGAAGCAAGAAAAGAACATAGGTGGCTTGTAATGAATCCATTGATGTTTCTCAAAGAGGAACATAAATTTCAGACTATAGGATATGTCATGGAAAGAGTAAAGTTTTGGGTTGATCAGTATTTTCAACCAAATACACCAGAATCAGTTGCAAAACTAAGAGGTTTGCAAGATCCAGTTCCAAGAGATCAATGGACAAAAATTGAAAAGTCTTGGGATAAGATATGTATGATTCTTGGAGAAATCAGAACTATTGCACCACCACATAAATATTCACCAGAGCAGAAATCAAACCTTTCAAAAAGACCTATAATTGATGCAATTCCAGAATTGAGACATCTGAGGATATGGTTATTAGGAGATCTTCAATCACCAGATGATTTAAACGACTCTGTAAGACATATGGCAGATCATGTTGTAATAAAAAGATCATCAGAAGAACTGTTAGGTGACGAATGGAGTTATTTCTATAAAACCATTGAAAAACAGAGAAAGGATAGATTACTTGCAATGTCTCATGGAAAGTTTGAAGATTTTAAGAAAGCACCACAAGATTTGATAAACAAGATAAACAGTGACTTACCATCAATATCTCAGATACCTAAAAACAAAGGCTACATAGTTTATCCAAACGGTGAGTTTTATCTTGAAACATTCAGTATGGCATCATTTCATCATAAAAGAGAAACAGAAACACTACAATCTGTAACTGGTATTACATGGAAAATAAAAGAAGAGTTGATGGAAAAAGAAGCAACAACTCCTGGCAGTTTAGAAGAAAGTGGTGTAAATTCAGAGAAGAGATTAAAGAATTATGATGGTAATTTGGTACTTGTATGGTGTGTTAAAGAATTTATCATAACTGGAAGTTGGGATACAGTTTTATCAAATCTTACTGCAAGAATCAACTCAACAGATAAAACACAACAGTTACCAGTGACAGGAAATGAAAAATTAAGTTCAAAGCATCTCTCAAATAAAATCAGAAAAGATAAAAAATTTGTAGAAATATTGAATTTTGCCAAGAATCATAAAGAAATGTCATCAGAGCAGATAATATCATCCTTTAAACTCTAAAAAACCGTCAAAACAGGGGGATATTTGATAAGATAAAGGAAAAAAACAGGGGAAACCAATGATTTTTCCGAAGCCTGCTACGGATCTTTTCCCTGATCCCCGATCCTCTAATTTTCCTATATAGGAGTGTCCTCAAGGAAAAGAGGAATGAAAATATCTTCTTGTTTTAAAAATTTAAAATCATAAATAACGAATCAGATTATATTAATTATATCTCGACATGTGAGTGTCAACACGTTGTTAGAATAATCACCAATGTTTTATAGAACAATTACTAATTGATTCTAGTGATTAAAATTATAGATAATGATAATGTATTGAGAATGAAGGAACAGAAACGACTTTATGATATTGAATATAGAAGAAGGACTCATGCAATAAAACTAAAGAGAGATAAACAGTATTATCATGATAACAAAGAATTATTATATGTTAAAGCCAGAGAACGATTCAATAGAAATAGGGAAAAGAATCTAGAATGGAAACGAGAACATGGTAAGCAATTAAGAGTTAATAATAGAATGATTGTGTTACAGCATTATTCAAGAGGTGTTATTCAATGTGCTTGTTGTGGTGAGTTGATTTATCAGTTCCTACAGATAGACCATATTGAAGGCAGAAAGAGTATGAATCATGATGTATCTTATTGTGGAAATAAGTTATATGATTGGTTGATAAATAATAAGTTTCCAGATGGTTATAGGGTATTATGTGCAAATTGTAATTTTGGCAGACGGTTTACAAAAGACGGTATATGTCCGCATCAAAGAATCATAACAAGAACATTATTTCCAGAACTTGGTGTATGATTGTGTATAAACATGAGTATTATGAGAGAAACAAAGAAGCCATAAAGAATAAAGTAAAAAAGTATTATATGTCACATAGGGAACAAAGAGCCAAATCAGATAGAGAATATAGGCTAAGAAATATAGAAATAATACGAGAGCGTCAAAGATTATACAATATTAAAAACAAAGAAAAAGTAAAATTAAGACTGCATAATTATCATGTAAAGCATAGAGATAAGTTATTACATGATATGAGAATTAGAGGAAAGATATGGTATGATAATCTTTGGAATATAGTATTCAGACATTATTCCAAAGGTGTTCCACACTGTGCTTGTTGTGGTGAGATGGATAGAGAATTTTTACAAATGGATCATATGACAAAAGATAGATATGGTCATAACCAATCGATGATTAGTCATAAGTTATATAAGTGGATTATTGATAATAATTTTCCATCTGGATTCCAAGTTCTTTGTGCAAACTGTAACTTTGGCAAAAAAATGAATAATGGTACATGTCCACACAAAACAATAATCAATGCAATCTTGTTTCCTAACATATCAAAATGACTAATACCGTCTTAGATCCAGTCATTCCAATCCAATCTGATCTCTTTGGTGGAGTAGTCAACAATCCATCTAAAAGAAAGCAGAAACACCAGATGCCATCATTGGTGGATGATATGTTCGAATCACCTGATGAGTTGTATTATCCTATAATTGATAAGGTAAAACTCTTAGGTCAGGAACCGCCTGAACTTGATGCCTTTGCAAGCGATGACAGAGGCGATGGCAAGACTGACTCCAAGTGTATCTATTATCTTACAGAGCAGTATGATTCGTTAAACAATGACTGGCTAATCCAGCCAAGTCAAAAGGTTCCAGCAAGTGTGTGGGTTAATGATCCTCATAGCATGCATAAGGAATCAATAGA
>ERZ1292625.4621-Hain-H41-01um-R1-4621-length-10169-cov-5_pt1 | contig 10169 bp, 16 predicted proteins | sample MGYA00564400_ERZ1292625 | MGnify/ENA primary metagenome ERZ1292625 (study PRJEB36523, sample SAMEA6512639) | groundwater metagenome | collected 2019-01-08 | study: AquaDiva: Metagenomics assemblies of 32 groundwater samples
GCTTGCCGTAGGTGAATGCCAGGAACGCCACCATCAGAATCACGCACAGCAGGGCGAGGAAGGACCGTCTCTCCATCTCAGTCGGTCTGAAATGCACCGGCCAGTAGATTCACGCCTCGGGCCTTCATTAACTCTCCGCACCGCTCGTAAATCTGCGGCAGCACAGTTGCGAGCTTGTCGAATGCCTCGCGGCCGCACATATGAATGTAGGCGTCTTCGTCCCCGAAGGTGACGTGCGAGCAGCCATCCCACTTTACCGAGCCTGCGATGAATCGCTCTGCCTGACGTGGGTCTTCAACGTGGTCACACGACGCACGGGCGCCATTCTTGGTGTACAGCGGAGCATCATCTGGCATGCTACGCGCAACGATCTCGGCGGCGAAGAAGGCGACGTGGGCATCCAACGTAAACACCACGGTCACGCCATAATCGCCGCCGAAGTGCTCGACCAATTCAGCCATTGTTCAGAGGGCGAGGAAGGCGCGGCGGTCCATTACCAACGATCTCCGCTAGCGAACTTCAGCGCTTCGAGATCGCGCGTCAGTCGTCCGGCTATTAATCGCACGCACTCGTCCGACATGTCGCTGAAGGAGTGACGGCGGCCTCGATCCTCTGGTGACATCGCGGCACGTTCCGCGTCTGCGGCCTTCGCGCGCTTGCGTTTCTCGCGGCGTCGAATCGTGCGGGTCAGGGTCATCCTTCCACGCGGCAATTCTCTAGGCGTCGTTCCGGAATAAGGTCTGGTCTGACCGGCACTGGCCCATTTGTGAAACCGGCGACATCGTCTCCCATGACGATGTGCGTGTCCCACCCGATGCGCGAATCAACGCCGCCATACGGCTCTACGCTGCGGAGCTCGCCCCATCCGGTCACTCGAACGATGGCTGCCAAGGCAGCCCATGTGCCATCGAACTCTTGAACTTCGAGCATCGCTGATCGCAGCGATCCACGGTGCGGCCGAAAGAGGTACGGTGGAGGGTGCTTCACGTCCATGATGAGAATTGGCGGCTGGCCGGTTGCCCGGCGGGGCGCAGCGTCCCGCGCCTTTGTCAGCCACCGCCGGAATCAGGATACCACTAAACTATGCCGTTCGGATTATAACCCACGCCGAAGGCCGTAACGTGTTGTCTGCATGAAACATATACGACAGGGGCCCCACCGTCCTACAAAAGACTTGACTGGCATACGCCATTATGAATACAGTGTCACGCGTGAAACGGATAATGATTACTGACGCGAGACGCCGATTAGGGTTGACGCAGGACGAATTGGCCGCACGATCCGGGATCGACCAAACAACCATCAGCAGTCTGGAGACTGGCCGCAAGCGGCAGCCGAGGTTTGACACTGTCCTACGGCTCGCCAAGGCTCTCAACGTTGCTCCCGAACAACTCAGATTCGGCTCTGCGGTCTAGGCCCCGGAATGGGTGAACTCCTGATCGTCATCGCGTTCCTCGGCGTGCTCGGCATCGGCGCGTGGGTCGTTGAGCGTCCACGTTGCCGTACGTCGGATCTCCACGCCGACGATTGGATGGGCGAACACGGGATGCGGCGATGAGGCTGACCGATGTTGCTCTACTCGTCGTGACGCTGGCGGTTCCGTTCGCTGCGTTCTACGGCCTGCATCGGCTGTCGCGCTGGCATGCGGGCGCCCAAGACCCCGTTGACGCGCTGATCGCGAAGAACGCAGCCCAGCCACGCGATGGCATGGACCGAGTCGATTGGAATAAAACCGACCGCGCGGGTGAAGCGCGCTGGCAAGACACGCTTCGCGCGCAGCGCCGCACCCGCACCCGAGACATTCAGCCGCGCATCCTTCCGATGAACGGCACGAGGAAAGGTCGTTGAAGGCGTGCACGAAGTGCGGCGTTGACTGTGGGCTCTGTCATGCCGCCGCCGATCGACAGCGTCGAGCCACAGAACGAAAGGCTGGTTAATTGTGAGCACAAACACGCGCGCCCAGGTTGCGCTAGCGTCTACCGTCATTGACCGTGGCGTTATGCCCGGTGCTGAAGTCAAGGCTCGGCTCGACATGATCGTCGACATCGCTGACCACGCGATGAAGCCGAACATCGACTACGGCAAGGTCCCAGGAACTGACAAGCCATCGCTCTGGCAGGCGGGTGCCGACAAACTGTGCGTCGCCTTCCAAGTCGCTCCGAAGATCAAGGACATCACCGAGATCAGCGTCGGTGACGAGAAGGCGTACCGCGTCATTGTCGTCGGGGTGCATCAGTCGGCCGGTATCGAGCTCGGCGAAGGCGCTGGCGAGTGCTCAAGTAATGAAGAGCAATACCGGTTCAGGTACTCAGTCCACGACAACGAGTGGAATGCAACGCCTGAAGATCGGCGGCGCTTGAAGTACAAGCGAGACGGTTCTACCATCAAGCAGATTCGGACGTCCCCGGTAGACGTCGCCAACACAGTCCTGAAGATGGCGGTCAAGCGCGCCAAGATCGCGATGGTGCTTGCGGTCACCGGTGCCGCGGCTATCTTCACTCAGGACGTTGAGGACCTTGCGGAGGAACTCCGTGAGTCTATTCTCTCTGCCGAGGGCAAGCCAGCCGAGGCCAAGCAGCCACAGCGCCGCTCCGCCACCAGCGGCACGCCGGAGCCGAAGACGCTGCCGGCGGACGCGAAGACGATCATTGGCGTCATTGGGAAAACATTCGGCGACAAGAAACCGTACGCCGTGTACATCGGCCAGAACAAGTACACGACCTTCGATGACGCCCTCTGGGCGGACATCATGGTCTTCGCGGGCACGAGCCACTGCGTGTGCCTCGCCTATACCGAAACGGTCAAGGATGGCCGTACGTACATGAACGCAGCGGGCGTGAGCATCGCGGACGCGAAGCCGGTGAAGACGGCGCCAGCGCAGGAGCCTCCGCCCCTGACCGATGCGGACATCTTCGGTCGGCGCCCTGGTGAAGAGGGGTAGGCCGTGACAACCGCCGCCTGTCCTCTTACCTTCGACGCCGCACGCCATTTGTATCGGCTGATGGGGCTGCCTGTCCCGTCAGTGACCCAAGTGTTGAGAGCCTCGGGGTACGTATCGTTTTACAGAGACCTGACGGAAAAAATTGCCGAGGGCGAGCTTGGCGCAGCCGATGGCGTCTACGCCCTGATTCAACGCGGGCAGCGACTCGCAGCGGCGCGGCGCCGCGGCGGCGATGTGCATAATCTGATGCACTTCGTGCTGGAGGATGACCTCGATGACGAGTCGGTCGATGAACGGTATCGGGGGTATCTGGAATCCGGCAAGCGATACATCGACCTCTACGTCAAAGAGATGTTTCGGGCGGAATGTCGCGTCTGGAGCCTGCGGCACGGCTACGCGGGCACACTCGACCTGCTCGGTGTGCATGCCGATGGCTACATCTCCATCTGGGATTGGGCCACAGGCGACCCGGCTGATGTCAGCAAGGACCTGCAGACGGCGGCCTACCTATGCGCTGCGCTTGAAATGGCGAACGGGGATAAGGAACTCGGGCAACAGATTCGGTCCAGAGGCGCCGTGGTGCGCCGTCGATCTGTGCGGCTGTATCGCGATGGCCGCATCGGCAAAGAAACGCCTTACACCGACCCGCGTGACGCGACGAACTTTCTCAACGCCCTGTCGCTGGTCCACGACCAGGGGTGCCGCCCGTCGCCGATTCAGGCGTGGGATGACGAGCGATGAAGAAACAGCCGTTCCAGAACTGGTTCGTTGCTGAAAGACCAGCGCGCCTTGATTTGACGGTTGGCACGATGCTCTTTACCGGCCGCGGGAACAATGCGACGGCCGGCGAATACGTCGTGAGCGAGATCGAACAAGTTGACTACGACACCGTTCAGATCACAGTGAAACGCAGTCGGAGGTCATGATGGCAATTCCGAAGATCGATCCCAGCGTCAAGTTCATCACATGGGGCCAGTTCCGTCGGTTGACGGGTGAACAGCTTCAAGCCGGCACGACATTTGTGGTCGAAGAACAGGCCGTCGTTGTGCCCTACGACACGTTTCTGGAGATGCAGCGGTGCGTTGAAGCGGCGCCGCCGATGCCGATAGCCGATCTCGTGATGTTGCAATCGTGCGCGTATCGCGTGCGACAGGTACTTGAGCGTGCGGTCGGTCATCCAATCGGTCATCGGTACACAAAACCCAATGAACGGAGCCTGGAGTCAGTTTCTTCAACAACGCCTTGTGGAGGTTAGATCAATGCCAATCCCGAAGATCGATCCCAATGTCGTCCATTGCACCGTCGGCTATTTCCGGCACCTGGCCGGAACGGATCTAGCGGCGTGTACATTCGTCGTCAACGATAGCAACGCACCGGTAGCCGTGTGCGTGCCGTACGACACGTTTCTGGAGATGCAGCGGTGCGTTGACGCGGCGCCGCCGATGCCGATAGTCGCCGCACCGAGCGGGTTCGCGCCAAGCTATCCGCGTTTCGATCCATCGCTCGGGTCGCGCGTGCCAAGCGCCACACCGCCTCACGAGTCGCCACTGAGGTCTGTATGAAGACCGGGGCTGCGGAGTTCACGCGCGGCAGCGAGGTCGTCTGGCAGGTCCAGTTCGATGTGCCAGAGTCCGAAGTCAAGGCGCTGAGCGCCGATGTGCAGGCGTCGTTTGCCGGCATTCCGACGAAGGTGGTTGATTTTGAGACCTACCAGCGCGCGAAGGAATCGCTCCCGCTGCTGAAGAAGGCCGAGGACCGCGTCGTCGCGTTCTTTCTGGACATCAAGGACGCCGCGTTCAAGGCGCACCGCACGATCACGGCGAAGGAATCCGAACAGCTGAAGCCGATTCAGGACCTCCGAAAGATCCTCAACAGCGAGGTCTACCGCTTCGAGCAGGCTGAGAAGGCGCGTCGGGAAGAAGAGGCGCGGCGGATCGCCGAAGAGGAACGCCAGCAGTTGCAGACCCAGGCGCTCGAGGAAGCGGCCGCGCTCGAAGAGACGGCGCCAGAGATGGCCGAGCAGATCATCGCCCAAGCCATTGAGGCGCCGCTCCCGACGGTCATTCTTCCGGATACGGCCGTCGAAGTCGCCGGCGTCAGCTCGCAGGCCAATCACAAATGGCACTTCGTCGGGACCGTGCCGAACGAACTCGGCGAGACCATCGCGTGGAAGAAGCTCACGGGTGAGCAGCAGGCGCGTATCCGGAGCCTGATGCCACGGGACTATCTGTGCCCGGACGAGAGCGCCATCACCAAGATCGTCAAGGCCATGGGGCCAGCGGCCGCAAGGCTCATTCCAGGAATCGCGGTTTTTGATGCGGGGACGGTCCGGACGAGGGGGTAAGCGATGGGCACGACACCACGGCTCGGCAAACCGTACGTCTTCGCGACCTGGATCACGAAGATTCTCGCCAGCGAGAACCAGTGTCACTACGCGCCGTGGTTCAAGAGCCATTTCAAGTACGACAAGTGGCCCGATCTGAACTTCAACTGCGCGGCCTGGACGGCGGAGCACAACGAACTGGTGTCGAGATGGCAGGCGACGCTCGAAAATGCCGGCTACACCGTCCGCTCGGAAAGCCAAAACGACATCAGGCTCCACGGGCACACGGCGATTCTCGCCGCCAAGCCGGATCTGGTTGCGTACAGGCCTGGCGAAATCCGGATTTCTGACGGCAAGACCGGCAAGCAACGACACAGCGACTTCTGGCAAGTCCTGATCTACATGCTCGGGTTTGACAAGACACGCCCGGAAGCGTTGATGGGTGCGCGTCTTCATGGTGAAGTCGTGTACAGAGAAGGCGTCACGCCGGTCAGCCAGGAAGAACTGACGGAGGTGCGGAAGCAAGCGATCTTCGCCGTGCTCCGGGAGATGGGCAGCGACACGCCGCCGCGGCGTGTGCCGAGTCGACAGGAGTGCTCGTTTTGCGATCTTCCTGACTGTCCAGATCGCGTTAAAGAGGAAGAGGCCGTCTTGGCGACGGCGGAGGAATTTTGAGATGCAACTATCAGAAGCGATCCGGCTAGGGGCGATGTTGAGACCTCAAGCCTTCGGGGCATGGCGCCAGAGACAATGGTTGTTCGGCTCGCAGGAGGCCACCTGCGCACTGGCGGCCGCCTATGAGGCGTCTGGACTTACCGGCGTGCGTTTTCCGAAAGGGACACACGTGATCATTGGTGCCAGAGGAGTGCGTGAGGGGCGCAGGGAGGTGCTCAAGCACGATACCGTCATCACTGTGCCTGCGCCGTATGCGTGGCATATGGGGATGGAGGTCTCATGTCCAAGCCTGTTCGACCGTTGCGATCTGCGGCGATCCAGCTTGGAGCGGATCATCGAGCACTTGAACGACAATCACCGATGGACCCGCGATCAGATCGCCGACTGGGTTGAACAGTTCGAGCTGCAGCAGGTCCCGATCGACATCCCAGCGGCAGAAGTGGTGGAGGTGTAAATGGACGGAGAGTTCAATCCAGCAACGCTCGCGCCTTGGGTCATCGGTGCCATCGCGCTGGTGCGAGGGGCTGAAATGAACGGCCCACGCAACGATGGGTTCTCCTGGGTTAACAACGAAAGCGAGGTGAGACCAGTGGGCAAGACCATGCACAGCGGCGGCAAGCGGAAAGATGCCAGGAAGGGCGGCGGGAAGAAGGGGTACTGAGGGGTGGCCACGGTCGGCAGTCGGCCCGTGGAGTGCTTCGCAATGCCTCGGGTGACGACCTCCAGACCGGCCGTGGTCGCACTGTTGCCACGGCCTGCGTGATGGCTGGAACACCCTGGTGCAATTCCGCGCTGGCGTGAGGCTCGGCGGGCCGTGGCCACGTTTTACCGGTGGAGGTGGGAGATAATGCCATCTGTTACCAACAAGAAGAAGGGCAAGGGACAGAATCTGAGCTACTTGTTTCCACGCCGCCGCCTCGATGGAAAGGCGACGAGAGACAGTTGGTGGGTCGGACTGAGCCGAGATAAGTTGGATGCCGAAGCGGAACGGCGGTTCGGGCTGACACCGGCGCGGCACCGGCCATAACGTGGCTCGGAACGCGCACGGCTAGTGGCACCCGAATCGCCTCTCAGAGGCAAAGCTGTGAGTACTGCCGCAACGGAAATTGCGTGGACCGACCGGACTTGGAATCCGGTTCGTGGTTGCAGCATCGTGTCGAAGGGATGTATCAACTGTTATGCGATGAAGCAGGCGCACCGGTTCTCCTGCCCTGGGAAGCCGTATGATGGCCTGACGAAGCAGACGAAGGCCGGCCTGCGAGTGCGCGAGTTCCCGGAGGCCAGCGTATGACCAAACCCCTCCGCCTCCACGCGGCCATCAACACGATGCGCCAAGCCCACGGCATTGCTGACGGACAAACCTGCGGGGATTGCTCGAAATTGTTCCAGGTGGGGAGTCGCCCGCATCCGCGCACTATAAGTGGCACCATCATTGTCTGGACCTGCCGCGCCTATGTGCGTGAGCATGATCGCCGGGATCGGTGGGCAAAGTCCTGGCCGGCCTGCGGGCTGTTCCAGGCGGGGGAAGCATGAGCTGGGACGATCTGCAAGCGAGCGCACGGCTGATTTGCTGGCTCTGCTGTCGCAGGACGGTGTACAGCACGCATCCCGAGAAAGGCTGCGCGACGTGCCGGTGACACTAACTGAACGACGCGCGGGCTTTGTGTACGACAGCGCGAGGCTCGCAGCCATCGCCGCGGATGCTCCTATTGTGCCGGTCCCTTGGTCGGACCGAGAGGCGCCGTAAGGACGCGGTGTTCGTGGCGCTGTGCGAGATTGCGCGGCAGTGGATTTATGAGGACAGAGCGGAGTAATGCATGGAAGACAAAGCAATCGGTATCGTCGAACGGTACTCAATGAATGACTTGATAGTTCCGATCTTGGCAGAGCAAGGACGCCTGAGGGGCAACAACACTGAACCCTCCTGCCAGATCCGCGTGGAAGTCAGAAACGAGGATGTCAGGCTCTGGGTGGGTCCGCGTGATTGGCAGTGGAATCGTCAGACTAGTGCCCTGATCGGCGCCGGCACGAGCCTGTGCGAAGGTCCGCCACCATCAGAATGAACAAGTCATGAAAAATAAACCAGCCAAACAACTATGCCAAGTCTGTCACAAGGCGGTAGGCGTGTGGTTGCCGCAGGATCAGCCGCCGATGCTTATTCAAGCACACAAAATCAAAGGGCGTTTTTGTAGTGGCGGTTATTTGCCACCAACAGCGCCGACTCAGTCAGCAGAGAAGCACTGAAGATTGGGATCCCTGCAAAAAAGAAAGGAGAACTCAATGCGCGAAGTGCCGACCGTTCAATGGGATGGCTGCTACGACGATTCGTGGCGCGATCTGATTGTGCCTCAAGCCTTCGCGCATTAGGTTCTCCCGGCAAAAATGGCGCGCGGGCTCGTGGTCCGCATCTTCGACGAGCTGCTCGCGATGGGGGCGCTGAAAGCTGGCGACACGGTAATCGACCCGTTTGGGGGCATCGGGTCCACGGCATTGGAAGCCTCGAGCCGTGGCGTGCAAGCAATTTGCTTGGAATTAGAAAGCCGCTTTTGTATACTAGCTCGCAAGAATCTAGAATTGCACGCGAAAGGCTGGTGTACTTGTGGCGAATCCGGTGCAGCGTATCTGCGATGGCTGCGGCAATCCGTACCAGATGCCAGCGAGCCACGTCGAGAACAAGATCAAGCGCGGGATGACGCGCTGGTTTTGCAGCAGGGCATGTTGGCGATTGAGCCTGAACGAAACACGCCAAGAGTCAGCGAATCCGAATTGGAAGGGCGGGCGATCGATCCGGCCGGACGGCTACATCGAAATCAGGGTGGACGGCCGGAGGAAACTCGAGCATGTCGATGTGATGGAGAAGCACCTGCTCAGGAAAATGACGCGGGGCGAAGTGGTGCATCACAAAGACGGGGATCGAACGAACAATCAGCTTACCAATCTAACAGCGATGACGATTTCGGAACACATGCGGCTTCATCATCCGAGCGGGATACCACAGACACCGAAACAGCGGCGTTGTCAGATGTGCCGGCGGCTCTTCACGTCCAAGAACTCAGAGATGGTGTGCGGCCTGGCGTGTCATCGAAAGCGTCAACGCGCGTACGACGCAAAGCACAGACTGAAGGTCGGGCCGGCCAAGCTCGTGACGCTGACGTGCCGGATCTGTCGGCGAGAGTTCACTGGCCGACCGAGGAAGACGGTGGCCGGGCGGACCTGCTCAAAGCGATGCTACGGCGTTTACCAGATGGAGTACAACCGGGCTCGACGTGCAAGGTCTGCGGTCTGAGAATCATTCCGTACTCATTCGTTCTGCAGGGGGATTCGCGGCAGTTGCGGCAGCATGTCGGGCCGGCGCGATTCACTGGCGCGTTCAGGTGCAGCTATGGACGCGCCGAAGGCCAACTCGTGGCGATGCCGAGCGGGCATGTCGACGCCGTGATCAGCTCCCCGCCGTACAACCTGCCCATGAGCCAGGACCATAACGGCCGCGGTGGTGGCTCGCGCGGAACAACTCCAAGTGAACCAGGGGCGTTCGCCAGATACGGAAATACCGCCGGCCAACTGGAGGGGATGCCCACCGGCGACGTGGCGGCGATCATCAGTTCCCCGCCCTACGCCGAGATCGCCTCCGGGGCTGGCGGCCTCAACACCAAACCCGGCAAGGACGGCCAGCAAGGCGGCCGCAACCCGTCAGCCGCCAGCCAGGACACCGATCAGCGGTACGGGGAGAGCGCAGGCCAACTGGCGCGATTGCCGGCCGGCGACGTCGATGCCATCATTTGCTCCCCGCCGTACGCCACTGGCGACTCCGCGAGCGCGCAGAGCATCAGCACGCGCACGGACAAGAGCGCGGCCTGGGTCAAAGCAAACTGCGGATCGGCCGCGACGGAAGGCTACGGGCTCACACCGGGGCAGTTGGGCGTGATGCCGAGCGGGGACGTGAGCGCCATCGTGTCGAGTCCGCCATACCTGACTGAGCAAATGGGCGGTGGCGGGGCGAAGCGAGAGGACAAAGTTCTCCGCCCCATGATGGACGGCTACGGCAAATCCGACGGTCAACTCGGCCATATGCCGGCGGGGGATCTCGCCGATGCGGTCGTCAGCTCGCCCCCGTTTGGCGATGTTGAACCATTCAAGGACAAGTCGTTCCGTCCGAACCAAAGCGAGCAATATCAGAAGGGTGCGTACGAGACGCGAGGCTTTCTTGATCCGGACTACGAACGAAAGGCG
>ERZ1292625.4623-Hain-H41-01um-R1-4623-length-10168-cov-4_pt1 | contig 10168 bp, 12 predicted proteins | sample MGYA00564400_ERZ1292625 | MGnify/ENA primary metagenome ERZ1292625 (study PRJEB36523, sample SAMEA6512639) | groundwater metagenome | collected 2019-01-08 | study: AquaDiva: Metagenomics assemblies of 32 groundwater samples
GGCGGCGTCGTGATCATCGGCTGGGGCATTGTGGAGGGACAGTACGAAGTTGGTTTTATCATTTTGTTCTATCAGTTTTTCTCTAAGGTGTGGGAGTCGATATCGGAACTCGCAAACAACATTCAGGAGTTTATGAATGCGCGCTACGCTATCGAACGCCGGCGTGCGATGCAGCTTGAACCAGTCAGGATCGATACGGTGGAGGGGAAGGGTGCGCACCCAGAAGAGTGGAGAGTGCTCCACCTACGAGACGTATCGTTCTCGTACGGGGGGAACGGCGCACTGCACGCTATAACCTTTGATGTGAAGCGCGGAGAGAAGATCGGCATCGTCGGTCTATCGGGAGCCGGGAAGTCAACATTGTTTAAACTTCTCCTGAAAGAACGTGAAGATTTTACTGGAGCTATACAATTTGATGAGACACCCATTCAATCCATTGAACGCGAAAGCTACTTTATGCATGTCTCTGCAGTTCTGCAAGACACTGAGGTGTTTAATCTGACGCTCAGAGATAATATTAGTATTTCTGGAGACAGTTCACAGGAGCAGTTAGACCGAGCGCTCGAGATTGCGCACATCACTGACTTCGTGCATAAGTTGCCCAAAGGACTCGACACCATAATCGGTGAGAAAGGGATACGGCTCTCTGGCGGTGAGCGACAACGCTTGGGGATTGCACGAGCAATATACAAGGCACCACAACTCTTACTTCTCGACGAGGCGACGAGCCATCTTGATTCTGAATCAGAAGAAAAAATTAGAGACTCACTCGCTCATTTCTTTGAAAACGTCACCGCGATTGTCGTTGCGCATCGACTCTCGACCATTCGAGCTATGGACAAAATATTAGTCATAGAGGGTGGACAGCTTGTGGAAGCTGGCTCATTTGATGATCTCTATCAAAAGCACGGTCGCTTTTTTGAACTTTGGGAAAAACAAAAACTCTAAAATGAACTTCATGAAATGCATTTTGCTGGAGATTTGATGAAGAGTATGGCATAGTGATTCTGGTTTAGCAGCTTTTCGAGAATTGTTGGGGATAACAGGCGAGACATGGTTCGAACCCCCTATGTTAGGCTGACAACTCGTGGCTGCTAACGGCTTCGACACAAAACAAGCACTATGACCAAAAAAATGACCTCACTTGTGGCCTTAGCCCTTGTGCTTATCACCGTGACCGCCCCCCTCACTGCAGACGCTGCCTGGTGGAGCTGGAGCTGGTTCAAAAAGAAAACACCCGCTGTGGTCACCACGTCCAAGCCCGCGACGACGAGTGTAGCGGTGGTTACTACGCCAAAGCCGGCAGTTACCGTGACGACACCGGTAGCGACTTTCTCACTAGCGCCGGGCGAGAGTATGGTGAAGGCATGGGTGACTGCGTACACGTACTATGACAACGATCCGCCGGGCTCTGCAGAGATATCAGATCCAATCGTGCATAACTTTGCAGGCGGTACAGGCACCTATCTTGATCCGATCACACTCGCGGTCGGGTACACTACTGCTGGATCAGATATCACTCCAGGCACCAAGTACTATGTCCCACACCTCAAGCGCTATGTGATTGTTGAAGATACCTGTGCGGCGTGTCACAAAGGATATCAAGGTAATGTCTGGGTTGACATCTGGATAGATGGTTCAAAGACAACAGCCACAAAGGCAGACGAATGTGCGCGTGCAGTGACTCGAGTCACCAATCTCATTAAAAATCCTCGGTCGACATTCCCAGTGGATAGCGGTCCCGTGTCGAGTACTGCATGCGCTAAGACCTACGCAGATACTCCGTAAGTCACAGCCAGCGGCAGAATCAACAGGAAAGGGAGTATACTGATAGCAATTATCAGTATACTTTTTTTCATATGGACCAAAAAAATATGTTGCTTGGCGTCGCACTCCTTATCATACTTATCCTCGGTGCGTATGTCTTGTGGCCTAATGCCGAGCTTCCCACGGTAGAAGACATAGCATCATCAACGCCCACCATTGCGCTTGAACCAAAGGTGGCCATTCCATCAGTAACACAGCAAACAACAGTAACACCGGCGGCTCCCACACAAGCACCGATCGGCGGGGCACGCTCACTTGAAAACAATGTGTGGGTTACCGAGGTTATCTTTACCGATGGCGGCTTTTCACCCGCATCGCTTAAAGTGCAGGCAGGAGAGGAGGTTCGTTTTGTTAATAAGTCGAGCGGTGCCATGCGCATCATTGCAAACACCAAGGATTCAAGCGATTACTATAAGCTGATCAATCAGCCGACTGCGGTGGCTAAAGGAAAGAGCTTTCAAGTTTCTTTGTTCAAGACGGGCCTGTTTATCTTCAGCAATCCGAACGTACAGTCGAACCCGAGTGGTTCTATCACCGTCTACTAGTCTACGGTTGCCATTGTTTAGGGCGTCATCAGCGCGACACCCTCTTGAACTGTAACCGTTTTGATACCCACGAGTTTGATGTAGTTAATTATTTCTTGGAAGCGCACAAGTGTGGTTGCGTACTCGTCGCTGTTGCCATTCTCAATCTCGTGGAATGAGAAGATGAACCACTGTTTATTTGCTTTCGCCTGATCTATGGCTGCTTTCATTGCGGTGACTGAAACTCCAGTCGTTGGTGAGAAACTGTTAAGTTCGTATTTTGGTGTGTCCTTGGTGTTGAACCCGAATGGTACTGTCGGGTCAGCGGTGCGTGCATTGGTATATCCTGCCGCTTGCGCGCGTCCAATAACTTGCGTGTTGTAACTGCCGTATGGGTAGGCAAGCGAACGTACAACGGTGCCTGTCAGACTCTCAATGTAACTCTTGGAATTCTTGATCTCCTGGTCGATCTGCGAGCTTGAAAGCGAGGCAAGGTCGCGGTGCGTAATGGTATGCCCCTCAATGTTATGCCCTGCTGTTGCGATAGCTTGTACCATGCTAGGAGTCATGTAGTCGTCCCATCCTCCCTGTATCCCTTCGGTTAAAATATAGAAGGTCCCCTTAAGTCCAGATGCCTGCAGGATGGGGAGCGCATTGATGTATTGCGAACGCCATGCGTCGTCAAACGACAATGTCACCATGCCCTCAGTCCACTCGCTTGGCGGCGGTGGAGGCGGAGGCACCGCTGGTGTTACCCCAATTATTACTTGTTGTGTCATCGTCCCACCTGCGCCTGCGCAGGCAAGCACGTAGGTCGTAGTAGCAAGTGGTGAGACGATTTCGCTACCGGCAAGAGTCTTGCCGCCGCCCCACCCGTTTGATGCCGCACAGGACGTGGCGTTGGTTGATGCCCAGACGAGCGTTGACGTAGCGCCTGCAATGATGCTAAGTGGCGAGGCGCTCAAAGTGAGCGTTGGTGCGGCTGGTGGTGGCGGAGGTGGAGGGGTAGAAGTAGCTGGAGCTCCGAGCACTAATGAGTAATTATCAATCTCGAGGGTACCAACAGCACGGATGACATGTTGGATGCGAACGCCCGTAGTGTTTGCCGGTGTTTTTATTTTCTTACTGAATGTCGCCCAGGTAGTCGTCGCCGGCACCGTGCCTAGAGTTTCATATGCGTTGCCGCCGCTTGAGCGGGTATACGTGGCGACGATGGTGACCGGCACCGTGCTTTTTGATTGACCGCTCCAGGTGTACTCAGTATTTGCAGTAACCGCAGCAGTCAGTGGCATCCAAAAAATGTCACCTGATTTGTAGGTGGTCACCGATATTTTTGCTCCGCGCGTGCCAAGAGAGGCGGCAGACGGATAAGTGAACGTCGCTTTGTTGGTCGTTGGCCACACGACCTTGCTCCAACCAGTCGGGATGGTGGTACCTGCTTCGAGAGACGGATTTGAAATGAGATTAGCGGCAGCAAGCGCTGGAGTCGCATTCGCCGCGAGTAGAACGAGTGCCAGGATAAAGAGGGTGTGCTTCATGAAAAATGTTTACGGGTATGGAGGCAGTGTATCATCGTGATAGAATTCGTCTACAGAGAGCTCCTATGTGGATAAGACTATTTGTCGGCAGCGTTCTGCTCGTTTTGTTGAGTCCGAGTACTGTTTTTGCTGCTTCGCTTGAGGTATCAGGTTGGATACCGTATTGGCGCGCAGCGACGGGCATTGCAGACGTGTCCGCACATCTCGACCAGATCACCGAGATTAACCCGTTCGGCTACTCGGTCAAAAGTAATGGCACGCTCGCTGATACGCTGGCGATAGAAAAAGCGCCGTGGCCAGCGCTCATTGCTGACGCTAAAAAGAAAAAAGTGCGCGTCATCCCCACTGTCATGTGGTCTGATGGCGAAGCGATACATCGAATACTTTCAAATACAGAGAAACGCCGTGCGCTTGCAACCGAGATAGCAAATCTGGTAAAAACAAAAGGCTATGACGGTATAGATATCAATTTTGAAGGAAAGCAGGCGCGCACCAAAGAATACTTTTCACTCTTTCTAAAAGGTTTGTATACAAAGATGGGGAACAAATGGGTCATGTGCTCGATCGAAGCGCGGACGCCACTTGATTCGCGTTATCTCGGTCAGGCTCCTGCATCCGCGACACAGTATGCCAATGATCACAAGGAGATTGGAAAATACTGCGACCGAGTCCGCATCATGGCATATGACCAGGGCACGGTTGACCTTAGATTGAACGCCGCGCGGAGTGCGCCGTATATTCCGGTCGCCGATGCAGCGTGGGTTGAAAAAGTAATTTTTGAAACGGCAAAAAATATCCCGCTCAAAAAAATTGTTCTTGGCATCCCGACCTACGGGCGCGAGTATTCGTTCACGATAGATGAAGCGGGGAAGTATACATACAAACACATTCGGGCATTTAATCCTGATACGGCGCTCGCGCTTGGTGGCGCGCCGGTCCGTGGTGAGTCTGGCGAAATGACACTCATGACTGCGTCATCAACGTTCATGGTGTGGTCGGATGCAGGCGCGATCGTCGATAAAATCGCTCTGGCTAAAAAGTTGGGCGTTCGTGGCGTCGCCGTTTTTAAATTCGATGGTCTCGCCGACCCTGGCATGTGGGACGTGCTCAGGGCTGCACGATAGCCCCCAAAGTTAAAAAGAGGGACTTGACAAATGATGTATAATAGTATACAATGGCGCGAGATGGTGGACGAGTTCTTCGTCCCAAGTCACTCGGCCCCATCGCCGATGGACATGCGCTCAAAATACGAATCAGATAGACAGATAAACGACACACTGGTACGGACGATGTCGTATAATGCGCGATCAGCTTTTTCTAAAGATATTGAAAAGTAGCCGTTTCCTATAGGAACAGTAGTGGGCATCGGAAAGCTGCTTGTAGCTGGACTCTGTCTCGTTGGACTCACTCCAGCAGCGATAACGGGCAATCTCGGCTCAGTACACATGAGTTCTTTTGATGATCCTGATGCCAGAGCTTCTCGTCGTGAGAAAAAACGAAAACGAAAATAGAACCTAAATAAGATTGTAGTATATCCACAGGTGCCGAGTGGTAATACCTTGTATTAGAACGAACGTTCTATATACTAAGGATATGCCCATATCAAAAGCTAGACTTACATTGTTTTACAGGACCAATAGGCGAATGCCGAGCTATAGCGAGATGATGAAGCTGTTTGGCTACAAAACAAAAAGCGCTGTGCACTACGCGCTTTCAAAGTTAATTATGGATGGATCGTTATCAAAAGATACTCGAGGAAGATTGATTCCGCAAAAATTATATGGCGAGGTACCGCTCTTGGGATACGTTGAGGCCGGCTTTCCATCACCCGCAGAAGAACAAGTATTGGATTCTCTGAGTCTCGATGAATATTTGATTGGAAACAAAGAAGCGACGTTCATGCTTAAAGTAAAGGGGGACTCGATGATCGATGCAGGCATTCACCAGGGGGATCTGGTCTTAGTCGAGCGCGGACGTGAGCCAAAGGTCGGACAAATTGTTATTGCAAACGTCGACGGCGAATTTACGATGAAGTACTATCAGAAAAAAAACGGGCAAGCGTATCTTATGCCAGCGAATAAAAACTATCAGCCGATTTATCCCGAGAATGGTCTCACCGTCGAAGCAATCGTCAAAGCAGTTATTAGAAAATATTAAATCTAACTATGATCAAAGGAATAAACATTCTTGGGTTCTACGTGACTAACCTTGTGGCGACGATTGATTTTTATACAAAGCTCGGATTTCAGAAAACTCGCAGTGATGCAGTGACTGTTGAGTTTGCATTCGAATCCATGCGGCTCCAGTTTATGGATAAACAAGAATCAAAGAAACAAGGAAAGCAATTTGAAGAAGAGGCGTTCGGCGAACCTAAAGGTATTGGGCTCTACATCAATATAGAAGTCGAGAACATCGACGAATACTACAAATCTCTCAAAGATAAAGGACTCACACCATCGACCCAACCTCGCGACTGGCCCTGGGGACATCGCGAGTTTGTCATCCGCGACCCTGACCGCTATAAACTGGTGATATACCAGAAGCTGAAGTAGGTATGTTTCGTGGAGTCATTATTGAGGAGTCGCTGGAGAGTAAAGACGTATTGAATCTGTTTCCGATTTTGCAGACTGAGGTTGAGCAGGTCACTGAGCGCTTTGGTACACCGTGGCTTACGGAGTGGCACCTACACACCATCGAGGTACCGGACACCCAGATTGCAGAGTTTGCGAAAGCGGTTCAGCTGGCGATAGAAAGCGCACACCAGACATCGTGGTATGCAGATTTTAAGACCGACACGGTGCACTACATTATTTTTAAAAACAAAATTTTTGTCATTGATCGCACCAAGCGAGAAGAATATCAGGCTGCACAAGACTATGGCATATCACTCGGCGTTCCGCCGCACCAGGTCAACTTTACTACTAATGTTGTGAATGTATGAACGAACAGGAATTGAAAGATTTTATTCACGAGGCTGGGATGAATACGTATTTAAAGGCTGGCGTGATGCCAAACGCGACACTGTATAGGCCGGGGTGCGATGAATTTTCGTATGAGCGCGGTGAGTGGAAATATCTCGACTCATATGCGTGGGATCATGACGGTGGTGGAGAGGAGTTGGTGTACTACCAAAATAAAGTGGTGTGGGTGATGAATTATTTTGGATTTTTGATAAACACTGACGATAAAAAAGAAATATACGGCTTTCTCCATGAGGCGCTTCGGCTCAGGCATCCCGTGCTTCCTGTTCGAGGTGATACTCTTGTGGACGCTGCGAGCGGTTTACGTTATGAAGTTGAGTTCATGCGCTCCAGAATAGAAAATTTTGTTGGCGTGGAGCGGATATACAAAAACAACGTTCAAGTGTATGAATGCTACATCCACGGCGGGCTCGTCCAGTGACTACCCGAGAGCAATAATTCACGTTGACGGTGATGCGTTTTTTGCATCGTGCGAGGTAGCAAAAAATCTATCTTTACGCGGAAAACCTATGGTGGTTGGAGGCTCTCGTGGTATTGCTGTTGCACTCACCTACGAGGCAAAACGACTTGGTGTAACCCGCGGGATGCCCGTCTATCAGATTAAAAAAATGTTCCCTGACGTTGTCATACTCCCAGGAGATTACGACCTCTATGAGATGTTTGCACGTCGAATGTATGCTATTGTCCGTCGTTACACACCAGTCGTTGAGGAGTACTCGGTCGATGAGTGTTTTGCAGATATAACTGATATGCAGACTGTATTAAAAAAAACATATGAAGAAATAGCGGCTTCTATTAAAGAATCGTTGGAGTCTGAGCTCGGGATTAGTTTTTCTGTTGGCTTAGCAGTGACCAAGGTGCTCGCCAAGGTCGCATCAAAGTATCAGAAACCCTCAGGTCTCGTCTGCATCAGAGAGAATACCGAGCGCGAGTATTTAGAACGAGTGTCTGTGGGGAGCATATGGGGTATTGGCCGTGCCACGGCGCAGTTTTTGTATAAAAACAAAATTGAAACAGCGCTTCAGTTTATCGATCAGCCAGAGTGGTGGGTAGTTGAACACATGGCCCGCCCGCACCAAAAATTGTGGACAGAACTTCGCGGTACATCCTTGTATGTGGTCGACCCCGAGTCTTCTGATCTTCAAAAGTCTATCGCTTCCACGCGTACGTTTCGCCCGCCCACAACTGATAAATCATTTATATTTTCACAGCTCTCAAAAAATATAGAAACTGCTTGTGCACGAGCACGGTCACACGGGCTCATTGCAAAGCGAGCCCTTTGTTTTTTGAAATCGCAAGAGTTCCAGTACCGACGCTTTGAAATAGAGTTAGTAAATCACACCAATATCCCGAGCCAGATTCTCGCGGGGGTGGGGTCAGCATTTGAAAAAAACTTTCGACCGCAGGTACTGTACCGCGCAACTGGAGTGACACTTTCAAATGTTCGTGAAGACACCATCCAACAGGGTGATTTGTTTGAGAACACTGAGCGACGGATATCAGAGACGAACGTTTATGAAGTTATTGACACGCTTGAGCATAAGTTCGGGAAACACACAATATTCCTCGCCTCGTCTGGGCAGTCGTTCGGCCGTAATCGCCGGAGGCGTATGATCGGCATCCCGTATCTAGGGACAGTCTGAGAAGAGTATACTAAGTACTATGCACAAGACGTACAAAGCCACCGGTTCAGTCGTGCTGACAGATGAACTCTCGTCATACACAGATGAACGCCTGCAGAAGATAGAGCGTCTTATTCATCAAAACGATTCGTTGGCGAAACTCGATATTGAACTGGGTGCGAGTGGAACGAGAGCGGGCCCCGAGTATCGTGCAGAAATGAACCTCGCGACCCGTGACGGCACATTCCGCGCTGAAGCGAGAAACGTCACGCTCCACGCTGCTATTGATGAGTGTGTTGATGAGTTGCGGACTGAACTGAGAAAAAAAATCACGAAACATCGCGACTTTATCCGACGCGGCGCTGCGCGTGTCAAAGAGTTTTTTAGAAGTATGGGTGGCCGTTAGACGCGTTCAAAATCAGCATACGCCATTTCTTTTTTCCCTTCAGGGATCACTCGCTGTATGATAAAGTGGCCGTCAACAAACTCCGCCTGTGTTACCTTTACCCGTTTTTTGTTTTTAAAGAAGAATGTGCCTGGCCATTCATCGTACGCACAGTATTTAAGATAATTGGTGTAAGGATCAGCAGTCAAGTCAATCAACCCATCGTTTTTGGTCATTTTTTTTGTGTATGTGGCAAGCGAGTGATCCTGGGTGCCTGGTTCCATTGTTCCCGCAAGGTATTCGGGGATTACTTCTGTAAGTAGGAGACCCCCTTCATGCCACAAAACATCTTCAAGATCACGAGTGCGCGGCGGCCAAGGGTCAGGTACAATCGACGCTTGAGCAAGAATGGGGCCGTGATCCATTTCTTCGTCCATACGTATCACTGACACGCCGACAACTCGTTCGTCGTTTAGTATTTGCGACTCAATGGGTGACATACCACGATAGCGGGGGAGGAGCGATGGGTGCACATTGAGACATCCATGCGCGGGGAGTGATAGTGTTTCTGTGGGCAGTATTTTTCCGTACGCGGCAACAATAAAAAGATCCCATTCAGAATTGGCGAATATATCGAGTTCAGGATCAGTTTTTAAATTTTCAGGAGTGATGGTGGGGATGCCGTTCGTCTCTGCCCACACCTTGACTGGGGATGCGGTCATGGCTAGCCCTCTACCCTGCGGCCGGTCAGGAGTGGTTATGATGAGCGCCGGACAATACGGTGTATCTCGAAGCGCGTCGAGCACGAGAGTCGAAAAGCGAGGCGTGCCAAAGTAGGCTATAGATTTACTCATGGAGGTCATCTTGCTTGCGCGCCTCACGGTCACGGTCAGCTTTCGTGCGCGTATGGAGATCGGTCGCGTGGTCGATAAAGAGTATGCCGTTCAGGTGATCAATTTCATGTTGAAAAATTTGTGCCATGAGGCCAGTGCCGCCGCGCTCAAACTTTTTACCGGTCATATCGTGTGCACGAACGACAGCCTTAGTCGATCGTTGTGTCGTTCCCCATACGTCGGGGACCGAGAGGCAGCCCTCTCCGTCAAATGCCACTTTCTTTTTTGATGCGCGAAGCAAGATTGGATTGATGAACGCGACATCCTCGTCTTCGGGTGACCGTTGTTTATCCCTCATGACAAAACCGCGGACAACAAATATTCGCCATGACTCGTCAATCTGTGGAGCGGCGATGGCCACCCCGTCTTTTTCTAGGGCGAGAACTTTTTGCATATTT
>ERZ1292625.4624-Hain-H41-01um-R1-4624-length-10167-cov-4_pt1 | contig 10167 bp, 16 predicted proteins | sample MGYA00564400_ERZ1292625 | MGnify/ENA primary metagenome ERZ1292625 (study PRJEB36523, sample SAMEA6512639) | groundwater metagenome | collected 2019-01-08 | study: AquaDiva: Metagenomics assemblies of 32 groundwater samples
GTTCTTTTCATAGAATATATTTCTATTCAGAAGAAAGATCCTCGAAAAAACTATTATATTTTTCTGGTATTTCTATTATTACTTTTTCAGTGCCATGTAAACAACTTGGATCGCCATTTATATCAATAACTTTCGTTCCGGGAATACAAGCATTATATAATCCTGTATTAATTAAATTTAAAGCTATGTTACCGGAATCGATCCAATAAGGAAAATCAATTGTATCACCAAGAGTTTCTATTTCTAAATCTTTTTCATCTGCTAAAAATTTTTTAATACTATCAATAGCTTTTAATGCGTTAGAACTTAACGCTCCAACATCTTCATTTTTTTTGCTCATTATTTTTATTCCTTTATAAAAAGAAGACGCGGTTTAGTCAACCGCGTTTTCAATTTCTTTTAAAATATCGTCTTTACTGACTTCATCATCAGGAATAGTCGATCTTTGTGGGGGAGCTTTTATTTTAGGTGTTTTTACAGTCGAAGCAGCTATTCTAGAATTAGATTTTTCATCTTCTTCTTTTTTATCTTCTTCAATATTTTCTGCCGTGTCACCGTCAAGGAAAGCGTTTAGATATTTTTCAACAGTTTCAACATCTTCAATGTATTCAACATATTCTTCAAGATTTGTTGTACTATCGATTAATGCTAATTCTTCTTCTGTTAAAGCTCTTGGTTCGTCATAAGCATAAGTTTCATTATAATCTACTTCGTAAATTACCTTTCCACTATCAAGTGTAATTTTCTTACCCTTGTTTCTCTGAATAATTAAATCATGACCATTTTCGTCAGTAGAAAGTAAATCATATACTCTCTTTCCTTCTTTATAATCTGATTTTTCAATCCATGGTTGTTCTTGCTGCGCATCAACAACAAAGTTAACGCCCATTAAAGAACATATTTTTTTAGCTAATTTACCTTGAGCTGTAGTATCTTTCAACACTATCAATTTCGGTTCTTTACCTTCTTCTAAAAGAATTGCATTAAATAGATACATTCTTTTTCTTTTAATTTTAGAATATATAGATTTATAAGCTTTATCGTTTGAATTATAAAACTCTTTTGCTGCTTTTTGAATTGGGCATTGTTCGCCGTTATATTTTTCTTTAGAAAAGATATATTTTCCTTTCTTATCTTTTCCTAAGCCTTCAAGAAAATGATAAGCTATAGTCCAATAGAAAAGGCCTTCTCCGTCTGGAAATTTACCTTTACCGAATTCACCTGGAATTAAACGTACTCTAAGTACTTTACCTTCTTCTGGTGTTACTTCGTTTTCTCTGCTAGTTGATTCTTTTTCCTCTAAAGATTTTGTCAAGGAAGCTCTTAGTCGATCGACATAAGATTGTTTTTTCTGTGCCATTTTTGTCTCCGTTTTCTGTTTTTCGCAAAACTTTTAATTTTGCTTTGTAATATTATATTACGAATAATTTAAATTCGTTTAATAATTTTTTATTTTTTGTATAGTATTGTTTTTTCTTCTAGATTAAGAGAAAATTCGTCCACTGGAACATTATATTTTTCTTTTAATCCTTTAAAAAAAGCTTGTTTTTGTGTATTAATTGAACGAGCGTACGCTATACAATTTTCTATTTCTACATTTGCATCGAATACTTTTTGTTTTTGAATTTCTAATTGTCCTTCAAAAAATAATACTTGTTTAAGATCTTCTTCTTTTATTTCTATTTTTTCCATATAATATATTATATTTGAATATTTGAATTTTTTTAATCTTTCTTGAAATCTTTTTCTATTTTCATTGCAGAACCAATAGAAAATCCTACTAAAAATAAAAATAATGAAGCGATAATTATGATCATGTTTCTTCGACTACTAATTGATGATTAATATAATTTCTGTTTTGTGTAAATATTGGAATAGTATTATCAATCCACCACGCCATTTTACTCTCATTATTGTGCCATGATTTTTTTCTTATGCAACTACCTCTTTTATACGTCACAGGAATTTCATCCCAATTTTGACCTTTTTGAAAAATCATTTCCTGAAGCTGAGAATTATTTTTATTGTTACATTCTTTGTGAGAATATAAACTTCTAGCTAACATTTGTACAGAATTTCTAGAAGCGTCTTGTTGTCTCCAGATAAAATAATTACACACTTCAGCTTCAGGGAGTATAAATACTCGTGAATCAAAAACAGCCAATTTTAAATCATCTTGTCTGACTTTTACTTCGTCACACGAACAATTAGCGAAAATAGGACCACTGTTTAAACTAAAGAATGCGCTCGCCATTCCAGCAGAAACTGAACAAATTTTTTGAATTTCTTTATCAAACCACGCGCTACTCGTTAATTTTTTATAATCATGAACTAATATAGAAATTTCATCAGATTGAACGTAAGCAATTTGACTTCCCTGAATATTATTACACAGATAAAGAGTTGTGTCTTGCATTAAAGATATCAATTTCTTATCGAATGGTTTTTCACAATTTTTTGTATATGTATGAAAAGCTTTTCCGTCTAAACGTATAATCATAGGCATACGTCTAGGTAATTTTATATTATAAATACCTTCGTAATTTTTTTTAATTCTATCACCAAGAGAATCTTTCATCAATAAACTCCAAGACTAAGAAAATTTTCTTTACCTGATAATTGTTCATCTGCTAGCAGATCATTACCAAAATAAGCATGATCAGTTTCAAATATATCATCTTTTATTGCAAACGAATCTCCGCTGCTTTCGTGAGTAATAACGACCGAAAGATCCTCATTAAACTCTTTTAATTTTTCAATTAATTTACCAACAGTTAAACATTGCATTATACAAAAACTTCCTCATCATAGTGATTAAGAATTGCATTTTTATAAAATAATACTTCGTCTAAATCAATTGGATAAAAATTATGACAATCAACTCCAACATTAAGAGCATTTCTTTTTACCATTTGTAATTTATGAATATGTCCGAAAAGAGCGAATTCATTTTCTTTGGTCATTTCACTTATTAAGCTTGGATAATGTACCAATTTAAAATTATTCGATCCTATAGTTAATGATACACTCTTTCCGGTAATTAATTGCAATCCTAAGTTAACAAGAGATTCAACGACAGAATCTTTATCATAATTACCAACAAGTAAATTAATCTTACCGTTTAAATGTTTTGCAGCAAAAGGATTACCAAAATCTCCAAGATGAAATACAATATCATTACTTTTTATTACACTATTCCAATTTTTAATAATAGTCCAATCCATTTCTTCTACAGTTTTAAATGATCTACGACTTAATTCCATTGTTCTTTTTTCTCCAAAATGAGTATCTGAAGTAAACCAATGTTTTGCTAAAGGTTTAGATGATGACATGCTGATCGCCATATTTACGCATTCTTGAAGAGTATGAAAAACTTGTATTTTTGATCTAGAACAACGTTCTTCTATATATTTTACAGCGTACGCTTCTTTTGGAAAACCTACAACAATTTTATTGGAATTTAACCATTCGCCGAATTCGATATTTGTTGTGAATCCAGGCAAATTATCTTTATCACGAGGTATCCAAAATAAAATAACAGTAGCCGATGTTAATGCTTTACTTTCCCAGTCGACTTGTCTACTATACATCCAATCACTTGATTTTCCATTATGATCGAATTCCGGAATATATAATGTTCCATTAAACCTCGCAATGGAAAATAAATTTATTGCTTCTGTTCTCCAAGATCTTGATATATCAGAATCACGATCACGATGCGTTGGTCCAGCGAGAAATATACTAGGACTATCTTCGATTCCAATTGGATCTAATGTATACTGTGTTTTCATAATTTTATTATATGAATATCTAAAGGTTTATCTATTATTGCATTTTTTTCTGGTGTTTTGTTTTTTTCAAGTTTTTCTATTATTTTTTTATTCATTACTTTCGTAGTTTTAAAAAATCTAATATAATATTCTTTCATCTTTTTCTTTGGATGAATCCAATTTTTATGTCATCTTCTTGTGGCCAGTTTTTATTAGATGTTTCCATTCTAGCTAACACTTGTGGCAAATGAATTCCAGTATTTACCCAATAATCAAATTCTTCTTTAGATATATCTATATTAAACTCCGGAATGTCTTTAATATATTCTATCAATTTAAACATTGGTTCACGTTGATTTTTATTATCTTGTTTTTCGATCATAATCATAATCTTGTCGGCTATTTTTTCAACATCTGATATTCTAACATCACGAGAACCATTCGTTATTGTGTTTACTATATCACCTTTAGTTATCATTATTTTTATTCCTTTATATATTTTTAAATTCTTCTTCTAATTTTCTATATTCATCTTTTATATTTATAGAAATAGATTCTATTAATGCATTATATTCTTTTTCCGGTATAAAACGCTTTTCTATTATAAAATATTCTTTTCCGCTCGCAGGATCAATAAATGATATATCAAAAGCGTAATCTTCTGCTAAATTTTCAAACTTGAATACCTGCAATGGTAATAGAGTTTGTAACCTATCTATTTCTTTCGATAGTTCGTTTGCTCTTTTTAATTTATCTTTGTTCATTTTTATTTCTCCTTATTTTTCTATCACTTATAATTCACCAATCTAATGTTTCTTCATTAATACACGCGATGGCAAATATTGCTCCGACAGCAATATCTAAAAGTTCTTGTTTAATTTCCGATAAATCTAGATTTGTTACTGCTTCAATCAATTCATTATGTTCTTCTTGTATAACACCAAGAATCTCGTGTCTAGATGAAAATGTTCCATAACCTTTTTGATTTAATCGATAATTTAATTTATTTGTAAGATCTTTTACAGCTTCTAAGACAGCATCTGTTGATATTTGTGTTCTTTTCATTTTATTTCATTTCCTTTTATATATTCTTTTTCATATTGATTATCTTTTCTTATCGATTTACTTAATTTACACCATCTAGAAAATTCGCAAAACCCACAATTATCGACAGTCGGATTCCAATATTCTTCTTTTGGTTTTTTTATCATATCTATAATATTATTTATTTCTATATCTAAAGGTTCAAAAAATTTCTTAATTTCTTCTTTAGTTTTAGGTAGTTCTATAAAATATTTTGAATTAATAAACATATTTTTTTCTTCATGATTACATACCAAATATTCAAATCCTGTTGCGAATGTACCAAATTTTTTATAACATAAATAAAGATAAACTAAACTTTGTATATCAGTCGGCCAATAAATAAAATAAAAATTATTAGAATCTTTAGTTGTTTTAAAATCTACAATTTTATATTCAATTTTACTAGTATGTAACGGTAAATCTGCTACACCTTTTATAAAAACATTAGGCGTATATTCCCAATTACTTTCCATTATTAATTCGGGATTAATATCATAAATTTCATGACCATAATATTTTAAAACAAATTTAGAAATAGATAGGGCTGTTTTTTCTCCTTTTTTTAGGAATGTATCTTCTCTATAGTCCATAGATTTTTTAAATACTTTATTTTTATCTTTTTTAATATTATCTAATTGATGTAAAAATTCAGCCTCGAATCGATTATTAACTTTTTCTAAAATATCTTCATCACTCATCTTGTCTTTTTTATTTAACATTACTTCTTCAAGTATTTTATGAATTATTGTACCGAAAATTGTGCCAGGCCAAATAGTTTGAATGAATGGTATTTTAATTATATATCGATAGTAATATTTACCAAAACATTGATGTACTAATTTAATTTTACTTGCTGATAATTGTAGTACTTCTTCTTCCACTTTATAATATATAAATTTAATTAAATTTTATCTATTTTATAATTAAATTTTATCTATTTTATAATTATAATTATAACTATCTCCCTCCAAATGTATTTTATAAAACTTTAAATCATTTTATCTAAAAATATATTAATATGAAGATAAATTATACGACCATATCATCCCTGGTAAATGACATAGAGATTGGTAAGAATATGTATTCTAGTAAAGGAGAAGTCGTATCTGTAAAAATAAATAAAATTCTCGCTGGTCAAAGAGCTTCGATTCAATTTAAAACATTCAGTGATTTTTTATTCAGACGCTCTCACACAAATTTTGATTATAGTTTAGAACAATTTAAAGCCTTAGAATTTAGACAAGATTTTCCAGAAGTTTATGTTTATCTTAAATTAAGACACACCGATCAAGTCGAAGCAGATTATGACGCGATATTAGCTACATCTGAATTATTGCCAGAAAATATAAAATTATTTAATACCAATGCATTAGTAAAATTAATGGCGATGACCAACATATCGTACACATCATATTCTAATACTTTACAGAAAATATTAGGAGCGCCTCAAACAGTAGATGGATTATTAACATCAATTGACGACATATTAGCTCTTAATGGACAAACCTTAGAAAAAGAAAATGGTATATGGAAAGTAACTGCATACGGCGATGAATGGCGTTCAGGAAGAGTGTATACAGCCGGACAATTCGTAATTCAATCTTCATTAATATATGAAATATTATTAAATCATACCGCGGTAGATTTTGCTCAAGATACAATCGACGGAAAAATAAGTAACACTAATATCATAGCGTGGGTAACAAATACAGTTTATCAACCAGATGATAAAGTGATATATAATGGATCAATATATAAATGTCTTTCTAATCCGAATACATTAGATCCTAACTTCCCTGGTCATACTTCAAGCGCCGTTTTTAACGGGGATTATATTAACGGATTATGGAGCTTAGAACATCAATTGGTATATGGAGATACGTGGATAAGACATCCGGAAGCTTCTGGAACTATTACAGAACCGCTTTTCATAGAAGTAACTCAAGGTACAAATGTTGGTTATTATTATCTTCCTATAAATTTCGAAACAAAAGAATTAATAATAGGAACAGTAAGCGGAGAAGATATTAATTTTACTGAAACAACAAATACAACCGCGGAAGTAATAAGCGATATTCAACCTGCTCAAGAAGAAATAAAAGCTCTGAGAATAGAAACGGAAGAATTAATCGAAAATGGATTTACTCCAAAATGGTTTTAAAGCGGTCCAAACATTGTTATTGTAATATCTTGAGATGAAGAACCAGTAAAAGCTCTATCAATTTTAAGCCATATATCATCGTCTAATTCAGCTTGCGAAAAATAAACTATAGTTCTTCCGTTATTTTGAAATATGTCTCCGCTTGTCCAATTCTGTATACTACTTATCGTAGCATTATATTGTGAAAAATATTCATATTCAGTTGATATATTTGATGAAGTACTTGTTTTGAATTTTTTTAAAGTTACTCTCGTCCCGTGAGTAGTATCTCCTACATCATTTCTAAAACTATATACTACAGAGAAAAAATAAGCGCCAGGAATTTCTGGTCTAAATAAATAAGCTGTAGGAGCTGTCGCAAAATCCATATCTTCAAAATTTATTTTGTCTGTTACTAAATAAGTTGCATAAAATGGAATAGTAGAAAATCTTAATGCCGTATTAGAATCAGAAACGGCTAGTGATGCCGGTGGTCCAACTGCTGGATCGTTAGGATAGAATAAATGAAAGCTAGCTTCTAACAAAGAAACGTCTCTGGGAATTCCTCCTTCATCACCAACATATAAAGTATAAGTATCATCTGCAACAATTAATTTACCAGGCAACATTTCTGCAGGTTTGGTAGGTTCCAATTTAGAAGCAGGAATATATAATTCTTTTTGAAGATTATTTAAGTCGCCTATAAATAATTGATCAGTGTTAAGCGTCAATCTCAGATTACCATAACTAAGTTTGCTTTTATTTTTAGCAAAATCAAAAGTTGGAAGTAAAATTAAATTTCCACATTTATCTCCAAAGAATAAAGAATCTTTATCTAAACCCAGTTCACCATATTGTAAATTTATTGAATCATCTATGGACTCTTCGTTAGTTTTTATTTTTATTGTTTTCATGTTATTGGACCATATATATCAATAGTAATACTTGAAGCGCCTGTTTTATAAGAATTGGCGGTACCACTGGGCATACTTATTGGATATAAAGCAACACTAAATGTACAAAAATCAGTAGTACCATTCATAAAAATAAAAGATTCTAAAATACATGCACCCGATGCTGGTGCCCAAAAAGAATGAGGAGGCCTCGTATATGCTTTGAATCCTTGAAAAAATTGTTTTATTTCTTTATATAAGATTCCGTTTTTATCCATTTTTATTCTGCATATCATATTATTATCTGGAGAAGCAGTGAGATTACCAAAATTATAGTCCGTTGATCTTAATGGAGTTGCCGTCGCCATAGCTTTTATAAAATATCTTCCAGGTAAGTTTGGTCTAAAAACTTTTATACTATTTCCAGAAAATTGAGTATTATCACTACCCTCAAATAAATAATCTTTGTGTTTTATTGCAGGCGGAGTATGAATATTATAATTATAATAAAATCCATTATAAGGAGAAAAATAATTATTTCCTATTGGTTGTGTGTCTAAAATAGAAAGTATACTTGCTCCGCCAATTGAAACGAATGATTTTTTGTTTTTTGTTTTATAATCTTTTATTCCATTTCCAATATCAGTCACGATATAATTGTAATCAGTCAAAAAACTATCTTGTATCGCGTCATTAGTATATAACCACGAATCTCCTGGCTTTCCATCATCTTTAGTAGAATTTAATACAATTGGTAAAAGCGGACGATTTAATTGATATGCTTGATTATTTTGATCTCCGATATAAAAATCTTCATCATGTAAAGCATAAATTCCTTTTTGAAGAGTCATAGGAGCGCTATCCATGATTATAGAACTTATCGTTTTTTTAGATTTATTATTATTGTCTCCAAAATATAAAAATTCTCCATCAGTATATAAATCTCCGTACTCCGGAGAAAAAGATTTCAAAGAGTTTTCATTTTTTACTTTTACTTTTATTATTTTCATGTTATAATCTATTGTGAATAATAGGACCATAAATACAAAGACTTGCGCAATATAAAGTAAAACCAGAATTAGGAGCAAAAACGCCTTCATTGCCATCAATAGAATAATCAGCATAAAACGGAGCAAGAATTACTTTATTTTTACTTGGTAAATCTAAATTATCGTCAGATCTAATATTAACAGACATGCTCGAGCCAAACGAAAACGGAATATATCTGTTATATGCAGGAGCAATATTTTTTAATGTTCTAGAATCATTTTCTGAAACTATTCTGACATAACTATTATTTGAGACAGTACCATGAGTATAATTGCCATCAAATTCTTTATGATATATTATACTTCCATGACTACCAGTATTAAAATTTACTAAATTTTGTGCATAATTGAAGTTATCTAATAATGTTACATCCCAGAATATTTTATAAATTTCTGCCCGCGACGTGTTTACTATTTCTGGATAAGTGCTAGGCAAATCAAAATAAAAAGAAGACATTGGTTCGTTAGAAATAACGGCTGAATTACTTCCATTTGAAGCAGCTCTCATTGTAGCATCATGAAAAGTTAAACCGGTTTTAGAATAAAAAGAAGACATGTCATTAAAATCAAAATATTTACAATTAAATCTCATAAAACTTCCTAATTGAGGATGTGGCCCACCACCAAAAGTTATGTATGGCTGATTACCTGAAAAAGTTTTTATTTTAGAATTATCCCAGAAAGCTTTCATCACAAAAGGATATTCGTTTAAACGTCTCGGAATATTGTCTTTATCGCCAAAATAAACTCTCGGATCCGTTGGAGTTTTATTCCATACCTTTACTTTTCTATAAGGAATTGAAACTGGTTCTATATTTGTTACGGATATTGGAGAATCGTTTATTTTAATTAGTTGTTTTGTCATACTAGTTCCGTACAAATCTTCTTTGTCTAGAATAAATTGACTTTCAACTCTATCAGCTATTTCAGGTAAGACACCATCTTTAACTATTTTTGTACTTGCTACTTTAATAGCTTCGTCTTTTTTTTCTTTCTTACCTACAAAAAGAAAATTTCCATTAGTAGCTAATTCTCCATATTCTAGAGATTTTGGTTCTGCGAAACTACTATTATTAGTTTTTACCTTTAAAAGTTTTTTCATTAATACGTTCCGCCACTTATTATTCCTCTAGCAACGTCGCTAATAGCATCATAAAGGGTAACTTCAGAAACACCTTTCTCGTCAATAAATTTAACATGACGCTCGTTCTTTTCATCAAAAGCAGGTG
>ERZ1292625.2160-Hain-H41-01um-R1-2160-length-19279-cov-9_pt1 | contig 10164 bp, 20 predicted proteins | sample MGYA00564400_ERZ1292625 | MGnify/ENA primary metagenome ERZ1292625 (study PRJEB36523, sample SAMEA6512639) | groundwater metagenome | collected 2019-01-08 | study: AquaDiva: Metagenomics assemblies of 32 groundwater samples
GTCTTTGAGATTTGCCTGTTGCACCATCAATAATGTTCATTGATATTTCATCTGCCCTCTGAAGAACTTTATAAAACCACTGGCGGTAGGTCTCGTTGATTTCTCCTTTAAGTAATCCTTGCAATAGTTTAGAAGGAACATATTGTGTTTGATGAGTTCCGGTTAGTGTTCCAGTTGAATCTCCGTCTAACATTGACTTGAGGACTACTTTATCTGCAGCAGATAGGCTCATCATTAATCCAGTAAACATGGATTGAAGATTATTTTTCATAATTTTTCATTTTAATTAATTATATATTTAATAACATTTGGACATTATTACCTTGATTTAAAATTTCTTTGAAACCAAACTTTTTATAGAATTCAACTAAATCATTTAATTTTAAACCTGAAAACCCCATAGGTGAAGCGTTTAGATAAATTTGATCATACCTTAATTGTTTTGATTTTTTTATAGCTAATTCCATTAATTTCTTAGCAATACCACTTCTTTTATAATAATCTTCTATTTCAATATGTTCAATTTTTATAAATTCATCATTTGGAAACATTTTATAGTAGTCGTCCTCACTAAAATCATCTTCAAAATACCAATAAGCATTTTGATTTAATTCTAAAATTATATATCCAATTAATTCATCCCCATAAAAGGCAGATATTTTTATTCTATCTTCATCCTCATTTTTAGTAATGAATTTAATAGAATTAATAAATTTATTTTCTAAATTTTCTCTTAAAAGTTGTTTTAATGATTTCACTTTAATTAAATAATATTAATCCCACCTTATCAGTAAACTCTTCTATTTTAAATAATATACGATTAATATCGTTGATTATTTCATCAAGTTTTAATTTTGGTATTAGTTCTCCAATAGGTATAATTAACTCATAAAATCCTGATAAGACTTTCTCTTCTTTTAATTTAATAGTACTTAAAAATACTTGATATAATAATTTATCCATATCTTTTGGTTCTGATATATAAAATCTATTATCAATATTAAAATTATAAAAAATATTATTACGTATTATATATGAAGAATAATTAAAATCTGAAGATACATTAAAATGTGGAAAGATATAAATATTATCACCTATTTTTGATTTAACATTTGTATTAAATGATTCTTTTCTCATCTTAATTGCATCTTTAAATCTTGGATGTGGATTAATGTCTGGACTGGCAATAATCTCATAATCTTTTAAGAAAGGTATTCTTTTTTTAAAATAATCAACAGTAAGCTCTTCTGGATTAATTTCATTTACTTTTTCTAATTCTTCTCTTAATAGTTGTTTTAAATTTTTTTGCATACCTACTCCCTATTAATAATAAATATCTTAAAAAGAGAAGTTTATTTAAATACAATATTATTTAACCTCATTTCAAACCTTTTTCATATATAAGGTATGAGTATCAATGCCAAAATTATAAAATACATTATTTCTAATTATGGACGAAGAATAAGTAATTCTTTGTAAATATATTCAAGAACATCTTGTCTGTGTATTGCCATTCCACCATAATCAAAATCTTTTACAAATTTCTTTTTGAGTCGCTCCCAACCCCTTATAGTAATTAATGTACCATAATCATCGGATAAAACTCCATTGCCTTTTTTCTGTTTAGAAACTCTTTTCTTCTCCATAATATTTTTTTAATTGATCTTTATCTAGTTCAAATTTCATATTATTTATATAATTCATGGGTATCAATATTTGTATATGTCTTTATTAATTTTCTTACATCTTTTCCACACTGTTCCACCATATCCATTCTGTCTTTCATATCAATTTTTTCATCAGATTGTAATTCCCAAATCTTATCCATTAATACTGACATAAATATTTTTGTTGCAGATCTAAAACCATCCATTGTATATCCTGGTTTTAATCCTCTATTGGCCTCAAATTCCCAGAGGGTGTCTTCTATTTCTGATAATATTGGTGAAAATTTTTCTCCTATAGTCATATTATGATTTTATTAAAAAAGATTAATATTTATATCATTATATGTTTAATATATTAAACAATTGTATTAGTTTTTGTTTGAAATATTAAACAATATAAAACAACCTTGTTTCTTCTTTTAAGTGTTTTAACAACTCTTTTGATTTTTTATGATCCTTTGGATCTGTTAAAATGTATCTATGAACACAGAATACATTAGAACTTATGTTTATTGTTGTTCTATAAGAAATATTATTTTTTCTTAATATTTTCTTCGCTCTGTTGAGTTCTTCAGTACAAACATGACTAGGACAAGGAGAATCTGAATAATTACCAGTATCGTTTGCCCCAGCAACAGCATTGATAGGTAGTTCATAACCTCTCCATGAATCAGTATGTACATATTTTGTTTTTGTTGAAATTAATTTCATGATTTCTAAAGTTTAATGTTAGTTAATAATTTAATTATACAAAGGTACGTAAAATAATTGAAATAAACAAATTTATTTTATTCTATTGTTATAAATTTTAAAATTCAAATTCTTATTTTTTTGCTCCCCTCAATTGAAATCAATGATTGAATGTCAAAAACAATTCCTACACAATACAACTCTCCGCTTTCCATAATGCGAAAGGTGGCGTGTGGTATCTCTGTTTCGTATTTCCAAGAGCAAGGCTCATCACCCTCTCCGCTATCGTGAGTTGTGTCCCAAATCGATTTTATATCGTGAGTTGTAATGTCTAAATCAAATCCGTTTTCCTGTGCTTCATCGATCATATCTTCAACCAACTCCGATGATTTTATTTGCCACCCTTTTTTATTTTGGAATATGCAAGCAGTTCCGCCATCATTGCATCCCATTTCTTCGCTGATAGCACCTTCAAATTCCATCAGGTCATCAGATGCACCATACACAACTACAAGCCCTGCATCCTTCGCTTGTTTGATTTCTTCCCTTGTAATTTCGCTGTCAATTTCTCTGCCGTTCAGCAATTCGGCTAATGTTTCTTTTGTCATTGTTTTTAGTTTTAGTTAATAATTAAGTTAAGTATTAAGTTATTAGTTATAAAAAAATTATTTATTTTAAGGGTGTTGACAATGATTTAATTACTCTGTCCAATCTTTTTGTTCTATCATTTTCTGGTAAATCATCCCAATTATCTGGCATAATTAACCCATCATTTTCAAGACCAGCTTTTATCATTCTTGTTTTCCAATCATTTTTCTCTTTTTGGGATTGCCCAAATAAATCACCCATCTTGGCAATTGCACTAATAAAACCAAATTTTTCACTTATGTCGTTATATGAACCAGTTCTACAATTTTCCATAAACTTAGACTTTTGTTTATTTGTTAAAATTTTTGTTTTATTCAATAATTGAGTTATTACGCTTTCAAACTCAAAACTTTCCCAAGTCCTATTGAGGTAACATATTTTTGTTTTATCAACTTTGTGCCAATTATCCATTAATGTTGCCTCATGTTTAAAACCGTTTCTGGTTTTTTTCCATTCACATACAATTTCTAATTTGTTGTTTATTTTAAATGTTTCCATAATTTTTAAGTTTTAATATTAGTTAAATAATTAAAATTCAGGTTCAAGATTCATTTTTATACTTTCTTTTCCTATTGTCATAATGTAAGTTATTTTAATTCAGATAATACCTTCCCTATGTTTTCTGCAATGGTTTTCATAAATTCTTGATCATCAGAAGTCATATTTTCATAATCTTCTGATAACTCTTTAAAAAATCCTTCTCGTCCCTCATATGGAGTAGAATACCAACTTTCTAATTTACCAGTATCAGAATTTATCATCGCAACCTGTAAATCATCATTAGTTAAAAATACATTACCAGAATTTTGATTAAAGATTAATTGAACATTATGACCATTAAAATCATCTGGTAATCCATTGTTTATCCATGAATCAAATATATCTTTTGATAATTCTAATTCCCTGTATCCAAACTGGGATAAATCTGTTGTTGTCATAATTTTTAAATTTAGTGTTAGTTAATAAATTAAAATTCAGGTTCAAGATTCATTTTTATACTTTCTTTTCTCAGTTCATTAATATTGGAATATTTAAACCATTCCAACACTTCATTAGCAAGGTTATCAATTGGTCTCCAATCACCACCAAATCTTGCCAATGATCTATATCCTGAAGATATGTTTGGTGCTTGAGTTTTATAATATTTAATAACATCTTTTATTGTTATTTTCTCATCATTCCCATCAATTTTAATGGTCATAAATGTTTTTCCTGCACTTTTAATATATCCAGGAATTTCGTTATTATAGAAATCTTCTAATAAATTATGATTTTTCATATTATTGTATTTTTTAAAAGGTTAATAATTATTTTTTATCTAATTGTTTTTTTAATTTATTACGTTGTTTTGTTGCTCCTTTATTTTTACCTAGTAATTCATCTAATTTTTCAATTTTTTGACTTATAGATAATTTACTATATAGTTCTTGACGTTCTAATGATTCTTCTTGTCTTTCTTTTTTCCTACTTTTATTTCTATTTCTTGCTTTCATAATTTTTTTAAGATTTAATATTAGTTAATAAAAATAACAAAATGGGTTTCAAATTTTTTCATTTTCTCTCCCAATCCCAATTTCAATAGCTCCGTCCAATCTTCGTTTGCGTTCTTTTTCAGATAAAATATCAAAGTCATCAGGAAAAGATAATCCTGGTACTGTGCCAAGCATTCTTTTTTTCCAATCATTTTTTTCCTTATCTGTATTACCAAATATATCACCCATTAAAGCAACCAAAGAAGCACTTTTAAATGGTGTAGTAATTTCTTCTCTTTTTTTAGGTTTCCTTTTATTAGATTTCTTTTTTGTTAATCCGTACATGTTTGCCACATAATTAATATGTTTTGAAGTGGACACATTCCAATTCCCATGTACTAACAAAATATTACCTTTAATGGTGGCAACGTGAGTATTATAACTGTAAACTTTGTTACCGTCTATTTTTAAATTTTTACTGTATCTCATTTTATTTAAGTTTTAATAAAAGTTAATAATTTTATTTAATATTTATTCTTCTTCAACAAAATCTGCAATAAATTTATCATTTTTTGGTAATTTGGAAAGAGAATATGTTTTTGCAAGTTTCACAGGATAATAAACATCAGTTCTATATGATGGTTTATTGAAGTATTTAAAAAATCTATCATTTTGCGTTAGTGGATCCGTATTAAATCCTTTATAAACTTCAAAAGTATTTTTATCTAAATCTATCACATAAGTCCATTCATTCATTAGACTATCACCAGCAAACTCTTCTTCATTTGATAAAAATTCTACTTTTATTTTTTCCCTTTTACCAACATCTACAGTGATTTCCATTTCGCCATAATAAATTGCATTTAATATCTCTCCACCTGTATCTCTATTAAGATATGGATATTTTTTAACCCAATTTTTATCCTTATAAATTTTCTTTGATTCGGCATCAGTTATCCAACGCAATTTATTTACCTTTGTTTTAAATTTATCCAAATCACATTTGCGTAAAAAATTTAAAATTGTTTTACCTTGTCCTTCTGGATAACCATCCCATTGTCCGTATTGTGCAACCTTTGTTTCACCTTGGCTAATTACCATTGTTAGATTTCTTGTTCCCATTTTATTTAAGTTTTAATATTAGTTAATAATTAAGTTTAACGATACAAAAGTAAGTAAAATAATTGAAATAAACAAGGAAATAATTATTTTTCTCTTGTACTCCACGAAATAACATTATCTAAATTATAAAGAACTCTTGTATGGGGTATTTTTTCCCCATCTCCAATTTCAGTAATAATTAAATAGTTTCCAGATAGTTGAAATGTTGAATTTTTATGAACTTTATCATCCGTATAACTATTTTTATCTTTACCTTTTCTAATTCTTACTATAGTTATTGTTTCCATGTTAGTTTTATTAATAATTTTAATTTAATGATACAAAGGTAAGTATAATTTCTTTAATATCCAAATATATTTTTAAATATTTCTTTTTTGGTATCTATCATACATTACTAAACTTCCTGCAACCGCAACATTTAAACAATACTCTCCTGGAAGTTGTACGATTTCATGACATCTATTTATTATTTTTTCTGATAACCCAGAATTTTCAGAACCAAGAAGATAAACACATCTTTGCGGATGAATAAAATTTACAATTGGTGTTGATTTATCACTAATTTCTATACCAATTATTTTACAACTATAAGGGACATTTTCATAAAACTCTTCAAATGTTTCATAATGAAACAACGGTATATGTCTCCACGATTTCATTGTATCTGATGATTGTTTTTTATATTTGTTTCCAATTGTATAAATAAAGGAAGATCCAAATATATGAGAACTTCTCCAAAGAGTTCCAATATTAACATCTTTAACACAATTATATATCCCAATTCCAAAATAACCTCTTTGTTTATTTTTCATTATTTTAAAGTTTGGAAATCTGCAACAGTTAGGACATAACCCTAATTCATTTTCTTTTTGCCCAACTGCAATAATTATTCATCTTCTTCGTTTAGAGAATAATTTTATTAAACTATATTCATCAGAAAGTTTACCTACTTTATCAGTAATAAAATCTTTTCTTTCTAACGACCCTCATAACTTTACTTCCGCATCATCTCTTTCATGACGAATTAGAGTTTCCAATTCTTCAATTAATTCATCAAAGGCATCTGTTCCTGCAAATGATAAATTAAATATCTGATACCTGTTTAGAATTTCATTTAGTTTTTCCATTTTTATTTAGTTTTAAATTATTAATTTAATAATTTAAAATACAAAGGTAAGTAAAATAATTGTAATATCCTAATTTATTTTAATAAACTTTTTTCAATAAATTCCACAATTTTATCAGCAATATTAATACCAGTGATTGTTTCAATTCCTTTTAATCCTGGAGAAGAATTAATCTCCATAACCAATGGACCCCTATCTGATTGGAGGATATCAATTCCAGCAATTTTTAATCCTAATGCTTTTGCTGACTTTATTGCAATTTGTTTTTCTTGTTCTGTTAATATTATAGATTCAGCAGTTCCACCCCTATGTAAATTAGATCTAAAATCTTCTTTATTACTAATTCTCTTAATTGCCCCAACAACTTTATTATCAATGACAAAAATTCTTACATCATTACCATTTGATTCTTTAATATATTCTTGTACCAAAATATTGGCATTTAATCCATAAAATGCCTGAATTACTGACATTGCTGATTTTTTGGTTTCTGCCAAAACAACACCCAACCCTTGAGTCCCTTCCAATAGTTTTATAATTAATGGGATGCCACCTAATGTTTCTATAATTTTTTCACTATGATCTGGATGATTAGCGAATGCTGTTCGTGGAATATCTATTTCTGATTTTGATAATATTTGTAAGCATCTTAATTTATCTCTACTTTTAGTTAGTGATAATGAAGAACAAGTTGTAAACACATTCATGTTTTCAAATTGTCTTATTACTGAAGAACCAAAAAGTGTAACTGATGCTCCAATTCTAGGAATTATTGCATCAACTTCAATTTTTTCATTGCCATAATATATAATAGGTGCATTTTTTTCAACAATGGAAACACATTTTGTAGGATCTAAAACAATTGATTGATGTCCATTTTTAGTAATAGATTCTACTAATCTAGTAGTAGAATATAAAGAAGATTTTCTAGATAAAATGACTATTTTCATTTTTATATAGAATTTTTTATATTAAATGATACATTTTTTTTATCACAATCTACAATAAAATATTTTTTTAGTAATCTTCTACCTATGAGACCAGGATATTTCATATTACCTCTATCCGTTAAATTAATTTTTATTTTATAGACCCTATTAAATAATTTTATCTTTGTTTTAATTTCAAACCTATTTTCTGAAATACCATTAGAACTTTTTATTTTAATTTTTTTATAATTTTCTGTGATATAATAGGTGTTATTAAACTTAATTTTCAAATATTCTTTTCCCTCCTTTTCTAATTTAATTATTTCTTCACAATGAAGAGAGCTTGATAGTGCCCCAGTATCTATTTTACATGGAACATCGTATAGGTTTAATTCTGGAAAATTTATTACATCAATATATCCTATTATTGTTTTTTTCAAAATAAATTTATTTTATGTTATACTAATAACGATATTTTTTAAATACGTTTTCTGTACAAGGAATTAATCTTTGTATATTATCCTTAGAAATAACCTTATCACCGTTTGACTCAACGAAATCAAATCCACTTTCAGACCAGTGAACATATATACACCAATCATCAGCATATCCTTTTTTGGCTATCCATTTGAGCATCTTATCAGAATTACTCATATTTACTCCCAAAGGATTATCTTCTATTTCTCCTTTTGCAAAGATTTGACCATTTGGAAAATCATCAAATATTTTATCTACTAGCATCATTGTTTTAAGTTTTTTAATTATTTTATTTTTCATTTTACATTTCTCCCCCTTAATTGTTTAGGGTAAAAATATTCCACAAATTCTCTTTGATATGGATACCAATTACCATAATTGTCCTTATATTCTAATTTTCCATTGTAGTATTTTAGCCATGAATTATCTTTAAATTCTGTTTCTGATTTGAAAGTTTCCCAATGTTTCCAATTTGGTGAGGAAAATGGATAAACAACAAATCTCTGTTTCTTTTTACAACATTCACACACTCTTTCAGATGGAATGTATTTAAACCATTTATGAAATCCGAAAAAACATTTGATTTTATTTTTCATAATTTCTAAGTTTTAATATTAGTTAATAATTGATTTAACAGGACAAAGGTAAGTAAAATAATTGACATATCCTAACTATTTGTTAATTATTTTATGAAAAATTTTTCATAAAAAACTCCATTATATTTTATATAAATACCACTATATAATTGATTAAATTGTTTATTTACCTTTTGACCAACAATATCATAATAAATATAATTTTTATTATCAACATAACTATCAAATTTTATAGCAACAATATCTGAATAACTAAACTGACCATCATAATCAGTTTGTCTTAACTTATAATATGTTATTGATTGATAGGGTTCACTATCAATATAAGTATAATGAATATATTTATTGGTATTTCCATTGCCAGGTACATTTACTAATTTATGAAAAATAAATCCATCAATACTTTTTTCTATCGTAAAATAATCATTATTTGTTTCAGTTAATGTTACCCATTCTAAATAAACCTGATTATTTTCAATTAATTTACCTTTAAAAAATAAAAGATCAATGGGAAGAATCCCACCAACAACAATATATGTCCACAATTGAGTTATATTACATTCTGCAAATACTATATCATAACAAACAGTATATGTATCTCCCAAAACAGTAGTTCCAGTATTATCAACAAAAATATTTGTTGGACCCTCTATTAATATACAAGTTGTATTATATAGTGTCCAATTTAATTGAGTAAATTGTCCACCACCACAATCACTACTAACAATTGCTGAAAAAGTGCTAACAGAAGAATTAGCAGTAAATGTATAGCATTCTTTTCTATTTCTTTCATGCATTGGTGGAATATATAGGATTGATGGGCAACAACATGTTACGTCTGAAACAAGTGGTGATGATATAAACGTACAAGCAACATAACACACATTTCCACACCCATCACATGGATTATATGAAATCACCTCAACACAAACATCAGCATTACTTCCACAAAAACCCCCAGAACCATAAAGAACCTGAATATAGTATAAATTACCAATTGTTAAACCAGTTAATAGATGCGCCTGATTTAATGGTCCAAAGGCGGCATCATGACAAGAAATTGCAATAGTTGGTAAACATCCAGAACTACCATTCCAAACAACGGAACCATTAAAACAACCATTTGATGCATCTTGCCAAACATTTACTTGATGATTAATTGATGTTGCATTAAATTTATACCATATTGTTTTATTTCCTGATGCACAACCAAAACTTTCTCCACCTTCTACTGTCGCAAGTTCTGTACAGCCATCAGAACATATCGCATTCACTGATAAATTAATAGAATTAATACAATTATCGTTCCCCGTTGGGGCACAAATAGGGAGTGGACCAGCCGAATACGCTAGCAATATATTTAATAATGAAGACAATATAAAAAATAATTTTTTCATTCATTATATAAATATCTATCCTTATTTATATTTCTTTTA
>ERZ1292625.4625-Hain-H41-01um-R1-4625-length-10164-cov-12_pt1 | contig 10164 bp, 6 predicted proteins | sample MGYA00564400_ERZ1292625 | MGnify/ENA primary metagenome ERZ1292625 (study PRJEB36523, sample SAMEA6512639) | groundwater metagenome | collected 2019-01-08 | study: AquaDiva: Metagenomics assemblies of 32 groundwater samples
GCCGCCGAACCGAAATGCTGGTGCACCGGCGGAAACAAGGAAAATTGCACTCTCTACAGCGATTCCTGTCCCTCGGGGAATGTCCAGGAGTACGAAGGATTTAGTATCTGCTGTAATGAACCCAATCTTTACAACTCCGTTAAAGCTATCAAATCTCCCATTTGCGGTAGCGCCCTGGACAAGCCGATCATCGGTTGTGAAAATGGCACCTTTGCCGACGGCAACACCATGCTCTTTTGCATCGGTAATGAATTCCGGACGGACAAAGTCGGCTGCAAAACCAACTCCATTTTCAATGGCAAAGACAATGTCAACTTCGACCCCGGCGGTAGTTTCTGCTACAACGGCAACAACTATAGCTCGGGGAACGTCTACGTCTGTAACTCCGACGCCAGCTGCTGTGCCCAGGGCAGCGCCGGCTTCAAATGTGAAGATATCTACAAACCCAATCCCTACAATCCTCCTCCGATTACCGATAATAATGCCCTACCAAACAACCAACGCGCCGCCCTTTGCGGTCTCTCCGGCGAGCCCGATGACGACCTGGTCCGCTACGTTCACACCAACATTGATCAATATGAACTCACCTGCGCCGACACGCCCGTCGTTGACGTCGTCCGCGCGACCTGTAGCGAGGACGCCGGCGGTGAAGGTGCCCCCTACGGCAAAGTTACTCAATTTGATGGTACCCAAGAATACATTGACGTCCAAGCCATTGTCAGTCTGGCTAACGCCAAACTAGGAGGCTACGGTCCCGACGCGACCGCCCAAAGAAATAACAGTCTGGACACCCTCGCCAAGGTCTATCCCTACAACGCCTTTCTAAATCAAGCTCTCCAGACCAACGCCCCCCGCGAAGCCTCCGGTACTTTTTGGCGCCTTCTGAACCAGCTCGACCAAATAAACGCCAAGGCCAAATTAATGATGCGTTTTCGCCAACAAACACCACCCATGCGCGACCAGGATATCGTCTACGCCGGCAATGAAGCCGCCCAGGAAGGCGACGCCGATGGCCGCGCCCTCGCCAATTACATGAACGCCATCATTGATGGCGTCGGCGCTAATTCCAAGATCAAACTCCTTTCCCCCGCTTTCAATATCACCAGCCGTTTTACTCCCCCTCTTATTGTTGAAATGCTTTCTGCCGGCGCCAACTTTTCTGGCCTCGCCGGTTGCGCCGGCAATACCTATACCGTCGCCGGCCAAGGCGCCTATTCCTGGTACCAATCTTTTCTGGCCCAAACCGGACTCGCCGGTAAATGTAATTTTGTCTTTACCGAGTTCGGCGACTTCGACACCTTCGGCAAAGAACTTGATACTCGTCCCGACGTCATTGTTCGCATGAAAAGCGAATTTAACAAAACTATTGCCGACAGCAGTGTCCTGGGCGCTCTTTATTTCAATGCCCTGGGTGGCAATCCAGAATTCAAAGGCCATCAACTCTCTCAAACTGAATACAGCCAAATTGTCGCCACCAATCCCGGCCAGGCCGGGGTCAACTCTGCCAAACCATTCGATGGTGGTACTTTTCAGGATGCCGCCGCCAGTTATGCCGGCTCCGGCTGGACTCTCGAGATTGCCTACTCCCCCGGCGATGAGGGTACCGTTGTCAACTCCATCAATCGCGCCCTTTCCCGCGGCCTCACCCCCATTATCCGTATCTGTGTCGGCAACACCTGTGACTTCGCCGACCCCAAAGCCTACGTCGAATTCTTGCAAAAAGTAGCCTCCCAAACCACCGGCACCTTCTACGCCATTGCCGGTCCAAACGAACCGGAACGCGAACAGTGGGTCGGCACCACCCCGGGTGAAGTCCCCGCCCCGCCGCCCAAAACCACCTCGCTTTCTAGTCTTATGAGCCATCTCCCCAGCTGTTTAACCTCTTATCCTGTCTGTAAAGAAGCCATCGAAGCCTACGCCGCTCTTGATTCAGACACCCGCATTAAGTACGACGCCCTTATCCCATTCAATCAGGACAACCTCCGCGGCTACCTGGCCTTAAACTATATCGAACCCGTCGACAAACAAACTGACGTTGGTATTCTTACCGAAGGCCTCCCCTATATCGTCACCATCAAGGAAGCCCTGAATGATCCCAGCTTTGGCATAGTGAACGCCCTTTCTCCCGGCTGGCTGAACGCCGCCCGCGCCAACCAGTCAACCTCCGAAAACTACATCACCCCCCGGCAGGAGAAAAATAACAGAAGTGTCATTGAAAGGGTTGCCGATAAGGTTAAACAAATCTGGAAATCCGACGTCACTGAAGACCAGCCGGACAAAAACATCCTCGGCTGCTTCCTCCACGAGAAGGGAACCACCCTCCCCGCTCCTACCACCTACCCCAAAGATTTTCCCATTGGCGAAGCCAAACCAGAGTGGACCATCCAGTCCGAACCCTTTTCCAAAAGTCTTTATCAATTTCTTCGCGTCCCGGTGAAAACTATCGAAACACTCCGCTCCGACAAATGCATTATCAGAGATAAGTTTGGCGTCGAAATCGATCGCGGCACCTACTACGAAACATCCGTCGTGGGCAAAGAACAAATGAGAAAAGACCTTGATGATCGAGGTGGTGGGGTTCTCATCAGCAACGTCGGCCGCTCTATCGCCGTTCTCAACAACCCCAAGATGACCGATATTAGTACTCTCATCTCCGAACCAAAGAATAGCGCCAATTACTCCCTCAATGCCATGATATTGCCTGATTTTGCCAAGCTCTCATCTTCATACGTCAACACCCCTCTTCTAACCACTGGCGCCTCCTACGATTCGACAATTTATGTCTACACCGATCCGGCCACCCAGGACAGCGCCTCCGCCGGCAAGAATGAAGGCACCAGCGGCACCATCGCCCGAAAAGGCGGCCAAGCCCATATCGATCTTTGCAAACTCAGAAATTTCTGGCTTCGCCCCGCCGGTATGCAGCTAGGCAAACCCGAAGACTGCGAAAAACTCGATAGCTATATCAAAACGACCACCAGCACCTCCCCCTACATTGCCGACACCACCCAAACCGATACCGCCGGCAAATGCACTATCCCCACCGATAGCTACGACTCCACCGTCCGGGCCGCCATCCAAAAGATGAACAATATCTCAGGTAGTAACGCCAGCAAAGTCCCCTTGCAGTTTCTCTTCGCCGTCTACGAAATCGAATCCTTCCCCTACATCAACGGCGCTCAACCCTATGTTTGCCAAGAAAACCCCGTCACTGCCGCCGGTCCATTCCAAATCGTCAAAAATACCTACGATCTGCTCACCTGTGAATCAGAGAGACTAGGAAACGATCTCGCCGTTTGTTCAAGTAGCGGCGACAAACTGTCCCGTTGTGATGTAGATAACAGCGTCGAACTGGCCGCCCGCGTCATTCTCTTCTCCGCTGGCAAATGGGTCTACGGCCCAAACAACTGCTTTGCCACCGGCCCAATTTCTCCTACCGACAAGGCCACCATCTACAAAGCGGCCAATAACTATTACGGTTCCTGCCAACCCGACGCCGGTACCAGTGCTTACCAACTTTCGATTCCCCGACCCAATGGCAAAAAGGCAAACTACGGTGATATCGTTCTCGAAAAAATGGGCCTCATCAAATCTGCCGCCGATTACCCCCAGCCCCAGTGTAAATGAGTTGGTATAATCGAATTATGCTCAAGCGGCTTCTTTTAGGACTGTTTTCACTTCTGATTTTATTCTCCATTTCTCTGACCATTATTTCTCCCGCATTCGCAGCCGAAAAGGACCCCACCGCCGACATGCTCGAAGATTTCTGCAACCGCCGCACGGGCAACCAAATGAACCTGGAAATTTGGTACTCGGGTAAGTGTAAAGCCCCGGCAGGAGATCCTAGCAGTATCGGTTTCTCCCAGATTGTCCTTCTCGATCTCCTCTCACGCATGCAGGGTGACAGTCTTAAAGATCTGACACCGCAAGAAGTCATCCAAAAACTCCTTACCCTGAAAGATGGTAAACCAATTGCTCAAATTCCAAATGAATCAATCAGCAGTAATGGTATCCTCAGTCAGCTTGGCAATATTCTTGGCAAGACCTACGCCTCGCCCCCCGTTTCCTTTGGTCAATATCTCGCCTCTGTCCGCGACAACATCAGTCGCCACGGCATCGTCCAACCAGCATATGCCCAGGGCACCGGTTTTGGTTTCCAAAACCTCCTCCCCATTCTCCCCATTTGGCGCGCTTTCCGAAACGTCGCCTACTTTGTCTTCATTCTTGTCTTTGTCCTCTATGGCTTCATGATCATGTTTAGGATGAAAATTAACCCCCAAAACGTCGCCACTTTCCAGTCCGCCATTCCCAAAATCGTCACCACTCTTATCCTCATCACCTTTGCTTACGCCATTGCCGGCTTCATGATCGACCTGATGTTCGTTCTCTTCAATCTGATCCTATCCGTCTTCCAGGCATCGGGAATCATCACCAACCCAGAACACCCCGCCGTCAAAATCGGTTCTGGCCAAGCGGGTATTTTAGGCTCTTTCGCTTTTTCCCAATTTATTTCATTCCTTTTTGTCCCCCCACGCCTTATTTCCATTTTGTCTAATACCCCCACGGCTGTCGGCTTCGTAACTGATCTGATTCTGACTGTTTCTGGCCTTGGTATCCTCCTCAGGATAATTATTATTTTTGCGATTATCTATACCTATCTTAAACTTATCTTCAAGCTCTTCGAGGCCTACATCACTGTCATTATTCAGGTTATTTTCTCCCCCCTCATCCTGCTTCAAGACGTCCTTCCTGGCTCTGACGCCTTTGGCGGCTGGCTCCGAAACATTGTTGCCAATCTTTCTGTCTTTCCCGTTTCTATGGTCATGCTCCTCCTCTCCTATATCTTTATGGTCCAACCCCTCGCCTCAATCGGCTTCCTCGGTATTGGCAATACCGTTACCGGCGTCCAAAACCTCCAGGAAGCTGGCACCCTCGGCCTCAATCTGCCCCTGATTAGCGTCGGTGTTGGTACCGACAGTTCCGCCGTCCTTGTCGTTATTGGTTTCTTCATTCTCCTCATGGCCAGCAAATACGTCGACATGGTCAAGGATGCTCTCAAAGTGCCTCCCTTCAAATACGGCACCGCCATCGGCGAAGCTCTTCAGTATGGATATGGCCGCGCCGACATTATGACCAGAAGACCTGACGATTGGCTAAACAAACTCGGAACCCGCTGGAAACCTCGCGATATAATTGCGGGGGCCAAGAAAGCAGGTGTCAAACCCAAACCTCCGGAATTGGTTTAACTCTTTTTTCGTTTTCCAAAAAGAAACTCTGGGAACAGAATATCAGCCAATGGGCTGATTATCGCTGCTGCGGGCATAGCCACCGCTTTAGTCATAAACTTATTTATCCTACCAATGTTGTCTATCAAAGCCTTGCCCCTTTCGGTTGGTAATTCAACGAAATCCTTCGCGTGTTTTTCTCTATCAACCAAGGCTTCGTCTTCGCCTTCCAAATCCTCAAAAATTTCCCAGGTCTTCGATCTTACCTCCAATACAACCTTTGCTAACTCAGCATACACCTCATTGGATCCCAAAATTTGATCTCCACCAGAAGTCCTACCACCCATGCGTTGAAATAGCGTATTCAATTGCGACGGAGCCAAAAAGTTTTGTTTACCTTTCACCTGAACGGCCAAGTCCTGGACAGTCTGAGGATTCTCTATACTCATCTCCCAAATTATATTTCTAGCCTCAATTTCGATTTGTCGATCTAGTTCTTCTCTGGTAACAACTTTCGCCACAACCAGGCTCTCTCCCACACTTCTCAAGTCCGCTAAGGCAGTAATCGCCGCCTCTATTCTTCCAGACTTATCCCCCTCCTTGCCGAGATCCCCAACCGCGACGATAGCCCCTCGAAGCTTCTCTCCGTCCTTAATCGTGTTGTAGGACAATTGTTGAGGCAACTTTCCATCGGGAACCAATTCTGTACTTTCGAAAGGTGTCTCTGTCAAGAAGACGCCTCGTCTGGCCCTCGAAAGGAGTATGTCTCTCTCTATAACCTTCTCGCCGTCAGCATCCAGTAATGGCCGACCTGGTTCTCCAGGATCAGCAACAAAAACAGCAGACCTTAAGGCCGACAACGCCGTAACCCGTAACTCATCGGCAAAGGTCCTGTGCGGTTCCAGATCTTCAATGGCCTGATTTAATCTCGTTTGAGCTTCGGCTATCGTAGCCCCGTTTCTACCCGTTAGGGCGGATTCCAGATTTTTCCTCGCGGCGTCTCTAACATCCCTTAACGCCTTACGCCTATCCTTAATCTCTTTCAACTTCATCTGAATACGCGAGGCCACGTCGTCCTTACCCTCTTTCCTAGCCTCTGCCAATCCCGCCTTTAATCTTACTTCCTCGATATATACTCTCTTCGAACCAATGTAAACCGGTGGCACAAGTATCTCCGCCAGAGCCATTCTACTTCCCGAGAAAGTAAAGTCCCTAGACAAGTAATGTTGCCAATTATAGTTTCCTTCCTCTTTAAAAGCCTGGAACAACTGCCAAGCCAGAGTATAAGAGTCTTCTCCAAATTTTTTCTTCATCAAGTCAACTACAACCTCTTTAGTCGAAATTGGATAACTAGGATCAAACAAGTTTCTATCTTTACCGGCGGTATCTTTAACACCTAAAAATTTTTGGAATTCTGCCAATTCGGGGTCAAAAATGTAGCCTTTCTGGTTTTCCCCCAATAGAGTCAAGAGTTGGAGAACTCTGTCGATCTTAGCTCTCTCAAGACCGTCCCCTTCATCCTCCAAATCCTTTAACCACCTGAAAGTGTCCCTGTCAATAATCGCGGCGCTGGCCGCGCCGCTTTCAGAACCCTTAATATCATTTAGAAACCGGTTCACAGCAGCCCCCTTATCGGCCATTCCCTTATAACTCCATTCTTTTAACTCCGCTGACCGAAGCATGCACCTGTGCTCTATTTCGCCTTCGATATCGCCTCGAACATCTTCCTGAATGTCAGCAGGCAAGGCTTTAAACAAATCGACCTTAGCCATCGTTTCCCTATCAAATCCAAGCATCAACTTAACTTCATCGGTTACAGCCTTAACTGAAAGATTGTCTTCGTTGGTCGTAATACGAATCACCTCTCTTATTCTCTCCCGCAGAAACCTTTTAAGCGTTTTTTCCTCGTTAGGAATTTCCACTTTTGCTTTGGCCTCAGCCGCAGCGCGAACTCCTAAGGCCGAAGACGCCCTATCCCAATCTTCCGCCGTCGCCGTATCAGCAAATTTTAACTGCCACTCTTCCAGGGCTTTCTTTTTCCTGGCTTCATCAGTCATACCTAATACCCTTTCAAGGGCTACTCTCCCGGGGAGTTCTTGCCGTTCTTCCTTTGGCACTTTTCTTTCTGCTCCCTCTCCGGGCACTTCTCTATATTCGCCTTCAATCACTACTTCTCCTTCAGGGGCAGCAGCTTGTGCACCTGCTCCTACCTCCCGTTTTCTCCTTTGAACTTCCGCCTCAATTTCAGCTTCTGTCGCAAACCTTGGTTGATTATTCTCATTAAGTTCAAGCTTTACTTGTGAACGCAGGAGGTCATCTGCAGAAATCGGAACCAACTCTGTCCCTTTAATTTCAGGCGGCTTCTGTTCCTCTTTCTTTTTCCACTCCCACGTTTCGGGCTCAAACTCTCCCGAAATAGCATCATAAACCATCGGCTCTCTTTCTTCCTTTGGCATTTGTCCCTCGGGCATGGCTTAGGCAACTAAAAAATAACCCATATCTCTACGGCTAATTTTAACACAACACGACCACAATAACGCAAAAAGCCCGGCTATTAACCGGGCTTCTGCTCGCTATTCTTTTTGATTTCCGAGAGTATCGAGCTGTGACTGCGGCACAACTCTCTGGCAATCGACCTAATACTAATCCCAGAGGCGAGAAGAACGGCAATCCTGTCCCTCTCCCCGGCCTTGATTTTTGTGTGTTTTTTCATCACCTGATTTTATGTCAGGTGGTCGGATTCGTTTTAGAACTTACTTCCTCAAAAAATGTCTTTCGCCCCCAAGAGCAATCTATTTGTAAACATCGCCGCGATAACCGATTGTTTCAATCGTAACAACCTGTCTTTTTTCGTCGTAACTATATATCACCCTAAGTGGCCAAGCGCGAAGACTGTATAGACCCCTAAATTTACCCGCCAACTGTTTCCCAACCAATGGGTTTTTGGTTAACAACTCTATCTTCTTTTTAACTTTAGGTTTGTCTTTGTTCCCAATCTTCTTCAGCTCCTTTATTGCCTCGCCTTTATACCTTATTTCCATGGCTACCAACCAATTAGCTTGCCTGCCTCTTCAGAGGAATACGTTTTTTTAGACTTAACAGCTCGGCCGATACTCCCGGACAATTTCTTATCAGAAAGGATCCTAAGCGTTTCCTGCCAGCTAGCAAATTCATCGACGGGCATTATCACCACCTTTGGTTTGCCACGATGAGTCACCGTAAACTGACGCATATTACAGTCAACCTCTTCGAGGATCTGGTAAAAATTACTTCTAGCAACATTGGCGGAAAGATTCGAATTAAGCAGGGGCATATCAAAATAGTACCATTGGTAGTACTATTTTGTCAAGGAAAGATCCTTCACCCTCACTACCCAGTCTGATATCTTCAATAATTCTTCATCGTAGGAAACGAGCTTACATTTTAGTTGTCTCGCCAACAGCAAATATTGAGTGTCATAAGCCGTTAGTCCATATTTGTTAATTAGAACCCCCAAACTCACCAAATCGTTCTTTTTCAAATCAATAAAAACGATTTCCGAATCTGCCAGTTTTTTCAAGATATTCTTATACACTGCGGGCTCAACTTTCTTTTTCCTTGCCAAGACATTGGCCACTTCCACCAACAGAAACAGTGGCGCATAAGCTTTAATTCTCCCCGATTGAACCGCTTTCCAAACATCTCGGGATTCTTCGACAAAAGTTTCTCCTTTAATCGGAAACCACTTTAAAGCCACACTCGCATCAACAATTATCTCAAGCATTGTCTCTATCCCTATCTTCTCTAAGAGCCTTCACTAAATCAATTTGCAACCCAGACCTGCCCACCTTATCAAACAAGGCGAAGTCTTTTTTTAATTGCTCTTCCACAGACACCTTTCTCTTATTAGGCTTGATTTTCTCGATCAGAACCCGACTTAACGATGTTCTCCTTTGAAAAGCCTCCTGCCTCAACTCCTCGTGCAGATCATAAGGAAAAGTGATCGTCGCCCTTATTGTTTGCATGCGGTTATAATAGCACCATGGTGTACTGGTGTCAAGTTGTTTTGGAATCAATCATACACAAATGCTGACATTTACGGCTCGTATTAGATATACTTAAAAGTAGAACCAACTCTCCATCGTTGGTTTTTAGCTATGCCCATCGAACAACACCCAATTCCACAGGACGTCGCCGGCTACAAGTTCCGCCTCATCGGCGACATGACCCTGAAGCAGTTCATCTGGCTCGCCGGAGGGATCATTTTGGGTCTCTTCATCTATCAGCTCCCACTACCCTTTTTCTTCAAATATCCCCTGGCCGCCATCGCCGTTGGCCTTGGCGCCGGCATCGCCTTTGTTCCCATCGAAGGCCGGCAGATGGACAAATGGCTCATCGCCTTCATCAAATCCATTTATTCTCCCACCCAATATGTTTGGCAAAAAGGTGAGGCGGAGGCCGCCTCGCCGATCGTCCAGGTCGCCCCCAAAACAACTTTCCCCCCAACTCATGAACCAGCAATCACCCCCACCCCCGAAGTCAAACCGGTTAGTCAACCGATTCCAATTGTTGTTCCCAAACCGGTAGAAATTACTCCACCAACCCCCAAGCCCGTCGTCCCCTCGACTCCTGTCGCGCCTCGAAGCGAAGCGGATCTTGAGGTATCCCGAAATCCCGCGTATTCCCGCGGGACCGGGTCTACCCCCGCGGGACAGCTTCCCATCCCTTTCACTCCGACTAACCCCAATACCCTGGTCGGCATGACCCTCACCCCCGACAGCAAGATTCTCCCCGGCTGCCTCATCGAAATCAAATCGGGCGGACTTAGTCAACGTGCCACCAAGAGCAACCAGCTCGGGCAGTTCCTCTTTGCCAAACCGCTCGAAAACGGTGTCTACCAGATCGCCACCGAAAAAGCCGGTTACCAATTCGACACCTACTCCCTCAACCTCACCGGCCA
>ERZ1292625.4627-Hain-H41-01um-R1-4627-length-10160-cov-3_pt1 | contig 10160 bp, 6 predicted proteins | sample MGYA00564400_ERZ1292625 | MGnify/ENA primary metagenome ERZ1292625 (study PRJEB36523, sample SAMEA6512639) | groundwater metagenome | collected 2019-01-08 | study: AquaDiva: Metagenomics assemblies of 32 groundwater samples
CCGCCGGCATTCCGTATGACAGCCCGGAGGCAATAGCATTCACCGGTGCGGTGACGGCGATGGTGACGGGCGAGTGCTATCGCACGAGCGCGGAGATGTCAAAGACCCTCGGGCCGTTTCGGGAATACGCAAAAAATCGCGATGATATGTTGCGCATCATCCGAAATCATCGCCGCGCGGCGTATAATGCGCGGCCTGAAGAGTATGAAGGATTGTCCGTGACGCCTGTTGGCATTGACCCGAAATACTGTCCCGAGTATCTTTTGGCCGCAGCGCGGCAGACATGGGATGAGGCGCTTGCGCTGGGCGAACAATACGGATACCGCAATGCGCAAACAACGGCGCTTGCACCTACCGGAACCATCGGATTGCTGATGGATTGTGCGACCACGGGTGTTGAACCGGATTTTGCGCTCGTGAAATTCAAGAAACTAGCCGGCGGCGGATACTTTAAGATTGTGAATGAGGCGGTACCGACCGCGCTCCGCACGCTCGGGTACACGGAGGCGCAGATTGATGACATCATCGCGTACATGCGCGGCCGCGGAACGCTGGAAGGCGCGCCGGCGGTCAATCACGAGACGCTCAAGGCAAAAGGATTTGTTGATGAGGACATTCAGAAACTGGAACGCAATTTGAGAAGCGTATTTGAATTGAGGTTTGCTTTTAACGTATGGATGCTGGGTGAGGACACCATGAAGCGGCTCGATATTTCAGAGACGGAATACAACGATTTGAATTTCAACATGCTTGAGCGGCTCGGGTTTGTGGCGGATGAAATTGCGCAGGCCAATGAATATGTGTGCGGCTCCATGACCATTGAAGGCGCGCCGCATCTCAAGGAGCAGCATTATGCCGTGTTTGATTGCGCCAACAAGTGCGGCGTGCGCGGCGAACGGTACATTCATTTCTTGGGGCATGTGCGGATGCTTGCTGCTGCGCAGCCGTTCATTTCCGGGTCGCTTTCTAAGACGATAAACATGCCGAATGATGCGACGGTTGATGATGTGAAGAAGGTATATATGGAATCATGGCGGTTGGGACTCAAGTGTCTGGCCATCTATCGCGACGGATGCAAATTGTCGCAGCCGCTTTCTACGAAATCAGAAAATGGGAATGGCAATGGGAAGAAAGAAAAGGATTCATCGGTTAGCGGCGCGGTGCCGGTGGTTATTGCGCCGGTTGTGGCGGGCGTGCAGACAGCGTTGGTGAGCGAGCCGGCGATTGTTGCGGCATCGTCTGCGGGCGGCGCTTCGCGAGCCGTGGATGATTATTCAAACGACGGCGAGGTGGTGGGGAAGCGCGTGTACATTCATGGTGAACGGCGGAAATTGCCGGCAAAGCGGAGTGGAATTACGGTGGAGGCATCGGTCGGCGGGCAGAAGCTGTTTATTCGCACTGGCGAGTATCCGGACGGCACGCTCGGCGAGATTTTTATTGACATGTTTAAAGAGGGCGCGGCGTATCGGAGCGTTTTGAACAGTTTTGCGGTGGCGGTTTCATTCGCGCTTCAGCACGGCGTGCCGCTTGAAAAACTGGTGGAGAAATTTACGTTTACGCGATTTGAACCGGCGGGCGCCACTACTCATCCGAACGTGAAATTTGCGACGTCCATTTTGGATTTCATATTCCGCGTGCTCGGTATGGAGTATTTGGGCAGAACGGATTTCGTGCAGGTGCCGCCCAAGGGGATTCAGAGAAATCGTGCGGCGCAACTGGTGCGGCTTGCGGAAGTTCAGAAGACGATTGAGATGCCGCTTGCGTCGCCGCCGGCGCCAGATGTGCAATCGGCCCACGATGCGGAGATTCCAGTTCCTGCGGCTCCTGTTTCCGCAACCGACCTCGGCGGCGGGGTGAACGCATATTTGAAAGGCATGATGGGCGATGCGCCAATGTGCGACCAGTGCGGGCATGTGACGATTAGAAACGGTTCATGTTACAAATGTTTGAATTGCGGGAGCACGACGGGATGCAGCTGACGAATAAAAGTCGCGGTGCCCGCCGCGACTTTTATTGACGCTGCTGTTTTTTTGTGTTGATATACCCCCATGAAGATATACACCAAAACGGGGGATGCGGGCGAGACGTCGCTTTTTGGCGCCGGGCGTGTGCCGAAGGACCACCGGCGAGTTGAGGCGTACGGAGCGGCCGACGAACTGAATTCACTCATTGGTTTCGCGATTGCGGAAATCCGCGCGGATGAGCGGGCGCAGGAGCTCGTGCCGGTGCTTGAACGGACGCAGGACCGTTTGTTTGTCGTCGGAAGCATGCTCGCGACGCCGCAGGACGCGGCGCTGTACGCGAGGATTCCGCGTCTGGTTGAAGAAGACATTATTTTTTTGGAAGTCACCATTGACCGGCTGTCGCTCCGACTCCCTCATCTGCACAGTTTTATTTTGCCGGGCGGTTCGCGCGCGGCGTCGCTGTTGCAGGTGGCGCGTACGGTGTGCCGCCGGGCAGAACGTGCGATTGTCGCGCTTGGCCGCGACACCGCGCTGGACCCCCTCATCGTGCAATATATGAACCGTTTGAGCGATGCGCTGTTTGAAATGGCGCGGTTTGTCAATCACCAATTTGGCGTTACTGAAGTGGCGTGGCGGGGGCGGTAGGCGCCGCGAAAACGGTTCGCGCCGCTTCCCACATTTCGGATTTTTCGTGTTTAGTTTTCAGCCAGTACCACCATTCCACGCCCCAGAGGTAGATTTCATCAAAACCGGTTGCGCGAGCGTACGCCATAAGTTTTTGGAACCGCGCGGGATTCATGGAGCGATATTGTTCATCCAGCGGAACATCCTGCGGAGCGCCGGGAGCCACGGTTCCGCCTGCAATTCGGACAAGATGATGTCGGGCACCACCTCTTTGACCGATTCCGCGCGCAGTTTGTAAAATGCGGCAGGCAGCGGATAGTCAATATATCCGATGAACCGTTTCCAGATGGTGCGATAGAGCGACACGCCAAGAATGTCCACATACGAGCCCGTGCGGTCCCAGTCATCCAGTTCGCCGCTTGCCGTTGTCATAAGCGGCCGTGTTTGGTCCATGCGGCGCACGAGCGCAACCTCGCGCTCAAAAAATTTTTCATCCGGCGGCGCGCAGCGGCCGAAAAACGGAAGCAGCGGCTCATTTTCCACTTGCCAGCGAACGACTGACGGATTGTCTTCGTATCGTGAAACGACCACCGGCAGCATCTGCATAATTTTTTGTTCCTGTTGTCCTTGATTGAGCGACTCGGCCCACGCGGGAGTGTGACATTCCGGCCATCGCGGCAGGCGCTGGCCGATTGCCAGCGTAATTTTCCCGCCGCGTTTGGCTATTTCATTAACTTGCCAATCAAGGGCGGAGAAATCGAACTGGTCATCCTGCGGTTCAATCTGGTTCCAGTACGCCGCGATGCGGAAATGACGGATGTTCAGGTCATCAAGCGCCGCCAGTAGCGTCTCCTGCCAGTTGAGACCTAAAAACTCTGCGTGCGGTTTGCTGAACGTGACACCGTAGGCGATGGACGTTTCAGGCGTGTAGTCCAGTTGGTAAAGGACGACCCAAAAAATGCCGAATCCTATCAGAACGGTCACGATGGCAAGAGCGAAGGGATGTTCACGGAGCGCAGAATGATTCATGGCGCGACAGGCGGTTCCGGCGGCGCGTCATGCCCGAGGAACCGCAACAAGTCATGGCTAATGGCGTTTTCTTTGCAGATGCGCGCATAGACGTTCGCGCTCGGACGCGGGATGCGCGCGCGGTCGTTTGCATAATCAATCGCGACGAGTCCAAACCGCGGCGCGAATCCTTTGGCCCATTCAAAATTATCCGTGAGCGACCAGTGATAGTAGCCGCGCACATCCACGCCCGCTTTGATGGCGTGGTAGATTTCTTTCAAGTGCGCGACGATGAAACGAGAGCGGCGGTCATCGTTCACGGCCGCAAGGCCGTTTTCCGTGACGTAAATAGGGAGGTTGTGATGCGAGAGTTCCAAAAGCGCGCGGAAAATGCCGCCGGGGTAAATTTCCCAGCCCGTATCCGTGACGTCGCGGTCCATGTGGCTGGCCGCGATGACCTCCTCACCGCTCCACGGCGCGGCGTACTTGCGCACGCGGTGATAAAAATAGTAATTGAGCCCGATGAAATCATGCGTGCCGCGCGTCTTTTTGAAAAACCACACATTCCACGCGTAGTTGATGAGCCATTCGTACAGGTAGTCCTCAAGCCGCACGCCGTAGTTGGCGAACGCGACGTAGTTGTGCGCAAATCCCACTTGCGGCTTGCGGCCGCGCGGATACGCGCGATGAATGGCGCGGTAGGCGAGTGTGTGCGCGAGCGCCAGATGCCGCAAAACGCGCCACGCGCGCCAGTAACTCTTTTTTTGCGGCGGCCATTCGCCGGTTAGAAATCCATTGCTGGCGTACACGTGCGGTTCGTTGATGGTGACCCAACAGTCAACGAGTGTGTTGAACCGCCGCGCCGCGCGTTCCGCGTAGCGCGCGAAAAGCGTTGCCGCATCGGCGCGCTCCCATCCGCCGCGCGCGGCAAACCACTGCGGATTGGTGAAGTGGTGGAGCGTTACCATCGGTTTGATGCGGCGTTTGCGCAGCGCGCGGAGCACCTGTTCGTAATGGTCAAATTCGCGCGCACTAAAGCGCCCCGGCTGTGGTTCAATGCGCGCCCATTCAATGGATAGGCGGTGCGTATTTTGGCAATACTTTTTCGCGAGGTCAAAATCTTCTTCAAACCGATGATAGTGGTCTGTGGCAAGACCCGATACGTCATCCCCAATGACGCGACCGCCTCCCTGTTCCCACGCCCACCAATCACTGTTGGTGTTGTTGCCTTCCACTTGATGCGCCGATGACGCGGCGCCCCACAAAAATCCGCGCGGGAAAGTGAGCGGCCGGTGGTCATGCACGTGGCACGTTTGGCAGATTGCCTTAATCGCAGCGTCTTCGTTGTGATTGTGGAACGCCATATCAGATGAGGAGCGCCGCGCCGAACCCAATAATAATACTTGAGCCCAATTTTTGAATCACCAGATTCGGGTGCATATCCTCTTTGGCAATTTTTGGCAGCCAGTGCGAGAGGACGACAACAAGCCCGAACAGGAATACGAATTGCGCGCCCTGGAGCGCATGCACGAGCGTGGGGTTTCCTTGCGCGATGGCGTAGAGAATCAAAAGGCCGGCGCCCGCGCCGAGCGTTTTGTTGGCGATGATGCCGCCGCCGAGTTTGGCGTTCATTTTTTGTTTTCCTTGCAGAATGTGTTTGCGAAGCGTGGGGCCGATGAGGAGCAGGAGCGCCGCAACAGCCGCGCCGACGCGCACCCAAATGACGCCGTTCACAAATGTCGTTTCATCAAACACGCGTTTAGAGAGCATGCCCCACACGGCGAACAGGAGCGCAGAGAGTAGCATCTCGCCGACCATTGCCGGTTTGATGTGATGGCGGCGGTCGTGATGGAGCGGGGCGGTGATGAGGATGGTGCCGAGGACGAGGAGAATGAGAGCGAATAATTGGCGTTCGGTCAGACGGTCTGGTAAAAAGATAAACGAGAGGAAAAAAGAAAACACGGACACGGTGCCGCCGATTATGGGAATGACACGCGACGTCTCATGTTTTTTTAGGGCGCGGTAGAGAAAGAGCGAGCCATAGGTGAATGCGGCGCCGGCGAGAAGCGAGAGAATGAGGACGTGTTGCGGAACGAGGCCGAATCCAAATGGCGCGAGCGCGAACGCGGCAAGGCCGAGTATCGCCACAAAAAATGCGTACGATGCGGCGCTCCCAAGTTTTTTATTAACGAGGAGTGAATCAAAAATAAACACCACTGCCTGCAACAGATACGCAAAAAGGACGATGTATACCCAGTCCATGGGTAGTAGTATACCAAAAATCACGCAATTACGTTAAAACCAAAATACTTGCTAAAAAAACTGCCCTAAATATTTTTTTGTTCATATCCGCTAAATTAATATGTTACCTTCATAAATGCTTTGTTGGCATTATTCGTGGCAAAAGTCAAGACTAGGAAATAACCGGGCTTGTATGTCGTTAATTCATAAACCCTTTCGTCCTGCGTTTTATAGCCAAGGCCTTCAAGATAATTTTTCACCGCGGTTATATCATCTTTGGTGATAATGCGGTCAAATACATAATAAAGCATTGCCCCGTCCATATTGTCCGTCATCTTGACTTGATTGTTGTAAAGCTGATTTAAAATAGGAAGCAACTCATTGTGAACAGCCCGGCTCTTGTCGTTAATCAATTCGGCAGGGATTGTTTTTTCATAATTAATTGCCGGCCAAGTTCTTGGCACGGCCGAAGTGCTGGTTGAATTTTGAAGCGGGGCATCGTAGACAGAAACTGCAGGCGCGAGCGGACACGCGGTTTCTTTGGAGCTTTGGAATGCCGCAAAAATTTTCGTTTTTATTTTTTTATAAATAGAAAATTCCGGTTTTCGTTTTGTTAAACCAACCGAATATGGTTCCGCTTGAACGCTCAAATCATTGGAAACAGCGTAAGGTGTCATTAATTCCGTAATAATGTTGCCGCTATAATCTATAACCCAATTTTTATTATCTTTAACATTGCCGCTCGCGTCCAATTTCATCAAAAAGCCGTCTTTATAATAAGTGATGCTGTCCAATATAACCGACTGAATGTCGGTGGAGGTATGTTCGCCTGCAATCAAGGCGCCGCTATCCGCGGTCGCTCGCACCACATAGTTTGTGGCTTCGCGTTGCGGATTAATTATTTTTGCCCAACCGGCGTTTAATTCACGATCTGTTTTCATCATAAAAATACCTTTGCGGAAAGCGTCTTGCGTTGTTTCGATGATTGCTCGAACTTTTTTCCAATCCGCGAGCGATTGTTTGGATTTATCTTTTTCCTCTTTTGACATTTCGGCTTCCCCGTATTTTTCGTTATACCATTTAATCTGTTCGTTAACGGCATGGGTTTTTGCCTGATAGTCATCATCAGCCCAAGTAATCGGACCGGCCATCATCACCTTTTTGTCAGTTGTCAGGGAAACGGAAAAATCTATCATCGGCGAGGTGAACTCATTGAAACTCAAAGTCATTTTTTTAACCCACTCCAAATTGCCCGAAGAGCCGAATTTAAACGCTATCAGATAACCTTTCGCCGGTGATTTCAAATCCAAACTGTTTGTCATTAGGGATAAACCGCCGGACCATTGTCCTAAAACAAGATAACCGTTATCCTCCGTTCGCACCATGCCCTTGGTGATGATTGCTCCTTGCCGTATTTTTTTCCAACCAAGTTCAAAACCACCGCCCGCTTTGGGGATGGCCGCCGCCATATCCAACGGCGTGCCCTCCATGCTTTTCGCCCATTCAAAATTGAAGTCATTATCAAATTTGACCAAGCTCGGATAAGTGTCAAAATTGTAAGGAAGTTCTTTTTCCGGATTTGTTTCGGCTATATTTCCCGCCAACGCGTAGCCACCGTCAGCCGTAGTGGTGAGATATGACTCGCTTTTTCGGGAAATAAAATTTTTAATGTTTTTTGACCACTGAAGGCCGCCATTCTGATTGAATTTAAAAATTTTAAGCGAGGCAAATGGCAAATCCTGATAAACATCGGGATCTTCTCCCCTTTTGTTTGGATCCAAATCCAGAATATTTGCGTAAAATAAAAACCCCTTATCGTCAGTTTCCAGCAAAGAATTTCTGGCATCTTCCACAAACGCGGTAAAGGATCTGTTCCAGAGCATGTTGCCGTTTTTGTCCAATTTGGTGAACAATATTTTATTCACTTCTACGTCCGCGCTGGATTCCGCAGTTGTGATAAAACCCCAGACCTTGGAAGCCATTAAATATCCGCCAGTTTTCAATTCAATAATTGACTGGACGTCTTCCTCTCCCATTGGACTCATCATACTCTCGCCGCCAGGGGCATTTTTGGTTTTCAAAAACTTCATCCATTGCACACTACCCTGTTTGTCAAGTTTAGCCACAAACCCATCCGGCGGAATAAACATGATATTGGGGTCGGTGATGCCGGAAACAATATAGCCGCCGTCTTTGGTCGGCCAAGCGCCTTTAATTTTTGTAAACACTAATAAACGATATGATTTTATAAAAGTGGTATTTGGAAGAGGTGTTGTTCCTGTTTCACTGCAAGAAATGGTGCTATTTGATTCAGCTTTAACAAAGGAGGCTTGACTAATAATTTGATTTAAAAAAAAGTAAACTAAACTAAAACAGCCTGTTAATAAAACGACCATTCCAAAAAATTCCCAATTGTTTTTAAGAAAGGAACGGATTTTGGTCACAAATCAATTATACTATAATGGTGGCATCTTAACAAAACAACCAGATCCGAATCTGGTTGTTTTGTTATTTGTAGCGGGGGAGAGAATCGGACTCTCGACCTCGGCGTTATGAGTGCCGCGCTCTAACCAACTGAGCTACCCCGCCTTATGTGTTGTGTGTATTAACGCTACTGGTGGAGAGTATAGCGAATGTTTCACAACTTGACAATATTTGCAGGGAATGGTTTACTATGCGCACAACGCATCGCGGGGTAGAGCAGTTTGGCAGCTCGCCAGGCCCATAACCTGGAGGTCGCCGGTTCAAATCCGGCCCCCGCAACAAAAAGAGCCAGCGGTTTATGCCGCTGGCTTTGCGTTCAGTACAGAATTTCCATCACCCGTTCGCCCCATGGCGTGAAGTCGCAGGAGCGGTTGTTTTCGCCGCATTCTCCGATGAGGTGGAAATGCCACTCGCCTTCGGAGAACTCCGCGCCCGCAAACAGCGTGTGGAGCTGGATGAAATGTCGCTCTTCGTATCCCAGCACGAGTCCCACGCTGTCGCGGTACTCGCGTAGCCAACCGTCCATGCGCGCGATAGAGCCCGACGAAAATCCGATTTCTGCCACGCCGAGCGCGGCATCGGGATACCGTTCGTGCACGTCGCGGAGCGTTTGGCGGAACATGTCCGCGTTCGGTTCCACGTTGATGGCGGGCACGGTCAGGGCGATGCCCGCGGCCAGTTCCACCGTTTCCTCGCTCGGTTCCATGTGGCCGTAGTACGTGAGGCCGATGGTGACGGGCGCCGGTTCTACCGTGGTGTCGCACACGCCTGCGAACGCATCATCGTTACAGCCGCGGATGAGCGCGTCCAGCAGCCACCAGTTGTGGAGATGTTCAAGCGTGCGGTCAGCGGCGGCGCCGGTGTTGCCGAGGAGCGGGCGCACGTTTACCGCGATTGCCGGTTCCAATCCAGCATTCCGAATGAGCCGCACGCCTTCACGGAGTGCATCGCGTGCGTGCAGGAATGCTTGCGCCATGCGGCGCCCGGCGTTCTTGCCGCCCGGCGGCCACTTGCCGGATGTATCAAGGTAGCCATTAAAAAGCGATGCCTCCAATTCGTTCGCCACATAGATGCGGCTGCCGGCGGGGAGCACATCGCGCAACATCGCGATGACCGAACCCGCGTACGCGGTGAATGAATCCGCGGCGGATTCGTGCGCCCAGCCGCCAAGGTCAAATCCTGCGCCGCCGTGCAGGTTGGCGGGGTAGGAATCGTGGTGGAGCAGCGTGAGTTCAACGCGCCAGCCGGCATTTTGGAGTTCCTGCACCGCCTGCGCCATTCCGTTTCGCCATGATTCGTCCGCGGCCCAGCATGGCCAGACTGTGGAGAGCCGGAGCGTGGGAATGGTGTCGCCGATTTCGTTATGTGCCGCGATGGATGCGCGCGCGAACTGGTAGAGGTTGTCAAAGCGGCGTACGTACGCGGCTTGAAGCGGCGGGAGGTGGCCGTTGCCGCCTTGCGCCAATTGTTCTTGGAGCGCAGTCCAGCCGCTTGGGCAGGTGGCCGGGTTCACGGCCTCGTTCACCAGTTGTACGGTGGAGACCTCAACGCCCCACGCGAACTTCGGTTCCGAACGCGTGTCGTGGTGCGGCGGAGCATCCTCGTGGCGCTTCTGTTCCGCAACCGTCTTGTCGTCTGCGCTGCATCCGGCAGCGCCGAACGCAATCGCAAACAAAAAAGCCCCCTTCGTCATCGTATCCTCCCCTTCTTGGTTGGTGAACTGCTGTGATTTAGTATATCATAATGAAGTATGAATCTCACTGCGAAAAAATGCGTACCGTGCGAGGGCGGTATGCCGCCGTTTGCGCGCGAACGCGTAGAGGAATTATTGCGCGAGAC
>ERZ1292625.4628-Hain-H41-01um-R1-4628-length-10159-cov-11_pt1 | contig 10159 bp, 9 predicted proteins | sample MGYA00564400_ERZ1292625 | MGnify/ENA primary metagenome ERZ1292625 (study PRJEB36523, sample SAMEA6512639) | groundwater metagenome | collected 2019-01-08 | study: AquaDiva: Metagenomics assemblies of 32 groundwater samples
CTAAAATTTCTTTAGATGTTGATTCATTGGAGAATTAATCGATTAACCTGATTTAACTGAAACGAAAGATAGATATCCTGCTTTTAGACATTGGCTTTATCACGTGTAATCACACAAAATAATACGCAAACTTCTTGTAGAATTAGTGATTAGATGGTTTGTAGTATAGAGATTGATTCATATTGTTCGCCGCATCAAATTTTTACATGCCCATATTTTTAGCTGGATTTAACGATATCGTTAAATCAGCAATCCTTCATTGAATCACCGTAGTAATTAATCTATTTTATGCCCTTACTTCCTTATTGGCGTCTTTCCGGTTTTTATTTCTTTTATTTTGCTTTCATTGGCGCATTTGCACCTTATTGGAGCTTATATCTCCAATCGCTTGAGTTTAATGCACTGCAAATAGGCGTATTAATGTCATTGTTATTAATTACCCGTATTTTTTCACCCTCCGTATGGGGTTGGTTGGCGGATCATACGGGGAAGCGTGTTCGAGTTGTTTAGATTGCTGCCATAACCGGATTTTTAAGTTTTTGTGGTTTTTTCCTAGGTGAATCTTTTGCCTGGATATTTCTTGTGATGCTGGTGATGAGTTTCTTTTGGAGTGCCTCATTACCGTTGATGGAAGCAATTACACTGTCGTACTTGGATGATCACACCGATAAATATGGGCGTATTCGCTCATGGGGTTCCGTTGGATTTGTTCTGGCCGTCGTTGGTGTCGGTTATCTATTGGATAATGTGGAGATCATCTGGTTGCTTTGGGTTGTTCTGGGACTCAAGTTAGGTATTGTGATTTTTTCTTATCAAATTCCAGAAAAGGAAATCATCAGCCATATCACTGGACATCATTCAGTACAACAAATTTGTCTGCGCCCCGAAGTGATGGCTTTTTTTATTTCCAGTTTGCTGATGTTGTTTGCACATGGTGCGTACTATACGTTTTTTTCAATTTATCTGGTTGAACATGGGTATGACAAGGGATTTGTCGGATGGTTATGGGCAATCGGTGTTATCTGTGAAATAGGTGTTTTTTTTGTAATGCCGTGGTTGATGCGGCACTCCAGTTTAAAGGTGATATTAATTTTCAGCTTTGCATGCGCCATTCTTCGCTTTCTGATGATTGGCTGGGGAGTTGCGTGGCCGATGATCATCGTCTTGGCACAAATTTTGCATGCCGCAACCTATGGCGCTCATCATATTGCGGCGATGATGGTGATCCATCAAATTTTTCGCGGTCGCCATCAAGCCAAAGGCCAGGCGATTTACACCAGTATTGCATATGGAATAGGTGGGGCTATTGGAGCCATGTCTAGTGGTTATACCTGGGACTGGCTAGGGAGTGACATGACTTTTTTTATTAGCGCAATGGCTTCGTTAGCCGGTTTAATTTTGGTTATATGGAAAATGAATAACTGATGGATTGTAAGATTGTGCATAGTTTGTTGCAGTAGCAAACTTTATGGGATAATTGCAAATTGATTAAATTTTAATTTATCGGATGCAAACGTTATACGACAAACTCTGGAACCAACATGTGGTTCACATGGAATCTGCTGATCCTGGCAGTATGGCCTTGATCTATATTGATCGCCATCTGGTGCACGAAGTGACCAGCCCGCAAGCATTTGAAAGTTTGAAGCTGGCTGGACGAAAACCCTGGCGTCTTGATTCTATTCTTGCGGTTGCGGATCATAATGTTCCAACTACGGATCGCAGTCATGGGATTCATGATCCAATTTCTCGTTTGCAAGTAGACACACTTGATAAGAATTGCGATGAATTGGGTATTACTGAATTTAAAATGCAAGATTTACGCCAAGGTATTGTGCATGTCATCGGTCCTGAGCAAGGCGCAACATTACCAGGTATGACCGTTGTTTGTGGTGATTCGCATACCAGTACACATGGTGCTTTTGGTTGTTTGGCATTTGGTATCGGCACGTCAGAGGTTGAGCATGTATTAGCGACACAATGCTTGTTGATGAAGAAAACTAAAGCCATGCGCATTTCGGTCGAAGGCAGACTGGGTTTAGGGATTACCGCCAAAGATATTGCCTTGGCAATAGTAGGCGAAATCGGCACGGCTGGTGGAACCGGTTATGCCATTGAATTTGCTGGTAGTGCCATTCGTGCGTTATCCATGGAAGGGCGTATGACGCTGTGTAATATGGCCATTGAAGCCGGTGCACGCGCCGGTATGGTGGCTGTTGATGACACGACGATTGATTATATTAAAGGCAGGCCTTTTGCGCCGCAAGGCGAGTTATGGGATAGGGCGGTTGTCTATTGGCGCACACTCCATAGTGATATCGATGCAGTTTTTGATCGAACGGTGTCTTTAGATGCTGAGCAAATTAAACCCCAGGTTACCTGGGGAACCTCTCCTGAAATGGTAACGACTATTGATAGTAAAGTGCCTGATCCTTCTCTTATCACCGACGAAGCGAAACGTCATGATATGCAGCATGCACTGGATTACATGGGGTTGCTTGCCAATACACCGATTAAGCAGATTACACTCGATAAAATATTTATTGGATCTTGTACTAATTCACGGATAGAAGATTTGCGCGCAGCCGCTCAAGTCATCAAAGGAAAACGGATTGCACCTACAATCAGACAAGCTCTGGTTGTGCCTGGTTCTGGTCTGGTCAAGAAACAAGCCGAGCAAGAAGGATTGGATCAGATCTTTTTAGCTGCCGGATTTGAATGGCGTGAACCCGGATGTTCCATGTGTCTGGCAATGAATGATGATCGGCTGATTGCGGGTGAGCGATGCGCTTCTACCTCGAATCGCAATTTTGAAGGCAGACAGGGGCCTGGTGGCCGGACTCATCTGGTCAGCCCGGCTATGGCAGCTGCGGCGGCTATAGCCGGTCATTTTGTAGATATCCGTGAAATAGGGGAATGATCATTATTTCATTACGAGAAATGACAAAGATTCTTATAAGTGATGATAATGTACCGGTACGATTCGAACACTAATACATAGAAATGGAAAAATTTCATACCTTTACTGGTCTTGTGGCACCGTTGGATCGCGCAAATGTTGATACCGATGCCATTATCCCAAAACAATTTCTTAAATCGATTAAGCGCTCGGGCTTTGGACAAAATCTATTTGACGAGTGGCGTTTTCTTGATCATGGCGAGCCCGGTATGGATCCGGCGCAACGTCAACCGAATCCAGAGTTTGTATTGAATCAGCCGCGATACCAAGGTGCGCGGATATTACTGGCACGTGCAAATTTTGGTTGCGGATCAAGCCGTGAACATGCGCCTTGGGCGCTTCAGGATTATGGTTTTCGTGTCATCATCGCTCCCAGTTTTGCTGATATATTTTTTAATAATTGTTTCAAGATTGGCTTACTACCGATAGTTCTGGATGCTGCAATACCGGATCGCTTATTTGAAGGGGTAAAGTTAACTGAAGGGTATAGTCTTACAGTAGATTTGCAAAAACAAACGATTGCCACACCTGATAATGAAGTGTTTAACTTTGAAATCGATCCTTTTCGTAAACACTGTTTGTTGAATGGATTGGATGAGATTGGATTGACTTTGGAACATACCGATAAAATTAAACAATTTGAACAAAAACGGCGCAACGAACAACCCTGGTTATTTATGTGAATCAAATTGCTGAAAGTTAGGATATTATGAAAATTGCTGTTTTAGCGGGCGACGGTATCGGGCCAGAGATCATTGCGCAAGCAGTACGTGTGTTGGATGCTTTAAAAACCGGCGGCCTGGATATTGAGCTGGAATATGGATTGATTGGAGGCTGTGCTGTTGATGCAACCGGAGAACCATACCCTGAAGCAACCCATCAATTAGCCCGTCAAGCCGATGCAATTTTGTTAGGCGCTGTGGGCGGCCCTCAATACGATACATTGCCTCGTCAACAACGTCCTGAGAGGGGCTTATTGGCAATCCGCAAGGAGCTCAATTTATTTGCTAATCTTCGGCCTGCCATACTTTACCCCGAATTAGCCAACGCTTCCAGTCTGAAATATGAGGTGATTGCCGGTCTCGATATTATGATCGTGCGTGAACTTACGGGCGATATTTATTTTGGCGAGCCCCGCGGTATTGAAATGCGCGATGGGCAGCGCGTTGGCTTCAATACAATGCGATACAGCGAAACGGAAATAAAACGGATTGCCCATGTAGCTTTTCAAGCCGCCAATAAACGAAATCGTAAATTGTGCTCTGTCGATAAAATGAATGTGCTGGAATGTACCCAATTATGGCGCGATGTCGTGATTGAGGTATCAAGAGAATATCCACAAGTGATTCTTTCACATATGTTGGTCGATAATGCAGCCATGCAATTAGTTCGTGACCCAAAACAATTTGATGTGCTGGTTACCGGGAACATGTTTGGGGATATATTGTCCGATGAAGCTTCGATGTTAACGGGATCTATCGGGATGCTGCCTTCTGCATCCTTGGATGAAAATAATAAAGGTTTGTATGAGCCGATTCATGGTTCAGCCCCGGATATTGCTGGAAAAGATTTGGCTAATCCGCTTGCGACAATACTTTCAGTGGCTATGATGCTCCGCTACACTTTTAATCAGGAAGAAGCCGCTCAGCGGATAGAAAGGGCTACTAAAAAAGTTCTGGCATCGGGCTTCCGGACAAAGGATATTGATGAACCTGGTATGAAATCTGTCGGTACTAAAGCGATGGGGGATGCGGTTCTGTCATTTCTATGAGATTTCCTCTAAATGGCGAATTAATTTAGAGATTAATTGACATGCACTGGAGTTATCCCATCAAATCATTTGGTATGGATTCATAAAGTAAGTTAGTATTTAAGAAGGTGTTTTTTATTTAATTAACCGATTATCAATTTTAGGATAATAGATAAGCAATGAAACAAGTTGGTTTTGTTGGCTGGCGAGGAATGGTCGGCTCCGTATTAATGCAGAGAATGCGGGAAGAAGAAGATTTTTCTCTGATAGATCCTGTTTTTTTCACAACATCACAGAAAGGTGGCGCGGGTCCTGAAATTGGTAAGGAAATTCCACCCTTAAAGGATGCCTTTGATATCGCTCAACTTGAAGCAATGGATATTATTATTTCCTGTCAGGGTGGTGATTATACTAACCAAGTCGTTAAACAATTACGCCAATCTGGATGGCAAGGTTATTGGATAGATGCAGCATCTGCATTACGCATGGAAGATGATGCGGTAATCATACTGGATCCGGTTAATATGCCCGTGATCAAACAAGCGCTACATAATGGCGTAAAAAATTACATTGGTGGTAATTGCACGGTAAGCCTGATGTTGATGGCGGTCGGTGGTCTCTTTGAAAAAGGCATGGTGGAATGGATGAGTGCCATGACTTATCAGGCCGCATCGGGTGCCGGAGCCAAAAATATGCGTGAATTATTACTGCAAATGGGTGAAACCCATAGGGTTGCAAAAGACTTATTGGATAATCCCGCTTCAAATATTCTGGATATTGATCGTGAGGTCGCCGGTACTTTACGCGACAAGAATTTCCCGACAGAAAATTTTGGTGTGCCATTGGCAGGTAGCTTGATTCCCTGGATTGATAAAGAAGTAGCCAATGGACAGAGTCGTGAAGAATGGAAAGGTCAGGCGGAAACCAATAAGATCCTTGGCAGAAGTAATCGACAAATACCTATTGATGGAATCTGTGTGCGCGTCGGCGCTATGCGATGCCATAGTCAGGCGTTGACGATTAAACTAAAACAAGATGTGCCACTGGATGAAATTGAAGAGGTTATCGCTGGTTCCAATGATTGGGTGCAAATTGTTCCCAATGACAGAGAAGCGACCACTTCAAGATTGACGCCCACTGCTGTAACGGGGTCTTTATCGATACCTGTCGGACGGTTGCGTAAACTGGCGATGGGGGGAGAGTACCTATCAGTCTTTACCGTAGGTGATCAATTGCTATGGGGTGCTGCGGAGCCTCTGCGTAGAATGTTACGTATACTGATCGAACACTAAAAATTACCAACTATCTGAATTGACCAATACCACTTTTACTTGCAAACCTTGCTCTGTTTAAAATGAATTAACCTATAATTCAGCGCATAATCTCAGTTTATGTGATTACGTTACATGCTAGCCTTCCGTTATTTATTTTCAAAGAACTAGAGAGGGTATCTCAGTGTATAAAACTTCTTTTAGAGTAAGCTTGTTTGTAATCATTCTGATGTTACCGTTTACTACTGTTTATGCAGCAGGTCTCGGTAAATTGATGCTCAATTCATCTTTGGGACAACCACTTAATGCTGAGATTGATATTGTTACGACTCACAATGATGACATTTTATCTCTAAGAGCCAGTATTGCAACTCGAGAGGCATTTGCCCAAGCAGGCATTCATTATGAGCCTAGCTTTTCGTCATTCAAAATCTCGATAGAATCGAGAACAAACGGTAATCCCTATATAAAACTATCGTCACCGCAAGCGGTCAATGATCCATTTTTAAATATATTGATAGAATTGAATTGGGCTTCCGGGCGTTTATTACGTGAATATACCGTTTTGCTTGATCCTGCTGAAGTTAATACACAACAAGATCTTACTGTGCCAAATGTCAGGCCTGCTCCTATCATGGTTGCCACGAGGGAAAACCTAGAAAGGGCATCGGATGCTCAAAAAGATAATCAAGTTAGAAACTCATCTCAAGCGATCAACCGTTCTTCTAATCGATCAAAAGAAACCTATGGACCGGTAAATCGAGGAGACACCCTGTCATCAATCGCACGCCGGATTTTACCGGCTGGGGTCGATCTTAATCAGATGCTCGTTGCTTTATATCGAGCCAATCAAGAGGCGTTTATTTCAAGCAACATGAATTTGTTGAAAGTGGGTGCAGTTTTAAAAATACCTGAGAAAAGCGAAATTGCAGCTATCGATGCATCGACGGCAAAAGCTGAAATTAGAATGCAAGTCGGAGATTGGCATAATTATCAGGGAAAAATAGCATCCATTTCCAGTAAATCAGCAATCCATTCTGGTATTAGCCAATCTGATCAGGGTCAAATCACGACAAGTATCGATAAGAAAACTGTTTCAGCTCATGAGTCGCCAAAAGAAATTTTGAGATTATCAAGTGGTTCCCAGTTAATTGATAAAGAAGGCCAGATTTCTGAGTCTACTTTGGTGGATCGTCTTCGTATGATGGAAGAAGATGCCATTGCACGAAATCTTGCTTTACAGGAAGCTAATCAACGTGTGGCCATGCTGGAGAAGAGTATTGAGAATTTAAAGCAATTATTGGAATTGAAAGATTCAGTACTGGCTCAAGCACAAGTTAAAGCAGAATCAGTTTCCAAAGCTGGGATCAAACCAGAAATACAGTCACTGGAAGTTATTGATTCACTGACTGAAGAAGGCGCAGGTTTAGACATAAACTCTTTGCAAATGCAAGAGACTTCCATACCTCAAGCCACAAATGGATCTTCTATAAAAGAAGCTGAGATTAAACTACCACCACCAGAAACTGACGATCAATCATTAACTGATCAGATATTCGATAATATCGAATATCTTGGTGCTGCTTTAATTTCAATATTGTTAGTCATTCTGCTAATTCTTAGAAAACGCCGGAATCAATCAAAAGAAGAAGAAATCGATGAAACTGGGTTTTCTTCAGCATTGCGATCCAGGATGGCTCCGGCAGTTGCCGCTCAAGCTACACCTGTCACTGAAACTGAGCATGTAGTAGAAGAGACCGGGGAAGAGGATTTAACCTATGAAAATATAAATGCATATTCTGAAGCTGAAGAACAGGATGAGGATTTTGATAAAGATCCCGACTATTACGAGGAACACACAGATCATACTGAGGAGTCAGATACCGAAGATAATTCTGACTCAGAGTTGAATAATCAAACGATTGATCTGAATTTCGAGAAGGATTCAGAAGACCCTGATGAACAATCAATTAACTCCGTAACGGATAACGATTCTTCAGATTTTACGGATAAGATTGAATTTGATTTAAGTGACGAAGCAGATGAATTTAAGCAGAATTTAACGCTGGAACAAACACTCACTGCGGATAATGTTACTGAAGGGCACATGGAATTACCTGATAACACTGCGGAGATACAAGAAGCTGCCAATACCGCGGATTACGAATTAGAAATCAATTTTGAAAACTCGGAGCAGCCAGTAGATTCTTCAAATACTGAAGATAGGGTTACAGAGAAAAATGAAGATAATAGTGATGGAATAGAGTTTGAATTTACGGATTCAGCGATTGATTTAGCGGAAGAAGAACCCTTAAATAAAATTGAAATTCCCGAAATCAATGATCCATCTTTGGAGCTTGATCGACCGCAAGAGGCTATGCCGGATACAGCAAAATCAGAATTTGTATCGAAGAATGTACCTGAGCTTGAATTGGCTGATATTGATTTGAATATTGAAGATTCAACTTCGATTGATGAAAACAAAGAACAGCCGGGTGCAACTGATAAGAGTGAGCACTGGCAGGAAATCGAAACCAAACTGGATTTGGCAAAAGCTTATCAAGAGATGGATGATAAAGAAGGCGCCAAAGAAATGCTTGAAGAGGTTATTCGCGATGGTGATGCGAAACAAAAGAAAGCTGCAAAGAAATTACTGAAGAGTCTATAGTGACTTACTATTTATGACACAGCGAAATCTTGCACTCAATAATCTGAAATAGCAGATTTTTATTTGTGCGAATAATCCTTGTTCTAGAATATGATGGCAGTCGTTATTGTGGATGGCAGAGTCAATCCAATGGTTGTTCAATTCAAGATGTGCTTGAAATAGCCTTATCCACGATAGCAAAAGAAGAGATTCGTGTAGTCACGGCTGGGCGCACCGATACGGGGGTTCATGCATTTTATCAGGTAGTGCATTTTGATACCTTTGCGCAACGCCCGATCAATGCATGGGTGCGTGGTGTGAATGCGTTACTGCCTAAAGATATTGCAATACTGTGGGCTGCTGAAACAACCGACAAATTTCATGCAAGATATAGTGCGCTTGAACGGCGTTACCTCTATTTATTATTGAATCAATCGGTCCGGTCAGGAATGCATTCTAAGAAAGTAGGTTGGTTTCATCAGCCTCTTGATCTGGAGAAAATGCAAATTGCAGGCAACATCTTAATAGGTGAGCATGATTTTTCATCTTTCCGGGCAGCCGAGTGTCAAGCAAAATCCCCCATACGGACAATTACCCAATTAAATATCACACGCCAAGGGAATTTGGTGATTTTTGACCTGCGTGCCAATGCATTCTTGCAACACATGGTAAGAAATATAATTGGTTGCCTTGTTTATATTGGCAAAGGAAAGTATTCTCCCGATTGGATGCATGAGTTGCTGGAAAGTTGTAATCGAACATACGCAGCGCCAACTTTCTCACCGGCGGGTTTATATTTGGCGGGCGTCATGTATGATCCCGATTGGCGTATGCCGAAATTGACTGAAGTGCCTGTTATTCCAATTTTATTCACAACCAATAACCACATAACAAAAGAGTTTTAATTTTTATGCCAGTCCGTGTAAAAATATGTGGAATAACTCGCAGTGAGGATGCAACGATTGCTGTTCAACTTGGTGTTGATGCAATTGGTTTTGTTTTCTGGCGTAAAAGTGCACGTTATATTAATCCATTGATGGCGCGCCAGATTGCTGCGCACATTCCCCCTTTTGTTTGTACTGTAGGTGTTTATGTTGATCCAGAGTTTGATTGGGTTGAAGAAACAGCCAAAGTTGCCAAATTAAATCTACTCCAATTTCATGGGGATGAAACACCGGAATTTTGCAACCAATTTTCACAGCCTTATATCAAAGCAATTAGAGTCAAACAAGACACAGATTTGTTACAATGTGCCGAGCGCTATAATACTGCGAAAGGATTGCTGCTTGATACTTATACAACCGATATGCCTGGGGGAACGGGACATGCTTTTGACTGGAGCCTTATCCCTCAGCATTTGCCAATGCCATTGATTCTTTCAGGTGGCTTGAATTCAAGTAATGTGGCCATGGCAATTCAACAAATTCAACCATGGGCGGTTGATGTTTCGAGTGGCGTGGAAGTTTCGAAAGGTATTAAAGATGAGAAAAAAATTTTTGCTTTCATGCAAGGAGTTAAACAATTGTGAGTGC
>ERZ1292625.4629-Hain-H41-01um-R1-4629-length-10159-cov-5_pt1 | contig 10159 bp, 22 predicted proteins | sample MGYA00564400_ERZ1292625 | MGnify/ENA primary metagenome ERZ1292625 (study PRJEB36523, sample SAMEA6512639) | groundwater metagenome | collected 2019-01-08 | study: AquaDiva: Metagenomics assemblies of 32 groundwater samples
TAGACCTTCGAGCCGTCCGGCATGTCGTGCTCGGTCACGTCGCAGACGCCAAATGGGGTACTAGACTGGAGCCAGCCAATGTACGGATGCGGACGCGTTCCAGGCGGCCCGATGTCCACCTCGGCAAAATGCTTCGGGACGTGCGCCAGCCAGTCCTCGTCGCCGCCGTGCTGCGAGAGCGCGCGTAGGTGCGACGGCGCCTCGTAGAAGCGCCAGACGCGAATGACCTTCGACGGCTTCGGAGCAGCGCGCTCCTGTCGCTTCTCCGGGCGCTTTGCTCCACCCACTAGCGAGCAATCTCCTCGCTGATGACACGGCGGGTGACGACGACCTGCTTGTTGACCTTGACGATGCGTGAGAGGTCGAGTGCGTGCGTCTCGCGGATGTGATTAGCGGCCTCGACGTCGGCGCTGCCCACGGTCTTGTGCAGACGCGGTGCGTTGCGGTCGTCGAAGTCGCAGCCCTCGAATGGGCAGGCCGCGATGTGGCGCTTCACAGTGCGAGTGCGGATGTCGGGCGCAACGACGGTGGTCGCAACGGGCTCGGGTACGGTGCGTGCCCTGGCTGTCATTTCTTTCTCCCTATCCAGACGTTGCTACCACGATATCACTTTCTCGCGCATGGCGCCACCTGGGCGCCGTGGCGAACCCACCACCGTGCTTCCATCGGGGTCGCGGAGCCACAGTCGCAAGGCGTACCTCATGGCTGCCTAGTCCTCTGGGTGTCGAGCCGAGTCCACTTGGCCTTCGGGTCGCGCGCCTTCTCGATTGCCGTTTCGGTAGTGCATCAGTTTGAATCCAGCTCTCGTTGACGAACCCCGCCCAGACCGTTCAGACTGGTGAGCATGACAGTCGGACCCGGCAAGCGCCCGCGCGATGCGAGCCAACTCGCCAAGTTCATCGTGGACCGAACCGTAGACCGCACGACCGAACCTGCGGAGATGGACGGCAAGAACCCGGCTGCCGTGGCCCTCGGGCGACTCGGCGGGGCGAAGGGCGGCAAGGCGAGAGCAGCTAAACTCAGCCCTTCCCGCCGGAGCGCGATCGCCAAGAAAGCGGCTCGGGCGCGTTGGCGAGGCAGCCGAGAGGGCGCTCAATCCACGCGGTAGTCGCCGGGCTCCTCGGCGACCTTGGAAAGGGGCAGTTCCAACTCCTCTGGCTGGCTCGGCTTGGCTCGCCTCGCTCTCCGATGCGTCACATTCGCGCCCTCGATGTGCGGGTAGTTCAGACCCTTGCCGCTGAGGAGGTCCCGAATGGTTACGAGTTGGATACGGGGATGCTTCCCCCACGGAGAGGCGTAGAACCCAGCGTCAGCAGCCTCTTTTCGCATCCCCGGTGTCGGGTCCTCAAATGAGATAAGGGCTCCGATCTCTGCACGCTCCCGCTGTATGACGCCCCCAAGGTCTCGGACATGCGTGGGAACGAGGTGGCCCCCCTTGACACTAAGGACGATCTGTCTGGTCGGGCCAGCGTCCGAGTCGTGGAAGTAAAGACGCCCGTCGATGCCCTTGTCTCCGCCCTTGCGGTCGCTGCCAGCCATTCTCGCTCCGACCAGCCCGAGTGCCCACGCTTGGAATTGGAAGGGGTCTTCGCGTGCCAGGACTGCCGCATCCTCTTCGGTCGTGGGCTCCCCAACTACACGGTATGTCGATGCGATCTCCTTGCCATGCCGGTCGGCGAGGCGGTGTTTGATGAGCCCGATCGCTAGGTGGGTGATGTCGATTCCAATCCACGGATGGCCGAGCGCCTGGGCAGCATCCACCGTCGTTCCGCAGCCGCAAAAGGGATCGAGCACGAGCCCGTCGGAAGGACAACTCGTGCGGATGATGCGTGCGAGTAGGGCTTCGGGCTTTTGCGTCTGATATCCAAGTCGTTCGGGACTCCAACCAGTCACGGTGTTGATATCGGTCCACCAATCAGTGATGGGTGTACCTCGGTCGAGGTCAATGTCCCGCTTATCCTCGACGACGTAAGTGCTGTGCTTCCCGACCTGCTGCGTGTTCTCTTTGTAAGGCTTGTGTTCAGGCTCGTAGAACCACGTTGGGCCCTTCGCATAGCGGAAGATCGTCTGATGCTTTCGCGGAAAGTCCCGCCGGGGAATCCCGCCACCGGAGAATCCCCAAATGATTTCGTTCCGAAATCCCTTGGGCCCGAACACTGCGTCCAGCAGGAGTTTGAGGCTATGGCTCGCCGTCGGATCGCAGTGAAGGTAAAGAAGTCCAGTGGGCTTAAGCACCCTATGCAACTGGACGAGGCGCGGGGCCATCATCGACAGATAGGCGAGCAGGTCGGAACTCGGGAACAACTTCGCGAATCCCACAAGGGCATCGGCGACTGCACCGCCAGCCGCGACTGACTCCTCGTACGCTGCGGCCGCAGCGGTGTCCCATGTCCAAGTGTCCTCAAATGCCCTCACCTGGGCCGTAGCACTGACCCCGCTGTGCTCGGCGTAAATCACGTTGTAATCAGCCTTCGAGTTAAAGGGCGGATCGAGGTAGATGAGATCGACCGACTCGTCCCGGATGTGTCGGCGGAGCACGTCGAGGTTGTCGCCGTAGTAGAGAGTGTTCACGCGGCGTACTGTAGGCCGATGCCCAAGCGGCCCAAGACATCACCACCGGCAAGTCCAAAGGACCCGTGGGCGGGGCGAAAACTCCTGTTCATGATCCCCGGTAAGGACGCGCTCGCCATGACGGACAAGGAGTTGGACGAACTCGTCAAGCAGACCCTCCCAGCCAAGCCGCCCCAGCGGGCACCGACGAAGGGGAAGCCCTCTCCTCGGCGCGCTCCGCAAGAGCCCTGAGCGGGAGGCAACCCCAAGAAGCGCTGGCGCTCACCGCTGCTCGCCCGTCTGCGATTGCGAAGAAGGCGGCTCTGGCGCGGTGGGGAAAGCGAAAAGCCTGATTCACTAGCGGAGGTTCTTCCAGCGTTCTTCATCTGCGGCACGGGTTTCTTGCAACATGTCCTCAACTCGCTGCTCCAAATCCTCGCGCCACCGTTGAGGTTCACGCGGCCGACGAGGGGCGAACACCGGCGCTTCAAGTGCCGCAAGAGCACTCTCGACTGTCAGTCTGACGGCGGCGCCTACTTCAATGGGTTGCTCGTGGTCCGGGATCATCACGGCTACGTCCGTCGTCGGACCCACGATCTTCTCGGAGTGCAACTTGGCTGACCAGCACTTGTAAATGGCTTCGTGGAGCGGGTCGTTCGGCTGGAGATTGTGCCAATACAACTGGGGTCCAGCATGAGCAGCCCCGCTACCAGTTGCGGCATAGCCGGGCACCGCTCGCAACTCTGCGCGTCCAGATTCTCCAAGTTGGAAGAGCGCAGGCAGATCCGCTTCGTCAAAACCAGCAACGATGAACTCCGGATTGAACCCGGCGGCCCCCCGTGAACGCTTCACATTCTTGTATGCCGTTTCGGCGATCCCCATGACTCGTCCGGTTTCAGGAATCGCATGTCCAGCCTCAATGAGAGGAACCTCACTTGCGGCCCGAAACTCTCGTGTGAAGTCGTCCACCTCGGCCAAGTCCTGAGTCGAGAAGAGGCAGAACCAACCACACCTGCCAAGCCCAATCCTCTGAATGAGCGCTACTCGCTTCGGGACCGGAGACTCGGCGCGAGCCCCGTCCAGGTCCTCGTACTCCCGCTCCGATACAAGGACTATCGACTCGTCGCCTGTTCCTGATGGGCGCATCGGGTTCCAGTCGGCGACGGCTGCGATTCCGAGAGTCAAGGCCCGAATCATCCTCCGACGCTTCCTCCGGCGTGGAGCATACCGCGGGTACTGGCTTTCCTTGGTAGCATCTTCCGCGCGAATGCCGCCCCCGTGTGTGAGTCGAACGGACTTGTAGTTGCTCATGACTTGGTCCTCTGGGCGTCGAGGAGGGCTTCTAGGGCATCGTGGAGTCGGAGCCACTTCACCGTGTCGGTGTCAGGATGGACCCTCATCCTCGCGTCATTCATGTGGCTCCGCAGTCCTTCGACCGCATCCACCAGCCCCTCCACCTTCGGCTGTACAGAGGAGCGTGTGCGAACCTCACCAGGCCCGCCGCAGTTTGAGCAGCGGTCCGACTCCATGTGCGAACCGTTGTTCCTAGCCTCCTCCGCGTCGGCGGCCGCCTCTTCGGCGGTCAGAGTGCCGAACGTGTCCTGCCAGGACTGAACCTCAGTCCTGAGGGCAGCGACCTCGAAGCCAACTCGCGACCATCTCCTCTTTTCGTGCTCGTCCATAGGTACTAGGACTGCCGCGACCTTTCGGAGGGCGGCGGCGAATCTTTCAAGCCACTCGCGTTCCACTATGACATGGGACATAGGCAGACCTATTGACTTGTCCGCCGTCGCCAGTAGTCCCTCGATATCGGGACGAGGGTCGGCGGGCACGACGGGTTCACCTTGCCTGCGCCCTTGAACGTCGTATCCCTGTCCGTCCTTCACTGGCGAGCCTCCTTGATGGCCTTGCGCGCCTCGGAGCAGACGACCGCCGGGCATTCCTGCCAGACGCCGAGGACGCTGTCGTCACGCCTCCAGTGGTCACGAATCAGTCCGTAGCAGTGGGCATCCTGCACGGCGCTCTCTAGCGACTCCACCAGCCGTTCGATGACGTCGGGTGTGGGCTTGGCGGCGAGGGCGGTGGCGGCGCGACACAGCAGGGCTGATGCCCACCACTCCTGCCCTTCGTCGTTGGTGGCCGTCTCGCGCAGTTCGTCGATGAGCCCCGCTACCTCGGAGCGGGCGGGAGCAAGAATCTCGTAGGCATCGTCGCGCGATGGGTCGGGTATGCCGGTTGACCCGGAGCGGGCGGGGTCGGTCATCTTCCAAACTCCCCAATCCGAAAGTCTCGTGCCTCTTGACGTGTTGCCTGGCCGACATGTCGGACGTACAGGTCACTCAGCGCATCCCCGTCCGCGCCAGCCATGAGATACCCACACTCGCACCGGCTGCGCTCGGGAAGTTCGTCGCCATCCACACGAGAACGAACGTCTACGTGCCCCTCCGGAGGCCAACTACTCATCTACTTCCTCCGTTCCGCACTCGGGGCAGCGATACGCCTGATGCGCCTTGCTCCACACGATGTCTCCGGCCTCGCATACCTGGCAGGTCTTTTCGTCATCGTGACCATCCCCTACTTCCACTTCTACTTCCACGGAAACTCACACTCCTTTGGATTGCTGCATGGTGGCTCGCAGGGGCAAGAGGCGACAGCAGGGTCGGAGGGGGCGAGGGCGGAGCGAGGCGATGGGTCGGCCAGTCCGAGCACCTCGAACGCCATTTCGAGAGCCGAGAGGCCCCCGGTGTGAATCGTCGAGGCTCGCATCTTCGCATCCATCTCCTCAGTCGTGAACAGCCGTCCCGTTGTCGGGTCGAAGTTGGTTGTCGGCGTGTTGTTCTCGTAAGCGAACTGACCGACCATATCGACCAGCGCCCCCCGCAGCCTCTCGTTCTCTGCGTGCAGCCGCTCCTCTCGCTCCGTGGAGGCAGCGAGGTCAGCCTTCGCTTGACGTTCCTCTACGCAGCAGTGCCGCCAGTCATCGCGCATCTCGTCCCGTTCCTTGACGACGGCTCGGAGGGAGGTGTCGAGGTCGCGGACGAGAGCGAGCGCGGCCTCCACATCTCCACTGTTGGAACCGTCGATGTGGACTTCCTCGGCGGAGAGCAGCAGTGGTGCACTTTCGCCGTACAGTCTCTGTAGGTGCCGAAGATATTGGCATGGCGGCTCGCAAACGGAGCAGGCTCGTACCTCGGAGCGGGTGGGAGGCGTGGGGGCGTGGAACAGGTCGAAGCAGTTGCGCGGCTCTCCACCAACGATGGGATGAGGCAATCCGCACGTCGGGCACATCGCGGGCTCGGCAGAGGCGGGGTGCTCGGCAAACTGTGGGCACGATGGGTCGTGGTGGTCACCGTGCTGCGCTGCCTTCTCAGGTCCGTGCGAGAACGTGGTACAGCGACACGGCGGGAAGTTCCATTCCTCCCCGGTCCGCACCCTCTCCGGGGCGGGGTGCTCGTCGTCGCGCAGGTAGCCGAACGAGTAGTCCTTCCAGTTCTTGGACTCGTCTGGCTTCGGCCCCTCGGGCTTATCCATGTCGTCCTCCACTCCTCGGCTTTCCGTCGCCGTGAATCCGACAGGGCTTCATGGTCGAGACGCACACGACATCGTGATAGCCGCAGACACGCTCGACATCCGGGAGCGGCACGCGACAGTAGTAGCAACGGATCACGCCATCTGATTCAGTGAACTCGCGCTGGCCGTGTCTCCTGCATCGCTGCTCCGCCGCGTTGGTCATCGGGGTTCCTCCACTTTCGCTACTGCGTGCGAGCCTCGGCACACCCACAGCGCACCCCCGCAGTAGGAGCAGATCGCATCCTTGCCGAGTGTCGTACCGCTCGATTGCGTCACCGGAGGAGGACAGTCGCAGGCAGCTACCCAGTAGGCGTGGATGCGATGGCAGCGCGGGCATTCCCACGCCGTGCCTTCGATTGGACTCATCTCGGCATCTCCTCCCGCGCGAGTGCTCCGGTCATGGCTTCACCTTCCTCGCATATAGAGAAGCGTGATGACCCATAGCGCAGACGGGAACCCGATCAGTCCGCACGCAACTACAACCACCTGCCACTCGTTCATCCCTGTCCTCCCCGAGCGGAGCGAGCGGCGGCATCCAACGGACTTTCCCCCGTGCCGCTGGGGGGGACGTAAACGCACATCCGCAACTGCTGGAGGTATTGGTATGCGAGTTTCGACATTCCCGCATCGACAGCCTGGATATACCGAAGAACAAGGTCCGCAATCGCTAGGTGCCCGGCCGCATCAGGATGCGCAATGGGGTCCTGAGCGCGGTACCGGATGGCGTCGAAGAATCGCATCCGGTCGTAGGCCATCATCTTGTGGATTGCCTTGCTCACTTCTTCTCTCCCTGAGTGGAGCGAGCGGCGAACGGGGGTGGGGGCTCATTGTTGACAAATCGACGGAGGAGTTGGAAAGCAGATTTAGACCGGGCTAGCACGGCGGGAGGAATCGCGTCGTCCTCCCGTGGGAAAGTTCCCAACTCGGGCAACATAAGGCGCTCCGGGTCGTTCACATAGAACTCGCGGCACGCTTCGCAGTCCGGGTTACACCACTTCTTGAAGCACCCAAATGGATGTCCCTCGAAGACGCAGATACATTTCGTGGACGGAACAATGAACTTCTGAACGAGCCGCCCTTTCATCTCATCGCTTGCCTAAACCGTCAGCGGCCCAAGGCCGAACTCGGCGAGCGCCAGGGCCACGCTGTCGGAGAACGACGAGCGGGGAATGCCACCAGCGTCGGCCAACACTCGCACGCGCTGGACAAACATCACGCGCGCGTGGAGTTCCTCGTTCAGCGTGCGGCGACGAATGGCCGCGCTGTCCTTGAGGATGGCGACCACTTTCGGGTCCGCGCCACGAATGTAGAGGTCGCCCTTCCGGTTCGCGGTCTTCTTGGCTGGCCTACCACGCTTCACTGTCATCCTTGCCTCCCAGTATTCACGTTAGCGTAGTCGTGTCGGCGCGTGTCGTCAACAGGCCCGTTGCGGCTCGTCCACTCCGCCCAGGCATCCTGCTCCGTGTCCGGCCTGACGGTGCGGGTTGACGGTGGATAGAACGTCGGCGGCAGGATGCTCACGACGTTGATGCCCTCGGGCGCGAACTCCAGCACGAGGTAGGCATCGCGGTGACGAAAGATGCGCACGTTGCCCCGTCCGTCGCCGTAGTAGGTGGACTCGCGGTAGAGCGTTTCGATGTCGCGCTGGGCCCGGGCGATATCTCCACCGAAGCGTTGGCGATAGCGCTCGTAGACGTGACGGCTGAGGATGAGGCTCACGGCAGTCTTCCTTTGCGCAGGTGCGCCGCGTAGTGCCTTGCGCACAGGTTGTAGGAGTTGCCGTCGCGCTCCACGATGTGCTTCCACTTGAACGCGCAGCGGTGGTCGAACGAACTCGTGTAGTCGTTCGGCACCCGCTCGTCACATCGCTCGGGGTGCCCGTCCTCTCTTTGGTGGCCCATGTGGGTGAACTGCGGTACTCGTGGCGCTGCGTTGCTGAGGCTCACGGCCTGAACTCGTGGCTGTTGCCCTGAACGTCGCCACATGCCTCGCACCACTCGTGGCCGCGTTCGGTCTCGGGATGGCTGTCTTCTCGATGCCCGAAGATACCGGCCGCCGTCTGCGCGCGGCAGAATTGCACTAGCGGATGTTCACTCATCCACTTCGCCGCGACCGCGTAGGTCCGCTCCTGCGCGCGAGTCAGACGTTGGAGGTCGGAGCCGCCCAGTTCCTCCAGCGCGTCCAGCATGTCGCGCGCGACCTTGCGCACCGACACGAGTAGGGCGTATGTTTCGGGATGCATCATGACCTCGCGCCACCCGGCAGCCGCTCCTCCATGAGATGCTGCGGGCGGAAGCACGAGCCGCACTGGTCCTCTGCGGGGTAGGTCGCGGTACGCTGACTCGTCGTCGGAATCGAACGACCGCAGCGCGTCATATACCAGGAGCGGATGTGCCACGTCCCAAGTGGCTTGCCCTTCGCTTCGAGGTTGACGTAGGTCGGCCCCGGGGCGTTCATCGGTCGATGACCAACGTCAATTGCTGGAAGAAGAGCCCTGCCGCCAGCACGCCCCACCAGTAGTTCCCGAGGGCCGGTGCGATTCCGAAGATGGAACCGGCGGCGAGCGCGAAGCAGCCGAGCGCGATGCGGTGGCAGACCTGTGGGCCGCTCATGGGCACGTGCGCACGGATGTGATTGACCGTCCGCTTGACTGTCACGATGTTGTCCCTCCCTGCGCGGAACGCAGCGCTGCCTCGCGCTTCTCATGGTAGATCGCTTTGCGCTTCCACGTGGCGGCACGCTTCTGCGCAGTCCTGACAACGCGCTCCCACTCGATGACCTTCCCGCGGGCGTGCTCGGCCTTCGTCGCGGCGAGGTCGGCGCCGACCGGCTTGGGCTTGGCCTTCGGCGCGGGCTTGAACGTGACGGCGTAACGCGGGTCGTCCGCCCAGGCGAAGCGCTCGGCGTTGCTGCGTGGTCCGCGCGATGCGAGCCACGTCCCTCTCATCCTGTCGTGACCCCAGCCAAGCAGATGGTAGACCTCATGGGTCACGACGAACGCGACCGACCGGGCGCTCGGGGCGACAGAGATGCCAGCGTTGCCGGACACCTCGATGATGGCCCTGGTCCCGTTGAGCGCCGCGTGGCCGCTCGCGTATGCGGTGGTGTTGCTCCACGAGTGGCGGATGATGGGCCGGAACGTGACGCGAATCTGCGAGCGGTGGACCGGGTCGTCCACATGCTGGTTCACGACGTGGGTGACGATGGACTTCAGCGCGCGGGTGCCGTAGCCGGTCTTGTTGATGACCTTCATGACGCGCGCCCCGCAGGAGTGTGTGCGCTCCCGTCGAGCAGCACGTACGGGTCCGCGATGTCGCGGCGGATGTCGTCGGCCGTCAGACCGTAACGAATGGCGCGACCGCACAGCCCCTGCCCCGGAACGACCTCGGCCGCGCGGCGAGAGCCGCAGTAGAAGCGCAGCAGCCGTGCATTCATGACGCGCTCCTCCCTTCCGGTCGCAGGTCGAGCGCCCGCTTCCAGATTGCGGGCGGGACCTTCTGACTCTTGCCGCGCCTCAAGAAGATGCGCTGCACCTGAACGCGCGAGCGCGCGACCTGGAGCACGGTGCCGTGGCTCGTGCCGTCCGCGCCGTAGGTCCACTCGACCTTCTGGCCGATGCTGAACTTCGTGGCGATGCCGCGCTTGGGCACGAGGTCGCAGACCGCGCAGCCCATCCCGACGCGAACGCCGAGTTCGTGAGCGCCCAGCACGGGCAGGATACGTCCGTCGCGCGCCTGGTAGTGGCGGGGGTCGTCAGCTACCGGATTCGTTCTCATCTCACCTTCCTCTATGCGAATCGTACTCGCGTCGTCGCGTGTCGTCAATCGCTCCCTTCCGACTCCATTGTAATTCCGGGTCGGAGCCGGACCGGTGAAACGGGTGCGGCGGGCGCGTATTACCGAAGGAATCGTCGGCCGAAGTGCCCGCTTGACTTTCAACTGTGTGGACGGAACGGACCTCCGACGCTACAAATCGCCAATGAATCCGAGGCGGTCGCCAGAAAAGGCTCGTGGATGCTAAGGAAAATCGTGATTCTGGC
>ERZ1292625.2600-Hain-H41-01um-R1-2600-length-16278-cov-9_pt1 | contig 10155 bp, 15 predicted proteins | sample MGYA00564400_ERZ1292625 | MGnify/ENA primary metagenome ERZ1292625 (study PRJEB36523, sample SAMEA6512639) | groundwater metagenome | collected 2019-01-08 | study: AquaDiva: Metagenomics assemblies of 32 groundwater samples
GTGCCTGAACTTGGAAGATAAAATCTAGTTGCCATAAATATATACTAATTTCTAACCACTTTCTCGGAAGTAAGCTACTGAATAATGAACTAAACTTGCAGAATCTAGTACTAATGAAAGGGTACTGCCTGAAGCTGTGGCAAATAAATATCCCGGAGGAGTAACCGCTAAATTAGCCCCTGCGAAACCCGGCGCTGTCGGAGCTTGCAAAGCTACACGCCAAAATTCAGTCGGACTGGTTCCCGCGCCGTTTGTAAAGCGCGTAGCAAGTCCTACCTGTGCTGTTGTAGTTATAGAAAACGCGTACACCTTAATAAGGCTTCCTACTACAGGAGATACAACTGTCGCGCCGCTAACCGAAACTGCCGAAGAAGTGCTGCTTACTGTTCTAGGTAAAAGTATCGTAGAAGAAACATTTACTACGTTATATCCGGGGTCTATTTTAACCGTTAAACTTCCCGCGGTGCTTAAAACATGAACTGCAATACTGTTAGTTATTCCTGTTACGGTTGTTAATGTGCCATCAACTAAAATTCTTACTCGATCAACTCCGGTAACCGTAGATAATGTGCCATCTATAAGATTACGCACGCGATCTACGCCGATAACAGTAGTTAAAGTACCGTCAACAACATTTTGCACCCTTTGAACAGTACTTAATGTTCCATCAACAACATTCCGTATTCTGTCAACTCCAGTAACCGTTGTTAATGTCCCATCAATTATATTCCTTACTCTGTTCAAATTTCCATCTGTAAGATTTGATACTGTTGTTAAGGTTCCGTCTACTATATTTCTTACGCGATCTACTCCAGTTACAGTTGTAAGCGTACCGTCTATAACATTTTGTACTCTTTGCACTGTGCTTAAAGTCCCATCTACAACGTTTTGAACTCTATCTACGCGAGTTACTAACGATAAAGTTCCATCTACTAGGTTGCGAACTCTTGTTATGTTTTCCACCTGCATTGTTCCATCAACTACGTTCATTATACGATCAACCCTAGTAACAGTAGTTAATGTACCGTCTACCAAATTACGAACTCTCGTTATATTTTCTACTTGCATTGTCCCGTCAACCACATTCATCACACGATCAACTCTGCTAACGGTAGTTAGCGTGCCGTCAATTAAATTAGTAACACGAACTACAGTCGCTAAAGTCCCGTCAATGACGTTTCTTGCTATTACGGGAAAAGGATTGGCGGTTGATACATCGCCATCGTTAGTTCCATCAGCGCCGTGTATTAACTTTACACGCTGATACTTAACGCTTGATATATCATCAGCCGCCACAGTATCTCCCGATCCTAAAGTAATTGAAACATTATCTGCCATAATTTTATAAATTAACTATTCTTAAATTTGGAAGCGCGCCTTTAATATTTATATTTGGTCTTACTCCTAGCGGAGCGCCTGTAAGACTTACTACTACGCCATACGTTAAAGCTAATAAAAGACCTATTGGCGTGCCAGCCGTTATTGAAGCTGTTGTTCCTGCGCGCCCGCTTTGAAAATTGGATATTCTAAAATTTGGTATCGCATTTTGTATTCGTATATTAGGCATAGTAAAATAGGCAACTTTAATGTTCCCTCATGATAAAGCCGAACTAATAATCGTTACCATGAGGGGTACGACTAGGTAAGCTCGAATACTTCGGCTGATACTTCCCAGCCGTTAGTTTCACCAATAGATACACGAATAAGAAGCGGCGCTCCTACTGCGGTGCTTTCCCAACTAGAAATAACTGGAGTAATAGTAACGCTAGACGCTAAACCATACGTAGCAAGAACTTGATCATCATTATCTCCGCCAAAATAAAACCTTATAGTGCCAGCCAAAGCGCCTGCTTTCATAATAGCTAAATTAGTAACTGCTAATCTGCGTCCGCTTGTAGGAGTGTAAAATGTAATCGTACTCGCTACTGCCGCGTTTGATATTTCCCTTCTTAGGGGCGGAAGTGGTGAAAACCCTTTTGTTTTGTAATAAGAATAAGCGCTCATTTTATTTTTTCTGCTTCTTCAAGCAGCTTGTTATACTTTTTATCCATAATTTGCCTTTCTTCAAGATGTTTTTGATATAACGCGCTAATTTCAGGATTAGACATTTTATCCACAATTTTGTTATGCCTTGATTCATATTTCTTTTGCAGTTCTTTGATGATTCTTTGCAATTCGTCATTGTATTCTTTAGTTATCTGATTAAGTTTCGCGTTTAATCTTTCTTCTTCTTCTTTGGGAAGATTTTTTATTCTTGTCTGCAAGTCATTAACTTCTTTTTTTTGAAATTCAAACAAAATCTGGTGCGCGTCATTGCTTTCTTTCCATACTTTTTCTCTTGATTCATTCAACTTGGATTTAACGGCATATTTATGGATAAGTCTTTCTTGTTCTGATGTTGGATTTGCCTTAAATCCAAACGTATAATCTGACCTTGGCGTACAATATTCTATATCCTCTATGGATAGTTTAACTTTTTCTAAGTCTAGTTGAGTAAAAACATGTTGTATCAATTTACATAAATTCTTATCAAATTTCAGATAAAGTCTTATACCAAGTTTCAGTAATTTCCACGTATCTTTGACTTCTTGCTGATGTTCCCGTGAAGACATTAAGTTAAACAATCTTAATAATTCTTTAGCGGGATTTTTCCTTAGAGCTTCTTTGCTGACTTCAGGCAATATGTCCTGCGCTCTAAAACGATAAGCATTATCAAACTCCATTATCATACAAAGCGTATCGCGAAGATGAAGCCGAAATTGTCTTTCCTTTTCTAATTCACCGGGCCTTTCTATACTGAAAGCCCGATAAAATTCGCGTATAAACTGACAATACCTTTCTGGTTTTATAAGAAACCTCTCAACAACACGATAAATTACATAAACATAAGACCTTAGAAATACTTTTATTACCCATAGAGATGGGAGCAATGTTACAAATTTTATCTTTTTGGTTTCTTTGAGCTGATGATAAAATCCGCTCATTAACTGTCTGGAGAATTTCTTTATAGAATCTATCTTATCAACAAAATCATGGTGGGGAAACCCACGGAAGGGATACTCAAACCCATCCATGGAAGTAAGTACCCCTCCTTCCTCAGGAAAATCTATCTTAGATAAAGCGCTAGTGTCTTTAGGTCTAAGAATTTCAGAAGGCAATTCAGGTATCACTTTCATATCTCTAGCGACACCATCCATTAGCTGCATCTGTCTCGTAAAAGCAGCCCATTGGTTAGCTTGTTGAACAATTTGTTGTAATTGCTCCTCGCTAAACACGGATAGTTGCTCTTTAAGAGTTCCGGGCGCAAGCACAATATCATTTTGATCCTTCTCGTGAGTTTGTAACATAATTATCTAACTGCTGTATAAGCACAAATAATATCTTGGTAAGCCGTTGTAGTTCCCGATGGAGACGAAAATGTAAGACCTATGCTTCCATTTCCAGCTTTCGCGGCAATAAGAACCGCAGGATGCTGAATAGCTCCAGCGTTCTTTAATGAATCGCCTTGAACTGTAACAACCAAGCCATCTTCTATTCGTATTCCTGACACAGTTACCGAGGTACGAGCAAAATCAGTCGAAGCTATAGCGGGCAAATTTACAGTAAAAGTCCCAGAAATTGGGAATGTTCCCGATTTGTTGGGAAAAACATACGCCCGATCCAAGCCTTCGCCTAAATCAGCGCGAAATGTGCCTGCCGCGGCGTCAACAGCAAACCTGAAATTAGTTGATCCTCTTAAGTTTACAGCGACAAAGTTAGTATAATTCACTCCTGAATATGTAGCCATTTTAATAAATTAGTTTTTATAGTGGCTCTTGTCGGCTCTGGTCGACTAACCCAACCGAACCAAGAGCCACTCCCCTTCCGGGAATAACGCATTGAGTAATAGACCTGCGTTAAAGTCCATTAAGCGGCATTGGTGTTTTTTGAGCAAACCCATCCTCTTGCGTCATTGAATCCAATGTCGAAGATTATGGATGCCTTGTACTGAATTTCGCCAGTGCGGAATACAACATGAGGCCCTTCTAGTTTAATGGGTTGTGATTCTTTATACTGGAAGCCATACTTCGGCCCCTTCATAGAAGAATCAAACATAAACCAGTAAAGGGTATTTGTTGCAGTCCACGGAGTGGCAATAATCTTGTACTTGGGAACGGCGGATCCGTCTCTATCGGCGGATCTTGCAATCCATCCCTTGTTTATAGCACCAAGCAACTCTTCGGCGATGTTGTTAACAGCGTAACCTCTTGTTACGACAAGCGTATCAAGATTTACATTCAACGGTTTTCCACGCGGGCCTAACTGCAAAGCAGCTGTTCTATGAGCCGCTTTCAGCGCGTCGTATTCAAAATCCATATTGACGGTTGTGCCGTCAGTAACTCGGTTGCTCCAAGCTGTACCTGCATCCTCTCTTGTGTGAGACGCGCTTGCAAAAGCAAGTCCATCTCCACCAGTAATGGTAGCAACGTAGTTGCCACTGATGTCGTCTACCGCATAGGTCGTACTGAACGAATTATCCAGACGATCCTGACAGCGCAATTCTCGAAGATCATCAACTGCGGCTCTCGCCTCGTTGACGATTTCTTCAATCTTACGCTTTTTGATACCGAACATCCAAACCATTTTAGAGAAAGGAAGTACTACGCCATATTCAACCTGAGTATATGTTTGATCGAATCCCTGCACTGGAGATGCTGCTGTAATAGAAGCATTCTCTACAATACGTCCAGCGTATCCAAGACCCGAAAGGGAACTGTCTTTTACCAAATAGTCAACAATACCTGTTTCAACATTGAAGAGTTGATTGTAATAAGTGTTCCTCGTAGAACCCTTAACCCATACATCCTGTATGGCAAGGTTTGTTAGATCAACTGCATCTGTAAGTAATAGTGGATTAGGCATGTTTTTATATACCTGTCATAGAAGTTATAAATCTTCCAATCAACTTACCGCTGCCAGTAGTTGGACCGGTTATTGCCAAGGGCAAGAATACGCGGTTAATACTATTGGTGTTGGTTGTTTGATTGTGAATAAAACCTCTTGAAGCAGATAGGTATTGACGAATTCCAATTTGGGCTGTACTCGCTGAATTCGCGCAGTCAACTTCCCATAGCTGATCCGAATTGAATGGAATGACACGAACATTTACATCTGAAACGCCCTGAGCATAATCAAGGGCCACTCCAAATAATGTAGAAGTTGTAGTGTCTAGTCCAGCAGGTCCAATAAGACCGCCGCTTGTAATAGTCCATTCAACTGGATTTCCCGGGGTAATTGTCCCGGAGCCAGGAACGTTAACAAACGCTGGTTCAACAACATTTCCGCCTGAAGATACTAATCTAAAAGCCATTTTATTGAGATTGTCTTTTTTCCATTAGTTTGATTTCTTCCTCCGACCACCCTCCGTCAGAAAGACGCTGTCGCATCGTACTATCGAAAGATTTTACGGAAGATGAACGTTGGATCCCCCCCGCGCCAACTCCGGCAATTTCTGCCTGCCGGCGCTTTACGGAAAGATCGCGTTCACTGATGCCTTGTGTTCCCGCAAACGTTTTATGCGCTCTCCGAAGGATATTCCCATAAGATTTGGGATCTTCGGGCTCTCGATACAGCTTAACTTCTGAGAGTAACCCCTCAAACTTTTTACGGTTTGGGTCGTTATCTTCGCTGTATTCAGGGAACTCACTAAGAAATCGAGCAATCTCATCTTGTTTCCGCGCATTGTACAGCATTGTATCTAGCTGTGATTGCGAGACATAACCCTTTGCTTTGAGAATTCTCTCCACAACGGTTATATCTTCAGGATTCAAGTCTTGAAGCTCATCAACTTCCTTTTTCAGCTTATTAAGTTCCGTTTCTCGTTCGGTTCTTCGCTGATCTCGTAAGTCGTTAAGCTCTGATATGAGACTTTTTCGATCTTTAGCCATTCCTTCGATTTCTACTCGAAGTTGGCCCCTTAGCTCTGCCAAAGCTCCAGTATCATCACCTTGAGCTTTTCCGCTCTCGGCTGGTTGTTCTTCTGCTGGTGGCTCAGAGGGAGTTTCCTTCTCCTCTCCAGCTGTTGGTTCTTCAGCTGGTTTTTCCATCCCGGGGATGGACACCTGGTTTATTCCTTTTATATCATCACCAAGAGGAGCATCTTCGGTGAAGTCAGGAATACTACCGACAATTTGTTTCGCCATAGTTATTTCGCCCTTTTTCTGACCTATAGTCAGACCAGTTGGGGTCTGGGACTAAGCGATTCTAATATTAAAATCCGACCTCGGATGAGATCGGATGATAAGCTAAGGCGGAAATCGTCTAAAATCCCCTTAGCTGATCAGCTGATCTCAGCCAAAGTTAGACGATTTCCTATATTAAATTAAACTAACATATATCCACTATCAGTTAATATCTTTCTAGGTTTTTTTTGAATAGCCTTATGAGCTTTTTCAGTCCCAGCTTTAATTCCTTTCCTCCTTAATACTTTAATTTCTTTTTTTATATAATCTCCCGTATGTGGCATATTTTTTATATAAACTTTTTTAATTCCTTTATTTATTAAATCTGGCGCATCGCTAGTTGTTAGTAGCATTTTTCAGTCTATCTTCTTCTACTTTTTTCATAATATCTGTACCAAGATTCTCAACAATCTTTTTAACATATTCCCTAACTCCTACTGTGCCTAAAGCGTTAGATAAAACAACAAATCTTGCGTCTTCGTGCACTAAATCCCAATGGCTGGGCTTAGCGTTGCTGTATTCTTTAGGTACAAAAATTATCAGTTCAAAATATCCATCCCCGCGATAATTAACCTTGGCTTCAAACGATTTATTAAGAAGACTATCAATTTCTTGCCGCCACTCAAAAGGAAAAGGAAGTTGAGCTTCAGCAACTGTTGATACTACAGCAACTTCAGACATTATGGGAGATATTACAGAAACTGCTGACGCAGACTCATCTTTAATATCTTCTGTTTTTTTTAATAAGTCAAACTTTGCTTCTAAGCCCTTGATTGCTTCAGCGAGTGATAAAATTGCTTCTGCTGTTTGATCAATTTTTTTTGGTCTTGCCATAATTAGTATTTTAACTATAACATATTTTTAATTTATTGAAAAGTTATTTATCCACAATCTTTTTATTTTGTTTTTCTACTTCTTTATTCCACTTCTCAACGCCAATCATTTCACGTACTACGGTGCAGGGAACACTTATCTTGATGGGCGGCCCGACAATCATCTCGCCTTTATGAATATCCTTAGTTGCTTTCATCGCCGGTTGTATTTCGGCCCAATGAACTGTTTGCATATTTACTGGAATAAGTCTCTTTTGGTCTTTAGGATTGCCTATTGAAAAAAGAATTTCATTTAAGTGCTTGCGTTCCACGTAAATCTCTTTTCCATCAGGAAGCGTAAAACGAATTATTTTACACTCATTTGTATTTATATCTTCTTCGTTCCAATTAACTTCCGCTACTAATCCCTTGCCTTCTTTTTGGTCGGGTAATACGAATTTTTGATAATCTAGGATCATAAAATATGATAAGCAACCATTCCAAGGCCCACAATGCCCAATATAATTTTAATTAACTGTACTATCCATTCTCCTTTAGTCATCTTGTTTGTGAAGCCTCATCTATAATTTTTTGAATAAACCCGCGTATTCCGCGCTCCTCGCCATCATATCCGATTGTTTTTTTAATAGTTTCCCATTCGTTGTCTGAAATTTTAGGACGGTTTTTTATTTCTTCGCAAATCACCTCAACTAACTGTTCGAGAGCTTTCCATTCAGGCGAAATAAGCAAACGCTTTAATAATATTCTTTGTGGATCGGTAATCATACTTTTCTAAATGGAGATGCCAGTCTTGAAATTATTTTACGCACCATGCTTTGAGGTTGTTCTGGTGGGGTAGTAGGCGGCGTAGTAAAACCCTGCGGTTGAGCTTGTACTTGAGCCTGCGGTGATGCTTGTGATGGCTGATTAGCCGACACGAATAATGATTGCTCTTCTGGCTGTTGTGGTGATTGCTGTTCTTGAAACCATATATCAGGTAATACATCTCTAGGGTCTTTATCATACAGCTTCGCCAGTTCTTTAGCGGCTTTGCCGTGAGGTAAATTATCTAAATTAGACGGCTGGCCCGATTGCATTGCCAGTAATCTTTCTTGGGCTAATGCGTTTATAATTTCGTTAAATGAGCTGTAAAACTCCAATCCCAATGCTTTTTCCACTTGTTTGGAAGGACTAAGTATTGATTGCGCTTTTATATTTATAATACCTTCCCATACAAGAAATCGAGGCTTAATTCTGAAAAACTGAGTTCCTTCAGTTTCAATCAAATTGCCTTCTTCATCTTCATCCATATTTAATGGGAACTCTGGATATACTTTAGCGGTAAATTTTGAAGTTACATTGCCTTCATCGTCAGCGCTTTCTTCGCGGCTATAAAGTTCTTCATCCCCGCCTATTTCTTTTATGTAATCACTAATCAGTTGAGGATCGCTAATCTCATATATTTCAGGTATTGAATAAATCAACTGTGATAAAGCTATTGTTATGTATCCCTCATTCTCTAGGGCTTCCAATATATTTTCAAGAGGCGCTTTCATTCGTTTTAAGGCCGATTCCTTAGCTTGAGCAACTTCAAACGCTGTTTTACCCGTTACTTCGCCCATCAATGTTTCGGTAATCCCTGACGCTTCATCTACTCTTTTCTGCATATATTCTAATCCTTTCCATGCTTGCGCGCCAGGAGGCGGAACCTCCAAGAATGTTATAGACTTAGGATCAATAGTTTGCACACCCACTCCAGGTCTTATATGTATTTCACCTGTATTCTGAAGGTTTTGGGTGCCTTGGTAAAAGAACATCTTGTAAATTGAAAGTGTCAACTGATCTAAGGTCATATTGCTTAACCTGTCTAACATAGCTTGATCGTATCTCAACGCTTCGTAAATCCCTATACCGTAAGGACTTTCAGCATGGCGTAAGTTCCAGTAATTCTGCCATAAAGACAACTTTTTAATTCCTTTAGCATCGGCAATCGGCAATGATTCCATGACAACGGGTACATTTCCGATATGAACTTGGAATATATCTTTAACTCTATTTTCATAGAAATAAACTTCCACCAAGTCTTTGCTTTGATATTCTTTGGTAATACTGCCCGCACTTGTACCGGTAGAGGGAGCCAAAGTTTCAGTAACTATTCCACCTTCTTTAACTTTATCGTGTAACTTATATTTACCAAATTCATCCTTAACTTGATCCATTGTATAAACCTTTCTCCAGCACCAATCTCTTACAGAAAATGGATTATTAGGACGCGCCATATCATCCATCCAAGCGTTACGAGGATCAATGTTTTCCCTGTAAATATCGTTATATTCAACTACTTTTTTGGTAACATACACAGACTTTTCGGGATTTTCTTGGTTGTACTCAACCAATACTTTCACTTCGCGTTCAATTCTGCGTGGATAAGTTCTCGCGCAAGCCCAGCCATATTTAGCCAAATTAAACACAAATAGCTTTAACTGATGACGAGACTTCGCAAATTCCCAGCTACGATGATAAAGCTGTTTAATCATTTCATTCGTAGCTTGAAACTTCTTTAACAAAGGCATAAACACACCTGAAGGGTTTTGATCTACAAGTATTGCAAGCGCAGTTTCAATTTTAATGAACGGATTTGATTGCGATAGGTCAGATTGCCAATTTGAAGTGCCAAGAGTCATCATTGTGCCGCGCAATCCTTTTTCTTCATCGGTTACCATTACTTTAGTATCTTTGGTACGCAACCTGTGAGGTATATAATCCTTATCAGCATCAGCCCATATAGAATCTAAATTATGCCCGTAATGGTTTTCACGGGTTTTTTTAAGTTCAATAATCCTTTCTTTGACAAATAAGAAATCTTCTCTTTGCTTTTCAGTAAGATCGGTTAATTCGCTAAATGGTTTTGTTTCTGCCAAGTAAATAAACTGAGACGATTAGCAGTTACATATTTCTTCTATAAAATTCACCTGTATAAAAAGAATTTAATAATGAAGGTTCAAGTTCTTGCGCTCTTTCTTTTCTCATTCTTTCAAGTTTCTTTTCAAGTTCAGTTTTTGGTATTTCGGTCTTGGTTTCATGAAGACTCATTAAAAGGTATCTGTCAACATCTGCGCAAT
>ERZ1292625.4064-Hain-H41-01um-R1-4064-length-11240-cov-4_pt2 | contig 10153 bp, 14 predicted proteins | sample MGYA00564400_ERZ1292625 | MGnify/ENA primary metagenome ERZ1292625 (study PRJEB36523, sample SAMEA6512639) | groundwater metagenome | collected 2019-01-08 | study: AquaDiva: Metagenomics assemblies of 32 groundwater samples
GCATCTCGCGCAACGCGATTTGCTGTTGCGCGATTTGCTTTAAAAAATGAAATTTATCCTCGCCACAAAAGAAGGCATGACCCGTATCTTCGGGGAAGACGGCGTTGCGCGCGCCGGTACTATTCTTGTCGCGGATCCAGTGACGGTTACCCAGGTGAAAACCAAAGAAGGTAAGGACGGCTACGCTGCAGTCCAGGTCGGTCGCGGTGCGCGCAGGACAAAAAACATCAGCAAGCCAGTCCTTGGACACACGAAAGGGAAGGGTTTTGAGGCAATCCGCGAATTCCGCACTGACGAAGCAGCAGAAGTTGGTTCTACGATCGACGCATCTGTCTTCGCTGTCGGCGATACGGTCCAGGTCTCCGGTCTTACGAAGGGTAAGGGCTTTGCAGGTGTTGTGAAGCGTCATGGCTTCCATGGAGGTCCACGCACGCACGGTCAGAAGCACACCGAACGCTCTCCGGGATCTATCGGCGGTAGTGGAGGTCGCGCGGGAGGTCGCGTTGCTAAGGGTATGCGCATGGCCGGTCGCATGGGTACTGATCGCGTGACGGTGACGAATCTCAAAGTGCTCGTGGTCGATGTTGCTGCAGGTAAGATCATCGTTTCCGGCGCCGTTCCAGGACGCCGAGGCACCCTGCTTGAAGTAGTCGCTGCATAATTTACATACCATGGCTACCGCAAAAAAAATCACAAAGACAAAGAAGACTGCTTATGTCGCAATTGAGGCACCAGTCTTCTCTATGGAGGGAAAGAAGGTCTCGACAATGACTCTCCCCGAGAGTCTCTTCGGAGCGCCATGGCGGAGCGATCTCGTACATCAGGTTACGACGGCGATGCAGGCGAATGCACGCCAAAATCGCGCAAATACTAAAGACCGCGCCGAAGTATCAGGCGGCGGCAAAAAGCCATGGAAACAGAAGGGTACCGGCCAGGCGCGGCACAGTTCCAGCCGTTCACCAATATGGCGCCATGGCGGTGTTACCTTTGGTCCGCGCTCCGAGCGCGACTATAGTGAAAAGATCAACCGCAAAATGCGCATAGGAGCTCTTCTTTCGGCGCTCTCGAAGAAGGCGAAGGATGGTGAAATAATTCTTGTCGACACATTTGCTTTCTCGACCCCGAAAACCGCGACGGCAAAGATCACTCTCACTGCTCTCGCAAAAGGCGCAGATGCCGCGACTCTCATCACGAAGAAAAACAACACTGCGCTTATCGCACTTTCTGCATACAATGCAGCGACGATAAAGAGCTTCAAGAATTTTGGAAATGTCATGACGGAAGAGATACGCAACATAAATCCGGTCGACGTGCTCTCGCGCAAGTATCTGGTCATCGAGAATCCAGAAGCAGCGTTTAAGGTTCTTCTTGCTCGCGTTAAGTCTAAATAAATCATCATGGCAATTTTTGGCAAAAAGAAAAAAGAAACTAAGAAGGCTGACGCTCCTCGACATCGCGCGCGCACCACTGCGCTCGCAAACGGTATCGAGCACGAGATCATTCGCGCACCATGGTTCTCCGAGAAGGCGCTTATCGCGACCGAAAAGGGCGTCTACGTTTTTGAGGTTTCCTTGCGCGCCACGAAGGCGGATATTGCGGGGGCTATCAAAGAGATTTATAAGGTCGAGCCTCGTAAGATACGCACTATGAACGTGAAGGGAAAGCCGAAGGCGATGCGCACAAAGCGCGGCACAGGCATGCGTTCGTCGCGCCGCAAGGCCTATGTGTACCTGAACTCCGGCGACACCATTCAATTTGCTTAATTATCCAGTATGAAAACGTACAAGCCTACATCCAAGAGTCGCCGTTTCATGACCACTCTCCCTTACAAGGAGCTTCTTTCAGGTCATGCACCGCATAAGCCGTTGCTTAAAAAGAAGAGCAGTCAGGGCGGCCGAAATGCTTTCGGTCGCATCACGACGCGCCACCAGGGTGGCGGACACAAGCGTCGTCTTCGCGCAGTGGATTTCAAGTACGACAAAAAGAATATTCCAGCGAAGATTGAAACTGTGGAATACGATCCTTTCCGCACCGCATTCATCGGCCTTGCGCTCTATCGAGACGGTGAGCGTCGCTACGTCATTTTGCCGAAAGGTGTGAAGGTCGGCGATTCATTCATTGTCGCTGAGAATGCACCTCTGACACCGGCTAACCGACTTCCTATCGGCGCAATCCCTGTCGGTACGTTTATCTACAACATCGAGCTCTCTCCTGGCGCTGGCGCTGTTCTCGTCCGCTCCGCAGGTAACTTCGCAGAAGTCGTCGCTCATGATGCTGGTTACGCTCAGGTGAAGCTTCCTTCGACCGAAATACGCAAAGTTTCTGATCTCGCATGGGCAAGCATTGGTACTGTCGGCAATGAGGAGTCAAATCTCGTCGTGATTGGTAAGGCCGGACGCAGCCGCTGGATGGGTATTCGCCCGACGGTGCGCGGTACGGCCATGAACCCGGTTGATCATCCGCACGGAGGTGGCGAAGGCAAGCAGGGTCGTGGTCTCCGCCGTGCGAAGAGCAAGTGGGGCAAGCCTACTGGCAAGGGTCAGAAGACTCGTACGCCGAAGAAGTACTCAAACGTCTTCATCGTTTCTCGCCGTAAGGTCGGGAAGAGGCGCAAGGATTAGTAAACGCTTGTATTTTTAAAGAAGCGTGAATATACTGCTATCTATCTTAGGATAGAGGCTGGTGTGGTATTCTTCCATACAAGCCGAGATATGCCTCGAATACTTTACAGGTTAAATACATGAAATTTAAACTTTACAGTGGGATTTTTGTTTTTTTTATAGCGATAACCTTCCTTTTTGTTATGAAGGCAAATGCGGGAGAAAATCTCACATCGGCATTTTCTTTTGAGGAAGGTACGGGCACCACGACAACAGATATATCAGGCATAGGACACAATGGTACGATCACCAGTGGAGTTACATGGACAACTTTGGGTAGGAATGGCAGCGCCCTCTCTTTTGGAGGTGTGACTGGTCAAGTAACGCTTTCAACCCCATCAACTTTTAATTTTGGTACATCTGATTTTACTATCTCTGCTTGGGTAAAAAGAAATGTTCTCGGCAGTGCCCAGCGGCATATTTTCAGTAAATGTGGGAGTGTGTGGGCAAACGGGTGTAAGGAATTTTATTTTGGTCGAGATAACACATTACGCTTTGGTTCATATGCGTCAGGTGATCTTTTGGGTCCTGTTATAAATAATACCAACTGGCATCATGTGGCTGTCACCTTTATAGACAGCACCAACCAACTCAAACTTTACGTTGATGGCGTACTTACAACGACTGGCACCAAAACTCTCGAAGCTGATAATACCGGACACTTCGTTGCTATTGGAAATCTAAGATCCAATAACCCATTTTCAGGCCTGATAGATGATTTGCGAACGTATTCACGCGCTCTCTCTTTGGTCGAAATCCAGACTGACATGAATACGCCAGTTAGCCCACCGGTACCTGATACGACTAATCCTACTATCTCGATTACTGCACCCGTAAATAATATAACTCTCTCTGCGACGAGTACCATCGCAGCAGATGCAAGCGATAATGTAGGGGTTGTCGGAGTTCAGTTTCAACTGAATGGAGTAAGTCTTGGTGCCGAAGATTTATCTGCGCCGTATACTTTCACATGGGATACTAAACAAGTAGCGAATGGAACATATACGCTGACTGCCGTTGCTAGGGATGCTGCTCTAAATGCAACAACCTCACAACCAGTGACTACCACTGTTTTTAATACTGCAGGGCAGAGCGGCTTTCAAAATGAAATTCTTGTTACGGGTCTTAATTTCCCAACGACTATGGAATTTTTGCCCGATGGTAGCATGATAGTAGGAGAGCTCACCGGTAGAATAAAGAGGGTACTACCCGGGGCAAATCAGGCAGAGGCAACAGATTTTATGACTATCGCAAATATCGGGAATGCGGGCGGTCTTCAGGGTCTTATGGATATAGAACTTGATCCGAACTTTGCGACAAATCATTACTTCTATGTATTCTATACGCTTGGCTCTCCGAATTATGATCGCGTCTCTCGATTTACGGCCGATATCGACTTGACCACTGCATCTTTAGCGAGCGAATTTGTTATCTATCAAGACACCCTTCTTTCGGGTACTGACCATCATGGAGGAGCTCTGGTATTTGGGAATGACGGCATGTTCTATGTGACGACGGGGGAGCATTTCAACGCAGTATATTCTCAAGATCTTACGAGCTCCCGCGGAAAAGTTCTGAGATACAATCCTGACGGTACTATACCAACCGACAACCCATTTTACGATGCTACAGGACCAAATTATGATGCAATTTTTGCGTACGGATTTAGAAATCCTTTTCGCATGACCATCGATATTCCGACGGGCAGGATATTTGTAGCTGATGTTGGAGGCAATACCGCTACGACTGCCCGCGAGGAGGTCAATATTCTTTCTCGTGGGGCAAATTACAGCTGGCCAAATTGTGAAGGTGTGTGTGGTTCGATTGATCCAGGAGATCCTATATACAATTATTCTCACTTCGTATCAGGATCAAGCGGCACGACGAGGGATGCATCTATCACGGGGGGCATTGTTTATCGAGGTAGTCAGTTTCCAGCAGAATATGCAGGTTCTTATTTCTTCGGCGACTATACTCAAAACTGGATCAGACGCCTCGCTTTTGACTCAAATAATGCGCTTATCGGTATGCAGCCATTTGAGCCGTCTAATGGTTCAACCGACGGTCCGTATGGGGCGGTAGTGCATATGATAGTTGGTCCAGATGGAGCACTCTATTACAGCGATCTTGGTTGGGAAAATGAGAGCCTTATAACTGGAGGCAAGATAAGAAGAATAAGATACAATAGCGGCAACCTTGCCCCTATTGTATCGGCGACCGGCACTCCTGTGGTCGGACAAGCGCCTCTTACCGTTAACTTCTCAAGTGCGGGAACATCTGACCCTGAAGGCCAACCACTTTCTTATTTATGGGATTTCGGTGATGCTATGAGTTCAACTTTGCCAAATCCAACTCATGAGTACGCCTCGAGCAGTCAATATACAGCGAGGGTCCATGTGTTTGATGGGGTAATGACGACAGTGTCAGACCCGATTACCATAAAAGTAGGAACTCCTCCGGTAGCTACCATACTCACTCCTTCTACAGGTGGAACTTTCCGAGCGGGAGATATTTTGAGCTTCAGTGGAAGTGCGACTGACGCGGAAGATGGTACATTGCCAGATTCAGCCTATAGCTGGCAGGTACTTTTTCATCACAACACCCATATTCATCCCACGCTTCCGTTTACTGGAGTGGCAAGTGGCACCTATCCTATAGGAACGAGTGGGCATGATTATTCCGGAGACACTAACTATGAAATCGTCCTCACGGTTACAGATTCAAATGGGTTGCAGGATGCCAAATCAGTGACCGTATATCCTGAAAAAGTAAATCTCTCTTTCGACACTCTGCCTACAACTGGACTTAGCTTGAAAATAGATGGTATCACTAGGATTTCCTCGTTCATTCTTGATACTCTGGTTAATTTCCAGCATTCGATAGAAGCTCCAAATCAATCGTTCGGCGCTACTCAATACACGTTCGCTTCATGGGGAGATTTTGGCACGCAGACGCATACCATCACTGCCTCTTCCACTCCTCAAAACTTCATTGCAAATTACACTGCAAGCACCACCTCTCTTTCAGCAGGTCTTGCGGCGCATTTGAAATTTGATGAGGCTTCCGGTGTCACTGCTGCCGATTCTTCAGGAAATAATTGGCCTGCAACTCTCATAAACGGCCCGACATTTGTCACTGGCAAATTCGGCAATGCCATTAATCTTGATGGTGCCAATGACTATGGTTCAGTAGGGGATCTCGATATCTCTCCAGCGGTTTCTATCAGTATGTGGATAAAGCAGCCAACAGCTATATCAGGTTGGGGATCTATTGTCATGAAAAAGTATACGTACGGATTTGAAGTGAACGGCTCGACCCTTAACTTCAGTATTGGCAATGGATCTGTATGGTCGAAGGAAGTCTCCACACCCGTCACACTCAATCAATGGCAGCACTTTGTTGGAGTCTATAATGGCAGTACAATCACTCTCTATCGTGATGGCGTACAAGTAGGTACACCTCAAACGGCTGTTCTTACAAATAGTAATTTGCCACTCCTTGTTGGTTCATGGACAGGAACTAATCAATTTTTCCGAGGCCAAGTAGATGATGTGAGAATTTATAATAGAGAGCTTAGTTCGGCTGAAGTCGCTCAGCTCTATCAACTTTAAATTCATCAAAAATCCCCGCACTAGCGTGTGAGGATCATGATTTACTAGTCAAAAATGTTTTAAGGCCGTCCTGAGGTGGACGGCCTTAATGTTTTAGTACTACACTTTACTCATTTGTCAACGTTCTGAAACGGATTAGGATTTGTGAGGGTGTTTCGGAACGGTATAGTTGACTCCGTAGACGGCTTCCTGTATCTTTCACTTATCCCGCAGTGCGGGCTTTTCATTGCTTATACATGGCACGCTCACTTAAAAAAGGACCCTTCGTGGACGTAAAACTCCTGAAGAAAGTCTTGAATGCAAAACCGGCTACATCCGGAGTGATAAACACGTGGGCGCGCCGAAGCCAGATAAGCCCAGAAATGATTGGTTTTACTCTTGGTGTCCACAATGGTAAGCAGCACCTCCCGGTCCTCGTCTCTGAGGATATGGTGGGTCATCGCCTTGGTGAATTCTCCCCGACCAAGAAATTCCTCCGTCACGGAGGCAAGATGCAGAAGGAGATGGAGGCTAAGAAGCAAGAGGCGGAAATCGCTTCTGCAAAGGCCGCAAAGGCTCCTGCTGCTGCCGCTCCTGCTGCAAAGAAATAATATATGGCATACGCAACTCTCAAGAGTCATAATCAAACGCCACGCAAGGTTCGCCTTGTGACTGAGCTTGTGAAGGGTAAGAAAGTACAAGACGCGATTGTCGCGCTCGAGTTCCTTCCAAAGCGCGCCGCAGAGCCTATCATGAAGCTTCTTAAGAGCGCCATCGCCAATGCGAAGGTATCGGGTGAGGATGTAGACACTCTCAGAATACAATCGATTGTCGTCGAGAGTGCCGGCATATTGAAGAAGTACATGCCGCGTGCTTTTGGACGCGCCTCTCTTATCCGTCGCAGGAAGAGCTGTGTGAAGCTGACTCTCGGTGCAGCCCCGGCCTCGAAATAAATTTATGACGCATACCGTACATCCTTTTGCACATCGTCTCGGCATCATCCGGGACTGGAAGAGTCGTTGGTTTGCTGCCGACAAGAAAACGTACCGTGAGAACATCAAGGTAGACGAAACGATCCGTCGTTTCCTTACGAAGAAGCTACGCGGCACCTACACAAGCGGTATCGAGATTGAGCGTTCGGCAAATGAGTTGCGCATCATCCTCTCAACGGCGCGCCCGGGTCTCGTAATCGGCCGTTCTGGTGAGAATGCGGTCAAGCTACGCAAGGAGCTGACCGACGTCGTTCAGAAGGCCTCCGGGCACGCTCTTCCAGCCGGAAAGCAAGTCAAGTTCGATATCAATGAAGTGCGCCAGCCGGAGACGGACGCCGCAATTGTCGCTTACATGATCGCGGAAGGTCTTGAGAAGCGCATGCCGTTTCGTCGCGTACTGAAACAGACAGTCGAGAAAGTTATTGCGGTACGCGAGGTCGAAGGCGTACGCATCGCGCTCTCGGGACGGCTCGGCGGCGCAGAAATGAGCCGTAAGGAAGAGGCAAAAAAAGGCCGTATCCCGCTGCAGACTTTCCGCGCGGACATAGATTTCGCCCATGAGCAGGCGTACCTGCCGTACGGTGTCATTGGCATCAAGGTGTGGATCTACCGCGGCAATGTGTACCAGGACAAGAAGACCCCAGTACGTTTGACGGAGACTGCGCCGGCTCATAGCTAATATTTACTACTATGTTGTTCCCTAAGAAAGTAAAGCATCGCAAATGGCAGACGCAGCGCAAGAGCGACAAGCGTCTCGCTCGTCCTGATACGCGCGGTACGACCATCGTATTCGGCTCTTTCGCTATTAAAGCGCTCTCGAGTGCACGCGTCACGAGCAATCAGATTGAGTCTGCCCGCAAAGTGCTCGCGCGTGCGATTTCAAAGACAGGCAAGATGTGGATCCGCATTTTCCCTGACCGGCCGGTCACCGCAAAGCCTGCTGAAGTGGGCATGGGTAGCGGTAAGGGCGATCCGAAACACTATGTCTTTGAGGTGCGTCCGGGTCGCGTACTCTTTGAGCTCGATGGCGTTCCTGAAGATATTGCTCGTGCTCATTTGCGACAGGCAGGCATGAAGCTTCCGGTCACCACTTCGATTATCGCCCGCCGTTAAGATTGCTTTTTTCCCATTTGTATGACAAAAAAAGATAACATGAAGACCAAAACTGATCAGGAGCTCATCAAGCTCCTCACCGATACGCGTGCCGAGCTTCGCACGGAGCGTTTTTCGGCTGCTGGCGCGCGCGCTAAGGACCCAAATGCTAAAGGGAAGCTTCGCACCAAAATCGCGCAGATGCTCACTGAGCAGCACGCCCGCGTGCTTGTTTCCAGCATCGGGACTTCCGAAGGGAAGCAATAATTTTTATGGAACAAAAAATCCTCCGTCCTCAATCATTCGTCGGCACTGTCGTAAAGACGGCGATGAAAGACACTGCTACGGTCAAGGTTGACCGCTATGTGAAGAATGCGAAGTACAAGAAATACTTTGTGCGTTCGAAGAAGTATCTTGCGCACGATCCGGGCAATACGGTCAAGGTAGGTGACACGGTTACAATCGTGGCGACCCGCCCTATTTCAAAATTGAAGCATTTCGCCATCGACCCTACAAAGACAGTGTCGGTGGAGAGCGATACAAACTAATATGTTGCAGCCTCAATCCATTGTTATGGTCGCAGATAATTCCGGTGGGAAAGTAGCCCGCATTTTCAAGGTGCTCGGCGGCAGTAAGCGCCGTTACGCAGAGATTGGAGATGTCGTCGTTATCTCCATACAAACTGCTGAGCCGCGTAAGGCGGTGAAGAAGAAAGATGTGTTTCGCGCCGTCGTCGTGCGCCAGGTCAAGCCCTTCGGTCGTAAGGACGGCTCCTACATCCGCTTCGATGAAAACGCGGTTGTGCTTATCGAGAAACAAGGAAAGGAGATGGGCCCGAAAGGGAACCGCATCTTCGGTCCGGTGCCGCGTGAGCTCTCCGAGCTCGGCTGGCACTCTATCGTGTCTTTGGCACCCGAAGTCGTTTAATTTCTCTAATTTTTTAAGTATGCAGGTAAAAAAAGGAGATACGGTAAAAGTGATTGCAGGCAAGGACAAAGGCAAGTCTGGTGTCATTGTTCGTGCGTTGCCCAAGGAGAATAAGGTCGTCGTCGAAGGTGTTGCACTCTTCAAGCGTCATATGAAGGGTCGCACGGGACAGGTCGGTCACATCGTCGAGCGCCCTCGCCCGATTGATGCTTCAAACGTTACGCGTATCGGAAAATAATTATGTCTATTACCAAACAACACCAGCAGTCAGCCTATCTCGCTCTTGCGGAAAAATTCGGCTACACGAGCACGATGCAGGGTCCGCGCATTCAGAAGATTATCGTCTCTTCCGGTGTCGGGAAGAAGCGTGATAAGAAACAGCTCGAACTCATCCAGGATCGCCTGATGAAGATTACGGGGCAGAAGCCGGCACCTCGCGCGGCACGACTTTCTATCGCCTCGTTTAAGGTGCGCGAGGGCGATACGGTCGGTCTTCAGGTGACGCTCCGCGGTGCGCGCATGTATAACTTTATCGACAAGCTCATTCACATCGCACTCCCGCGTACTCGCGACTTCCGCGGTCTTAAGGCATCGGCTATTGATGATATGGGCAATCTCACCATTGGTATTAAGGAGAATACGATTTTTCCGGAGACGAGCGACGAGGACCTGAAAGATGTCTTCGGATTCGCTATTACCATTGTCACGACTGCAAAAGGGAAGGCCGAGGCCGAGGCTTTCTTCCGTCACCTCGGAATGCCGCTTATCGTTGACTCAGGCGTAAAACGCTGATAGTCTAGCAACACGCTCTTCGGAGCTTTATTTTTTATGGCAAAGAAATCCCAGCTCGCACGATACGCCAAGAAGGCGAAACTCGTTAAGAAGTACGCGG